>OBUX01000193.1_pt1 | contig 39321 bp, 35 predicted proteins | sample 1501181 | NCBI WGS metagenome assembly OBUX01 (sample SAMEA2579935, study PRJEB22360) | human gut metagenome | biome: human gut; feature: human-associated habitat; material: faeces | place: Denmark | collected 2008/2010 | reverse complement strand
CGCCGACCCCGGCGCCATACTGGTTTCCCGTATCCTGCCAGTCGCCCCGCTGCCGCAGGTCGATTTTCCGGTGATCATGGTCAGCGCCTCGCTGCCCGGTGCGTCACCAGAAACAATGGCGTCTTCCGTTGCCACGCCGCTGGAGCGCTCACTTGGGCGCATTGCCGGAGTCAGCGAAATGACCTCCAGCAGTTCGCTCGGCAGCACGCGCATTATTTTGCAGTTTGATTTTGACCGGGATATCAACGGCGCAGCGCGCGATGTGCAGGCGGCGATCAACGCCGCGCAAAGTCTGCTACCCAGCGGGATGCCCAGCCGTCCGACCTATCGCAAAGCGAACCCGTCGGATGCGCCAATTATGATCCTCACGCTGACATCCGATACTTATTCGCAGGGTGAACTGTACGATTTCGCCTCGACACAGCTGGCTCCGACGATTTCGCAAATCGACGGTGTCGGTGATGTCGATGTTGGCGGCAGCTCGCTGCCCGCCGTACGCGTCGGGCTGAATCCGCAGGCGCTGTTTAATCAGGGCGTCTCGCTGGACGACGTACGCACCGCCATCAGCAATGCCAACGTGCGTAAACCGCAGGGGGCGCTGGAAGATGGTACTCACCGCTGGCAGATCCAGACTAACGATGAACTGAAAACCGCCGCTGAATATCAGCCACTGATTATTCATTACAACAACGGCGGCGCGGTTCGTCTGGGCGATGTGGCGACGGTGACCGACTCAGTACAGGATGTGCGCAACGCCGGGATGACCAACGCCAAACCGGCTATTTTGCTGATGATCCGCAAGCTGCCGGAAGCCAACATTATCCAGACGGTAGACAGCATCCGCGCCCGTCTGCCGGAATTACAATCCACCATCCCGGCAGCAATTGATCTGCAAATTGCCCAGGATCGCTCCCCTACTATCCGCGCGTCGCTGGAAGAGGTTGAGCAGACGCTGATTATCTCGGTGGCGCTGGTGATTCTGGTGGTGTTTTTGTTCCTGCGTTCGGGTCGCGCCACCATTATTCCCGCCGTTGCGGTGCCGGTTTCGCTGATTGGTACGTTTGCGGCGATGTACCTGTGTGGTTTCAGTCTCAATAATCTTTCGTTAATGGCGCTCACCATCGCCACTGGCTTTGTGGTGGATGACGCCATCGTGGTGCTGGAAAACATTGCCCGTCATCTGGAGGCGGGGATGAAACCGCTACAGGCCGCGCTGCAAGGTACTCGCGAAGTCGGCTTTACGGTGCTGTCGATGAGTCTGTCACTGGTGGCGGTGTTCCTGCCGCTGCTGTTGATGGGCGGATTGCCGGGTCGCCTGTTACGCGAGTTTGCCGTGACGCTTTCTGTCGCCATTGGTATTTCGCTGCTGGTTTCCCTGACGTTAACGCCGATGATGTGCGGCTGGATGCTAAAAGCCAGCAAGCCGCGCGAGCAAAAGCGACTGCGTGGCTTTGGTCGCATGTTGGTAGCCCTGCAACAAGGCTATGGCAAGTCGCTGAAATGGGTGCTCAATCATACCCGTCTGGTGGGCGTGGTGCTGCTTGGCACCATTGCGCTGAATATCTGGCTGTATATCTCGATCCCGAAAACCTTCTTCCCGGAGCAGGACACCGGCGTACTGATGGGCGGGATACAGGCTGACCAGAGTATTTCGTTTCAGGCGATGCGCGGTAAGTTGCAGGACTTCATGAAAATTATCCGTGACGATCCGGCGGTGGATAATGTCACCGGCTTTACCGGCGGTTCACGGGTGAACAGTGGAATGATGTTTATCACCCTTAAACCACGCGGCGAGCGGAGCGAAACGGCCCAACAGATTATCGATCGCTTGCGTAAAAAACTGGCGAAAGAACCGGGAGCGAATCTGTTCCTGATGGCGGTACAGGATATTCGCGTTGGCGGACGTCAGGCTAACGCCAGTTACCAGTACACGTTGTTATCCGACGACCTGGCGGCACTGCGCGAATGGGAGCCGAAAATCCGCAAAAAACTGGCGACATTGCCAGAGCTGGCTGATGTTAACTCCGATCAGGAAGATAATGGCGCGGAGATGAACCTTATTTACGATCGCGACACCATGGCGCGATTGGGAATTGACGTGCAAGCCGCCAACAGCCTGTTAAATAACGCCTTCGGTCAGCGGCAAATCTCGACCATTTACCAGCCGATGAACCAGTACAAAGTGGTGATGGAAGTTGATCCGCGCTATACCCAGGACATCAGTGCACTGGAAAAAATGTTCGTTATCAATAACGAAGGAAAAGCGATCCCGCTGTCGTATTTCGCTAAATGGCAACCGGCGAACGCTCCACTGTCGGTGAATCATCAGGGATTATCGGCGGCCTCGACCATTTCGTTCAACCTGCCGACCGGGAAATCGCTCTCGGACGCCAGTGCGGCGATCGATCGCGCAATGACCCAGCTTGGTGTGCCTTCGACGGTGCGCGGCAGTTTTGCCGGAACAGCGCAAGTGTTCCAGGAGACGATGAACTCACAGGTGATCCTGATTATCGCCGCCATCGCCACGGTATATATCGTACTGGGTATCCTTTACGAGAGTTATGTGCATCCACTGACGATTCTCTCCACCCTACCCTCGGCGGGCGTCGGAGCGCTGTTGGCGCTGCAGCTGTTCAATGCCCCGTTCAGCCTAATTGCGCTGATAGGGATCATGTTATTAATCGGCATCGTGAAGAAAAACGCCATTATGATGGTCGATTTTGCGCTTGAAGCCCAACGGCACGGTAACCTGACGCCGCAGGAAGCTATTTTCCAGGCCTGTCTGCTGCGTTTTCGCCCGATCATGATGACTACCCTGGCGGCGCTGTTTGGTGCGCTACCGCTGGTATTGTCGGGCGGTGACGGCTCGGAGTTGCGCCAACCATTGGGGATCACCATTGTCGGCGGTCTGGTAATGAGCCAGCTTCTGACGCTGTATACCACGCCGGTGGTGTATCTCTTTTTCGACCGTCTGCGACTGCGTTTTTCGCGTAAACCTAAACAAGCGGTAACCGAGTAAATGACAGATCTTCCCGACAGCACCCGCTGGCAATTGTGGATTGTGGCTTTCGGCTTCTTTATGCAGTCGCTGGACACCACCATCGTTAACACCGCGCTTCCCTCAATGGCGCAAAGCCTCGGGGAAAGTCCGTTGCATATGCACATGGTCATTGTCTCTTATGTGCTGACCGTGGCGGTGATGCTGCCCGCCAGCGGCTGGCTGGCGGACAAAGTCGGCGTGCGCAATATTTTCTTTACCGCCATCGTGCTGTTTACTCTCGGTTCACTGTTTTGCGCGCTTTCCGGCACGCTGAACGAACTGTTGCTGGCACGCGCGTTACAGGGCGTTGGCGGCGCGATGATGGTGCCGGTCGGTAGGTTGACGGTGATGAAAATCGTACCGCGCGAGCAATATATGGCGGCGATGACCTTTGTCACGCTGCCCGGTCAGGTCGGGCCGCTGCTTGGCCCGGCGCTCGGCGGTCTGCTGGTGGAGTACGCATCGTGGCACTGGATCTTTTTGATCAACATTCCGGTGGGGATTATTGGCGCGATCACCACACTGATGTTAATGCCGAACTACACCATGCAGACGCGGCGCTTTGATCTCTCCGGCTTTCTGTTGCTGGCGGTTGGCATGGCGGTCTTAACCCTGGCGCTGGACGGCAGTAAAGGTACAGGTTTCTCGCCGCTGGCGATTGCTGGCCTGGTCGCAGTTGGCGTGGTAGCACTGGTGCTTTATCTGCTGCACGCCCAAAATAACAACCGCGCCCTGTTCAGTCTGAAACTGTTCCGCACTCGTACCTTTTCGCTGGGCCTGGCGGGGAGCTTTGCCGGACGTATTGGCAGTGGCATGTTGCCCTTTATGACACCGGTTTTCCTGCAAATTGGCCTCGGTTTCTCGCCGTTTCATGCCGGACTGATGATGATCCCGATGGTACTCGGCAGCATGGGAATGAAGCGAATTGTGGTACAGGTAGTGAATCGCTTTGGTTATCGTCGGGTACTGGTGGCGACCACGCTGGGCCTGTCGCTGGTCACCCTGTTGTTTATGACTACCGCTCTGCTGGGCTGGTACTACGTTTTGCCGTTCGTCCTGTTTTTACAAGGAATGGTCAACTCGACGCGTTTCTCCTCCATGAACACCCTGACGCTGAAAGATCTCCCGGACTACCTGGCGAGCAGCGGCAACAGTCTGCTGTCGATGATTATGCAATTGTCGATGAGTATTGGCGTCACCATCGCCGGGCTGTTGCTGGGACTTTTTGGTTCGCAGCATGTCAGCGTCGACAGCGGCACCACACAAACCGTCTTTATGTACACCTGGCTTAGCATGGCGTTTATCATCGCCCTTCCGGCGTTTGTCTTTGCCAGAGTGCCGAGCGATACGCATCAAAATGTAGCTATTTCACGGCGGAAAAGGAGCGTGCAATGAAGTTCTGGCGACCCGGTATTACCGGCAAACTGTTTCTGGCGATTTTCGCTACCTGCATTGTCTTATTGATCACGATGCACTGGGCGGTACGTATCAGTTTTGAGCGCGGCTTTATCGATTACATCAAGCATGGTAATGAACAACGGCTGCAAATGCTCGGCGATGCGCTTGGTGAGCAGTACGCCCAGCACGGGAACTGGCGCTTCCTGCGTAATAACGATCGCTTTGTATTTCAGATCCTACGTTCACTGGAGCATGATAACAACGAAGATAAGCCCGGCCCCGGTATGCCACCACACGGCTGGCGCACGCAATTTTGGGTGGTTGATCAAAATAATAAAGTGCTGGTTGGCCCGCGAGCACCGGTTCCACCCGACGGCACACGGCGGCCCATTATGGTCAATGGTGCGGAAGTTGGCGCGGTGATCGCCTCCCCTGTTGAACGACTGACCCGTAATACTGATATCAATTTTGACAGACAACAGCGGCAAACCAGTTGGCTGATTGTGGCTTTATCTACCTTATTAGCGGCGCTGGCGACATTCCCACTGGCGCGCGGTTTGCTGGCTCCGGTAAAACGACTGGTGGATGGCACGCACAAACTGGCAGCGGGTGATTTCACTACTCGCGTAGCCCCCACCAGCGAAGATGAGTTGGGTAGACTGGCAGAGGATTTCAATCAACTCGCCAGCACACTGGAGAAAAACCAGCAGATGCGCCGCGATTTTATGGCCGATATTTCTCATGAACTGCGCACGCCTTTAGCAGTACTGCGCGGCGAACTGGAAGCCATTCAGGATGGTGTGCGTAAATTCACGCCGGAGACGCTGGCTTCTTTACAGGCAGAAGTCGGAACACTGACAAAACTGGTTGACGATCTCCATCAATTGTCTATGTCTGATGAAGGCGCTCTCGCCTATCAAAAAGCACCGGTAGATTTGATCCCACTGCTGGAAGTGGCGGGAGGCGCTTTTCGCGAACGATTCGCCAGCCGTGGCCTGAAATTGCAATTTTCCCTGCCAGACAGTATTACCGTATTTGGCGATCGCGATCGTTTAATGCAGTTGTTCAATAACTTACTGGAAAACAGCCTGCGCTACACTGACAGCGGCGGCAGCCTGAAAATCTCTGCCGAACAGCACGACAAAACGGTGCGCCTGACCTTTGCCGACAGTGCGCCGGGTGTCAGTGACGATCAGCTACAAAAATTGTTTGAACGTTTTTATCGCACCGAAGGTTCCCGCAACCGCGCCAGCGGTGGTTCCGGGCTGGGGCTGGCGATTTGCCTGAACATTGTTGAAGCACATAACGGCCGCATTATTGCCGCCCATTCGCCTTTTGGCGGGCTTAGCATTACAGTAGAGTTACCGCTGGAACGGGATTTACAGAGAGAAGTATGACCGAGTTACCAATCGACGAAAACACACCGCGTATTTTGATCGTGGAAGATGAACCGAAGCTGGGGCAGTTGCTCATTGATTATCTGCGTGCTGCGAGCTATGCGCCAACGTTGATTAGCCACGGCGATCAGGTACTGCCATATGTGCGCCAGACACCACCGGATCTGATCCTGTTGGATCTGATGCTCCCTGGCACCGATGGCCTGACGCTGTGCCGGGAAATTCGTCGTTTTTCTGACATTCCGATCGTGATGGTGACGGCAAAAATCGAAGAGATCGACCGCCTGCTGGGGTTGGAGATTGGCGCAGATGACTATATCTGCAAGCCGTACAGCCCACGGGAAGTGGTAGCGCGCGTCAAAACCATTTTGCGCCGTTGCAAACCGCAGCGTGAGTTGCAGCAACAGGATGCTGAAAGCCCGTTGATTATCGACGAAGGTCGTTTTCAGGCTTCCTGGCGCGGTAAAATGCTTGACCTGACGCCTGCAGAATTTCGTCTGCTGAAAACGCTCTCTCATGAACCAGGAAAAGTGTTCTCCCGCGAGCAGTTGCTGAACCATCTTTATGACGACTACCGCGTGGTAACCGACCGTACCATCGACAGCCACATTAAAAACCTGCGCCGCAAGCTGGAATCTCTCGACGCCGAACAGTCATTTATCCGCGCCGTTTACGGCGTCGGTTACCGCTGGGAAGCCGACGCCTGCCGCATCGTTTAACATTTTTACCTGCCGGAGGTGGCCTTCAGACCAGATCCGGCAACATTATCCCACGCATGGTCAGCAAACTGACATTATCTCTCCGCCCTGGCAGGCACCAGAAAATCGCTCATACTTTAATTGGCAAACAGTACCTTTAGATGCTGTTTTCGATACGCAATTTCAATCAAGGAGTCATTATGGCTGGTTGGTTTGAACTCAGTAAGAGCAGTGATAATCAGTTCCGGTTTGTGCTAAAAGCGGGCAATGGTGAGACTATCCTCACCAGCGAGCTGTATACCTCAAAAGCCTCTGCGGAAAAGGGCATCGCGTCGGTGCGTAGCAACAGCCCGCAAGAAGAACGCTATGAGAAAAAAACGGCAAGCAATGGCAAATTCTATTTCAATCTGAAAGCCGCCAATCATCAAATTATCGGCTCCAGCCAGATGTATGCCACCGCGCAATCTCGTGAAACCGGAATAGCCTCCGTTAAAGCAAATGGCACAAGCCAGACGGTGAAAGACAATACGTAATTACGATGCCGGGCGTAGGTTGTTGGCGTCCGGCTTTATATCAAAATAACGCTTATTTATTGATAATTAAGATTAACCTCCGTCATTAAAATAATGAGTAAATAAGTTTCAGTATCAGAATTTATCACGCCCCACAATCACCAATCTGATCCACCACCGTCAGATACCAGTCACTGTCATAACTGTAAAGTTGACTTAAATAAAATACCAGTCCATCGTTACTCTCTTCTGGCGCAGCGACCACACGCACGGCCCCGTATTCCATTCGACGCGCTGCGGCAATCTGCGCATCAGAAATAGTATTTTGCGGTGAACCAAACATCTGCGTGAAGACCAAACTACGGCTGACTTTATGGTGAACATCGCTATTGCTAATAAAATACCCCTGCTTATTCCAGCCACGTTCGCAGTTAAATTTCGGGATAGCTTTCTTATTAAATTCGTCATCTCGCGGAACATGTTCCCCTGCCGAGGGCCATGGGAAATACTCGGGAACAGGTTGCCTGAAATTAATTTGCTTAAGATTTTCAACATCCATCGAAGCACCACGGTGGAAAAGAACATACAAACCCGTTTTTTTATCAATTAACGAGTTGATTAATTGGGCATCTTCTTGCTGAAAGCCCATAATCACCTTTCTGGCTGTTTCCTCCAGCGTACACCCGGCATTGGCGGGTAAAGAAAAGAATATCAGCCCCACCAGCATCATTCCTTTTTTTAACATCAGCATTGTTTGCATCTTCTCATCATGGGGCTCATATTACACATTTAACAATTTTCAGGATAAACCTTACACCATACTGTTAACCTGGCCGGGTAATTCGCTAGCTGGAATACGAAAGGTATACCAGGCATAACGACAGCGTTTCCACAGGCTGGAGAAATGGAGATGATAAAGGCAATCTGCAATAATTTCGTTATCTGGATATAAAGACTCGGCAAAATGTGTCCAGCGCGCACTGAGTTTCATGTTAAACAGTTTTTCATCTTCTTTGTTACCATACAGGCGCGACAAAGTAATCATTGCTTCGAGCGTACCTTTATTCGCTTCTTCTTGTACCTGTTGGAGGTGCAAATGAGCAAGTGAGAGTTCTTTCACCTCAAAGATATTAAGTAAAAAAAGCCCCCATGCTTTTTCATGTCCAGCTTCATGAGCCAGAAATAAATTGTCAAGGAGATTTTTTTCATAAATAGCCCGTGTTTCTTTAGAAATTTCTTGTTTATTTAGTGCCTGGTAGCAGATAGCAATGCTAAAATAAATATTTTGTAGATCTTGTTGATGTTCGCTATAACCATAATTTTTACCAGTGGATAAGATACCGAGCTATGGAAATTTAGGTCATCTTGAAGTATTTTAAGTGCCCGTCGAAAATACTCCAAAGCTGTAGATGGTTCATAAGGTAATTTTGTATTGTCTTCCTTATCCAAATATTCAAGAGCAACTAAATTTAATGCGGCAGGAATATTTCTTTGCTTACCAATTGTCGCAAGCGGAATGAAATAATCAGAAAGGTCAAACCAACTCAAATCTTTTATTGCCGACCGCCAATTATGATTGTATTTAATGTCACTAGCTTTTTCCAGCCAAGCATCGCCCTGCCCTTCATCTTTTTCAAAACCCAAAATACCCTCTCGCTGGAAAAACCCCCTATAAATAACAGGTGTAGCATAAGTTGTATTCTGTGAATTTTGGCAGATAAAATTATATATCCAGAATGAATCTGGATAATAACTTAATGCAAATTTTATCGCGTACGCAGTGTAATAATTATTGAGCTTCATGTCTTCCATCACCGCTCGCTGTATACAGCACCACAACTTATCGTGATCGTTCTGCTTGTTATAGCAGGCAAGTAACCACTCTAGGGCATTATGGCGACATTCCTGAAATTGTGCGTGCTGAGCAATATTCTCTGCTAAGTCGATTGCATATTGTTGCTCCTCGGGCGCAATGTCCTCAATGCTGACATCTCGGTAATCATCCCACCAAAGTAAGAGATCCATATAGTCATGTTCTTCGGTAGATAAGTGCTTACAGGTTACTGAATCCAGCAATTCGGAAATTTCTTTATGCGACCCTCCCCAGCGTGGCATTCGAAATGGTATATATTCAACAAAAGGATAAAAAGTGTGAGGAAAAATAGTCAGGCAAACAGAAAGCCAATATTTTTGCCCACCATCATCATCATACTCAGGAAGTATATTGGGGCGAGGCAAAACGGGGCATATTGCATGCTCAAACGAAAGTCCGGAATACGCCATCAACGCTTCCACTTCTTGCGGGGAGCGGCGGTGATAATTTTTCAGTGCGATCATTAATGGTATTCCTGCGACACTATCACCGTTAAGGTGTGCCGCCAGCCAGGCTGGCTGACCAAATACTTTTGAGTTGGTGCTGGTAAGTAATGCAGCCATCCATTGTCGTGGGTCACAATCAATTGCTTTAAGTGTAGCGATGACCATTTGTTCATTACATGCACCAGCACAAAGCCACATTGCATGTGTGGTATCATTTGCCCAGCCATAACTGCGATATAACCATGCACGGTGATTCCAGTATTGTGCTTCGGCAAGCCAGGCATGTGTAGAATGAGGTCTTGCTTGCTGCCAGGTTTTAATGAGTCTTAAACCTTCTGTTCCGGCATCAACTAGCGTGTTCATATCATAAAAATAGTTGCACATTTGGGTCCAGGATAAAAAATAGCGCTTTTCAGCCTGACGAGAAGTGAAACTCTCCTGTAATGCCTGGTTATAAATTTCATCTAGTTCCTGATAACGTTTTTCTTGTAACATATAAGGAATATTTGCGATTTGCCATTTTCTCTCAAGAGTATTAAGTGGCATTTTTTGGTCACACATCTTTTGCATTGCACTGAGTAAACGAGCATCCTGTTCCATAGATATCCTTTTAATTAGGTTCAAAAATTTTAAATTCATTCCACGGCAATTTTTTCCAGTTACTGGATGGATCTTTCAACCATGCAGTGACTTCCTTTAAATCACGGTTCGCAGTGGCGACGGGGGTATCGTATATCATTAACCATTTTTGTCGGGCGCGAACATAAGCACTGGCATAATCTTCCCATGAAGCGAAACAATCTTGTGCTCTTTGAGCATTCAGTAATAACACTATCCAGGCCTGGTTTTCATCGCACCAGCCTAAACCGGCGATGCAACGAGTTAAAAAAGCAGTGCGCATACAGTCAAACGCCAGCCCATCCAGAACCTGGCCTTGTGCTGCCAGTTGTTCGTAAAAATCATGTGGAGAATTACCAAGCCCTGTAGCCCAGCGCTGTAATATAACGCCAATTTGTTGACGGAAATCTTCGTTGCTTTGGTAAGTTTCTGTTCCTAGCTCTTGTTTAACCTGTAGTGCAAGTTGTTGACGCTTATCATCAGTCAACTTTAAATCCAACGTGAAGCCATTTACTGACAGTCCATTACGACGAGCAACTATATCACCAATTGCTAATGCCCACTTACGTCTCTTTGTTGCTCGTCTTTTGTCCTTGATTAGATCCTTTTCTTTTTCTTTAGCAATAAAAGCATCGATTTGTGGTTTGTTTTTTTTGTATCTATAGATAAAAATAAATATTGCGACCAGGAGAACAATGATAAGACTCATTATTTTTCAACCTCTGACAGGGGTAAGTAATGAGATGTCTGTAATGTCAAACTCTCTATCTCAAAGGAAATGTTGCTGATATTTTGACCTGCAAATTGCGGATGCCACTCAGCGCCAGGGAATAACATTTCCGCAGAAGTAGCAACTATAGGGTCAATAGCATTAAGATAATGTAACTTATCAGGTGCGCTGTGTAACAGTAACCACTGCAACTCCACTGAAGGATTTGTAAAATGTTCTAATAAATGAAAGTTATTATGTAGTACGCTTAGTAAAAAACTGGTTTCGTATACTTCCGTTACATATTTCCACCCCTGATATTCAGGTGTATTTTCATAAACAATACCCATACCTTCACAATCACTATGTCGAACTGCTTGTGGTGATAATAGTTGCAAAAGAGACAAAACATCGTCCGCATATTTTTTAACTGGATGACGATTTTGCTTACCTTTTATTTGATCAATTTCAAGTGAATCACCAACAACATTGAGAGCAATAGTAACATGAGGAATATTATTATTATCACGCAAACTGAATAACCGTAATTTATGTTGCTCAATTTGATTTGCATAATACTCACCATAACCACCGGTAAGATTTTTTCGATCATCAAACTGGCCTACGCAATGTTGCATATGCCATGATTCATAAGCCATTTCACGACGAAGGTTCGAATGACTGGCATCAAACTCAACAATTTTTCCGTCTGGCACATCAAGTATTGACTTTACAGTATTTTGTTCACTCGGCTGCCACCCTTTCTCGCGTCGTTGAAGCATCTTTTCATGCTCTTCTTCACGCATTCTGAACGCAACGTAGCAGGTTATGCGCTGTAGTTTTGATTCCAGACGGGTACCACATTTCCTGGAAAGAAATTCCACCAACTCCCGTTCTTTGGTTAATATTTGTTGATGATCGGTTTCGATATAATAAAGTGTCGCAGTTGATACTGAGGCAGTATTAAACTTCGATACCAGCCATTCCGGGATTACATCATCATTTTTATTAAACAGTGAATATTCTGCAAGCGAGTTAATTTGTTGCACCATTGGAAAGTCACTAATTAGCCATCGATAAAAATGGTTGAGTAACCATTTTTGGATGGTCTCATTATCCTGGCGAAACAGACTTCTTTGCAAAATTGCTGTTTTTACTTCCGGGGCATTAATTACATCCCTTGCATTATAATTCTGGTGAATATTTCCAGTCATAACATCCGCCCGTGTTTATTATATCACTCAAAGCAATAATTGTTGACTATAGATTTTTTATCTAAATCAGCATGGTTGCAGGTACATACTCAAGTAAGCCACTCAAGAAAATAACGTAAACTCAATAGTGGCAGCGTCACAAACTTTGGAAATTATGTCTTATATTTGCAGTTTATTTTAGTGAATAATTGAGATAAATGACATTATTTTACATCCTCAATAATTCAGGCTGTAAGAGGACGGCAAATACATTCATAATTATCAGGGGATGAACATTCAGGAAAGTAGTCAGTATCGTCAACTTTTTCTTTTATCACTACATGAAGATTTCGTGTAGATACTCCCATCTCTGCCACTTCTCCCCTCACATTTACACTGGAGCTAAACCCGCCGATTGCGCTACAATGCCCGCCCTTAAAGTGGGGGCACTCCCCTAACCGCTTCATCAGGTGAAGCGGCTCTGACCTGTCATCAGAACGAGAGAATTATGTTTAAACCGGAACTCCTTTCCCCGGCGGGAACGCTGAAAAATATGCGTTACGCTTTCGCTTATGGCGCAGATGCTGTTTATGCGGGCCAGCCGCGTTACTCCCTGCGTGTGCGCAACAACGAATTCAACCACGAAAATCTTCAGCTCGGCATCAATGAAGCCCACGCGCTGGGGAAAAAGTTTTATGTCGTGGTCAACATTGCACCGCACAACGCCAAGCTGAAAACCTTTATCCGTGACCTGAAACCGGTGGTGGAAATGGGGCCGGATGCGCTGATTATGTCCGATCCAGGGCTGATTATGCTGGTGCGTGAACACTTCCCGGAAATGCCAATCCACCTCTCGGTACAGGCTAACGCCGTAAACTGGGCGACGGTGAAATTCTGGCAGCAAATGGGTCTGACCCGCGTGATCCTCTCTCGCGAACTGTCACTGGAAGAGATTGAAGAGATCCGCAATCAGGTGCCGGATATGGAGATCGAAATCTTCGTTCACGGCGCGCTGTGCATGGCCTACTCCGGTCGCTGCCTGCTCTCTGGCTATATCAACAAGCGCGACCCGAACCAGGGCACCTGCACCAACGCCTGCCGCTGGGAGTACAACGTCCAGGAAGGGAAAGAAGATGACGTCGGCAACATCGTACACAAGTACGAGCCGATTCCGGTGCAAAATGTTGAGCCGACGCTGGGTATCGGCGCGCCAACCGACAAAGTGTTTATGATCGAAGAAGCCCAGCGTCCGGGCGAGTATATGACCGCGTTTGAAGATGAGCACGGCACTTACATCATGAACTCGAAAGATCTGCGCGCCATCGCCCATGTTGAACGCCTGACCAAAATGGGCGTGCATTCGCTGAAAATCGAAGGCCGTACCAAATCTTTCTACTATTGCGCACGCACCGCGCAGGTTTACCGTAAAGCTATCGATGACGCCGCTGCGGGCAAACCGTTCGATACCAGCCTGCTGGAAACGCTGGAAGGTCTGGCGCATCGTGGCTATACCGAAGGTTTCCTGCGTCGTCATACCCACGACGATTATCAGAACTACGAATACGGTTATTCGGTTTCTGACCGCCAGCAGTTTGTTGGTGAGTTTACCGGTGAGCGCAAGGGGGAGCTCGCGGCGGTAGCGGTGAAAAATAAATTCTCCGTTGGCGACAGCCTTGAGCTGATGACGCCGCAAGGCAACATTAACTTTACCCTTGAGCATATGGAAAACGCCAAAGGTGAAGCTATGCCGGTCGCACCAGGCGATGGTTATACTGTGTGGCTCCCGGTGCCGCAGGATCTTGAGCTAAATTACGCGCTGCTGATGCGTAATTTCTCCGGGGAAACCACGCGTAACCCCCACGGTAAGTGATTAATTTCGATTATTTTTCCCGGATGGAAAATTCTTAGAAACCGATCACATACAGCTGCATTTATTAAGGTTATCATCCGTTTCGCTGAAAAACATAACCCATAAAATGCTAGCTGTACCAGGAACCACCTCCTTAGCCTGTGTAATCTCCCTTACACGGGCTTATTTTTTATGCATAAGCCCTATCCCTGGTCACCGTCTTCCATTGACCACATCGATAGAATCCTCCTTCATAGCACGATGCTTTTCACTTATCGACATCGTGCTCGCACAGGTTCCGGTTACGCACAGCCAGAACGCGCATGTTTGACGCTTACCAAAAAATGAACCTAAAGCATTGGAACATTTTTGACATCATTTTCTGATGGCTGCATAAAATAAAAATTCTGCTTTAGTTTCATCTATCTGTTTGTCATTATTACTCACATTCAATAATGGTGTTGAAGAATATCCCATCACAGATAAAATAAATATGTGCATGGTAGTCTTGAATCTATTCTCACTCTCCACATTTGAATGTCAGACGAGCGACGCCATGTAATCCTGCACCTTCTGTCTTCAGGTCAACTATCTGCATTTTTTTGCCCTGAGTAACACAGAAATGAGTTGCATCATTTTTTACTATATTTTCTGCACCAGATATTCTACCCCTGGCTAAAGAAGCTTCGGCTTCGGTGTAGTATTGGTTATCCAGTTTACGCTGAATATTACTTTTATATGCAAGGCCAAATTTACCGATACTTGTCTCATCATTATGCACAGCACAACCAGACATAAGAAAAACACTAATTAATGATATAGCAGCTATCTTTTTCACCTTACCTTCCCCCATTAATTACCAACGACATTCTCTAGTGTTTAAATATAATAATGGCATGATTATTATAATAGAATAGGATTATAATAAATGTTCTGTACAACATTTCCTACATAAGTAGGAATTACAGACATGGTGGCCCTTCCGGGTAACCCCATGGGGGACTTTAATATATTTTGAATAGTATATTGAAGATGCCACTGTTTAGTTGAATATTAGGTATATTCTCTTTTTTAAAAATTTATCAGTGGCTACCGTTAATATTCGCTGTCCCCATTGTAAGCTCCTGGTGGTAAGCACTGAATCCCCATACCTGAACTGACTTTTTATCCTCCGACTTTCATCCTGTTCTGACTCCACCTTTTCTTTTCTGCTCTACACTATCTACAGACCAATCATAAAGGCACATACGATCATGGCAGAATTTCCCGCCAGCTTACTGATTCTTAATGGCAAAAGTACTGACAATCTACCCTTGCGCGAAGCAATTATGCTGTTGCGTGAGGAAGGAATGACGATCCATGTGCGGATCACCTGGGAGAAAGGCGATGCTGCACGATTTGTAGAGGAGGCCCGGAAGTTAGGTGTCGCAACAGTGATTGCCGGTGGTGGCGATGGCACCATTAATGAAGTTTCTACGGCATTGATTCAATGTGAGGGGGATGACATACCCGCGCTGGGAATTTTACCATTAGGAACTGCCAATGATTTTGCCACCAGTGTAGGGATTCCTGAGGCACTGGATAAGGCGCTGAAACTGGCAATTGCCGGTAACGCCATTGCGATAGATATGGCGCAGGTCAACAAACAAACCTGTTTTATTAATATGGCGACAGGCGGGTTTGGGACGCGTATTACCACAGAAACGCCGGAAAAATTAAAAGCCGCGCTGGGTGGCGTCTCTTACATCATTCATGGCTTAATGCGCATGGACACTCTGCAACCGGACCGTTGTGAAATCCGCGGTGAAAACTTTCACTGGCAAGGTGACGCCCTGGTCATTGGTATTGGTAACGGTCGTCAGGCCGGTGGCGGTCAACAATTGTGCCCGAACGCATTAATTAACGATGGCTTGCTGCAACTGCGCATTTTTACCGGCGATGAAATTATTCCGACTCTCGTATCAACCTTAAAATCTGACGAAGATAACCCGAATATTATCGAAGGAGCTTCGTCGTGGTTTGATATACAAGCCCCACACGAAATCACTTTTAATCTTGATGGCGAACCGTTGAGTGGGCAAAACTTCCATATTGAAATACTTCCGGCGGCGTTGCGTTGTCGATTACCACCAGATTGTCCATTGTTGCGTTAATCAAACTATTCTCTGTTGAACCAGAGAGAATCCGTAATGCCGGATACGGTGTAAACACCTTATCCGGCATACAGAACAATACTACACCGTAATTAATTTTACCCGTGTCTTCTGCAATGCCAGTTTATCCACCTCAGACACAGCATCATCGGTAATAATAATGTCAATTTTTTCGATTGGCAGTACCTGATTAAAACCGCGACGATTAAATTTCGATGAATCAAGAACGGCAATCACTTTATTCGCCGCTGTCACCATCGCACCGCTAACGGAATAACCTTCATTAAAGGTCGTAATACCATTAACCGCATCAATACCATCAGCACCGACAAACATTAAATCGGCATTAATATCCTGCAGGGAACGTTCAGCAATAGATCCATGCATAGATCGCGTTTTATGGCGGACCGTGCCACCGCAGACGACCAGAGTAATGTCTTTATTTTCGGAAAGGGCAAACGCCGCCGGGAGACTGTTGGTAATCACCGTGATATTTTTGGCGGTCATTAATCCTTCGGCGATAAGCATTGTGGTACTTCCGCTGTCGAGAATAACGGTCATCCCTTCGTGGATCATTTTGACTGCCGCCTGCGCTATTCTGTTTTTCGGCGCGCTGGCGAGCTGAAATCGCTCTTTAAACCCGACTTCCTGGGTCTCGGTTTCGCTATTACCGGACATTATTTTCGCCGCACCGCCATGAAAGCGCGTAACCACGCCTTTTTGTTCGAGAAAGCGCAAATCGGCACGGATTGTCGCTTCCGAGGCAGCAAATACTCCCGCCAGATCCTGAACAAGCACGGTTCCCTGTTCATTCACTAATTGGATGATCTTATTCCTTCGCTCGAATGAATTCATCGTCATTTACCCATATTCAATTGTGGCTAGTGTAAACGAAGGGGGACCATTGGTGAATGATCTGTTTTGCACAATACCGGGCCTGCATCACGCTGGCCCGCGGTTTCAGGGAATGAGCAACACTTTGCCCGGCATGGCATTACGAGCGATGTCACGCACCGCCTGGGCGAAGCTTTCAAAGCTTCCACGGTGAGCGATTAATGGCTCCAGGCTTAACTTACGTTCTGTCAGCAACCGGCTCGCCGTTTCCCACTCCTGCCCCGGCCAAGGGCTGGAGTAGTTCATCCAACTGCCGATAACCGTCAGCTCTTTACGCAATATTTTGCCAAACGTTGCAGATGTTAAATGCAGATCCTGATGCAACGTGCCTACCAGCGCCAGTTGGGCATGAGGACCGGCAATCTCTACCGCCAGTTCGACGGTTTGCGGGACGCCAGCCGTCTCGAGGATAAGCTGATTAAAGCGCAGATCGCGTAAAACGCCCTGTATTTGCGGCGCGCTCATTTCACGGCTGTTAAATGTTTGCATCGCACCGAAAGATTTTGCCAGTGCCAGTTTTTCTGAGCTAATGTCGATAGCCGTCACACTCTTTGCTCCCAACGCGACAGCGCACTGAATTGCCAGCAGGCCAATGGTTCCGGCACCAATAATAATAACGTTTTTATTCTCACATCCTTGCGCTAAATGGAACGCATGCAGGCCAACGGTAATCGGTTCAATAAAAGCGCCATCCTCAATAGGCATATCCGCAGGTAGTGCAAAGACATTGTTTCGCTTAACGACAATATATTCGGCAAATCCACCATCACGCCGTGAGCCAATAAAATCATATTTTGCGCACTGGGAATAAAACCCTTTCAGACACTCTGGACAAGTAAAACAGGGTAATAACGGCACACAGGCAACCGCATCGCCGGGGTGTAAATCATCAACACCGGATCCCACCGCATCAATATAGCCACTAAATTCATGGCCTAACGTTATTGGATAATAATGTGCACCATTTTTAAATATCCTGGGTAAATCGGAACCACATAAGCCCGAGCTGGCAATTTTTACCCGCACCTCATCCTGATGTTTAATTTCAGGAATGACGCTTTCTGCTACGCGCACGATACCATCAGTATCATTCACCACTGATTTCATAAAAACTCCTGATTGTTAAGGGGGATAACCTCCCCCTCAGGTAAAAATTATTCTGCGAGAACGGCTTTCTCTTGTTTAATAAAACCACGCGCTCTACGCCAGGTCATGAAAATACCGGTAAGATAAATTGCGCCGATAACAATGAAACCGGGAATATTTTGCGGGGAGAAAACCTGAATCAGTAACCAGGTAATGGGAGAACCGCCCTGATCCATTGAAGCCACCATACCCCCGGCTTTTAACGCGCCCGCATTAGCCGCCAGTTGGGTGTGCAAACCAATAGTTTGCGTCGCGATCCACAGGGTGATGCTCATAATGATGACACCCGAAATTAAGGTGCGGAACAGATTTCCACGATGCACCGCGACCGCCATCGCCACAAAGAAGCCGATGGTGGCAAGGTCGCCAAACGGCAGCACCTGATTACCCGGCACACAAACAGCAATTAAAATGGTGAGTGGAATAAAAATCAGGCTTGCCGATACCACCGCCGTATGTCCCAGCAGCAACGCCGGATCAAGGCCAATCAGGAACTCCTGACCGCCGAACTTCGCCTGTAAACGACTACGGGCCTGCTTAGCGATGGGCGTTAAACCATCCATGATGGGTTTAATCACCCGTGGCATCAGCAGCATAACTGCCGCCGTTTTTACCGCCAGCTGCAATACACCTTTGACATCGTAACCCGCGAGGATGCCGATAATCAGCCCCATCACAAAACCCACGGTGACAGGCTCGCCAAACGGACCAAATTTGCGCTGAATATCGTCGGCGCTAAATTTAATTCGGTTTACGCCTGGGATTTTCTCGATAATGGCATCGACCAGCACCGCAATCGGCCCCATATACGCCGACGTACCGTGCGGAATAGCAATGCCTTCCAGCTCAAAGAAATTTCGGGTATCGCGGGCAAACCAGTCGCCGAGCTTATAAACAAACGCCGCGTGAATTACCACACCCGCCATCCCTATCATCCATGAACCAGTTGCCAGATGCAGCAACGCGCCGGTGAAGGTCATATGCCAGATATTCCAGATATCAACATTTACCACCCGCGTCATACGGGTCAGTAACATCGCCACGTTAACCAGAATCGCAATCGGAATCGCCACCAGCGCAATTTGCGACGCCTAGGTCATGGGTGAAGAGCCCGGCCAGCCGACATCGACCACATGCAGATTCAGGTCGAAATTTTCCGCCATCGCTTTCGCTGCAGGGCCAATGGAATCCAGCATTAAGCCAATCACAAGGCCAATGCCAACAAAACCAATCCCGATATGCAGACCCGCTTTAAAGCAATCGCCTGCCTTCATGCCTAATATTTTAGAAAAAATAATGATGACAATCGGCAGCATCACCGTAGGGCCGAGGTCGAGAATATACCGCATGACTTCTGAAAACATAGGTCACCCCTGTAAGATAGTCAGAATTTTATTTTGTAATGCTTCGATACCGACACCAGAAACAAAAGGCATGCCGTGAACTAACGGAATATCGCCAAAACTACGATCCACCCTGGCAGTGGTGCATATCAAATGCACGCCATCCATATAGGTTTCTATTTCATTAACCCGACACTGGATTAATTCAACAGGAATATTATGACTCTGACACAACTCTTTAATTTCTTCCGCCGCCATCGTGGAGGTCGCAACCGCGCCTCCGCAAGCGACAATAATCTTGCGTTTCATAAATAGTCCTTTTTATTGTTACAGAGGGATTTATTCGTCTGAATCTAAAACATACTTTGTGAAGTATTCCTTTAACTGAGTTTCAGGAAGAGTAATTAGTGTCTCGACGATATCGGGCTGTTGTAACTTGCCAAATAAACAGCGTAAAAGTTTCAATTGCTGCTGCGGATTTTCCACAATCAACGCAATAACCAACGATACCGCCACGTCGTTATCATCATCCGCTTGCTGAAAATGAACTTTATTTGTTGGCCTTAACAGATAAATGGCTGACGACTTAGCATGAATCGCCTCACAATGCGGTATTGCAATGGCGTGCTGCTCAAGCATTATCCCGGTAGGGAATTCTGCTTCTCTGGCAATTAATGCCTGTGGCCAGGTATCATGAACCACACCTTTCGCGAGCATCTCATTACCGATATGGGTTAAAACTTCGCTACGATCGACAAAAGAAATTCCGCTACGAACAAACAGGTTAGTCATATACCGTCCTTATTCCGCACAGCCGTAGCGATAGGCGCGCAAAACATCATAAATTTTATCCATAATCAGCTGATGCGGCATTGCTGATAATTCCCCGGACTGAATGCGTTCAAATTGTTTCGGAAGATACTGACTAATCATGCCCAGTGGGATGTCCACGCCTTCCAGATTCACCATCATCGTTTCGACGCTATTTTTAATCCGGCTATGCGGCCAGTAATAACGAATACGATCCGACAGGCTGTAACGAATATCCAGCAATGAATCGTTAAAACCCGTGCGATAATATTTTTTCCAGTATTGCGGTTCGTCGAGCATCACTTCTTCAATCACCGCCAGACAACGGCTACGATTTTCTGGAGCGATGAGTTCCTGCTCAATTTGTGCCAGCGCAAATATCGCCTCACGTAAAGCAAAGGTTAATGCCGGACCGACTTTCAAAATTGCAAAATGATCGCGAACTAATTCCCGATAGGCCGTCTGAGTCTGGTAATCGGTGGAATGCGCTTCATAAACCATTTTGGTTTTTTCTATCCATTGCGCCAACGCCTGAGCTTCTTGCGCCTGATAATGAATAATATTGCTATGGTCAAATTCCACACCCGGCTGCACCACGATGGCAATCACGCGTGTTAACGCCTCTGCCAGACCGCGGGCAATAAACGCTTTTTGATGCGTGCGTAAAGTATTGGCGGCATCTTCAACCTGGGTGATGTGTACTGACTGAATGGCGCTGGCCTCACCGCCCGGAACCGGAACTTCAGTGCCAATGACATAGTTCAGTTGCTCACGCTGGCAATCAGTCGCCACACTTTCCGCCGCCAGACAAAGCACAGCGGCACGTTCAGCAACCGTTTCTGGCGCTAACGGTATGGAATCGTCAGCGCAGGACATTGACGCATCAAGATGAATTTTACTGAAGCCGGCACGAACATATGCCTTTACCAGCTCGACGGATTTTTCCATCGCCGCATCCGCATTTTCTTGCTGCCAGCAGTTTGGTCCCAGATGGTCGCCGCCGAGAATAATACGCTCACGAGCAAATCCGACTTTATCGGCAATCGCAAAAACAAATTCGCGAAAGTCTGCCGGTGTCATTCCGGTATAACCGCCAAATTGATTGACCTGGTTTGACGTTGCTTCAATCAGCACTTTACGCGTGCTGTTGCGATCAAATGCCAGCGCCGCTTCGATAACCAACGGATGTGCAGAACAGACTGAACATATGCCAATATGTTCACCAGCTTTATGCCGGGCAATTAACGTTTTCATGTTTTTTCCTTGTTAAATGGCAGGTGCGTTATGCCCTGCCCTCGCAGCCACAATCGGCAATCACTTTGCTCACCACATCGCGCATTGCAGATTTAGCCGACTGCAAATAATCACGGGGATCGGTCGCTTCGGGGTGCTCGGTCAGGTAATTTTTTAACGCCTGCGAGAAGGCATTTTTCAGCTCCGTTGCAACGTTGATTTTGCATATCCCCAGTTTGATGGTTTGCTGAATATCCTTAGTCGATAATCCTGATGCGCCATGCAGCACCAGCGGTAAATTCACCCACTGGCGAATGTTCTCCAGTCGAGAAAAATCAAGCGCCGGTGCTCTGGCATACATACCGTGAGCCGTGCCGATGGCGACCGCCAGGGAATCAATTCCGGTTGCCTCGGCAAATTCACGCGCCTGAACGGGGTTGGTATAAAAAGCATCGGCTTCATTGACTTGCACATCATCTTCCTGGCCGCCAAGTTGCCCCAGCTCCGCTTCGACGCTGACATCAAAGCGATGGCAAAAATCCACCACCTCTTTGACCCGTGAAATATTTTGCGCAAAAGGCAAATGCGAGGCGTCAATCATGACTGAGCGCACGCCAGAACGAACCTTCTGAGCGATATCGTCAAATTTCGTGTGATGGTCGAGATGAATCGACAGTGGATGGTGATATTGCTTCGCCATCGCGCTGACCAACGCCATCAGATTTTCTGTACCGGCATGAGTAAATGTGCCGGGCGTTCCGGCGATGATGACCGGCGCATGCATGCTGGCAGCGGTTTCCACCACCACTTGCATCGTTTCGAGATTGTGAATATTGAATGCCGGAACCGCATAACCGCCGCGCCGCGCGTTGTTCAGCATCTGCTTTGTCGATACCACGTACATTTTCACATCCTGTCATTTATTTTCGATTTCAAAACATAATGAAATTATTTGTTTTTAAATGTCGCGATAACGATCACAAAAACGACAATATGAAAATCAATCCAGGAATGAAAGGCAAAAAAAACGGCCTCCCGGGGGAAGCCGTAACAAAGTGCGCGTGGTTTTATGCCGGATGTGGCGTTAACGCCTTTTCCGGCCTACGGGGTAGTGCTGTTCGTATGAAGCGCATCAGGCGATAGTAATTTTGCTATCGAGATAAACGTCCTGCACGGCGTTAATCAGTTTCACGCCGTCAGCCATCGATTTCTTGAACGCCTTACGTCCAAGAATCAGCCCCATTCCGCCTGCGCGTTTGTTGATAACCGCAGTACGCACTGCATCGCTGAGGTCAGTTTCACCGCCTGCAGCACCGCCGGAGTTTATCAACCCGGCCCGGCCCATATAGCAGTTAGCTAACTGATAACGCACCAGGTCAATCGGGTTTTCACTGGTCAGTTTGCTGTAGACTCGATCGTCGGTATAACCGTAATTAATCGCTTTATAGCCGCCGTTATTTTCCGCCATTTTTTGTTTGACGATATCTGCACCTATGGTTGCCGCCAGATGGTTCGCCTGACCAGTCAGGTCGGCGGAAACATGGTAATCAACGCCATCTTTCTTAAAGGCGGAGTTACGCAAATAGGCCCACAGCACTGTCACCATGCCCAGCTCGTGCGCACGTTCAAAAGCCGCAGAAATTTCTTCAATCTGGCGACGTGACTCTTCCGAGCCAAAATAGATAGTCGCACCAACGGCCACCGCGCCCATATTGAACGCCTGCTCCACGCTGGCATACAGCGTTTGATCGTAGGTGTTCGGGTAACTTAGCGTCTCGTTGTGATTGAGTTTGACGAGGAATGGAATGCGATGCGCGTAACGCCGCGATACCGATGCCAGCACGCCGTAAGTTGACGCCACACAGTTACAGCCCGCTTCGATCGCCAGTTCAACAATGTTTTTCGGGTCAAAGTAGAGCGGGTTAGCGGCAAATGAAGCTCCGGCAGAGTGCTCAACGCCCTGGTCAACCGGCAGAATAGAAAGATATCCTGTGCCAGCCAGACGCCCGGTGTTGTACAACGTCTGCATATTACGTAACACCGCTGGCGGGCGATTATTGTCAATCATCACGCGGTCTACGTAGTCATGTCCGGGGAGATAAAGCTGGTCAGAAGGAATAGTCATACAACGGTGCTGTAAAAGGTTGTCGGCGTCTTTGCCAAGCAACTGCGCAATATCTGTCATTACTATGCTCCCGTAAATTCCGATTGGATATCGGCTATGGATTGTCCTGGCCCGCCTTTTGCGGGCAATCATAATCCTGGTCGTTACGGGCGAGTTTTTCCATCTTTTGGATGTTTTTTCAGCGTTTTCTGTTAGCTCGATTCATCAGAAAAAATGTTACCGCGGTCAAGTTTTCACCGCAAAGGTATTTAAAAGGTATTACTAAGTGGTATTGTCATCGCGTACCTTACATTACCTGTCATGAAGGAATTAAAAGATGAAAACAACAGCAAAGCTGTCGTTCATGATGTTTGTTGAATGGTTTATCTGGGGCGCGTGGTTTGTGCCATTGTGGTTGTGGTTAAGTAAAAGCGGTTTTAGTGCCGGAGAAATTGGCTGGTCGTATGCCTGTACCGCCATTGCGGCGATCCTGTCGCCGATTCTGGTTGGCTCCATCACTGACCGCTTTTTCTCGGCGCAAAAAGTGCTGGCGGTATTGATGTTCGCTGGTGCGGTGCTGATGTATTTCGCTGCGCAACAGACCACTTTTGCCGGGTTCTTCCCGTTACTGCTGGCCTACTCACTAACCTATATGCCGACCATTGCGCTGACTAACAGTATCGCTTTTGCCAACGTGCCGGATGTGGAGCGTGATTTCCCGCGCATTCGTGTGATGGGCACTATCGGCTGGATTGCCTCTGGTCTGGCATGTGGTTTCTTGCCGCAAATGCTGGGGTATGCCGATATCTCACCGACGAACATCCCGCTGCTGATTACCGCCGGAAGTTCTGCTCTGCTTGGTGTGTTTGCGTTTTTCCTGCCAGACACGCCACCCAAAAGCACCGGCAAAATGGATATTAAAGTCATGCTCGGCCTGGATGCGCTGATCCTGCTGCGCGATAAGAACTTCCTCGTCTTTTTCTTCTGTTCATTCCTGTTTGCGATGCCACTGGCGTTCTATTACATCTTTGCCAACGGTTATCTGACCGAAGTTGGCATGAAAAACGCCACTGGCTGGATGACGCTCGGCCAGTTCTCTGAAATCTTCTTTATGCTGGCATTGCCGTTTTTCACTAAACGCTTTGGTATCAAAAAGGTATTGTTGCTTGGTCTGGTCACCGCTGCGATCCGCTATGGCTTCTTTATTTACGGTAGTGCGGATGAATATTTCACCTACGCGTTACTGTTCCTCGGTATTTTGCTGCACGGCGTAAGTTACGATTTTTACTACGTTACCGCTTACATCTATGTCGATAAAAAAGCTCCCGTGCATATGCGTACCGCCGCGCAGGGGCTGATCACGCTCTGCTGCCAGGGCTTCGGCAGTTTGCTCGGCTATCGTCTTGGCGGTGTGATGATGGAAAAGATGTTCGCTTATCAGGAACCGGTAAACGGACTGACTTTCAACTGGGCCGGGATGTGGACTTTCGGCGCGGTGATGATTGCCATTATCGCCGTGCTGTTCATGATTTTTTTCCGCGAATCCGACAACGAAATTACGGCTATCAAGGTCGATGATCGCGATATTGCGTTGACACAAGGGGAAGTTAAATGAAAACAGAACGTATTCTCGGTGCTCTTTATGGGCAGGCGTTAGGGGATGCAATGGGGATGCCCTCCGAGCTTTGGCCGCGCAGTCGCGTCAAAGCACACTTTGGCTGGATTGACCGTTTTCTGCCTGGGCCAAAGGAGAATAACGCAGCCTGTTATTTTAACCGCGCCGAATTCACCGACGATACCTCGATGGCGCTGTGTCTGGCGGATGCGTTACTGGAACGTGAAGGCAAGATCGATCCGGATCTGATTGGGCGTAATATTCTCGACTGGGCGCTGCGTTTCGACGCCTTTAACAAAAACGTACTAGGTCCGACCTCGAAGATTGCGCTTAACGCCATTCGCGACGGTAAACCCGTTGCTGAACTGGAAAATAACGGCGTGACCAACGGCGCAGCGATGCGCATCTCGCCATTAGGTTGTTTGCTTCCGGCGCGTGATGTTGATTCCTTTATTGATGATGTGGCGCTGGCCTCCAGCCCGACACATAAATCCGATCTGGCGGTTGCGGGGGCGGTAGTCATCGCATGGGCGATTTCTCGTGCCATTGACGGAGAAAGCTGGTCAGCAATTGTTAATTCACTGCCTTCAATTGCGCGACATGCTCAACAAAAACGCATCACTACCTTCAGCGCCTCACTGGCTGCACGTCTGGAGATTGCGCTGAAAATTGTGCGCAATGCTGACGGCACCGAATCCGCCAGCGAACAGCTTTACCAGGTCGTTGGCGCAGGTACCAGCACTATTGAGTCCGTTCCGTGCGCCATTGCGCTGGTTGAACTGGCACAAACCGACCCGAACCGTTGCGCCGTCCTGTGCGCTAACCTTGGCGGCGACACAGACACCATCGGTGCTATGGCGACGGCAATTTGCGGCGCGTTGCATGGCGTTAATACTATCGATCCTGCGTTAAAGGCGGAACTGGATACAGTAAATCAGCTTGATTTCAACCGCTATGCCACGGCGCTGGCGAAGTATCGCCAACAACGGGAGGCGATATGAGCGGCGCTCGATTACACACGCTGCTGCCTGAATTAACCTCGCGTCAGCCAGTTATGGTGATTGGCGCGGCGGTCATTGATGTGATCGCCGACGCTTATGCCCTCCCCTGGCGTGGGTGCGATATCGAACTGAAACAGCAGAGCGTTAACGTTGGCGGCTGTGCACTGAATATTGCCGTGGCATTAAAGCGCCTCGGCATCGAAGCGGGTAATGCCTTGCCGCTCGGTCAGGGGGTGTGGGCGGAGATTATTCGCAACCGGATGGCAAAAGAGGACTTAATCAGCCTGATCGATAACGCCGAAGGTGATAACGGCTGGTGTCTGGCGCTGGTTGAGCCTGATGGCGAACGCACTTTTATGTCATTCAGCGGTGTGGAAAATCAGTGGAATCGCCAGTGGCTGGCGCGATTAACCGTTGCGCCTGGCAGCCTGCTCTATTTTTCCGGTTATCAACTGGCCTCGCCCTGCGGCGAATTGTTAGTGGAATGGCTGGAAAAGCTGCAAGACGTGACGCCGTTTATCGATTTTGGCCCACGTATTGGCGATATCCCGGATGCATTACTGGCGCGGATCATGGCCTGTCGACCTTTAGTGTCACTCAATCGTCAAGAGGCTGAGATTGCCGCCGAACGTTTTGCTTTATCCGCAGAGATAACAACACTTGGCAAGCAATGGCAGGAGAAATTTGCCGCGCCGTTGATCGTTCGCCTCGATAAAGAAGGCGCATGGTATTTCAGCAACGACGCTTCTGGCTGCATTCCGGCATTTCCAACGCAAGTTGTAGACACCATTGGGGCGGGCGACAGTCATGCCGGTGGCGTACTTGCCGGGCTGGCCTCTGGTCTGCCACTGGCGGATGCCGTATTACTGGGCAATGCAGTGGCGTCGTGGGTTGTCGGGCATAGGGGCGGTGATTGTGCGCCAACGCGCGAGGAACTACTCCTCGCACACAAAAACGTATAGATCGCTGCGACAGTGGCTGATGCTGTACTCAATAGGCCGTTGCTGTTGGTCAAGCGCCACTTGCTTGATCACCAGCACCGGTATTTTGCTATCTAACTGAATATGTGACTGAAACTCGGCATCCGGCATCCGGGCGCTAACGCGGGAACGCGTACGTTGTGGGTAAATGTGCTGGCTGCGGAAGTAGTCATAAAGAGAAATCCCGATGGCATCAACATCATGAATTAAATGTGCCGGAACCCACGATTCCTCAATCGATACCGCCTCTTCATCGACATAGCGAATACGCTTAAGCAAAAAGACATCACTTCCCGCTTCGACCGCCAGCTGCTGCGCGACTTCTTCGGGACATTTCACGACACGCTTGTTAACCCATAACGTATCGGGCTTTTTCCCGCGCAATACCACCTGCTGAGAAAACCCCCGCGCTTCTTTCAGCGAGTATTCGAAGATGTTGTTGATCTGCGTGCCGTAACCACGCGAACGCGTCACCACGCCCTCTTCTTCCAGCGACTGCATCGCCTTGCGCACCGTAATGCGCGAAACGCCGGTTAACTGACTTAAATCACGCTCACCGGGCAAAATATTGCCATGCTCCAGCACCCCGCTGCGCACGGCATTTTTTACCGTTTCGGCAAACTTAATATAAAGCGGCGTGTTATCCGCCGCTAAAATACGCTCGTTCAGTTGGGCAATCAGCTGGGTATGCGCTTGTTCCATTTGTCTTTTTCCTGCCGGGGAATCTGGTGGGAGTATATCACTGCTTCTTATTTAAGGCGTTTCTTTAATCCCATCAACGAATGCCTGCAACTCCTCCACCGTGCCATTAAACACATTAAAATCCACCGGACCATTAATGCCATCGACCTGTCCACGGTCGGAATGCTGCCAGAAGCGCCAGGCCATGCCGTCATTGTCCGGGCGACGTTGATAATAGTGAGCCACCCACCACGGATATTCATTGAAATAGCCCGCCAGATTGGTGTGATAAAAAACGGCTCCTGAGTAAATAATTGGCTTTTTACCCGTACGTTTTTCGACCATTTTTAGCCACTGACTTACCCGCTTGCGTAATTCTTTTGCCGATAATTTTCCCCGTTCTTCTACGTCCAGCACGGCAGGGAAATCGCCTTGTGAGAAATCCACCGTTTGCAGAAATAATCTCGCCTGAACTGAAGCAGATACCGACGGGGAAAAATAATGATACGCCCCGCGCAGCAGGCCATTTTCGCGGCTTAGTTGCCAGTTACGCGAAAAATAGGGGTCCACCAGCTTTTCGCCTTCCGTCGCCTTAATAAAAGCAAACTGTAAGCGGATACCGTTGTCGCGCATTTTTGCCACACGCTGCCAGTCGATCCGCTCCTGCCAGCGTGAAACATCTATTCCGTGAATGGTGTAACTGGCAGGAATGCGAATAGCGAAAGATTTAACCGGGCGATAACCGTAGAAGTGGATGTAGTCTTTAATCTGAATTGCTGTCGAATAGAAAAAATTCACCGTCTGACGCGGATAAATTGCAACGATGGAAATTAGCCCAAGAGCGCATAATAAAACGGTGAATTTTTTTCGACTGGTGATTCTCAACTGCATTGGTTTCATCCCTGAATGTCAGCACCAAAGGCTGACAATAACCAAAGCAGCTATAGTACGGTGCTCACCACCAGGCGTGGAAGTGGTGAACCGGACCAATACCGTGACCAACTTCCAGCGTGTCGGCCTGGGCTAACGCCGATGAAAGCCAGCTTTTTGCCTCCTGTACGGTGTCAGCCCAGTTTGTATGGCGCGGGCGCAGTGCAGCCAACGCCGCAGAGAGCGTACAACCAGTGCCGTGAGTGTTTTTGGTCATAATGCGCGGTGCGGTAAACCGTTGTTCCCCCTCACGAGTAAACAGCCAGTCCGGGCTTTGCTCATCATCCAGATGACCACCTTTCATTAGCACTGCGCCACAGCCCATCGCCAACAGCGATCGCCCTTGTTCCAGCATTTCCTGTTCGGTGCGCGCGTGTGGCGCGTCGAGCAAGGCGGCTGCTTCGGGCAAGTTTGGCGTTATTAATGAAACCTGTGGCAATAATCGACTGCGTAGCGTGGCAACTGCCGAAGGTGAAAGCAGCGGGTCGCCGCTTTTTGCCAGCATAACGGTGTCGAGTACCACGTTTTGGATCTGATAACGTTGCAACCGTTCTGCCACCGCTTCAACAATATCGGTTTCCGCCAACATACCGATTTTAGTGGTGTCGATTCGCACATCGCTGAACACCGAATCGAGCTGGGCGGCGACAAAATCAGGCTCAATGCGATACACCGACTGTACGCCACGGGTATTTTGCGCCACCAGTGCAGTAATCACTGAGCAACCATAAGCGCCAAGTGCCGAGAAGGTTTTAAGATCGGCCTGAATCCCCGCACCACCACTCGGATCAGTACCGGCAATCGTCAGAGCGTTAATTCGTTTCATGCCTGCACCTCCGGCGTCAATTGCCAGAGCGCATCAAGGAAATGTGGAACAAAACTGCCTGGCCCCTCGCTTCTGGCGACTGCGCGTTCTCCGGCTTGTTTCATCCAGTGACAGGCAGATGCGATATTTTCCAGCGTATCGCCTGGTAGCGCACAACAGGCAGCGACAACCGCCGATAGTGCACAGCCAGTTCCTACCACTTTGGTCATTAGCGGATCGCCGCCGTGAATGCCAACGGTGCGACGACCATCGGTAACATAATCCACCTCGCCAGTGACCACGACGATTGCGCCAGTTTCCCGTGCCAGTGTTTGTGCAGCGGGTATCGCATTAGCTGCGGCGTCAGTGGTATCCACTCCCCGTCCACCATTAGCAACGCCAGCTAATGCCATGATTTCCGAAGCATTACCACGTATGGCGGTTGGCTTATGAGACAGAAGTTCCAGACAAAAACGGCGGCGATAATCGAGTGCACCCACCGCTACTGGATCAAGCGTCCAGGGTGTTTGAGAGCGTTTTGCCTGTTCAACGGCGGCACGCATCGCCTGTGCGCGTGGCTGCGTCAGCGTGCCAACGTTAATCAGCAACGCACTGGCGATTGCCGCAAACTGACTGGCCTCTTCGGTTTCGATGACCATCGCTGGCGATGCACCGAGCGCCAGTAAGGTATTGGCAGTAAAGGTTTGCACCACATCGTTGGTCATGCAGTGCACAAGAGGGGAATGTTGGTGAAAAAGGTGTAACGCGTGCGCAGATTGCGCTGAACTCAGCAGGTCGACTTGCATAGTTTGCTCCTGCCATAACGTGAAGAAGCAATGACCTGGTGGTCCGTGACTTCCCTACGCTGGCATTATCCAGATCAGGTGATACGGGTATTTCTTACTAATTTTTGTTATCAGTTGATAATTAATAAGTTTTTCAGCATACAAGAATTAAAAACCTCAAAACTGACCACACAACTGACCACACATTTTGTTGAAGCTCTACGAACAACGACGAACAATAACAAACAAAAGGGAAATTTGCTGGCAGTTTTGCTTAACCGTTATCATTTTTCGGCTATCCGTTATCAAGCTGGTGGATGATTACGGATAACCCGTTATGGAGATCCCCATATCGGCATCATGCCCACCAGCATGAAGTATTTTTCGCGGGTGTAAAAATTTGACGGGGCGGACAGTTCCATAAGTAATGGGTTGCAGGAATTTCGATCCCCATCCTGAATGCAATTTTTCGTATATATATATATACAAAACAGCGCGGGTTATGCGGGTTAGCGGGTTATCTTCGCGTGCTAAGCATTTTTTACTCTTTAATATCAATACGTTAAAAAACAACGTATTTAAATATCAGCCAGAGTGTAACCCGCAAGACATTCAAAATAACCCGCAAACACCCCTCAAAAAACCCGCAAAAACATCCCTGAAAGTGGGTGCCGGTAATACTGAAAATTTATTCCATTAAATGAGCATTGTCCTCTCTCATCCATTCCGTTACACACCATCAAACGCCGCAAGCCGCTCTTTGTGGCTGTCGCTCATATCAAATGCAAATTCCTCATGCTCTGCCTGGAATGTGCCAAACGCCATCAGCGCCGCAACGCTCGGGTCTATCTTGTTGGATGATTTTTTCTTGTTCGGCTTGATATTGGCGTTCGCGTCACTCTGCATCACAACATTACTCATTGACCAGGCCAGCACCGGATCACCACGATGCACAATCACCTTCCGGTTAACAAAAACTTCGAACGATTTCGCCGCCGGACTGAAACGAAGGTATGTTTGCGGGAACGGCTCCACCTCAAATCCTGCCCCCTGTAGCTGCGTCCTCAGGTGCGTGGCGTTCCATGTATCGAAGCCCACCAGCCTGATATTGAAATTCTCTGCATCCGCCATGATGTCATCACGGATACGGTCATAATCAATGCAGTCACCCGGTGTTGTGCGTATCCAGCCCGCCTTTACCCACTGGCGATAGATGGCGCGGTTTTTATTGGCGGGGTTCTGTAGCTGAAATTCCGGCAGATAGTGACGGGAAACCAGCATAATCTTTTTACCGACCGGAAAGGCATAGCACACGCTGGAAATATCGCTGGTTGATGATAAGTCCAGCCCCGCGTAGCACTCCTGCCCGTATAAATCCGCCTCCGCGAACGTTCCGGCGCACTCCGCCCATGCACCGTTACCCATCCACGGCGTAGCCCCCTGACACCAGATATTGAATCGCTTGGTGAGCATTTCCACCCACTGCGACGGAATACCCCGCGCTTTCTGGATGGTTGAGGCCAGTTTTTCACGATCGACGGAAACATCGATATTTGGATTCGCCTTTATCCACATCGCCGGATCGTCAACCTCGCTTTCATCATCCAGCTCGTAAATCAGAACGAACATGGATTCGTTCATCTCTTCACCATCCAGTATCTGACAGCAATAGTCATAGTGTTGTTTACAGGCTGAAACAACGTTGCTCCCCGATGTGGTGATGGCAAATAACAGCCCCTCCGGACGCGCCCCCATCCCCATATCAAGTGCGGAATAAACCCCGTTGTCTGGGTGCAGGTGATATTCATCCACAATGGCAAGACTCGGGTTTGTCCCCTCAATGGTTGCCGCTTTTGCTGCCAGTGGCTTTAACAGGCTGTTGGTTTTCGGGTGTATCACCTTATGCGCCTGAATATTCACCCGCCTGCGTAACGGTCGGGATAAAAGGCACATCTGACGCGCATCATCAAAGACGATCCGCGCCTGGTCACGGCTCACCGCTGCGGTGTAGATATCCTGCTGACCGTTCTCCATAATCAAAAACCAGTTAGCCAGAATCGCGGCGGTCGTGGATTTCGCATTTTTGCGCGGCACTTCGATAAAGGCGCTCGTGTATTTGCGCCGTCCGGTGGCCTTAACCTTAAAGCCGAGGATGCACGCAAAGGCGAACTGCTGCCACGGCTCCAGCTCAATGGGTCTGCCACGCATCGGCCCTTTTACGTGCGGGCACACCCTGGAAAAGGCAATAAACCGCTCCACAACCTCACGATCGAACGTGTAAAGGGGGCTTTCAAGGTCCGAAAAGTACCGTTTAACGGCCTGTTTCAGCCGTTTACAGGCCGGAATTTTGCCCGTTTTTACGTCTTCTGCGTACTTATTCCAGGCGGTCAAGCTCGTCCTCTTCTTCTGTTTCCGGTGGATTTTTACGGCGGCTTATCGGGTCAAAACCGAGCAAGGAGGCCATTTTTATCATCACTCTTTCAGCGTCGGATTTTGCGCTTAATGCGGGGTTTCTGCTCTCGCCGCCCTGACTGTTAACAATGCTGAACCCGCGCGCCGCAAGGTCTGCGACGGCTTTCCGGTAAATGGAGTAGTTGACACAATACAGTTCCAGATTGCTCCAGTCGGCGGGGGTCAGGTCTCCCCGTTCCGCAAGCTGCCGCGATTTTTCCCGCCACTGCTTCACGGCGATATCATCCAGGTAGGCGGGGGCTTTCGGTGGTCTTGCCATGCTTATTTTTCGTCAGATTATTTTTCAAAAAATTCCCGTGCATAAAAATTTGAGGAGGTGGTCGGTGTCCGGCAGGGACGGTTTCGTCCTGAAAACCTCCCCCACCCCCTCTGACGACTTCACCAGCGATTGCGAAAACATTCCATGACCTCGCGGTCACGGTCGGTTAATCGCTTCGCTGTGGTGCGTTCTATGCGTCCTGTCCTGTTGGCTTTGTGCCCTGTCTCCTGTGTCTTCCATAAGTCACGCTGCCTTATCAGTCCACGTATCAGCCTGTTTTGCTCCTGTTCAGTCATCATCGCCATACATCCAGTCGTTACGATGTGCCGCCCGTTCTTCCTGCTCGCGATACATGCCCGCCTTACGGTTCGCTTTCGTGGCTGGATCTTCCCGTGTCGTCTTACGGTTGTGGCACGTCTGGCACAATGCCTGATGGTTCCACTCAGGCCAGAAGAGAACATCACCACCGCCATTGATGGGGATAATGTGATCCACCACAAAGGCTGGCGTATAAATACCCTCAGCCAGACAACGCACACATAACGGATTTTTTTTCAGGTACAGGGCGCGATATTTGTCCCACTGTCGGGAATACCCGCGCGCGCGGCGGTGTCCTCGTCTGGCATCCTCTGCACGCCATGCCGCCCGCCTGTGCTCCTCACACTTGCCGGACTTCACGCGCCTGTTACAGCCTGGTTCTGTGCATCGTCTTAATGGTTGCCACGGCATCAGTACACCCCCACATCACGATAAACCGACCAGAGCGCGGAAATCGTCAGGGGAATTTCTTTTGTATCTGTATCGCCAAGCGTTGTCCGGTACTCGTACAGTTGCGAGATGTACATCAGGCAGCCAATTTTTATTGCAGGGGTAAATTCCAGGCCATCATCAAAACGCCTACCAATATGTTTCTGACATACCTCCAGCGCCGCGCTTATGTATGCCTGAATCAGTGTGTCTTCTGTGTTACCGTCTATGCGGCAGTGAAGTTTGGCTTCTTCCAGGGTTATTTTTTCTGCTGTCATTTTTCTGTACCCACCTTTGCCAGAATTTCCAGCCGGGTTCTTTTCGCATCAGGTAAGGGGATCCCGATGATATTAAGCATGCTCCCGGCAAAAGCACCGGTAAGCACTTTCAGTCGACTGGCGGCGGATATGTCGCCACGATAGCGAACCCATACCCGAATCGTTGCAGGTGCGGTTTCTGCGCCTGCGGTCAGTAATTCCCGTCCGCTGATCCCCTTGACCTCTGCCCAGATGGTTTCCCCTTCCGTCCATATCTGCCGGATCGCTCCTGACGGCAGGCGCTGCGTGATAAATGTCATAATCGTCACCCGGTCCCGCATATTTCCGGCTATCATTCGTCACCGCCCTGACTGTTCTTGCTGATTGTCACTTCCTGCTTCCATGCCTGGCTGAACTCGTCGCCACCTTCACGCGGCGGCATTCCCTCACGCTCACGGGCTTCGTTCGGATTCATGATCCCGTTCTTAATCCCTTTCTCATACGTGGCGTAACGTTCGGTAGGGGTGGCGCGTAATAAATCAGCTGAATCAAACTCAACCAAATAACGGGTACCGGGTACGGGAGAAGCCACCAGCAAAGCGGCCTTGATTTGCTGTTCGAAGTTCGCCAGCCACGGGCGCATTGTCATGGTCAGAAACGCGCGGCTTGCCTCGCTGAAATTGCTGTAGGTGCTGTTGCTGTATTCCTGCAGAAAAATAGGCGATACGTTGAACATCCGGGCGATGTCTTCAATGGAGAAGCGACGGGAGGCCAGCCATTCCGCATCCTGGTTACTCATTCCCAGTTGCTTGTAATCCATGCCCCCTTCAAGGATTGGCGTTTTTCCGGCATTTTTCGCCCCCTTGTAGCGTTCCAGAGCATCCAATGCCTGTTTACCTTTCACGCCGTCCAGCCATTCGCCTGACGTGATAATCCCTGCCGCCATCATGCCATCTTTCATAATGCTGGCTCCGTGGCGCTGTTGAGCAAGGCCAAGCCCAAGTGCCTCACGGCAAATCGTGACAGGGGAGCGCCCCAGAAAGCCATCATCCGAGGCATAGCGGAGATGCAGAACTTCTTCCTGTAAATACGTGCGCACCGTTCCTGTATAGGGTTCGGTGATGGTATAGCGGTATTTGTGTGCGCCTGTGCGTTCCGGTACAACACAACCCGGTGCATAAGGATGAAGTGATTTTGGCTGACCGTCCCGCCCCCACTCAATAACCGCATAGGCGTTACCGTTCAGCAGGCAGTGACGCATCATTGTGCGTTTAAACTGGTAAGGTGTCTGGCACGAATTAGGCTGCTCATTCAGCAGAATATCTACCGGATGACTGTCCAGCCATTCCCGCGCCTCCCTGCCCTTGTCATTACGTACCAGATACAGATAACAAGGCATCGTGGCCACCGCCTCAGCGATGACAGAAACCGCGTTCATCACTGCAGGCAATGATTCAGCCGTCCCGGCAGAAACATATTCTCCGGATCCGGTATTCGGTACGCCGGCCAGCGCCAGAAAATCATCAATGGACAGGTTACGTTGCTCACTTTTTTTACGACTAAAAGGCCACCACATATCACAACCCCGCCAGCTCTGCCCAGCGATGACGATTATTTCCTGCCGGGCGTAATTCAGGGTGCAGTGCAAACAACGAACGGTGGGCAATCTCCACGCCAGATTCTGGATAAGCAGGCATCGACGTTATCGTGATTTCACGGAGTTCTGCGGCGGTAACAGTGCGCAGATACGGTTTTTGCGCGATATTCCACTCCTCGCATAATGCGCGAAAGCCAAAGCTCATTCCTGTAATGTCGCCCCGCTCCACCAGCGTAAGCACATCTTTCCCAAGCTGGGTATCCGGCGGTGTCAGTTCAAAACGTAACCCGGTGTTATCCTCAGTCAGTACCAGAGTGCCGGATTTGGTACGCCCCAGCAGTCGGGTACAGTCATGCTCATACAGGCAGCGCACATCATTACCCGCAGCCAGATAGTCAGCAAAAGCCCCCGGCGTGAACTGTTCGCGGAACTCATCCCAGATAATTTCTGAAAGGCTGTTCCAGCGAACGGCATACCCCACCAGCTTTTTATTGCTGGCGGTCAGTTCAGATGTGCGGATTTCAAAATCGGTGTTTTTCATCGGTGTACTCCATAAAGCTGAAAAAGGAGGCCGCAGCCTCCTCCTTACTCATGACTAGCCAGCTTTCATTTCCAGAATTTTGATGGCGTTTGAATCCACCACACCACCGCCCAGATATTTATCCGTGTGGACCTTGTAGAATCCGGGTTCAGTAATGTTGTCCGGTCGGGTGCGAATACCCGTTACATGATCAACGATGAAATAACCACGACTGAAATCACCAACCGCGAGCGGTGCTTTTCCTGCGCCGATGTCCGGCATGGACTCCAGGCAGTAAACAGGACGACCAAGCAACATATCCGGCGCACCTTCTTTAAGGCTGTCGCGCCAGATATAATCTCCATTCTCATTTTTCAGCTTCTGTAGTGTCCCTGCCGTGCCCGAGTTCATCACCCAGACGGCATTTTTGCGGTATTTCGCTTTCAGCTTGTAGAGAATGTCGATCAGTTCGTCCGCTGTAATGGAGGTTCCACTTGCCGCTACCATTTTTTCAATGGTGCCAAAAGCGCGGGTTTTGTCACTGGTCGCTGCACGGGTGTAAGCCATGAAGCCTTTCGGCTTGCCGTTACCGTCGCCATTAACAAAATCATCCTCTTCGGTGCTGGCGAACGTGTCGGCAATTTCGGAGGATAACCAGCCCAGAATATCCACCTCTGAAAAATCCAGGATTTCCTGCGTGGTTTTCGGGTAGGCGTAGATCGGATTCAGCTTGATGGTTACGCGTTCAATTTTCGGGGTGTTGGTTTCGCTGCGCGCGCTGCCTTCTGTGCCTCGTCCTACAGTTGCGCCGCCAGTGGAAACCAGTTTCTGAAACTCATTTGATTTTGCGGTCTTCACGGTCGCGATCACGCGCATAACACTGTCATCCTGTAGCTGGCGCATGACTTCGCGATCAAGCTCAGGAATTACGGTATATCCGCCATCCCTGCCGCTGTCAGTGCTGGTGGACAGTGATCGCACATCTCCGGTTACGATGTAGTTACGCAATTCATCAGATGATAATTTCTGGATGCCCGTTCCTGGCTTGCTGCGTTCTTCATCAGCCACAGACTCGAGGCGGGAAATTTCTGTGTCGAGGGAATCGGCTTTTGCACGCAGTTCATCAAACTGTTTGCCCTCGTCATCGTTCAGGCTGCGGTTTTCACTGTCGGCTTTTTCCAGCAGGGATCGCATCTGGTTTTTCAGGGCGGTTTTTTGCTGGCGGAGTTCGATTAATTTCTTCATGAAGGTTTTCTCGTATTGGTTAAGATTCAGGACGTGAAACCAACACGGAGGGAGCGCCGCCCGACACTCTCAGCATCTCGCAGATCAACCCGGCATCGCGCAGGGGGTCAGGCGGCATTGTGGCGGCTCACGTCTGAGTGCCACACGCCAACATATACATAAAAATCAGTATGTAAACATCAGCCAGAATCACCGAACAATCTGGAACAACCGCGAACAAATAATTTACAAAACCTGAAAAAAGACCCGGGAAAAATCCGGGCCTTTATCGCTTTACTGTTTCACGGGATCGCGCATTCTGCGCCTTATTTTCCACAAATATTCGATCATCGCTTCCACCTGCTCACGGTTGGTTGCGAAAATTTCCCCGGTCAGTGAGCTGCGCAGAAAATCATGATGATCCACAACAAACAACGCATCGGAAGAAAGCAGACGGCGATATTTTTTTGCTGTCGTGGTTTCCAGATCATCAAAACCATGAAACTTTTTATGTTGCTGAACTTCTTCAAATGTCACAGGCATGTTTCCTCCTGCTACCACGATACCAGAAACAGTTAACAACCGTTATCAATTATCCCTTTTTTTCGGGTAGTTCCTGAACATCTCACCGCCAGGTTTCTGTAAGCCCATCCCGGTATGTGTGCGGTTTATGGCCTCTTTCAGTATTCCGAAATTATCCGGTATGACTGGTTGGCGCGCTGCCTTACGGATACATTCCGCGCGACGCTTTGCCACCTGTTCGCGCTCCTTGTCAGTGCTCACCAGCCACATAACATCAGCCCAACGTGCCGCTGCTCTCCGGTACAGCCCTTTAGCCTCCAGTTCTTCCGCTTTGCTGTCTTTAATCATGCTGTACCTCACTGCTTAAAACGGTATCCCGTCCCCGTACGGGTCATCGTGCTGGCTTGTCTGTTGTTTTGCCCTGTTCAGTGCGTCAGTGTCCTGGCCCTGTTGACCTTTTTTGCCGCCCGGTCGCGCCGTTCGCGCACTGATTACGCTGTCTGCGATAACCTGCCAGCCCTGCCGCGTTTCCCCGTTCTGGCCTGTCCACTGGCTCACCTGCATTGTGCCGGATACGCTGGCAACATCGCCTTTGTGGTGTTTAGCCAGGAAGTCAGCCTGTTTGCCAAATGCGATGACCGACAACCACAACGTCGCCTGTCCGTCCTGTGCCTGACTGCATGGCAGTGATACCGCCATACGCGCCAGCGTCATCGGTGTGCCCTTGCTGGTCTGTTTTACCTGCGGGTCGTCCACCAGCCGCCCGTAAGCTGCTATCTGTGCTGTCATGATTCCACCTCTCCGGTTTTAACGTTGATGGTTGTTACCTGTTCTGCTTCTGCGATCTCCCGTTCTGTCAGCGTGGCAAAGTTTGCCGCTGCTGTGGTCATGAATGCGCTTATCAGGTCGGGATGTGCTTTCGCGTATCCTTCCCCCGTGTTGCGGTCGATGATTTTTATCGCCACTCTCAGCCAGTGCTCTGTAAGGTCAATGGCGCGGTTATGCTGCTTCTTCTGATTATTAAGTTTTCCTGATGTGCGCATTTTTATTTTTACCCCCTCGTTTAAAAAGTTTTGAGTTGTGCCTCCCCCCCTCTACCCATCTACCCGAATGCTCATCATGTCAGTAATGGCGCGGCTTTCAGCGGGTAGATAGCTTTTTTGGCTCCTCTACCTGCCGTCTACCCTGCTACCTGAAACTGATAAAATCAGGTAGAAGAGGTAGAGAGCTTTTATTAGCCTTCTACCTGGCCCTCTACCTACTTATCATGTTGAATAATATGCGTTTATTTCATTCAGGTAGATGGGGTAGAGGGCTTTTACAAAAAATTATAAAAACGCGTCGCAATCGTCTGTTGTAATTGCGTTGGTCTGCGTTACTCCCTTAACTTTTCGCGTAATATATTCATGTCCGTAAACTTTCGCCGCTGGCTTCATGGCCTTGCTGAACTCAGCCACGTTTAGCGGTTTGCTCCTGCCTGCGTATGCCATAAACGCCAGATAGACGCGGT
>OBUX01000192.1_pt1 | contig 39542 bp, 56 predicted proteins | sample 1501181 | NCBI WGS metagenome assembly OBUX01 (sample SAMEA2579935, study PRJEB22360) | human gut metagenome | biome: human gut; feature: human-associated habitat; material: faeces | place: Denmark | collected 2008/2010 | reverse complement strand
TCGGCATCGCTCAGGTTGGCACCGCGCAGGTTGGCACCGAACAGGTTGGCACAGCGCAGGTCGGCATCGCTCAGGTTGGCACCGCGCAGGTTGGCACCGAACAGGTTGGCACAGCTGCCGCCCTCTCCATTCAGCCAAAGGAGATGCTCGTCCAAAATCTTTTTTAAGTCCATTTTGCTCCCTCCTCAATGTGGGATTTCTATGACCGCCCACACATCGTCGATGCTCTCCGCGCCCTCCAGTCCGGTGATCTGGATGGTGAGCGGGCCGGTTGGCGTGGGGGCCGGGGTGGTGGTTGCCACCTGTGTCTCAATGGCCTGGCTCTCCGGTTCCTGGCCCCAGATGATTTCAACTAGTGCAATCAGCGCCAGTAAAAGGAACAGGGCCGCGACGCTCGTAATCAGATAGCGGTTCACAAAATCCACTCCACCCAACTATCAGCAAACAGGGCCACTAGGAAGCAGATGGTGACCACCACACCGCGCACAGCCTCCCGCCGGGCCTGGCGGCGCTCATTTCGGGTCTTGCTCATGGTAGCTCACCTCCTTTGCCATGTCTTCCAGCTTGAACAGGGTTTCCATGTTCAGGCGGACGGTGCGGTCGCCGCCCAAAAGCCGGGAGACGGTTTCGTCCCGGATACCCAGGGCGCGGCCAATATCCCGGTTGCGCAGCCGGTTCCGGCACTTGTAGACGGCCAGACCGTCGGCCAGGCGCTGGGCCATGGCGTCATAGCGGGCCGCCAGACGCTGGTCAGCGGTCAGATACACTTTCGGCATTGTGCTTCTCCTCCTCTCGGTTACACAGGGCCTTAATCAGCTCCTGGACTTTAATTCCATAGGCGGCGTAGATGATGCGATCCACCAAATGGCGGGTGTTGCGGGCCTGGAGTTCCAAGTCCTTGATTCTGTCGTTCTCGTTCACAAAAATTCCTCCTTGCGCTTGCGGCCGCAGGGAGGTTGTGGTACAATCTTCCTGCAAGCCTGATTGGTGGGTTCAATTAGGTTTGCCGCCCTCGTCGGTGGTTCCAGCACTGGCGGGGGCATTTTCTTTTGTCAGCCATTCCAGGTGTTTGCAGGGCCCCCGGCGGCCCTTGAGGCAGCACCGGCGGCGGTGGATATATGCGTCATTCATGTAGCGCTCGTGCAGACGGCACCAGGCCGTCGGGGCCGCTGGGGCCTTTGTCTTGCGGCGGGTCATTAGCGGGTAGATGGCTGGAGTGTTTTTAGCTCAGCCACGATCTGCGAAGCGCGCTTCAAATCTTCTGATGTGTAGTGGCGCTTTTTGACCAGAGAATAAGCCTCCTCCGCCAAGGAGAGCATCCGTTTGCCGGACGTCCCCATCCGCGGCGCGGCATGGCGTAGGGCAAAGACGATGGCGCGGAGCTGCAGTTTCTGAATAAATATCAAGGCGTTTTCCTCCTCTTGCCGCTCGCTCTCTTGCCGTGGTATACTTGGCAGGGAGGAGAGGTGGTTTTGTGGATTTCCAATTTACGCGCCGGGAACTTGACTGTCTGCTAAAGCTGCGTAGGAAACCGCGTTCTTGGGAATGCCTGCGAAAGGCATCCAAAACAGACGATGATGGCCTAAATATCATGTTGAGTCGAATGGAAAAGCTGTGGTATACAAAAGACGGAAAGGCTCCCAATGGTTCTCTAATACACTTGAATCAAATCGGGGAAACCGTTGCACAAGCGGAGTTTGACCGGCGCTTTGATATGTACTTTACACGGGTGATGGCGCTTTCCGCTCTGTTGGTATCAATCGCGTCCTTCATTTTATCAGTAGTAAAATAGCGCAGATTCCAATGGCGACGCTGTTCGCACCAAGAAGAAAGTAGATCCGGCGGAAGGCCGTGCGGCTCTGGTCTTTCTCCTTAGAATAGAGGCTGTAAAGAAGAGTTCTGGTAGGTACCCATGTCTCCTTGTTGGGCCAGCGATGGTACCATTCCCTTTCTGCCTTTTCGTTTTCCGCTATGGGGTCGATTTTCTCAGGCATCTTCATCACCTTCTTTTGTAATTGTTCTGTATACAGAACAATCAGGGTAAAAAATTTCCTCATACTTGACGCCCAGGGCCTTCGCAAGGTTGAACATGACCTCGCTTCCCACCACCTTCTGCCGGTGAGTCTCAATCTGGCTGAGATAGGGGCGGCAGATGCCTGCCTTCTCCGCAAGCTCATTCTGGCTCATGCCCCGCTCCTTTCGGAGCTCCGCGACCCGATTTTTCATGGTATCCACCCCCTTTTTGTAGTGTTCTGTTTACAGCTCAGTACAATAGTGGTAGAATATACCCGCCCGGATAAATCCGGCCCCAGTCTTAGAAGTTGATGCGGCCCGACTTTTAAGGAAAGGGGGATTGGATGAACCTGACTGTGAAGTTGGGCGGCGTGCAAAAGACCATCAAATGGTCTGACGCGCCCGCGAAACCGGCTGTCACGGTTACCTTCGGCGGACAGACTCCAAAGAAGTGACCGGGCCGCCCCGCTGTTTCGGCAGCGGGGCATTTTTGCAAGGCGGGTATATTCTACTTTGTCCACCGCTAGGTGGCAACTATATAGTACACCACCTTCGCTCGTTTGTCAACTAAAAAGAACATCGTTCCTGATTATTTTTCTTGTTTATTTGTAATGTACAGTTTACAATACAAATAGGAAGGTGGTATCTATGAAGAACAGATTGGGGGAACTTGTGCGTGCAGCTCGAGGAGATATTTCTCTTCGAGATTATGCAAAACAAATTGGAATCAGCCACTCTTATTTGTCCAGCATAGAGAGCGGTATAAATCCGGCCAATGGAAAACCAATTAGCATCGGATTGGAGACTCTTGAAAAACTCTCAAAGGTAACAGGATATTCCGTTGCATATTTAACTGGAGATAGTGAAGAGGAGAAGCCCGCCGGCCAGGAGGCCGACGGGCAGGGGGACGCAGTGATTATTCACAGGGGCGGGCGTACAACGCGCCGTGTGCTCACCGATGAACAGTGGAAATTGATTGAAGGAATGTTCAACTTGCAGAACACGGGTTCTGAGCGGGAAGATGACGAGTGGTAGCTAGGATATACGGCTCAAACTGCCGATAAAGGCACCATTCAGTTCCAGACTGAAAGAAGTAAGAACAACTGCGCTCCTCCATCCACTGGGCATCCAGGTCATGCAGACGTTTTAACCGCTGGAAGGCAATTTCGGCGGCCTGCTGACTGATATGGCAGAGCTGACGGATGGCGAAAGGACCACCTACATGCAGGGCCCGCAGAACACAGGCGGGGGAGAGAAGCTGCGCGGCAAAGCGGTCGGCCTCGATTTCTATTTGAGGACGGGGTTTCTGTTCCTTGGCATCACGGTGGATGATACCAGTGCCGTGGTTTAAGCAGTAGTGACCGATTTCATGAGCGACGGTATAGCGGCGGCGGCCTGGGCTAAGATGTGGATTATACAGGATAACAGCGCCGCGTTTACCGCGGATCAGAAAGCCGTCCGCACCAAAGGTCTCATTGCCTAGGTTGCTTTCCTTCAAAATCTGATACCCTTGCGTGTAAGAGCATAGGAGGATACCAAGAGATTTGCAGATCTGGTCAAGGTCAATAGGCAGCTTTGTGATATTGCAGTGAATTAGTGTTTCCCAAGCAGTCATGTAATCCACCCCTGAACGGTGATGCGTTGAGCTCATTATAGAACGGTTGTTCGATTTTTGCAAGACGGAAAATTATACAATTTTGGAACTGCATTTTTACAGTGATTTACAGAAGAAAGAGATGACTATGGGACAATTAATCGTATATTCATGAAAGAGGAGCAGATAGAATGAAGAGAGAATACAAAGGTTTTGTCGCGGGACTGCTGGTGGCTGGGGTAATCGCCGGGACGATTGGAACCGCCGGGGCAGTTGTGGGCAGGACTCAGGCGGCATTGGACTATAACAATATCAAGATATCGCTCAACGGGCAGACCATCACGCCGAAGGATGCCAACGGGAACACGGTGGAGCCGTTCGCGATCAATGGAACCACCTATCTGCCGGTGCGGGCCGTGGGAGAGGCGCTGGGGTTGGACGTCGATTGGGATGGAGCGACGAATACCGCTTTGCTATCTGGCGGAACTGAGGCTGGAATAGACCCCGTGGTCATGGACGCATATATATATCAGCTTGACAGGCTGAAGAGCATCTCTGACGCAGCAAAGTCTACAAAAGAACTGGCGCAGTTAATAATGGGGTCTGAGGCGCTTGCGTCAAGCGGATGGCTTGATATAAACTCTATAAACAGCATGAAGAAGACCAACGCAGATTCGATCGATGCTACGAATGATTACGTTGATGTTATTGAAGCCGGCATCCGAACAGGAGACAGGATGGAGGAAGTTATGCGGCTCGGGATCAAAGATGTTCGGGACGCGCTGGCAGACCTACAGATTGCCAATAGCTATCTCGGAACAGGCTCTATGACATCTGATTATTACAGCAGCGGGCTTTCAAAGGCCAGAACTGTATCATCTTCCATGGATTACGGGTATTCGCAGATCTATGCGGAGGTGCAGACGCTGATTTGGGGGGATTGACCCATGAAGGAGATGGACAGGCTACAAGAATCCACTGTTTTAGCCGTTGGGATTGCCAAACATAAAGAACTGCCCACGAGGAGAGACGGCCTTGACAATCAAATACAGGACGGTTTATAATAGACATAGAAAGGCGCTGCAACAAGCGGTTAGCCCGGTATGAGGTTAATAAAGCAAAGCTCTAGAAACCGTCACTTGGCCGAGTGGCGGTTTCTGCTTTTCACAATAATCGTAACGGTGAACCGTCCGATATGTAGTGTGATCCGCATGGGCCTCACCCCCTTTCGGGAGGTGTGGCTAACCGCCTGCCGTTGTGCAGCGCCTGTAGACAGAATAGCACAGCAATCGACAGAAAGCAAGAGAAACCGCCCCCGGTACTCGCAATACCGGGGGCGGCCATAGAAGGGCAGATGCTTGTGGGCGCTCTGCTCCCTCATTATAGCAGACAGGAGGGATTTTTGCAATGACTGAACAGGAAAAGCTATGGGCCAAAAGGCGAGTGAAGGCCGCGAAGCTGTCCGGCCCGAAACCCGTCGAGCTGCCGTCGCATTCCTGGCGCTGTCAGGTGATGGTGGACGGGCGCCGGATCTCCGTCGTGGACGACGACCCAGAGGTTGCACATGCGAAAGCGCTGGCAATCAAAACGGGGATGCTGGTGAGCAAGGACAAAGAACAAAAGGTGACGGTTGACGAGGCGATATCACGCTATATCCAGGCTGGAGAAGGAGCGCTGTCGCCTACAACGATACGAGGCTATGAGACGATGCGGAAGCACAGGTTTCCTGGCCTCATGCGCAGAGACGTACATACAATCACGCGCCTGGACGTGCAACGCGCTGTTTCCGACGAGGCAAAGAAAGTATCCGCGAAGACCATAAAGAACGCTTATGGGCTCCTGACTGCGGTGCTGAAAGACTATGGGGTGGACGTGTCCGGCGTAAAGCTGCCCCAGCGGGTGAAGAGGCAAAAGCAATATCTTACTGTGGAGGAAGTCGTGAAACTTATCGACTGTGCGGTGGGTGATCCGTGCGAATTGCCTATTGTTATGGCCGTATGGCTTGGCATGAGACGATCGGAGATATGCGGCCTGTATTGGGATTGCGTTGACTTCGACGGTGGCAAGGTGGAGGTCCGGCGGGCTATGGTGCCGGACAAAGATAACAAATGGGTTATAAAAGAATACCCAAAGAACGAAGGTTCGCAGCGGCTTGTCGGATGCCCGGATTATATCATGGAGAAGCTGCGGGGCATGTACCATGGGCAGCAGGGGAGAGTATTCCAGTGGCACCCGGACACTGTGCGAAAGCATGTCCATGCCATCTGCAAACGGGCTGGAATAACGGACACCACCGTGCACGGGCTCCGACACGCAAATGCAGCTATTATGATACTGCTCAATGTCGTAGATCAGTACGCCATGGCCCGGAATGGATGGACTAGCGATTACACCTTTAAGCAGATTTATGGTTATGTGTTCCCCGACGGAGCCCAGGAAACAGACCAAATCATAAACGCATTTTTGGAGGAGAAACTAAAATTGCACACGGATTTGCACACGGAAAACAGTATAGACTAGAGCTGCAATGGATATATAGATTTTTTGGGTGGGTTCAAATCCCTCCTTCTGCGCCAGAATGAAAACCCCGCAACTGTAATGGTTGCGGGGTTTTCTCTTACTCTCTCAATGGATTGAGGATTCCAAAAACAAAGATTTTGATTCCGCGATAGAAGGCCAGAAACCGCTTCCGTGAGCAGAAATTACACACGGATTACACACGTGGAATACTGTGCTGGACATGAACGCAGAAAACCCGCCCCGGTAACCCAGGGCGGGCGGTGATGATATTGTTAGATGCCCCAGCCCTCGGACAGGATCGGGAGCGGGATAAACGGCCCGCCGCGCTGGGTGTGGTCAATGATGCAGGGCACGCCGTCAGCGTTGGCGGTCAGCTCGTAGCAATCAGAGCCTCGGAAAATGTGCTTGCGCCCGTCTCCGGCCTCTGCCGCCTCAAATCCTGCGGGCAGCTCTACGGTAACGCGCCGGGTTCATGTCCGGCTAATCTCTGGGTACTCCTCAAGCGTTACCTCTGCGGGCTTGCCCGTCTGGATCATGTCGCCGGTGCGGGTGATATATAATGTGGTAGTCATGTTAAGCCATCCTTTCCCCCGGGTCTGCCGGGCCTCTGTTGTGTTGATTGTATCGCGCCCATATGGGGCAGTCAAGACTTTTTCGCCGTCTCCCAGATAATCATGATCGGGAGGAGCAAGATAAACAGAATAATCAAGCGGGGGGCACCTCCTTAAAACGCGGGAGAATCAAACAAATATTCCCCGTTGGCCTTATATGCGTCATTCCAGGCGGTTACAAGCTCCGCCGCCTCTTTTTTGGGGCTGCAAAGGTGGGCGACCTGCAATCCGCCGATGCAATCAAGCGCAAATTTGAGGTTTTCCCCGGCCTTGCATGGCAAAACATAAGAGTAATAACCGGGGCTGCATTCCTGGTGTGTTCGCGGGGCAAAGTGGTTTCGTTCTTGTCTTGGCAGACCGTGACGGCCATATAAATTTTACTCATGTCATTTCCTCCATTCTCCGGCGGGCGGGTCAAGACCGGTAGATAATCAAAAAGTCGTTGTAGTGGTTGCGATTGAGTTTTACAGGGTAGGACGGCCAGACTTCCGTTCGCTTGCCTGTCATGCCGTAAAATCCGCGCACATGGTTAAGTTGTGCCGGGGGCAGGCGGTCAGCCCATGCGGAGCCGATAAATCCAACGGCCAAATATTCCGGAGTCTGGTCTGCAATGGTAAATCGGCCTGCAATATCTACGATTATTTTCATGGTTAAGCCTCCCTTGCTGTCCAGCTAATGCGATATGGGTCTTGATGGTAATTTGCGCCTCTGGCCCACAGCTTTTCTTTATCTAAGAGGTGATTTGCTGTGATGTGATAGGGTTTTCCGGTTTCCTCGTCCTTGTAATATAGCCTGTATTCGCTGGCGGCCTTGTTAAATACAATGCTTACAAGTTTCATTGCTCGACCATCCATTTAGTAAAGTTCGGCGCTCTGCTTGCTATATTCGCGCCGCGCGGCCATGTATGCGGCCCGTTGTACGTCGCTAAAGTTGCAGGCGGAGAAAAGCTCTTCGATGTCCTCATAATCGCGGACGCCGGAACAGTCACCAAAAGCGGAACACACGTCAAAATCGGCTTGCCAGTTTATGCCGTATTCGTGATTAAACATCTCGCGGAGAAATGCGTTTTTCCAGTATTCCGCGTTGTCGCTTTCGGGTTCTGCCTTTTCAAGCATGGCAAGCAATTCTTCTCCGCTATTCACAAAATCAGCGTCTTTTTTGTCGTAGAACGCAAGGAAAACGGGGCTAAAAATCATTTTTTCGGTTTTCCTTCTCAGTTTTTCCCGCTCCTTATCGGGGCCACAGAAAAACATGGAAATATGATCCCTGCGCAGTCCGTAGTAATTGCGAATGTAGTATTCTTTCGCTTGCTTGTCCTGGTAGTCGCTTACTGTTTCCATCTCGTCGGCGGTAAACAGCTTTTTATTTAGGCTGTCAAGGTAAAATTTCCGCAGTTCGTCGCGGCTTTTTCCTGAGTGGTGTAGCTCGTAATCATTGGCATACTTGATATAATGCCCATCAGCGAACACAAGCACGGAATAGCCGAAATAGCCGCCAAAGTCCACAAAATAGACTTGATGCCCCTTGACGGTGGCGGCCTCAATAGCCATTTCTGCGGCCTGCGCTTCCGTCAATGTTTCAATATCGCGGATTGTGTATTCTTTCGTTGCGGTAGTTGTCATTTTAATTTCCTCCTTGTCATGGAGGGCCACCCGTGGTATACTGGGCGTGCCCTGGTTCGCGGTTGTTCTGGGGCTTCTCTTGCCCTGGTCACTGTTGCAAGCGGTGGCCGGGGCTTTTGTCTGCCCTCGTGACCTCCGGGGCGGGGTGGTGGTTACTCCGCATACAGCCCAGAGGCCGCAAGCTGGAGGGCCTCGGAGATGGCGGCATCCCTAGCGGCGGGGCCATAGCCGGGAATGGTCTTGTTGACTGAGGGCGCGGGGTGCTCCCCACGTAGGCAGGCATAAGCATCTCCCCACGCCTCCAAAAGGTAGCTCGCGTCTTTGCCCTGGTTGTACTGCCGGACGGCGACGCGATAGCCCCGGAGCTTCTTCTGCTGTCCCCGATTCTCCCAGCGCTTGGGATCAAACCGGGACGCGCTGCGCTTAGGCTGCATCATTGAAGCCGGGACCAATACAATAATAGTCTTGCTGCTGGCGTCATACGACCCTCGGACGGTCTCGCAGTTAGCATAATGCCGCTTATAATCGCGGTACTGCATCTTGACTTCTTCCATTTTCTTTCCCTCCCGGCCTACGGCCTTGCTTTTCCCTGCCGGTTGTGTTATATTGGAGGCGGCCAGATGGCAGGCTCTAACCGCCTCCGCTGGGTCTTAGATAGTCGCTTGCTTGTTCAGGGCTGGGCGGCTATCTTTTTTACTGCTTGGGGATGGCCTCTCGGATAATGCGGGCCGCGTCCTGCGCGTCCTTAGCCGTGGCCTCTACCAGCTTCGCCAGGGTTTCAAGATAGGATGCTAACTCGGTCTGGGTCATGCTATCAATCTCCATTTCGTTTACCTCCTGCCAGGTGGATTCCGCTTGGCTGTTGTCCCTTGCGGTGATTTCATGATAGCACGGTTATACAGTGCTGTCAATTAGACTTGTTGCACAAGGTTCTTTGGGCGGTTTTGTGGAAACTATACACTGTTAAACCGTGAAAAGACATGATACAATATAATAAAGATTTCGGGAGGTGATCACATGGTAACCTCGGCAAAACGCAAGAGCAATAACGCATGGGACAAGGCCAATATGACGGTACTAGGGTGTAAGGTGCGCAAGGACTACGCCGACCGTGTGCGGGCAGTCTGCGCCGCTCACGGGGACACTGTTAACGCCTTATTACGGGACGCACTGGATAAGTATTTAGAAGAGCATGAAGAGCGAAAGTCATAACTTTTTGAGGCAATTAGTCTGACTAACTGTCACATAACACTAAGTCTCAAATGACCAAAATAGAAAAATTTTTGAATCCGCTATCTGTTGCAGTACAATAGATAGCGGATTTACTTTAGCGTAATGTATTTTACAAAACGCGATTTTCGATCGATCTCCTGGATAGGAGCAGAGGCTCACAGGTTAAGGGCGAAAGGAGGCGCACCAGCCACATGTACAAAACAGATAAGCAGAGAGCGGCGGAGGGGAGACCATCATACTACACCGCACCGGAGCTGGACGCAGCTTGTGCCGCCTACTTTGAGGACTGCGACGCAAACGACCGACAGCCTACCAAGCCTGGACTCCTTCTCCATCTTGGGGTGACGGAGAAGGAGTGGAAGGTTTGGGAGGCGGGGGAGCCTGGATATACGAGACACCCGGCGATCTGCCAAAAAGCGTTGCTAGAAATGCGCGACCGACTGGAGCAGCGCAAGGACACGGCGGCTATATTCCTACTCAAGCAAAAGCCGTATGGAGGCTATACAGACCGGCCAGAGCCGGATAGTGTAGGCGGAATAAAGATCCACGTTTCATTCGGCAAGGATAAGCCCAACTCAACAAAATAGTGATTCTATTGAGTTGAACGAGGAGGCAAACCATTGCGGCGCAATGAGTGAGAGGCTTTGCATACTGTATTCGCAATATGCAGTCTTCAGACCACAATATATGGGGGTGTCTGCACGGGCTGCACTGCATGGATAACCAGCGCCCCAGGGCGTGCAGGTGAGCGAGGGAGCAGGGGAGAGGGGAGGCCCTACCCCCGCCCCGCCCCCACCCGGTACGGGGGTAGCGGAAAATCGGGGGTGCCTTTCCAGGAAGGGTATAGGGGTATCACCGCTTTCACCAAACGCCTCCAAAGCATTACACAGGGGATTCGCCAAGCGGTAAGGTATGAGGTTTTGGCCCTCATATCGCAGGTTCGATTCCTGCATCCCCTGCCACCGGCGTGAGCCGGACTTTTCCCGCATCCTCCTTTTCTACCGCCCGGCGCCGAGGCGGTAATATCGGGCCCCTACGCTGCACGGCTGAAAACCACCCGATAAACTGGGCGGAGGGTCGCGCCCTCCATGCGGCAAATGACTGTGGAGAGACACTATACCGGGAAGCCTAGAGCGTCTGACGGCCCCGGAGAAGGGGCATGACGCCCGCCTGTCATGGAGGCGGAAGCGGTGGCAGCTATGACCTGCCCCGGCGCTATCCCACTGAAAACTGCCCTGCGAGTGGCTAATCATGATGTCGCCGCCGAGACCAGGGTGTGACAATCTAAGCGGGAAGCGCACAAAAAGTTGCAAAAATGGGATGGTGTAAAGTGAGTGGTGTACTCATAATCATTGCAGAACTTATCTGCCTTGTTCTTATGGTTGTAAATGCTTATTTAGCTTTCAAAGCAAAGCAGAAAGACGACCTTAATGGAATGGTTTGGAATTTGGCATTTATGATCCTAATGAGCACTTGTATTAGATAACCAAAAATATGCCGAGTGCTGTAGCAGAAGCGCCTGCGGCGGCCCGTTACGTCGCGGACGTGTGGCGGCTCAATGCCGCCTCTCGGCTCCAAACGCAGATGGAAAGCAAAAGAGGCACTGCGCGATTAAATTAAATGCCAATGGGCGGCTGGACAACCTACTGTCCGCCATATGCCGCTCCTCGCCGCATGAGGCGGGCGGTGGCACCAGATGTATGGCACCACAGGTTAAAAGCAGACGGGCCTTCCTTGTGCGCTGTGCGAAAGCGGCAAGGCGAAGAAAATTATTGTTGGCTGACCCCGGCTCTATAAAGATGAACGGTTCCGACTGACGACACCAGCGGAGGGGTTGAGATGTACCGTGATTATCAAGGCTGTTCCTATGGATGGAGTATGTGAGGTGAGGATGGAAAGGTGTGGCAACGTAGACCGACCAGCGGTGTCTAAGCGTCAGTAGCAGAAACGGAAATAGGTTGCTGATTGTAATACAGCCTTGATGATTGTGATGTGATCCCGCATAGCGGGTTACATACCATTGAGCGGTGGCGGAACAGACACTAATTGTGGTAAAGCTGGTGCGATTACCAGCAATAGTAGACGCTGACAGTGAAGAAGAGTAACCGTCTGTGAAGAACAAAGCAACAGCGGCGAAGTCGTGGGCGTAGAGCTTTGGTGAGGCCCATATGTGAGGTGCAAATCCTCACCCGCTCAAATTTGCCGCCCCGCAGTTGCAGGAGACGGGGGCGGGGGTACTACAAAACAGGGGGTGGGGATGTTTTCATGGCAGACCCGAAAATTTCAAAACAGAGAGCTGTGGTTCAGGGCGGATGGGTATTGTGTCCGGTGACCTGGGCCAAGATCGGGGCGCTGGAGAAGGGTGCCCACGGGAGCGGGGTGGCTCCCTACTGCCCCAAGTGCAAGGCATCCCATCCGGTGATATTGAAAGAGCCCTAGAGGCCAACTACCGAGGAAAACTCGGCGGTTGGCCTCTTTTCGTTTGTCTGGAGGTAGGTTGTGGCAAGGCGGAAACCGAATCAGCCCACGGGGGAAATCAAGCTGGAGCTGGGGGAGCTGTATCCCAAGCAGTGGCAGTTCATAGAGAGCAAGACCCGGTACACGGCCTATGGCGGCGCGCGGGGCGGCGGCAAGACCCACGTGCTGATCCGGGCCTGCATCCGGGGGGCCTTGCAGTATCCGGGCATCAAGATTCTGATTCTGCGGCGTACCTACCCGGAGCTGGAGCAGACTATCATCCAGCCCATGAACAAACTGGTTAACTCCGCTACGATGGACGGGCGGCCCTGCGGCGACCTGATTGCCACCTACAACGGCACCATGCGAATGCTGTTCTTTGCCAACGGTTCCACCGTGAAGTTCGGCCACTTGCAGAGCGCAGCGGCTATCACGGAGTACCAGGGCCAGGAATACGACTGGATTTTCATGGACGAGGCCACCCACTTCACCGAGTATGAGTTCCGCACCATGGGCGCGACGCTCCGTGGCGTCAACGAGATTCCGAAGCACTTCTATTTGACCTGTAACCCCGGCGGCGTCGGGCATCAGTGGGTGAAACGGCTGTTTGTCACACGGGAGTATGAGGGCGTCGAGAGCGGACGGGATTACTCCTTCATCCCCGCCACGGTGGAGGACAACAAGGAGCTGCTGAAAGCGTCCCCGGAGTACATCCAGATGCTGGACACACTGCCGGAGGACATCCGGGCGGCCCACCGCTACGGCGATTGGGATGCCATGGCCGGACAGTATTTCAGCGAGTTCCGGCGGGAGCGGCACGTGGTGAAGCCCTTTATTGTGCCTAAGGAGTGGCCCCGCTACCGGGCGTTTGACTACGGACTTGATATGTTCGCCTGCTACTGGTTCGCCATTGACTTTGACGACCGGGTGTGGGTGTACCGGGAGTATTGCGAGAGCGGCCTGATTGTGTCTGAAGCGGCGGCCGCCATGCGGCGGCTGACCCCGCCGGGGGAACAGATTCAGTTCACCGTCGCCCCGCCGGACATGTGGAGCACCCAGAAGGACACGGGGCGCACCATGGCCGAGATTTTCATGGAGAACGGCATCGGGATTGTCCGGGCCTCCAGCCAGCGGGTGCAGGGCTGGATGGTGGTGAAGGAGTTCCTGAAGGAGCGACCGGACGGACGCCCGGGGATGCTCTTCACCGAGGACTGCCCTCGAATGATCCGGGATTTGCCCGCCCTCCAGCACGACGAAAAGAACCCCTCGGACTGCGCCAAAGAGCCCCACGAGATTACCCACAGTCCCGACGCCCTGCGCTATGGGCTGATCTACCGGATGATGGGGGCACGGCTGGAGCCGGTGCGGCCGGAGCGGGACGATGTGGACTATGTGGAGGAGTACGACGACTACATGACCGGCGGAGAGGCCGCCGACGGATATCTGAGCTACGGAGGATAAGGACATGAACAAGCTGATTTCGCTTGCCCTGCACGTGGGGCGGCTGGAGGCCCGCCTGGAGGCTCTGGAGAAACGGCTGGAGTGGGAACCGCCCGCGCCGGAGGTGCACGTGGAGCTGGGACATGCGGCCACGGGGGCCGACCCGAAGGCGGAGGAGGACGCACGCCAGGCGGAGCGGCTGTTGCAGGAGGGCATTGACAATATCATGGGCTATCAGTGGCCGCCCCGGCGGGAGGGTGAGTGATGGCAAAGAAGGAAATCACCCCCGAGTCCGTGTGGAACGAGTACGAGACGGCCTGCAACTTCAAGGCCGGGCTCAATCTGTATGACAATGTGCGGGCCAACGAGAACTTTTACATCGGGAAGCAGTGGGAGGGAGTGCAGTCCAACGGCCTTCCCACCCCAGTGTTCAACTTCATCAAGCGGATCATCCTCTATGTGGTGGCCTCTACAGCCACGGATAATCTCAAAATGGCGGCGTCGCCTCTGTCCTCCTCCGGCATGGCGGCCCTGGGGGATCTGGAACGGCTGACGGATGTGGTCAACGCCCAGTTTGAGGCCCTGTTTGAGCAGAATAAGCTAGGGAAACAGACCCGCGAGTTCATGCGCAACGCCGCAGTAGACGGAGACGCCTGCATTTACGTTTGGTTTGACCCCGATGCGGAGACCGGGCAGACGGCGAAGGGCACCATCCGCACAGAAATTTTGGAAAATACCCGCGTGTCCTTCGGTAACCCCACAAACCGGGATGTGCAGAGCCAGCCCTATCTTCTGATCTCCCGCCGGGAGCTGCTGGACGAGGTAAAGGAGCAGGCCAGGGCGCAGGGCGGCGCGGCGGAGGACATCCTATCGGACTGCGACGAGACCGGCGACCGCTTTGACGCTATGACCGACGGAAAGGTGACCACCATCACCCGCTTCTGGAAAGATGGGGGAACGGTACGCGCCATCAAGACCACCAAGGACGCGGTGGTGCGCAGCCAGTGGGACACGGGGATGCAGCTCTATCCCATCGTTTGGATGAATTGGGACTACGTGCAGAACTGCTATCACGGACAGGCGGCGGTGACCGGGCTGATTCCCAACCAGATCTTCGTGAACAAGATGTTTGCCATGACGATGATCTCCCTCATGACCACCGCCTATCCGAAGATTGTGTACGACAAGACCCGGATTTCCCGGTGGGACTCCGGGGTGGGAAAGGCCATCCCGGTCAACGGCGGAGACGTGACCAACGTGGCCCGTGCCATCGACCCGGCGGCCATCTCGCCCCAGGTGAGCCAGTTTATCGAGCTTGCCATCTCCCTCACCAAGGAGTTTATGGGGGCCACAGACGCGGCCCTGGGCGATACCAGGCCGGACAACACCTCCGCCATCATCGCCTTGCAGAAAGCCTCCTCGGTGCCCATGGAGCTAACCAAGCAGAATTTCTTCCAGTGCGTCGAGGATTTGGGGCGTATCTGGCTGGATCAGATGCGGGCCTACTATGGGGTTCGCTATGTGGACTTGAAACCAACCGAGGAAGAGAAGCAGGAGATGCTCTACCTGGGGCAGGTGCCGGACGACAAGCCGCGGCCCACGGAGTTTGACTTCTCCCTGCTCAACCAGGTGCCGTTGTCCATTAAGCTGGACGTGGGCGGCTCGGCCTACTGGAGTGAGATTGCGCAGATGCAGACCCTGGACAATCTCCTGATGAACGGCCAGATTAACGTGGTGGACTACCTGGAGCGGGTGCCCAACGGCTACATCTCCAACCAGCAGGAGCTGATTCAGACCCTGCGGGAGCGGATGGGGATGGTTCAGCCAGCCATGCAGGGGCAGACGGGAGCCGTACAGGCCGGGCAGGGTAACACAATCGACCTGGCGGCGGGTTCCGGCTACGGGAACCTACAGAGGGCCATCAATCAGACCGGCATGGAGGGAATGGACCTCTCCCAGATACGGGTATAGCGGCGGACCAGCCGTGACCAAATAAAAGCCGCCCAGACCAGGGCGGGAAGGAGCGAAGCAATATGGACGAGACCATGGAGACCGTGCAGGGCGACATTGAATCCGCCTGGAGCGCGGAGGACCCGGCGGGCGAAGCAGAGGGGACGGAGTCGGCGGCTGCGGCAGACCAGCCGAAGGGCGGCGAGGAAACCCCTCCTGCGGAACCAAAAGCGCCGGATGCGCCGGTAGCGCAGCCGGAGCTGTTTACCCTCAAGAACCGGGACGAGACCCGCCAGGTGACCCGTGACGAGCTGGTCGCCATGGCGCAGAAGGGGTGGGACTACGACCATGTGCGGCAGGAGCGAGACCAGCTCCGGCAGTACCGACAGGAAGCGGATCCCGCCCTGGAGCTGGTGAAATCCTACGCCCAGCGCAACGGTATGTCGGTTGGCGATTACCTGGACTATTGCAGAAAGCAGGAGCTCATCGCAACCGGCATGAACGAGCAGGACGCGGCAGCCAGGGTGAGCATGGAAAAGGAACGGGCCGACCTTGCGCGGCAGCGGGCCGAAATCCAGGCGTATCAAGACCAGCAAAACAGCGTTCTGAAGCATGCTCAGCAGCAGGCCCAGGCCCGGAAGCAGGACATTGAGGCGTTCTATCAGTCATACCCCGGCGTAGATCCCAAGAGCATTCCGCCCGAGGTGTGGGGCGCGGTGCGCGGGGGCGACACGCTCACAAATGCGTACACCCGCTGGGAGAACAAGCGCCTCCAGGCCGAGCTGGCCGCTGAGCGGCAGAACAAGGCCAACCGGGACAAGACCCCCGGCAGCCTGGGCGGGGACACCGCAGACGACAACGCCGGCCTCATCTCCAAATACTGGGACGAGGCAGATTAAGGAAAAGAGCCCAAGAGGCCGAACCGGAGACGGTGAGGCCCATCCCTCCGCCCGGTTCGGTGAGGGCGGAAAGGAAGTATTATGGCAATCAATTTAGCGGAAGCCTTCTCCAAGAAGGTAGCCGAGGCATTCAAGCAGGACTCTCTGACCGACAGCGCCACCGGCCACGACTACTCCTTCTCCGGCACCCGCACGGTGCGGGTGTGGAGCGTGGACACCGTGCCCCTGGTGGACTACCAGCGCACCGGTTCCAACCGGTACGGCACCCCCGTGGAGCTGGGTGATACCGTCCAGGAGATGACCATGCGGGACGAGAAGTCCTGGACGTTCACCATCGACAAGGGCAACCAGTCCGACCAGTACAACATCAAGGGAGCCACCCGCGCCGCCAAGCGGCAGATTGAGCAGCAGGTCATTCCCTATGTGGACAAGTACCGCTTCCGCGAGTGGTGCACCAATGCGGGTATTATTGAGGGCCTGTCTGCTGCGCCGACCAAGGGCGACATTGTGGACGCGATCTTCGACGCTGGCGCGGCCATGTCCGACCGGCTGGTTCCCTGGAGCAACCGCACCCTCTACATCCCCAACGAGTATTTCAAGCTGCTGGCCCTGTCTGACCAGTTCATCTCCATCGAGGCCCTGGGCAAGAAGTCCGTCAGCAAGGGCGAGGTGGGAGAGATTGACAATATGGTAGTCAAGCGGGTGCCCGCCTCCTATCTGCCCGCCGGGGTGTACTTCCTGGTGAAGTACAAGGGCTCCACGGTAGACCCGGTGAAGCTGAACGACATGAAGATCCACCAGGATCCGCCCGGCATCGGCGGCAATCTGCTGGAGGGGCGCATCTATCACGACTCCTTCGTGCTGGGTACCAAGGCCAACGGACTGTACGTGGCCGGAGCATCTGGCAGTGTGACGGCGGCTCCCACCATTAAGGACACCACCGGCACGGTGACCATCACCAAGAAGGGCACCTGCAAGTACACCGTGGACGGCACCGACCCCCGCTATTCCGCTACGGCGCAGGTATACTCCAACACCTTCAGCGCGGAGAAGGGCGTTGTGGTCAAGGCCGTGGATGTGGAGACCGGCAAGTTCCCCTCCGCGGTGGCCAGCTACACCGTGGTAGGCGCCGGCGGTTAAGCAGAAAGGGCCCGGGCGGGGCTTCAGCCCCGCCCGACTGCCAACAGAGAGGAGGAAGAACGGCGTGGCAACGACCGCCCAATGGATTTTTGAAAAGGCCATGAACCTGATGGACGAGGTGAACGAGTCCACTGGTGCCACCGACACGGCGGATACCCGCGAGTATAAAAACCGCACAATCCCCATTCTCAACATACTGCGGGTAGAGTGCTTTCCGGCCTCGGATACCTACCGGGTGACGGAGCCGGGCAAGCGGCCTATCTGCCCGGAGATTGCGGACTTTGACACCCCGATCGGGCTGGACGACGGTATTTGCCAGGGCGTTCTTCCCTATGGGCTGGCGGCCCATCTGCTGCTGGATGAAAACCCGGACGTGGCCGCCTACTTCAACCAGAGGTATGACGAGCTGCTGGAGGAGTACCGCAGTGCGATTCCGGCGCAGGCGGAGGACATCGAGACCATGTACGGCGGGATTGAGTACGGATGCTTCGGGAGGTGGTGACGTGGCGAACATTGTCAGCACCAGTGAGACCAAAATCTATCAGATTAAGAAGTGGCTTGGCCTGAACGAGTCTCCCGACGGCGACACACACATGAAAATGGGAGAGGCCGCCGAGATGCGCAATTTCCGCATTACCGCCGAAAACCATCTGCAAATCAGGCCCGGCTACGGCCTCTTGGCGGAACTGTCCTCCGGGAACCCGGTCCGAGGGATGTGGAGCGGCTACATCGCGGGGAAGCACCATGTTCTGGCGGCCTGCGGCGGACACCTGTGGGACTTGGATCTGGAGGAGCGCACGGCGGCGGACAAGGGGGCCATCCACGACAGCCAGACCTCCATGTTTGGCTTTTCCGATAAGCTCTACATCCTCACCGGCACGGAATACTATTCCTGGGACGGTGAGGGGGCCCCGGCGGCGGTGGAGGGATACATACCCATTGTCACTACTGCGGCCCCGCCCACTGGCGGCGGCACGCTTCTGGAGCCGATGAATCTGCTGACAGGGAAGAAGAGGGCGGAGTATTCCCCGGATGGCGAGGCCAAGGAGTTCCAGCTCCCTGAGAACAAGCTGGACGAGGTCATCTCGGTGGAGGGCACCGAGATCAAGTATACGGCAGACCTGGAAAAGGGAAAGGTGACCTTCGACTCTGCGCCGCCAAAGGGTGTTAACACAATTACCTTTACATGGCGGAAGGGCACGGGAGAGCGGGCCAAGGTAACCGGAATGCGGTTTGCAGAGCTCTACAACGGCGAATCGGACAGCCGGGCATTCTTGTATGGAGACGGCACCAACGAGGCGATTTTCTCCGGCCTGGACGAGAACGGGCAGGCGTCGGCAGAGTATTTCCCGCAGTACAACACGGTGGCGGTGGACAGCGCCAATACACCCATTACCGCTATGATCCGCCACTATGACCGCCTACTGATCTTCAAAACAGACTCGGCCTACTCCTGTTCGTACTCCACCCTTACCCTGGGGGACGGCAGTGTGTCGGCGGCGTTCTACACCTCGTCACTGAACCGCTCCATCGGAAATGCAGCACCGGGCCAGGCGAAGCTAGTGGACAACAACGCCCGCACAGTCTACGGGCGTTCGGTCTACGAGTGGTCACTGGCGGCCAACTCCGTCCGCGACGAGCGCAATGCCAAGCGGGTCTCTGATAAGGTGGCCGCCACCCTGGGAGCGTTTGATCTGACGCAGGCCATTTGCTTTGACGACGAGTGGAACCAGGAATATTACATTTTCTACGGCGGGCAGGCCATCGTCAACAACTACCAAAATAATTCCTGGTACTTTTACGACAATCTTCCGGTAAACGCCGTGGTGGCCGTGGAGGGCACGCTCTATTTCGGGACACTAGATGGCCGGATCATGGAGTTCTCCAGGGAGTACCGGAATGACAACCTTGAGGACATCAACGCATACTGGGAGAGCGGTTCCATGGATTTTGACCTGGATTGGAGGCGTAAATACTCCTCCACCGTCTGGACAGCCATGAAGCCGGAGAGCCAGGCCATTGTGACGCTGACGGCGGAGTCCAACGTCAAGTCGGAGTACCCGGACAAGATTGTCTCCGCCGGTCTGGCGACCTTCCTGAACATGAGCTTTGAGCACTGGAGTTTCGGCACCAACCGGAAGCCGCAGCTCATTCGCTCCAAGCTGAAGGTGAAGAAGGTAACCTACTACAAGCTCATTATCCGCAGCAAGTCTGCCTCCGCCACGGCGACCGTGCTTTCCGTGGATTTGCAGGTGCGATACACCGGAAACGTGAAATGAGGTGCTTTTGTGGCAATCACACCTTTTGAAAAGGACATTGAGATCATCCAGAAGCTGGACGACGAACCCAACGACGTACAGGGCCTTACCCCGGAGGAGCTGAAAAAGCGCTTCGATCAGGCGGCCATCTGGCTCAAGGAGTACATCAACGGGACGCTGATCCCCGCCATTACCGGGGACGGCGGCACCGGCGGCGCGTCCAACATTGGCGCGGCGGTGGATGACTTCCCCGGCGAGACGGTGCAGGAGGTGCTGGACGCCTTCAACGACGCGCTGACCGACCGCTATACTAAGTCTGAGACAAACAGCTACGTGGGCCAGGAGACGGAAAACCTGGTGGAGACCGTGCATGTGGATCTGACCACCGGAGTGATTACCGTCACCAAGAAGGACGGCTCCAAGGAGACCCTCGACACGGCGCTGGAGAAGGTGCCTGCCACCATGGCCCTGGTGGACGAGGAGAGCGGCACCTATCTGGTGATCACCAACGTGGACGGCAGCCAGACCAAGACGGATGTTTCCAAGCTGATCGACACCTACACCTTCCAGAACTCCGCCGAGGTGGCCTTTTCCGTGGATGGGAGCGGGAACAATAAAACGGTGACGGCCTCCATCCGCCCCGCCTCCATCGGCCTGGATCGCTTTACTCTGGAGGTTACACAGAAGCTGGAGCAGTACAACGCCACCAGCAAGGCCAACGCCGACGCGGCGGCGGCCTCCGCCAAGGCGGCCAAGGCCAGCGAGACCAACGCGAAGGGGAGCGAGACGGCGGCGTCCGGGAGTGCGTCCCAGTCTGCACAGAGCGCCGGAGCGGCATCCGGCAGCGCATCCCAGGCCGCGCAGAGTGCAGGGGCAGCGGCGGCCAGTGCGGAGAGCGCACAGAGCAATGCGGCCCAGGCGCTGGCGGCGAAGAACGCGGCGGAGGCCAGCGCTACACTCTCTCAAAGCTGGACCGAGGGTGGCACTGGAATCCGGGAGGGTGAGAATACCAATAACGCCAAATACTGGGCGGGTGTAGCGCAGGGCGCGGCGGGCGGCGGCGTGACGACCTTCAACGGACGCAGCGGAGCCGTGGTTCCCGCCGAGGGAGACTATACCGCGGAAATGGTAGGGGCGAGGCCGGAAAGCTGGATACCGTCGGCGGCAGATACCGGGGCGGTTCCCATCACCGAGAAGGGCGCGCCTAATGGCGTGGCGACGCTGGGGCCCGATGGCAAGGTGCCCGCCGGGCAGCTCCCAAAGATGGACTATGACCCGGCGGGCAGCGCGGAGGCGGTGCAGCAGGCCCTGACCGCCCACACCGGGAACAAGAACAACCCCCACGCCGTTACGGCGGAGCAGGTGGGGGCTCTTGCAAGTTCCGGTGGAGTCATGTCCGGGGCAATCAGCATGAGTGGTCACAAGATAGCCAATCTGGCCGCTCCTGCTGATTCCACGGATGCCGCTAATAAGCAGTATGTGGACGAGCACGCGGGGGCGAAGGTTATTTTGGGGAGCTATGTGGGAACGGGAAAATCAGGCAAAAGCAACCCTAATCAAATAACCTTAGCCGAACCCTTTAAACTACTCTGTATTTATGGTATTCAACATACGGATTCGTATACAAGTATCAGCGATTCTGATATTTGTAATATTATTCCAAGCAGTATTATCCCTACTGAGTATACAAGCGGCTTTGGTTTTGGCATGGGCTACAATTATAATCCAAGAGATACTTACGGTAAAAAATCGACGGATGGAAAAACTTTCAGTTGGTATTTTGGCCTTAGCCCGACTAGTGCAGCAGATGTACAATTTAATACATCTGGAGTTGTATATCACTACTATGCCATAGTTTAGAAATAAGAGGTGAATCAAATATGACCATCATCCAAATTGAACCGCTGGAAACCGGCCAGCACCCGATCCAGAGCCAGAGCGGGCGGAGCGCCTGCTGGCTGGATGACTACATAGAGGTGCCCGCCCACCTCCATGACGCGGTGTGGGCGACCTATGGCTGGTGTGACCTCCAGATTGAGGGGGACAAGCTGGTGGGCATCACGCCTACTGAGCGGCCTCCAGAGCCGGAGCCGGAACCCCAGCCGCCCCTCGCAGAGGACATCACTCTGGACATGCTGTCCGAGCACGAGGCGCGGCTGTGCATGCTGGAACTCACCGCTGCCACATGAGAAAGGAGACGCCATGACAACCGTATACAACCTCTGCAAGCTGCTCATTGACCGGGGCCGCACCGACGGCCTCCAGGACAAGATGGATGTCTATCTCGCCGCCGACCGGCTCACCCCGGAGGAGTACCAGGAGCTGGCCGGGCTGCTGGCCCCGGAACAGTAATCAACAGCAGGATCGCTGGATAAAAGGATGTGAATCAAATGAGTAAGATCATTACATATGTCCCGCTCTCGTCCGTGGAGCGGATTGAGCTGAGAGTCACCAACTGCCGCAAGACGCTCTCTCAGGTCAAGGCTGAAACAAAGGCTCATTACGTGCTCAATGGCGGCATGTGGAACCCAGACGGCACCCCCTGCCCGCTGCTTAAGGTGGGCGGGGCGATGCTCTCCGGCACGCCCTGGCGTCCGATGGGCTACGCCTGGGACAAGGGCCCGGACATCCGCATGACATCCGAGTACGGGGGAGCGGCCAACTTTATCGCTGTGACCGCCCTCGTTACCTCCGGTAAGCCGGTGGATAAGCCCTCCTACGGATCAGCCCAGGGAGGCAATAGGGGGCGCAGCGCCATTGGCCTGCGTGGTGGCAGTCTGGCCCTCTATTGTTCTGGCGATGGGACCGGAGACGCAGCCACGCCGGAAACTCTGCGGGACGAGCTGGCCGGGCTGGGCTGGGCCTCCGCCGTTATGCTGGATGGGGGCGGCTCCAGCCAGTGCGACTTTGGCGGAGAGCGCATCACCGCCAGCCGCAAGGTGCACAACTGGATTTGCGTGTATCTCAAGCAGGCGGAGCAGACACCGCCGGAAGAGGAGGACAAGCCTATGAGCAAGCATACTGTATGCCTTGACCCCGGACACGGGCCGGGCAACGTCAACGGATCCCCGGACGGCACCTACAAAGAGTGGGAGTTTACGTGGGATATGGCACAGCGTGTCAAGCCGCTGCTGGAGGCCCAGGGGGTGGGCGTGGTGCTCACCAAGACAGCGGACAACTACCCCAGCCTCACGGAGCGGGCCAACATCAGCAACAAAGCAAAGCCGGACTGCTTTGTGAGCATCCACACCAACGCGGCCGGGGAGGGCGGATGGTCGAGTGCGTCCGGGCTGGAGGTATACACCAGCGCCGGGCCCATGACGGCCCAGCGCAATGTGCTGGCCTCCAAACTGGTCAACGCCTTCCATGTTGCCGGGGTGGCCCTGCGGAGCGAACCGATCAAGCACGAGATGTATACCGTGCTTGCCAAGACGGACGCTCCCGCCTGCCTGATTGAGTACGGCTTCCATACCAACAAGATGGACACGGAGTATCTCAAGGATAGCAAGTACCGGGACAAACTGGCCGAGGCCACCGCAAAGGGCATCTGTGAGTTCCTGGGCGTGGCGTGGCAGGCCGATCCAGGAGAGGGCAACGCAGAGGATACCCCGGACGCCTGGGCCGCTGAGGCGTGGCAGAAAGCCAAAGACAAGGGCGTGCTGGATGGCACCCGGCCCCGCGATAATATGACCCGGCAGGAGTTGGCCGTCGTACTGGAGCGCTTAAACCTATTGAGCTGAACAAGCTGGAAAGGAGGACGAAATGGCAAGCATCAAGGATTTGCAAGACCAGATGAACAAGAACTCCCAGGCGTGGCATGGAGCCAATAAGGCCGAGCAAGACCGCCTGCACAAGGAGAACGAACGCCTGCAAAGCCAGATTGACAGCATGACGGGAGGAAGCTCCACCTTCAATCCCGGTACTGGCAAGTGGAGCACCACGGGAGGTTCCAGCGCCTCCAGGCCCAGCGGCGTGGGCGGGTCCAGGCCCAGCGGCGGCAGTTCTTCCAGGCCGTCCGGCGGTAACTGGAGCACGGGCAGTAATGGCTACGGCTCCAGCTATGGCACGGACGCCAGCGGACAGAATGATTACAGCGTTCTGATCAGGGACGCCATGAACGCGGGTGCTTCCGCAGATGAGGTTCAGCGGCTCTTGGACCAGCGGGTAAACAAGGCGCAGCAGAGCGGGTACAATCAGTACATGTATGACGACCTGTACCACGCAGCGCAAAACTATATCAAACAGCAGACCCAATTACCTCAAGTGGAAGACTACTCCGACTATCTGGCCGACGCATTTGCAGCTCAAAAACGTGCTGCTCTGGCGCAGATCAACAACGCCTACCAGCAGAACGTCAATGCAATCAACCGGGCGGGGGAGGGTGTGGACACCCGGTATCAGAACGCCCGGAACCAGGCGGCAGGGGCCAGTGAGCTGGCGGCCCGGAACTTCAATGAGTATGCGGCGGCGGCGGGTTTGAACTCCGGCGCGGGCGGCCAGGCCGAGCTGGCCCGCAACGTAGCCTTGCAGAACAATCTGAATGACCTGAGCACAGCGGAAGCCCAGACCTACGCCGACCTGGAGCAGCAGATGGCAAACGCCGAGGTGGAGTACAACAATGCTATCGCGGAGGCGGAGGCCAACGGCGACGCCGCTCTGGCGTCGGCGCTGTATCAGGAAAAGGTGCGTGTCCAGCAGGCAAACATGGAGGCTCTGATGCAGCAGTATCAGATGGATCTCCAGAAACAGCAGCTCCAATATCAGCAGAAGCAGGATGCGGCCAGCTCGGCTCTGGCCGAGCGCCAGCAGATGGCCCAGTACGGGAACACCTTTCTGGAGATGGGCCTCATGCCCTCTCAGGAGATGCTGGACGCCATGGGCATTACGGCGGCGGACGCGCAGGCGTATATCAATCAGCTTTCGCTCCAGGCGTCCCTCACGGCCGCGGGAGGCCGGAGCGGAAATGCCGGGAGAGGTACTGGAGGAACTACCGGCAGTGGCACCGTCGAGAACGTATCCGCCCCAACCTCTAACGCAGGAGGTTCGGTTGGTGGCAGCCAGGTGCAGGGGAACAATTCAGAATGGAGTGGAATCGACATGTCCAGCGTGACGGCGCTCGGCTATGGGCCGGTCAGCAGGGCCTACCTGGAGCAGATGGTGGATAGTGGACAGGTGGAAGCATATCAAGATCCTGCTACCGGGCTGATCAAATTCCGGCGCGGAACCACTTCGACAGTCCCTTCCCGGCCCAGTTTCGGTAATATTCAGTCCTTGATTTAGAGGTGCCCTTATGGCGAAGCTGTCAGAGCTGCAATCCAAGGTAACAGGGAGCGCAATCAATGTTGACCCGCTTGGGAAAAAGCGGCCGACAACGCAGACGGTTTTTAACACCTTGCAGCAGAGTGTATCACAGAGCGCTGCCCCGTCTCCACGTATCAGTAAAACCACAGCTCCCTCCTCTTTGCCGGAGAGCAAGGGAAAGAAGGTCACACTTCCGACGGTTAAGCAGAAAACCAACCCCCTGACCACCCCAGCCAAGAGTGGATTTTTTGAAGGTCTCAGTATTTTGCCGTCTTCTGCGGATGAACTCATTAGTCCATACGCATGGGGACGGGCTGGTACCGCTCTTTTAGGGGCGGCGGAAGGGGTTGCAGACTTCATCGGCAGCGGCTTCTATAAGGGAGTGCAGGGGATCAGTTCTCTTGGTGGCCTGGCTCCCAACCCGGTATCAGAGTGGGCCGGCCGAAACGCAGATGCTTTTTTAGATAACAGTATAACGCAAGACCTGGAGCAGAAACTGGCGGAGAAGTACAACCCCAGCCAGGGCGCGCAGAACGTAACCGGCATTGGACAGGCCATCGTTCAGATGCTGCCCGGCATCGGCGCGTCCAAGGTTGTGTCCGCAGCAGGGAAGGGGCTCAACGCCGCCCAGGCGCTTTCCCGCGGGGAGAACGTGGGCCGGGCGCTGTTCGGCATTCAGGCGGCGGGCAACGCGGCCAGCCAGGCCAAAGCGGAGGGGGCGGACACCGGGCGGGCGCTGGCCTTTGGCGCGGCCTCTGGGGCCCTGGAGACCGCCATTGAGGGCATCGCGGGCGGCATTCCCGGCCTGGGCGGCGGAAAGGTGGGGAAGATTGCCGAGGCAGTCAAGGCCAGCCCCCTGGTCAGCCGGGCCCTGGATATCGCAGGCGAGGGCGGCGAGGAGGCGCTTTCCACCGTTCTCACCCCTTATTTGCAGCGGGCCATTTATGACCCGGACGCCCCCAACGCCACACCGGAGGAGATTGCGCAGAGTGCCATCATGGGCGCGGTGGCCGCCGGAGTGCTCCAGGGCGGCCTAGAGCTGCCGGGGGCGATTTCTAATGCGGCGTCCGACATCAGAACCACTCGGAGGGCTATCGGGAGCAACGAGGACATTACCCAGAGAGCCACCGCCAATATCCAGGCGGGTCAGAACATGGCCCGGTATTCCAGCGGAAATCCGCTGGCCGTTACCTTACCGACGGTCGAAGAGGCCAAAAGTGGCCTCTTCCTGCCCGGTTCCCCCGCCTATCAGCAGGCGGATAACCGCATGCCGGGCGAGCAGGTTATCCGGGCGGAACTTCCTGGAGCTGGGCAGAAAAATGCAGATGTGGAACCTCTTGTTTCAATAGATAATATACGCCGGTATCAATCTGCAATCGACGGCGTTTTTATGGGCACGCTTCCTACTGGCGCCGATATCGTGCTCGGGCAGACGCCATCCATTCTCGCTGAGTATGGAGCGCCTGCGCTTGATCTGCACATGCGGCAAAGCGTCGCAAGGAAAATTGCATATCCATCCGGATATATGGGTGGAAAGCATAATCTTGGGCTATCAGCGCTTAAAAATCTCCCTTATCAACTTGCAGACCCCATTGCAATTATAGAGAACCCGCAAAGCAATTCGAGAGGTCTTGCGAGTAAGATCGTTCTTACAGAATGGAACGATTTGGACGGAAAACCTGTTATTATTCCGATCCACCTAAATGCACAGGGTGCAATTGATGTTCAAAACGATGTTGCATCTGCATTTGGGGCGGATTATATCCAAAGAATCATTGGTAATAATGGCGAAAATGTGCTGTATACAAAAAATAACGAGGACATTTATCAGCTTCTTTCCAAAGGGCGTCCAGTGCCCCAGGCGATGGCTGATGATGTCCTCGCTAGAAACAGTATACCCCCAGCCGGGCAGGATGTCAACCTACAGCAGGGCGATCGCGGTGAAACACAGGATACGCCCAGGGAGGGGCCTGGGCCTGCCTTTGAGACAGGCCCGGAGAGTTCCGTCGGCGCGGCTCGGAAGGGCTTCGACCCCTGGTCGGAGTTCCAGGGCACCAAGAGCGAGTTCTTCCCCGAAGGGGCCAACGCGGCCCGCCCGGTGGACGTGCCCACCACCGACCCGCAGGGGCGGCCCATCCGCAAGACCGCCTCCACCTCCATGGGGGCAAAGGCTATTCCCGACGAGGCGGTGGGCGACATTCAGAACATGGTGCTGCGCGGGGAGCTGTCCTATGACCGAGTGAGTGACAGGGCTTCCATTGACCGGGCCGTGAAAACCATTGAGATGAAGGGATATCAGCGGGCGCTGGAGGAGTTCTCCACCCAGGTGCGCAAGGGCTTAGTTTCCAAGGACATTGCCACCCTGGGGCAGCAGCTTCTGGTGAATGCAGCCAACGCGGGAGACGGGAAGGCCACGGCGGAGTTGCTTTCCCTCTACGCGCAGATGGAGACCACCGCCGGGCAGGCAGTACAGGCGGCCTCCATCCTGCGCAAGCTGGCCCCCAGCGACCAGCTTTACGCCGCCCAGCGCATGGTAATTGAGCTGGAAAAGGCCATCCAGAAAAACTACAAGGATCTGGAGATCACCATCGACCCGGCGTTGATTGAGGAGTTCAACCAGCAGACCGACCAGACGGGCCGGGACGCAGTGCTGGATAAAATCAAGGATAACGTGGCCGCCCAGGTGCCCGCCACATGGCAGGATAAATGGAACGCCTGGCGGTACATGGCGATGCTCTTTAACCCCAGGACGCATATCCGAAACGTCGTAGGCAACGTCGGATTTCAGCCGCTGCGCTGGACAAAAGACCGGGTGGCGGCAACCATCGAGGCGGGGGTCTCCAAGGTCAGTGGCGGAAGGCTGGGACGCACCAAGTCGTTCGCGGCCAATCCCGCGCTCTATAAGGCTGCGTGGGCCGATTGGGCAAACGTGCAGGACGTGCTTTCCGGGAACAAGTATGACGACATTCGAACGGAAATCAACAGCCGCCGCCGTATTTTCCGAACCGCCCCTCTGGAGGCGGGCCGCAAGATAAACTCCTGGGCCCTGGAGGCGGAGGACGCCATTTTCAAGCGTATCACCTACGCCGACGCTTTGGCCGGCTATCTCCAATCCAACGGCGTGACAGCGGAGCAGATGCGGAACAACACGGTGGACGCGCAGATTCTCAGCCGGGCGCGGGACTACGCGGGGCGGGAGGCACTGAAGGCCACCTATCAGGATCGGAATATGGTATCGGATAAGGTGGTGCAGATCGCCCGCGACCTAGGGCCCGCCGGTGAGGCCGTCCTGCCCTTCAAGCGCACCCCGGCCAATATCCTGGTGCGGGGCATGGAGTACAGCCCGGCCGGGCTGGCAAAGGCCCTGACCTACGATCTGATACAGGTAAAGCGCGGCAGGATGACGGGAGCGGAGGCCATCGACCACATCGCCTCCGGACTCACCGGCTCGGGGCTCATGGCGCTGGGCGCGTACCTGTTCGCCCAGGGGATTGTCACCAGCGGCGGCGGGGACGACGAGGGGCAGGACGCCATCAACGACCTGACGGGCGTACAGAATTACGCGCTGAACCTGCCCGGCGGCGGGAATGTCACGCTGGACTGGCTGGCCCCGGAGGCCCTGCCCTTCTTCATGGGCGTGGAGCTGATGGACTCCATGGGACAGGGGGGAAACACGGCGGAGGGCATTTCCACCGCCCTGAAGTCCATCTCCGACCCCATGCTGGAGCTGTCCATGCTCCAGTCCCTCAACGATGTAATTGACAGTGTTTCCTTCTCGGAGAACAAGCTGGGGGCGTTGGTCTCCTCCGCGCTGGTCAGCTACTTCACGCAGCCAATCCCCACCTTTGGCGGACAGATTGAGCGCTCCGCCGAGGACGTGCGCATGACCACCTACACCGACAAGAACCTGCGGCTGCCCACCGATATCCAGTACGCCATCGGGCGGGCCAGCGCCCGGATTCCAGGCTGGGACTACCAGCAAGTGCCCTATATCGACGCATGGGGGAGAGAGGAGAAGAGCGGGACGCTGCCCATGCGGGCGATGGACAACTTCCTGAATCCGGCCTATACCTCTAGTATGCAGGTGACGGACGTAGACAAAGAGATTCAACGGCTCTACAACCAGACCGGAGACGGCGGCGTGGTGCCGGATCGGCCGCAGAAGTACATCACGGTGGACGGCGAGCGGGTGGATCTGACCGGGGAGCAATATGTGGAATATGCCACGAAGCGAGGGCAGACACAGTTTAAGCTTCTGGAGGAATTGCTGGACAGCAGCCTGTACCGAAGCCTTGGAGACGAGGAGAAGACCCAGGCGGTGAGCAGCGTGTATAACTACGCCGATATGCTAGGGAAGGCTGCGGTCAGTGATTATCAGCCGGAAGATTGGGTAGCGGAGGCCCAGAACGCAAAGAAAGAATTTGGCATTTCGACATCGGAATATCTTCTGCTGCGTGGGCAGTATGGGGGCTCTCTCCTCAGCGGAAAGAAGGTGCGGGAGGCATATCAGGCCGGTATGCCGGCACAGGACTATCTGCACTGGGCCGTCCAGGAAAAGGATACGGACGGAAGTGGAAGGACGAACCAGGCTGAGACCATCGCCGCCATTGAAACCAGTGGCTTGAGCCAGGAGGAAAAGGATGTGCTCTATGCCGTGGAACAGGTATCGGATGCAGGGCGCCGGAAATGGGAGCGGGCACGAGACTGGGGCCTGAGTGTTGAGGACTACCAACGATATTATGCTATCTATTCCGGAGACGGAAAGAAGGAGGAAAAGCTGACAGCATTGCAAAGGGCCGGTATGACTGCGGCCCAGGCAAACTATTTCTGGAGCCTTATGAGCAAGAATTAGAAAGGAAGGTACTTACCATGAAAGAACGACTGTCCAGACTGCTGACCGTGAAGTCCATCGTCACCCTTATTCTGACGGTGGTATTTGCTTATCTTTCCGCCAGTGGGATGGTGGGCATCGACCAGTTCCTTACCGTGTTCACCGTTATCATTGCGTTCTACTTCGGAACACAGGCCGAGCGGGCACAGGGGAAGGGGGCGTGACCGATGTCGGAGCACGAGTGCAGCGGGACGGACTGCGCTTCCCTCGTCCGCATCAAGGCACTGGAGAGGACGCTGGAGGACGAGAAGAAGGAGCGCTCACGCTCTCACGAGAAGATCTACAACCGCCTTGGGGCCTTGGAGCGTGGTATGACGGCTGTTACCACCCAGTACAGCCAGATCATTGCACAGCTTGCCACCATGTCCGCTGATATAAACGCCCTGAAAGAGAAGCCGAACAAGCGCTGGGAGACAGTGATCACGGCCATCATCACCGGAGTGGTTGGATTCCTCTTGGCCAGGCTTGGAATGGGGTAAAGGCATGTCAATGGCCCGCGTGCGGTTCCAGGAGCGTTTCTGACCTCAGAAATGAAGCTGGCAATCCAGAAGGCGAACTGGGGCTGATAGCACGAGAAAATGGTGGATGATGTGGCCCACATAAGGGTCATGCTCGACCAATACAGGCTATAAAGAAAGCGCAGGGGTCAACGCCCCTGCGCTTCTTGTTCGGCTTCGACCTGTAGTTTTTGCCAGGCGGCCCGACTGATATTGTAGACGGTTTGACGAGAACACCCTAGCTTGGCGGCGATAACTGGCTTGGATTCTCCGCGCATCAGAGCCAGCAGCACCCTTCGCTCCCGGCTTCGGCGGGGGAACAATTTATAAACCAGAGCAAGAAAGTCCTGGTCCTCATAGGATTGGAGAGCTGCAATGTTCTCCTCGGATGGAATGTCCTCCTCCAACGAGTCATCCGGGTGTATCGAGCGTATGTAATCAATAATGTTGCAGCGGATGCAGCGGCGGGCCAGAGGCTCAAAGGGACGGTTTCCGTCCCACTTTTTGGTTGCTTCCCATAAACCGATCAGACCATTTTGTAGGGCGTCTTCGTCTTTAGCTGCCTCATTGGAGACAGAATAGGCCACGGAGCGTACCAGATAGCGATATTTGATAATAAGGGCCTCCTGCTCTGCACGGTTCAAGGGCTATCCCTCCTTCGGCGGGTCTGGGAGGGGCATCCAGTGGGTGATTTTACCCGCACTGGGCCCAATATCCGTCATCCATTCACCCCACAAAATCCAACCTACAGATGTTCCAATGCGCTCACAACGCACGATAACTCTCTGCTGTTCCTCCGGCAACCTCTCCTTGACGCTGATCCACTCACTCATGCTGTCCGCCCTCCCCGTCGTGGATGGAGCCCTCCATATCCAAAAACTTCTGGCACATGGCCGCAGCCTGAATGGCCTCGCAGGCTGCGTTGATGGCGTTTTGTTTTAAGCATCTAATATCTTCATTGGCCGGAAGGTCACTTGTGATATTTCCCCAAGCACACTCCAAGAGTAGTTTCATCTTGCTTACCTCTTCTTCGGCCTCTTCTGCTTCTTCTTTTAGCACCGCCCACCCCTCATGCTGGCTGTGGAACTGCGGAAACCGCTCATTGGCGGCAGCCAGCTCAACGTCCACCAGTTGCCTGACGTTGGCTAATACAGCGTTCATTTCGCACCTCCGATGATTTCGTCCAGCTTAACGCACAGGCCGAGGGGCAGAGATGGGAACAAGTCACTGTTGATGTTTGCAATATGCCCGCCATGGTCGTTGCTCAGGGCAAGCGCACAAGCATTCATTCGAGCCAGATCGCTAGCTTCGGGGAACAGTTTTTTCGCCGCTTTTGCAAGTTCCACCTCCTGCTGCGTCCAGCGGGGCTTTCGGATGATGCGGTCGGGGTGGTTGATAATTACAGCCAAATCATCCTCATTGTAGCAAGGGTTCCAGAGATCTCCCGTCTTATAATATCGCTTCCCGTCTGCTCCAATCTTGAAGGCGCCTCTATTTACCTGATTTGCGCCGAAATCGTATGTAAATTCTTCGCCTACCTCAACACCCAGCACCTGCGCAATTCTTGGTTTATTCACTTGTTGTCCTCCTCCTTGATTTTCAGGTACTTTTCGATGGCTTCGTCTAGGTTGGCCTCCTTGTCACGTTCGATGCAAAACCGAATATATTCCTCGATAAACTTCATGTCATTTTCGGCACCCTTGATTTTTCCCTTCCAGCCACAGGAGGGGCAGTAGAAGATATCTCCGCGTCCTCCATTTCCGCAGTTTCTGCCGCAGTTAGGGCACTCTGCATCAGCAAACATCAGATTAGCCATGGTCGGCCTCCTTTCGCTGGCCGTAGGAGCAGAAATCATCCGGGCCAAAGTTAATGCTAAACGACGCTCCGCCCTCATGGTCTGTTGCAACATCATCACTCTCACATTCCATGGTATAGTGATTGAACCACTTACAATCCCGGCACCTGACCACAGGCACGGCGTCGATGGTGGGCAGGCTATCAAACATCCGCTGCATGACAGCTCCAGTCACCCCATCACCACCAAAGCACTCTCTGGCTTTATCCGCATCAACTAGTTTCATGCTCGTCCTCCTTCTCCTTTTCCTGCTCCCTCCGCAGTGCGTCCTCGGCTTCCTTTGGGGTATCCCCAAATACACACCCGCTGTCCATATCCTGTAAAACATTGATGGCGCTTGCATAATGGGCTTTTGCCGGTTTGGGGAAGCGCGCACTGCACATATACACCCATCTCGGAGGCTTGAATGGCAGCACCACGCACCGCCCTTCATCGTCGGCCTGCTTGAGTTCGCGGAGGCGGTCAATGGGGCCGAGAGCACGATATTGCTCTAACTCTTGCTTGTCCAATCTTAGGCCGAAAACCTCACCCTTAAGTTGTTCAATTTCTCCTGGCTCCAAGCCAGTCTCCTCATAGGCTGCGAGGCGGTCAACGTGCGGACCGTAATCTTCTCTTCCTTCGGCATCGATAGCTACAAACCATTTTCCACCACCATGCCAATTGTCACACCAGTATGTCAGTCTATCCATGCTCACCCCTCCTCCGGCGGCCCATCAAAGGCCGTCCAGTATCTATTATACAGCTCCATTGCAAACGGCTTGATGTGCTTGCAGTACAGATATCCATCCCTGCACCCTTCTGCAATCTCCAGGCCGCCCCATTGGAGCTGGGCTATCCCTGTTCCCTCAATGTAGATTGCGGTCTCCTGGGTGATGGATTCCAGCTCTGCGCGGGTGTATTGGTGTCTCATGGCGATACCTCCGGCGGGCGGCTGGCAATTTCATTTGCCCTGTTGCAGATACTTTGCAAAGTGCTATTCTTGATTTTCCCGTGCGGTGACTCCCGCAGCTCCTCCATCGTCAGCGGCTCGTTCGGCTGGGCAGCTTCCGCCAGATTTTCCATTTCCGCAAATTTCTTTGAGTAGTCTGGTTTTTCCAGCGTATACCCAGCAGCAAAAATTTCCAGTAGTTGCTCCGCTGTAAAACCTGTTACGATCTGGAGCTTTGTGTACAGCTCGTCAAGCTCTCTCACTCGATTCACCCACTCGTTCGGCGGGGTGAGGGTGGGCGCAGTGCCTGTTCCGTTTCTTGCTCCGCAGCGGCGGCAGAAAATAAAATTTTCGCTGAACGTTTGCTCCCCGAAGTCCTCTCGGAACTCATGATAATCGTGGCAATTCGGGCAGATATATTGAGTTGTACCCTTTTCTGTTTCTCTACGTATCCATCCCATCCGTTTTCTCCTTCCCGTAGGGCAACCACCTACTGTCCCACTCTTTTATCGCTCCAAGTTTTGTGAGCTTCCAGGCCGAACCAGGTATAGTTGATTTATCGCAGCGGGAGCAAAAAACGGAGAATCGCAGTCTCCACCGTCCAACCCGTCTGACTTTGGTCTCTCCTCCACAATACGGGCAAGGTTTAATCGCCCTTACCATCGTTCAGCGCCTCCTTAACCATGCGTGGGCTTCCCTTTGTGGGGATTTCTTGCGTTGGCAATAAAAGCATCCATAATAAGCGTGAGACGATTATGTTTGACTTCGCCATTTCCGTCGATATAAAAGTTTTTCATGCTCCACCGCTGGAGTTCTCGACCAAATGGATAATCTACCACGATATCCTGACCAATCAGGGCAATAAATTCAGGTCTGGTCATCTTTCGGCACCTCCTATCTCTTCAGCACCATGTCCACGGCCTCGTCCGTCATGGGAGCGCCGCAGTTAGGACAAAATGGTGTTCTACTCCAAAAATAGCTTATTGGATACCCACACTTTGAGCATTTACACATTTGCTCCACCTCTTTGTTGGTGTTTATCCATTCTCCCCGCACCCGCTCCACCTGCTCACGGCTGACGGGGCGGAGGGCGGAAAGGGCGAGGTTAAGAGCTGCAATTCGTCTTTCTGCATTTTTAACTCCATCAGCCATTTGGTGTGACACCAAAAACGTGCTTGGGTTATCTCTCATAACCTCATTCTGTCGCTTGCTTTCCGCCAAAATGTCAATCGCTTCTTCCCGCGTCACGGCTGGGCCTCCAATCTCTGCAATTCCTCCGCGCTCAGAATCGGCGCGCGGGTGTTCCAGGCCAGGCGGGCTTGCGCCTGTGCCTCCTCAATTCGCTGTTTCGCCGCCTCAAAATATCCGGGGTCTAATTCTATGCCAATAAACTTCCGCCCCGTGTTGACACAGGCAACGCCGGTGGATCCACTTCCCATAAACATATCCATAACGGTTCCGCCATCAGGAGCAATAGCCATTAAATGCTCCAACAACTCGATAGGTTTTTCAGTCGCGTGTATCCGTCTAGATGTTGCTTTCGGATTACAAACAAAATATCCTTTGTAGTTTCCACCCTCATTTGGAATATGTCCATTTGATGCCCAAACACAATATTCGGCGTTTTGCGTAAACCGCCCTTTTTGTGGTCTCGCTGCGGTTTTAATCCATGGAATAACCCCCCGGTACACAAGCCCGCCGCACTGCACGGCGTCAATAGTCGCTGCCAACTGCCTCCAATCGGTAAAGATGACTGCGATGCCGCCTGGGCGCATCTTTTTTTTCGCAGCAGAAACCCAAAATGTTTCCCAAAGCGTAAAACTGCGTTGGTCTCGATTATCCCCCGCAAAATCAGGCTTGATATCTTTTGTGTCTGTGCTTTGATATTTTTTACTTGATCCGTTCGCTCTATCAGAGCGATACATTCCGCCGCTGGAATACGGAGGGTCAGTCAGCACCATATCCACGCTACCGTCCGGGATGTCTTGCAGTAGTTCCAGGCAATCTCCCTGCATCAGCACCACCCCCGCATCCGTCAGCCGCTTGGCCGCCTCTCTATCGCCCAACAGGGCGCGCGTCTTATCGTCCATCGTTCGGTTCCTCCTTTATCAGCGGCCATTGAGAAATGCCATCCTGGCTTGCGGAGACCTACTGTTTGATGGCAGGTTATTCCGAGCCCTCCATGCGGCGATTGGATTTTTTGATAAGCCAAAGTGCTTCCCAATCTTGATATCGCTCATGCCCTTCTGGTACAGTTGCATACATGTTGCCTCGTCAAATACAGCCTTTGGCCTCCCGTTTGGATTCGGCGGGGTGCGTTGAACTGTCTTTTTCTCTGTGCAGCGTGCGCCCGGCGGGCAGATCAAAGAGCGTGCATGCCCGGTACAGCCTATGTAGTCGCAGCAGTACAGCCCGGCGGTGATATAGCACCTGTAGATGCAGTTAGCACAGTGCTTGTCCATGCCCTACACCTCCACCACATGGATTCCGCGCCCGGCCATGAGCTTTTTCTTTAGCTCATATTCCTTGGTTCGGAAGCCCTTCACATCTTCCACCACAGGCAGCCAGTGGACGGCGCCCGTGCAATCCGGCTCTGTAGGCCGCTCATATGAAAAGTCGGCCCGGTACTTGATGGCCCGAACACGCTCGCCCAGCGGTGTCGTGAACGCCTCCTGGAGTGTGAACTCCGGCTGGAGCTTCAGATCCCGAATCTCTCCGGCACAAAGCCGAAGCATGAGCTGGTCATACCGTGCGGCCTCTTTCTGACTATCGAAAGTGATGCCATTTCGCACCGCCTTCTTGTTGCCGTATTTATTCACAGGGCAAGGCCCCTTTCGTCGAGAATGTCCATCCAGGCCTCCCAGGTCAGCCCTGCCTTTTTTGCATCTTCCCAAGTGCCTGGAACCCCGGCCGCTCTACACTGACGGCGCAGCTCCTGCCACCGCTCCCGAAGGGCTTCCACCGCAGGATCTATGTAACGGGCAGTTGGAGTCGGCAGACTTTGTGTTTTCGGCCTCTCCGGCTGCGGGCAGCGGGAGGAGATATCGGTCGGGTCAGGCCAGTATTTTTGCGTCCGGAAGTAGCTCACTACCGCCTCCCGCACGTCGTCCACCGAGTAAGGGGCCAGCGTCAGCGCCCACACAGCCCGCAAAGCGTTGTCCTTGAGGTGCGGGTCGTTGGGGCGGTAAAACGCCAACAGCCTGAACAGCTTGTCCGTGTCCTCACGGGTCAAAATATCACGTCCTTCCTGTACTTCTACCGGGAATCTACCGGTAGAAGCCTTCTTCTCCTCCAAAACACTCACATTCTCTCAGGAGAAGGAGGAGGAACGGGGGGATAATAGGGGGGATAGAGATAGGGGGTGCGGGGGGAAGAGAAGGGGGGGCAGAAGGGGGGGCGGTCGTCAGGATACAGCACGGGGTGTTCCCCGCCGTCTATCCCTGTTCGCCCTGGCTCTTCTGTCCGATACACCTGAAAGCGTTGTCGGTTAAAATGGCAGCTCCCCGTCGTCGTCCGTCAGCTCCGCAAACTCCGCCCCACCGGAACCAGGCTCCGCCGGGGGCGGTGTATCCGCTGCGCCGGCCTCCGTGTCCCGCCTGGAGTCTCCGAAGTACACATGCTCGGCCAGCACCTCGGCGGTGCGGCGCTTGTTGCCGTCCTTATCCGTCCAGTCCCGGAGCTGCAAGCGGCCCTCCACCACGGCCATGCGGCCCTTGGTGAAGAAGCGGGAGACAAATTCGGCGGAGCTGCGCCAAGCCACGATGTCGATGAAGTCCGTGGTTTTCTCCCCGGTCTGCTTGTCCTTGAAGTCCCGATCCACCGCCAGGGAAAAGTTTGCGACAGACGCCCCGCTCTGCGTCTGTCGCAGCTCGGGATCGCGGGTGAGGCGGCCCATGAGAATAATCCGGTTCAGCATGTATGCTCCTCCAAAACAACGGTGGTGACGGAAGGCTGGGGCTCCTCATAGCCCCGCACGTCCTGCACCTCCTCCACGGTCTGGATGCCCAGCAGCACCTCGGGGCAATGGGCGCGAGCAAAGAAGGAGGCGGCCCGGTACATCATCATCTGACGGGGCATGGTTTTCCACTTGGAGCCGCCTTTATCCATCCAGCCCTCGTCCTTCGCCATTTTCAGGGTGATGGTGTCGGAGACGCACTGTGTGCCGTTGGACAGGCGGGTGGCGCGAGCAAAGCAGCCCTCGGAGGGAGTTCCGGTCTCGCCCACAAATACATATTCCAGCGGCGTGAACTTGCCGCAGCCGTTGACCGCGGCCGCGCAGAAGGAGCCGCTCCAGGCAGGCTTTCCCTTCACCACATAGAGGTTCTGCATGACCATCATGGGAGAGAGCCCCTGACGGTTGGCAAGGTCGATAGCAATCAGGCAGTTCTCCGGGCTGTTGCGGTAGCTGTCCGGTACCAAGCCGGAGCGGGAGAGCATACCAGCGGTGCGGTACGCCAGGTTCATAAGTTTGGTGTCGTTCCACATGGTCAAGCCGCCGGGTATTGTGGGTGCGGGGGTAAGAACCGGGGCCTCAGCGGACTCCTGGGCGGTTACAACTTCATCAGGCATTGCGTTTCCTCGCTTTCTTTTTTAACGCACTGTGGAGGGTCAGGAGAGCCTCCGGTAGCGCGTCGTCTCGGTCGAAGGGCTGGAGCTTATAGGTTCCATCCTTCTTCAGATGCAGAATAAAGAGCTTGTCCACGGGAAGCCCCTGGGCATCCAGCAACCAGCGGTAGAGGTTGAGCTGGGCGGCACAGAGGGGGCTATGGATTGTATAGCTGGTCTTGATATCCACCAGGGAGCATACGCCGTCCACGAGGCCGTAACGGTCAATGGTGCCCGCGTAGCGGCGCTCCGGGTGGTGGGAGGCGTACTCAATTTTCCGCCACTCCACCGCGTGTTCCCGGCGGAATTTCAAATAGGCTTGTAAGTAGGGTAAAATGGCGTCCTGCACATCCACGGAACCGAACTTATCCAGCGACTCACAGGCTTTGTGGACGGCGGTGCCCCGGTCTGCGGCATTGTCGAGCCTCCATTGTGCTACATCTCCGTAAATCTCGCGGGAAAGAAAGCGGCACAACTCGGATACGCTTGGCAGCTCCTCCCCGTCCAGGGTATATTTGTGCCCCTGGTCAAAGAATAGTAAGGTCGCCATCAGACATACCGCTCCACTTCCAGCCCCATCTCCAGCGCCACCTGCTCCGGGCAGTCATTCAGGGCCTTGTTGACCGCGGCTCGGAAGCAGTCCGGGCAGAGCCACCGCCCCTCCCACTGAAACCGTGCCTCGCCGTGGTAGACCTCCTGGCGGCACTTCTCGCAATAAGCAGATGCCGGAGTCGTCTGGCTGTCATACAATGGGATGTGCATTACAGCTCCTCCTTCTCCAGTCCGTTTCCCTGGATTTCGATATAAGAACGGTACATAGATCCGCTTTGCTTCTCCTTTCCTATGGAAACTACATAGCCCAGCTTAAGAAGAAGCGTACCAAGGTCAAGCCAGTCCTGATTGGACATATTTCCATTGCGCTTTTGATACAATTTCATTTGACTTTCCTTTCTAATCGTTATAAAATGTAAATAAACAAATGTTTCCCTTGCCGCCCTCCGGTCTCGCACACCGGAGAGCGGCGCTTTTTATTCGTAAATAACGGCCTCCGCCCGTGTAATAAAGTGATGAATGCCAGTGGAGCACTCGTTCCATCGGTTATCGTCGAAATCAGTCACCTCAACGGTTTCGCCTATGGCATAAACAAAGTTCGGATCATAATTGCTCTTTACCTGGCCGCCAGCAGGATTTCCGTTGATATCTGTGATACTCAATACCTTGGCCTTACTGGCGCGGCATTTTCGGCTAGTAGCGGAGGACCGGCGTGCATCTGCGGGGATTTCCAACTCCACAACAAGGCCACTTGCCTTTTTATAGCCGATATAAGAGCCGGATTCCGGACATTGCAACGGATAGAACACCGTATAAATATTCCACATCATTTGATCTATAGATGCCTCGCACAGGTCGGCACGGCACAGGTCGGCATTGCGCAGGTCGGCACAGCGCAGGTCGGCATTGCTCAGGTCGGCACGGCACAGGTCGGCATTGCGCAGGTCGGCATTGCGCAGGTCGGCATTGCGCAGGTTGGCATCGCTCAGGTTGGCACCGCGCAGGTTGGCACCGAACAGGTCGGCATTGCTCAGGTTGGCACAGCGCAGGTCGGCATCGCTCAGGTTGGCACCGCGCAGGTCGGCATTGCGCAGGTTGGCACAGCGCAGGTCGGCATCGCTCAGGTTGGCACAGCGCAGGTCGGCATCGCTCAGGTTGGCACCGCGCAGGTTGGCA
>OBUX01000188.1_pt1 | contig 40221 bp, 34 predicted proteins | sample 1501181 | NCBI WGS metagenome assembly OBUX01 (sample SAMEA2579935, study PRJEB22360) | human gut metagenome | biome: human gut; feature: human-associated habitat; material: faeces | place: Denmark | collected 2008/2010 | reverse complement strand
TTTTTCCTCTTTCTCATCTCTCTCAAATGACAGCTTTATAATATTATCATCTTTCTGCTCTCTTGACAAGCTTCTCGCTCTGCTTCTTGCTTGCCTCAAACAGCATGTATTACTTTACAGACTTTTCTCCTTTTCGTCAACCCCTTTTTTCTAAAAATTAGCAATATTTTTTCAGACTGCTAATCTAGTGCTATCTTACTCTATATTAAATAAAAAATGGTATTCCCACATCTTTTGATGTTTGAATACCATTTTCTTTTATATTTAACTTTTATTCACCAAATTTTGGTTCTTTAGTAATTACTTTCATACCATGCATGTATGGTTGTAATGCTTCAGGTACATCTACAGTTCCATCTTCATTTTGATAATTTTCTAAAATAGCTGCTACAGTTCTACCTACAGCTAAACCTGATCCATTCAAAGTATGAGCAAGATGAAGCTTTCCATTTTCATCACGATAACGAATTAAGCTACGACGAGCTTGGAAATCCGTACAGTTTGAACAGCTTGAGATTTCACGATATTTATCTTGAGCTGGCATCCATACTTCAAGGTCATAAGTTTTAGCACTAGTAAAACTTGCATCCCCAGTTGAAAGAGCAACAACATGATATGGTAAGCCGAGCTTTTGAAGTAAATGTTCAGCATTATGCGTTAATTTTTCCAATTCATCCCACGAACTGTCTTCATCAACAATTTTTACCATTTCAACTTTTCTAAATTCGTGCATTCTAATTAATCCACGCGTATCACGTCCTGCAGATCCCGCTTCACTTCTAAACGCAGGAGAGAATGCAGTAACATTAATTGGTAATTGCTTTGCATCTAAAATCTTACCGCGGAAGTAGTTAACTAATGGAACCTCTGCAGTTGGAATCAAAGTTAGATCACGTGGCTTGTCAGGATCATCATTATCAACAATGGTATAAACATCCTCGGTAAATTTAGGAAATTGACCAGTTCCTTGCATAGAAGCATCATTTACTAAATATGGTGGAATCACTTCAGTATAACCATCTTTAGTATAACCATCTTTAGTATTTTCATCTAAGAAGAAATTTGAAACTGCACGTTCAAGTAATGCACCTGCACCTTTATAGTAAACAAAACGAGCACCTGAAACTTTAGCAGCAGTATCCCAGTCTAAGATATTTAATTCAGTACCAATTTCCCAGTGAGGCTTTGGTTCAAAATCAAACTTAGTTGGTTCATTCCATTTACGAACTTCTTCGTTATAGCTTTCATCTGGTCCAATAGGATCTGAATCTGCTGGGAAGTTAGGTAAACGAAGTAAAATATACTTTTGTTTTTGGGTAAGGTCTTCTACTTCTTTATCTAAATCCTTAATTTCTTTTCCAACTTCACGCATTGCCTTAATAGCATCACTTGCGTCTTCTTTATTACGCTTAGCTTGCGCAATTTGATCGGATACTTCATTACGCTTTTGCTTTAATTGCTCACTTTTAGTTAAAGCTTCACGTCTTTCTTTATCAATAGCCACTAATTTATCTAGTTCTTCTGGCTTTATTCCACGTGTAGCTAATTTCTTCTTTGACCAGTCTAAATTCTCTCGAATTACCTTTATGTCTAACATATTTCCTCCTTAAAATAAAAAAAGCCAATTCATCCCTCTCACTGGGACGAATCGACTTACACGGTTCGCGGTACCACCCAAATTTGGTTAAAAATACCACACTCAAAAAGCGATAACGGTGCTAACCGTGTAGAATTACCTACCCAATAATCGAAATCTGGAAACGACTTTCTACTCATTTACACCAACCATGAGCTCTCTGAAATTAGTCTTAGGATTTCATGTTTATCTGCATTATATCATGCCAATCCTGTGGTGTTAACAAATAATATTTTTCTTGATAATTAAAAAGCGAAGAAACCATTGAATAATCAGTTGTATAAACATATCTAAAACCTAATTTTTTTAGTAATCTTTGTGAGTTTTCATTAGAAACAAAAGTCCCGGCCCAAATTTGATTTTGGTGCAATTTTTCAAAAGCAAAATTGATTATTAGCTGCAAAGCCTCTGTCATTAATCCTCGATGCCAATAATTTTTATCTAATAAAAAACCTAAGTCTTTTGTCATCAATAAGCCATTATATTCATCTAATCCACGTTCATATAATTCAACTAATCCTATTAAGCGGCCACTTTCTTTCAATACTATTCCGTAACTATAGGGCCTTTCCCTATATTGACCAATGCTTTTTTGAGCAGCACTTAAATCTTCCAGATATTGATAACCAGCGCTTTTATGATACACACTATCTTGACCCCACTTGAGTAAGGTGGGCGCATCATTTGTCTCAATTTTTCTTAAAATAATTCGTTTACTTTCAAGCATTACTTGCCTACTAACTTTAATAACCATTTGGCACCATAAACTAATCCCAAACTATAAGCTGCAATTGTCCAAGGTTTTCCTAATAAAATTATCCATAAATATGTTGAAAATTTCATTTCAGTTAACCCAGCAATCATACAAAGAATATCATCTGGCGCCATTGGTGCAATAATACACAAAGCAAAGAACCAATTGAATTTCTTCTGATTTGCTGTCCACTTCATGTATTTTTCATATGTTTTTTCAGAAACCAAATGCAAAATAAATGGGCGTCCATAATGTCTAGCCAAAAAGAATAAAATGATCGAACCTAGACAAATTCCTACATAGTTATAAATAAATCCCCAGATTGGTCCAAAAAATATCACTCCACCCAGTAATGAAACTCCACCTGGAATAATAGGAATAACAACTTGAATTATTTGAATTAAAGTAAAAATCAAGGGACCAATGATCTGCTTATTTGCCAAATAAGCCTTCATTTTTTCCTGGCTTGTAAAAATGCCTAGCCTATACCAATAAATACTTAGTAAAACTAGGATAATTGTAGTAACAATTGTCAAAATATTGATTAATTTATGACTCGTTTTAGTAGACATTTTTCTGCCCTCCTTGGTATGTTAAATTAATGATAACAAAAACAAAACAAAATAGGCGCCTTAACCGATGAAATAAACTTAAATATAGGATGAATAAGATATGACTTATCGTTGACATTTATTCTATAATATTAGTGTGTTAAAAAATAACTAAGAGGCTTAATTATGGTTGTTATAAAAAAAGACATAATTTACGACGAAAACAACAATTTGAAGACAGACATTTATTTTCCTAACAATACTAATTCACAAACTAAAATTCTAATCTTTTGGCATGGCGGAGGATGGTTTGCTGGCTCAAAAAATGATGTTAAGAATCTTGGGATAAGATTAGCAAATGCAGGCTTTATGACTCTTATCCCTGACTATCGCTTAGCTCCTGCCTCTACTTTTCCGGCTGCTCATCAAGACAGTAAAAAATTTGTGAAGTGGTTACTAGAGTCAAAATATACCGATGAAGATGATCAACAAAATATCGTACAAATTGGTGCCAGTGTTGGTGGTACTTTGGCTATCTACCTTGCCGGAATATATGGTTTTCCTACTGTAACTTGGTCAGCATCTGTAGACTTCTCTAATTGGATGAAAACTCATCCAAACGTTATACCTTCAAGATATGGAGCGAACGAATTAAAGCTCACTAATTTACATGATATTTTTGAATCATTTTATAAGTTCTTTGTATTGACATACGCGGGTAAAGATGATCAAGCTATTTACAAACAAATGGATGCAGAAAATTATGATCTTAACAATTTAGGACGCTTAAAAATGATCAATTCTGCTCATGAACTTGTTCCATTAGATGGAATCTTAAAATTTGTCGACTTTTTAGCTAATCATGATCACGAAATTGAATTATTGATCATCAAAGGTCATCGTCATGCAATGGACTATGCCAAGGACTACTTGGATGAATCTTTAGATTTTCTTTTTCAGACAATCAAGGAGTAAAAGAATGATTAATATTAACAAATTTATTTCCATTCGCAAAAAATTAGGTTTATCGCAGACTGAATTATGCAATGGTATTTGTACTCAATCTACATTAAGTAAATTTGAAAATAATGGTCGTATTCCGTCTTTAAAAATTTTAAATAGTCTTTGCGACCGTTTGAATATTAACGTAGCAGATATTATGGATGTAGATTCTAATAAAAAAACATCTCATAAACTATTTGAAGCCGATTTTGCTGTCATTCAGCTTGATTTTCCAAAAGTAGCTCAACTTTTAGCTAGCATTAATAAAGATGGATTAACACGGCAAGAAGACATCCTTCATTATTACTATCTACGTGGGCTTCTTGCCTTAAATCTTGATCATGCTGAGACTGATGCTTTGTATTACTTCAATACAATTCTTGATGCACACTTGTCAAAACAGAATAAGATTTACCATCTTCTTGCACTTAAAGGTTGTAGTCAAGTTTATGATTTACAAAATGATGTTGAAAAAGCTCGCCATTACTATGACATCATTCTCTCTTCAATATCCAATGTTCAGCTTGAAGATGAAGATTCGTTACTACAATTTCTTTCTATTTTGTGTAACGGCGGGGAATTTTATGGTCGAAACCAGGATTATGGACAATCTAACAAACTATTAGAGATGGGATATGACTTATGCAAAAAACGGCATGTAATTTATTTTACTGCTCGCATACTTTTTCAATTAGCTCAAAATAATATTGCAGAAAATGGCTCACAACAAAGGACTACTCAATATTTAAACGATTCAGCCGCTTTTGCCCGTCTCAACAATAATCATGTATTATTAGAAAAAATTAGTAAACTAGCTTAAACTAAATCACTTCTTTTATATCTTACTAAAAAGAAGTGATTTTTATATACATCTGCAAGAAAGCGCTTTATAATGAAATATATTGGAAAGAGGAAATTTTATGTCTAAATATGAATCTATTAATCCGTATACTAATCAGCTGATTAAGAGTTACCCCGATGCTACTCAAGAAGAAATTGAACAAGCACTTGCTGCTGGAGAAAAATTATACTTGACTTGGCGTAGTCAGCTTCCTGCTACTAGAAGTCAATTACTTCATCAAATAGCCAATACTTTCAAAAAGCATCGTGAAGAGATGGCTAAAACTATGACTTTAGAAATGGGAAAGCTATATCATGAATCACTTGAAGAAGTAGACTTATGTATCAGCATTTGTAATTACTATGCTGAAAAAGCTCCTAAAATGTTAGAGCCTACTCCATTAGAAACAACCTTAGGGACGGCTTATTACCTAAAACAATCAACAGGTATTATCATGGCTTGCGAGCCTTGGAACTTCCCACTCTATCAGGTAATTAGAGTATTTGCTCCTAACTTCATGGTTGGAAATCCAATTATCTTAAAACATGCACACAATGTCCCAGCTTCAGCTCAATTAACAGAAAAAATTATTCAAGAAGCAGGCGCTCCAAAAGCAAGTTTGCAAAACTTATTTTTATCTTATGCCCAAATTGGTGATGTAATTGCTGACAAGCGCGTTCAAGGAGTTGCTGTTACAGGTTCAGAACGTGGCGGAAGCAGCGTTGCCGAAGCAGCTGGTAAAAATATTAAAAAATCGACAATGGAATTAGGTGGAAATGACCCATTTATAGTTTTAGCTGATGCCGATTCTACGATATTAAAAAATGTATTAAGTGACGCTAGAACTTATAACTGTGGTCAAGTCTGCACTTCTTCTAAACGAATCATCGTCGTCGAATCACGCTACGATGAAGTGATGAATATTTTGCAGCACACTTTCGCTAGTCTTAAACCCGGTAATCCTTTAGATAAAGAAACTAGTCTCGCACCAATGAATTCTCAAAAAGCTGCTGATAAGTTAGCAGCGCAAACCAAAAAAGGAATTGAACATGGAGCAGAAGTTGCCTATCAATATCCCGAAATTGAAAGTTCTGGTGCTTTCTTCCGTCCGATGATTTTAACTAATATTGATCAAAACAATCCATTATTCGATGAAGAATTATTTGGACCAGTTGCCGAAGTATTTAAGGTTAAAGATGAAGAAGAAGCAATTGCACTAGCCAATAATTCAAGCTTTGGTCTAGGTTCAAGCGTTATTTCTCAAAATAAAGCTCATGCGCAAGAAGTAGCCAGTGAAATTGATACTGGAATGACAGTTATTAATGGACGCTGGATCACAGCTCCAGAATTACCATTTGGCGGTGTTAAAAAGTCTGGTTATGGCCGTGAATTAAGCGAACTAGGTTTAATGTCATTTGTAAATGAGCATTTAGTGATTGACGTTTCAAAATAATTTTTTAAACATGCAAAAAAAGAATTGGATCAGATAATGACCCAATTCTTTTTAATTTTGTCTCATACTGCGAAACGCAACAACCGTTAAAAGAATACTTGATACAAATAATAAGTATGTAGAAACCCCAAATGAGATTGCATTTGCTACAATCCTCTGAATTTCAACACTATTTGCTGCTGCATTATTAGTAATTCCTAAGGAGGAACCAGCATTCATAAAAATTAATTCAACAGCACAAATTACTAAGACAATCGACTCGATTAAAGAAAGTAAGAAAACAATTCTTTTATTATTCTTACCATTCTTAATTGTCAAAATAATAATTGCAATTGGAACTCCAACTAGAAGAAACCACATTCCATAACCAATTAGAAGATACTTGCCATTAAATCTACCAATTGAAAGTAAGGCTTTTGAAATAGATAAAGTCTGATATCCTTGCATCATTCCTGATGAAAATGGGCCACTAAATACAAGAAGCAAGTTTAAAACTGCAATTAAGACTACTCCCAATTGAGTAGCTGTTCTCTTTTGCTTAACAACTTTTTTTATTGCTTCTGGATCGCGCCCTAACTTATTATCAATCTTTTGTCGATGAGCTTTTACTCGATTCTCCCCTTCTTCAAAAGAATTAACCACATCAGAGCCAACCTTATTAACATGCTCAGTTAATCGCTGATCAACAGTGTACTGTTCTGTTACTTTGCCTTTATTTTTATCACAAACTATAAACAACCATATTAACAATGCAAAGAAGCAAGACCAGCCTAATGATGGTGAAAAACTAGTCAAAATCAACAAAATTATCCCAACAACAAAAACAATCATTGAATTTACTTGAATCCAATTAATCATGCTAGCAATGGTAGAATTTTGCTTTTTCGGTTCAATCTTTTTAACAGAACGTGTTTCTTGCTTTTGACGATTGTCAGTGCTTTCATTACGAGTTTGATTTTGCCCAGTAAAAAATTCATTTCTAAATTTTTCTAAATCAAAATGACAGTTAGGACATTGTTTATCAGTCGACTTTACATCTTCACCACAATTTGGACATTTCATTTTTAATTCCCTCATAAACTTTTTTAGCTTATTATAGCATTTCAAGCAATTAAACTAAAAAGCAGAGAATGCTTACGCTGTTCTCTGCTTTTTTCTAGATGCCATTCTTACTAATAACCAAGCAATAATGAATAGAATTGCAATACCAATTAAAGATCCAATTAACTTTTTAGCATCCCCATTAAAGATTGCATCTCCACCAAAGGCATAGATAAAAGACGTAGGAAACATCCCCACGATTACCATCAACAAAAATTTATTTGCTGGCACTTTTAATCTAGCTGCTGTGTAATCAATTAACACACTTGGTATTACTGGCACCATAAACCCTAATGTCATTCCTAAACTTGGATGTTTTTGTGCCATTAGCCAATTTAAAAACTTATTTTTTTTAAACCGATGGGAAAAATCAACCCTTTTGATTAAACTCTCTACAATACAATTTCCTAAAATATTGCCGGCCCAGTTAATTGCTAGTCCAATCCAAGGCCCATAGCAAAGTCCTGCTAAAATGCAAAAAACAGAGTTTGACATACCAGGAATAGCATTCAGAACTGTTATTAGACCCAATAAAAACAGGCTATCACGTACTTCATGCTGGCGAATTAAATAGAGTAACTTTGTTTTAGTATGGCTATCAGGATGCATTAAAACATTAATTTCAGGACGATAGTCGCGGTAGAGTAAGTAAAGTAAAATGATTGCGGACAGGATTCCACAGATGATAAAGATTACTTTTCTCAATTTTTTTGTCATAATTTCACTCATCTATTTCAATTATACGTAGTTATTAATTATAATTTTTACTATTTAAAATAATAAGCAAAAGCAATTCGTGCTCATTAGTTCTTATCTTTATCGTATTATAATAAGATAGATAAAGCCATCAAAGGAGAAAATTTTTATGACAGCAAAACTAATTTTTAGTGATATTGACGGCACCCTGATTACATCTGGTGGTGATGTATCGCCTGATACAATCGATGCCATTCGTAAACAAATTATCGCTGGTAACTTATTTATTCCTGTTTCTGCACGCATGCCCAAAGGAATTATGAACGTAGTAGATGAAATTACTAATTTCTGTCCTATTATTGCCTATAATGGTGCGTTAGTCTTAGATGAAATGGGAAGACCGCTTAATTCACAATTTTTTGATGCTGCAGAAGCAGTCCAACTAATTACCAAAATAGATGCTCTTAAAACTCAAGATCTTGCTTGGAATGTCTACAGTGGCTACAATTGGTTTTCTTCACTTAATAAAAATCCATTAGTTAAAAAGGAAGAAGAAATAGTTGGAATTAAATCACTTCCTGTTTCTCTAGAACGAATAAAAGATTTAAAAGGTATCCACAAGGTGCTAGTCATTGGCAAGCCTGACACACTTGATAAGATTATCCCTACACTCCAATCTGATTTTCCTAAACTAGCTTTTTTTAAATCCGCGCCCCATCTTTTAGAAATTATGCTTAAAGGTGTTAATAAAGGAAAAGCAGTTAAAATTGTTCTTGATAGCTTTGCAATAGATAAGACGAACGCTTGGGCTTTCGGGGATAATTATAACGATGAACCGATGCTTAAAGCTGTTGGGCATCCAATTTTAATGGGTAATGCACCAGAAGAGCTAAAGAATAAGTTGAATATTCCAGTAACCTTAGATAATAATCACAACGGGATTGCAGCTGCCTTAAATAAAATATCTAATTAATTTTATAAAGAAAAAAGATTGAAGTTTTATCCTGATCAAAAATAGGATAAACTTCAATCTTTTATTTTTTAGAATATTAAATACTATTCAGCATCTTTTTTATTCTTTTTTCTGCCTAAGCCTTCATATGTAATCTTCATTGCAGCGGACATGTTAATTGGAAGTAAGAATACTAATAGTAATAACCCAATATTCACACATAATGCAACTTCAATTAAAGTTGGGACACCTGATGGAATTAAGGCTGCAAAAGTACCACCAAGAATAATAGCAGCAGAAATTACCACAGTTCCGATGATGTCACAAGCTTGAAGCATCTTTTCACTTGTAGTCCAGCCTGGGTTTACTTCTCCTAATTCACGATAACGCATCATTAAGAAGATCGAGTAGTCAACACCTAAGGCAACGATCATGATAAAGCTAAAGAATGGAGTATTCCAAGCTAATAATGATCTACCTAATAAGGCGTGAACTAACCATTGGTTGATAGATAGAGAAGTTAAGTAAGCAATTACTAAAGTACCTAGAATAAATAATGGTTGCAATACTGATCTAGTAACAAAGATCAAAGCAATTCCGATACCTACCAACATAATAATTGCAGTTCTTAAGAAGTCGCTACTTGCAGTTTCTTGAGTATCATAAATCTTTTCGGATTGTCCACCCATAGCAATAGTTGAGCTTTGAAGGCTGGTACCCTTCACTGACTTCTTAACCATGTTGCTGAGTTCGTGAGCTTTCTTTGCCCCTTCAGTTGAAGCTGGGTCTAATTTCAAGATAATGATAATCTTAGTAGATTTCAAATCAGAACTCATGTAGTTATCAAGAGCTGGTTTGAAAGTTGATGAATGAATCATCTTAGCTGGGATGTAGAAAGTCTTACCAGCAGCTGAATCTGCTAAGCCAGTTAAGTATTCTTGGCCTTCACCTAAACCGCTATTAACTTTATCGATTCCAGCAGTAATCTTAGGATTATTTGATGCAATTTGACCAGCACCATTTGCTAATTGACTTGCACCACCATTAAGTTGACCAATACCACTTGCTAATTGACCGGCGCCACCGTTAAGTTGGCCAATACCATTGGCTAATTGATTAGTTCCGCTTAGTCCGGCTTGTAAGCCTGTGTTCAATTGACTGGCACCGTTTGCTAATTGTCCAGCACCATTTGCAAGTTGACTAGAACCTGATACACCAGCTTGTAAGCCTGTTGCAAGTTGACCTGCACCGTTGTTTAAGCGAGATGCGCCTGAATTAAGTTTATTAGCCCCAGCTACTCCTTGAGCCATAGCGCCTTGAACTTGTGTTAAGCCAGAGCTCAATTCACTTAAAGCTGTGCTTGCCCCTGGTAATGCTTGGTTTGAAGCATCTGCTAATTTATTTACATTTTGCTTCAATACTTGTAATTCCTTAAGTGAACCAAGCGAATTACCAACTTTAACTGCAGAATCACCTAATTTTTTATCAGCATCTGCCGCTGCTTTTAAGTTTCCTGCCACCTTTGTTAAACTAGATAAACCAGAATTTAACGCTTGAGACTTTTGTTCAGCTGCAGAATTTACCTTACCTAAAATGCTATCAAAGGCTCCACTCATTATTTGTTTTTGTTGGTCATTCAACTTAGCACTATTCATTGCTTGAGCATAAGCTTGAGTAAGTTGGGCTTTTTCACTATCACTCATAGTAGCTGATGATCCTTGAACATTATTTAAGCTATTTAAAGTAGCCCCAGCTTCTTTTAATTGTGTAGCGATAATTCCCGCCTGTGTACCTACATTAGTTAATTCCTTCTTTATTTCATCAGAATCGATTGAATTAGAACCAGAATTTAGCTTTTGATTTAATAATTGAATATTCGCATTTAATTCTGGTAATCCGTGTTCTAATTTTTGAATATTTGCCTTATCTTTGGCACTCAATTTTCCTGATAACTGAGTACTCATAGAATTTAATTGGTTAACAAAGTTTTGTGTACCCTGACTCAATTCTCGTGTACCGTTTTGCAAGTTAACAGCACCATTCACTAACTTAATCGTACCGTTCTCAAGTTGTACAGCACCTTGTTGCAAGTTCAAAGTACCACTCTCTAAACGACCAGCACCAGTAGCCAATTGCATCGTACCCGCTCTAAGTGTATTAGCACCATTTTGTAGACGTGTAGTACCACTTAACAATTGATTTGCACCATTTTGAAGACGACCAGTACCATTAGAAAGTTGATTTGCACCGTTCTGCAATTGAACAGCACCATTGGTAATTTGCTTGCTACCGTTACTTAAAGTGCCCAAACCATTTCTGGCTGTATTAACACCTGAGTTAACAGTTCCTAACTGATTATCAACGTAAAGACGTTTAATAGACTTACCATTTGGTTCAGTTACTGATGAAGCAAATTTCACGTCTGGATCAGCTTGAATTTTCTTAACAATCTGATCAATTTCTTTTAAGCTCTTCTCATTGTCGAGTTTATGACCACTTTGAATATATAAGGTTGAGTATTCTGGTGTACCTTCAGAGAAGTGATCTTGCAGTAATAATAGCCCGGCCTTTGAAGGAGTAGAGTCAGAAATTTCATCTGCATCGTTATAGTTCAAATTATTTGAATAGAACAAGCAGAATGGTAAAACTACAACAGCCATCACAACTAAATAAGTAATTGGATGAGCTAAGCTTCCCTTAGAAAGAGCGTGCCATAATTTAGAATTACTTTCGCCTTCAAAATTCTTAACTGGCCAGAATAATTTCTTACCTAAAACAGCCATAAAGAATGGATTTAAGGTCAAAAGTACAACTAGTAAAACAGCAACACCAACAGCAACACCAACAGCTGATTGGTAAATTGAGAATTTAGCTAGTCCTAAAGCACTAAATCCAATTAAAATTGAGGATCCAGAATAAAGGATGGTCTTACCAGCTTTACGCAAAGCATCGTTTGTCGCATCGTGGTTCGACATCCCCTTACTCAAGTTCTCTTTAAACTTGTCATACAGCAGGATATTGTAGTCGGTCCCAATACCAAACAGAACAATAACCATGAAAACTTGAGTAAAGTTTGAAAATGGAAAGTTAAACTTCTCTACTAAATTAGTAACAATTGAAAATGAAGTAATAAAGGAAACTCCAACTGTCAATAATGAAATTATTGGTACAATTGGTGACTTAAATACAATTACTAAAACAATAAAAATAAAGAAGATAGTAATTAATTCAGTCTTTTTAATACCTTCCTGAACTGAAGCCGAGAAGTCATCTTCAAGGATTCTTACCCCAGTTACATATGTTCTAATTCCAGATGTTTTAACTGCTTTAGTTAAAGACTTATTAACGTTAGACACAGTCGAATGATCATTTGCAATATTCAATTGCACAATTTCAGTCGTTTTATCTTTTGAAATTAATTGCGCTTTTGTAGCGTAATTATCATTCGGAGTCATCATTGACTTAATACCCAGCTTTTTCTTGTTGTCTTTCAAAAAGCGAATAGTATTGTCAATTTTCTCCTTATCACTTGAGGTTAATTTTCCATGCTTTTTATTAAAAACAACCCCTACAACATAAGTATTATCTTGCCCGTGTCCCCACTTACTTTCGATGTTTGTCGCAATCGAGCTTTGAACATCTTCAGGAAGTGAAATTTCCGAATGCTGACGCGTTAAAGCATCTACATCTGGCAATGAAAAGATCGCAATCAGTAGAATCGCAATCCACGCTACCAAAGCACCAAGATGGTTTTTCAGTAATTTCATGTATACTTTCCTTTCCTCTATTTTGTACCCTCAACTTGAAGTTTTGGCGCTACAAGTCGCAAAAGCATCTCATGGTAATTATCATCAGCTTCTTTTTCTGTTTCATCGATCACATAACGATCTAAGAAAACGTATCCCAAGACTGCTCCCAGCAAACTGTGCAGGGAGACGATATTTTTATTATCTACATCTAGCTTTTCTCCTAGTTCTACTATTTTCATAACTTCTTCGTGAATTTGTTCATTTTGAACATATTCATTTAATCCATAGTAAATTCCAGAAATTGCTTTATCATGTAGCAAAAAATCTCGTATCTCATCTGCGAATCTAAACAAGGCGTCTAAGCCAGAATGACCTATTATCTTTTTTGTTAAATGTTGACGCAAAACTTGTAGTCTATTCACGCAAACTAGAACTAATAGATCATTACGATTAGCAACATAATGATATAAAGACTGAGATCTAATTCCTAATGCCTTTGCTAAAGCTGGCATGGTTAGCTCACTTAGTCCCTTATCACTAATAATTGCTATTGCTTGATCAATTACTTTTGAGCGGTCTAAAGCTCTTTTTTTAGCCAAGATAATCACCTTCTTTTTGTGTACTCATATACTTTAACACGACAATCTGTAGAAAACAATCTACAATGTGTAGAAATTTATCTACTTTTTGAGCAAAAAGAAAAAGGAGTCACGAAACTCCTTTAATATAGTTATCTTTGTTTAATCATCCAATTATTAATTGCATCTCCAACTTTAGCTAGATCTGCATCTTCCTCACTAACCATTGCCATTGCATATGTTTTTCCGTTTTCTTGAATTAAGGCTGCGCCTTGTTTTTTATCAGCTATTTTATAAACTACACCATTAATATTTTTAGCTAATCCTTTTTCGGGGAAATTAGCTAATTGACCTAAAATCTGATTATCAATATCAGTGCCTAACACTTTCCCCTGATATAGTTTCTGCATAGTCGTAACTAAATCATTGCTACTGGTTTTCCCGGCAAAATCCTTACCAAAATTTTCTGTAATTTCAGTCTTGCTTGCGCCAAATGTTTTTGCAGTTTTATTTACTTTATCTTTTCCAATTTTATTTAAGATGATATTAGCCGCATTATTATTTTGCTGCCGTATCATTAAATCGAGCAAATAAGTATAAGAATAGGCCATATCAGCCTTCAATACTTTATCTCCACCGTTTAAATCACTTGCTTTAACTTTATATGGAGTAGCAGAATTTAAGCTTTTATCTTGAACTGCCTTGTAATAAGCAAGTAGGACGTATAATTTCAAAACGTTTCCTGCATTTAAAGTGTCTTGACTAGTATTAGTTAAATCGGTAAAAACTTTAGTACTATTCAAGTCTTTTACGCTTATTTGATAATTGCCTTGAACATTTGAGCTTGCCTTAACAATAGCCTTAGCTAAGCTTTTATTACTATTTTTTGAAATAGCAGCTTCGCCAATCTCGCTTTCCCCATTAGTTAAACGAGTCTGCTTACTGCCCTCTTTCATTTTGCTTTTTTGAGCTACTTTCGCGGTTGAATTTCCATATATCTCCAATGTTTGTGTCTTCATATGATTTATGCTTGTCATATAAAAAGCTAAAGCACAAAAGGATGACAAAATTGCTCCTAAAAAGATTTTATTTTTCATTAAAATTCTCCTTAATTACATATTTTTATTTTATCATGCAATTTAATAAAAATGCTTCAAAGATAAGGATTATTATATTTCTTACTTATCTTTTTATTTAGATAGTATCAGTTGAATGCGTTCACAAATTGATTTTTTTTTAGTACAATAATTCCAGTATTAATATTTACAGTGAGGGATAATTAATTATGTTGAAATATATGATTGGTATTGACGCAGGTGGTACACACTCTACGGCAATTGCTTATGATGAAAATGGTAAAGAATTAGGTCGTGCAGAATCTGGCCCAGGTCAAATCAACAACGACTACGAACTTGGTATTAAAAATATTGCTCAAGCAGTTAACGAATTGCGCGATAAGATTGACGGTGACTGTATCAAGGTCTTAGCCGGAATTGCTGGTTTATCAGTTGTTGGTAATGCTCCAGAAGTTGCGGCAACTATTTCTTCAATGGTTGGTAACATTCCAACCCGTGCCATTACTGACTCACTTCTTGCCCTTTACAATGGTCTTGAAGGAGCAGATGGTGCTCTAGTTATTGCTGGTACTGGATCTGTTGTTAATGGTCGTCAAAATGGCTCATTAATTGCTGTTGGTGGTTACGGTTCTTTACTTGGAGACGAAGGTAGTGGCTATGCTATTACCAAGGCTGCTCTTCAATCTGCACTTCTTAGCTGGGACAAACGCGAGAAGAATTCCTTAATTGACTTATTTGTAAAAGAATTTAATGTTGACAACATGGGTGAAGTTCCGGCTAAGTTTTACAGCTTAACTAGTCCAGAAGTTGCTTCAAAAGCTGTCAAAGTTGCTAAACTGGCAGATAGCGGCGATGAAGATACTCGTAAGATCATCGCCGATCAAGCTCATCTTTTAGCACGCGATATTATTATGTGTTTAGATCGTTACGAAGATCCTAAGCCAATGCGCATTGCTTTAACTGGTTCAGTTCTTTCAAACAATGCTATGATGCGTTCCTACATGGAAGCTGAAGTTAAAGAAAAATACCCAGATGCAGTATTCAGCGTTTCAAACGGTGAAAACGCACGTGGTGTAATTTTTGATAAGAGTAAAGACTACCGTTACTTCACTAACCATAACGATGATGAATAATTAAAAGTTAAAAAGGCCTCGGAATTCTATTTTCCGAGGTCTTTTTCTGTCTATAAATCTTTATACATTAAGATGTGATCAATGCCAGCTTCATTAAATATATTGCCCTTCACTTGATAGCCAAGATAATCGTAAAATGGCTTAGCTGTCATCTGTGCATGGCAATATAATCTATCAACTCCATTTTCTTTTAAATAATAGTGAACTTCTTCCAGCATCTTGCTTCCTAGATGCATCCCCCGTGCTTTCTTTGAAACTGCGACGCGTCCTAAATACCAAGCTCCATTTTTATCTTTAAAAATTCGGCAAGTAGCTAATGCATTATCGTTACTTTTATTTAAAGTAAAAACATGAATAGCATAGAAATCCTCATCATCTATTTCAGGCACTATGATTTTTTGCTCGCTAACAAAAACTTCATTTCTTAATCTTTCAACACAAAAAGCCTCTCGTCCCGTCATTTCATCAATTGCTTTAAAATAAAACCTCATTACTTTAACTCCTTAACTAAAATAAAGTCTGTTTGAGGATCATCTCCAACTACAAATGTATGTTGACTAACTCTCTTAAAGCCATCTTTTTTGTAAAAAGTCTGGGCTTGATAATTTTTCTCCCAAACACCAAGCCACATATTAGCCTTGTTCTTTTTCCTAGCCAGTTCCTCAGCTAATTTAATTAAAACCAAGCCCAATCCCTGATGCTGAAAGTTTTGTTTCAAGTAAATTCTTTCCACTTCTAAAGCATTGTCTGCCACCTGCTCTGTTTGAGCATCGACTTCATTTACCTTTAAATAGCCAGCTACTTGATTATTTACAATTAAAAAATAAAAATTACTATTTTTGTTTTCGATTTCAGATCTCAATTTTTCTTCTGCATAAGCTTTATTCAGAAATTTTTCCATGTTTTCAGTACTATTTTGCGAGCCAAAAGTCTCTGAAAAAGTCTCGCGCGAAATCTGTTGTAAGTCTTGAATATCAGCTATCGTCACTTTTTTTATTTCATATGCTTGCATCGTCCTAGTACTCCCTTTTTCCACCATTCTTTACAAAGCTCCAATTCTCATTAGCATTTTTTTCAATAATGCTCAAATATCTTCCTAACTCAGCTTGTTCAGTCTTACTTAGTCCCTTTATCATTAGTTCATTGGAATAAGTATTTTCTTTTTCTATCTCTTTCGCTAATTTTTCACCAGCTTCTGTGACAAAAAGATGCTTAATTTTCTTATTAACCTCATCATCTTTTTTAAAAACAAGTCCTGCCTGTTCAATCTTTCTAACTCCACGTGAAGTAGTAGTGCGATCGATATTCAATAATACAGCTAATTGATCGGAAATAATTCCAGGATGTTCAAAAATTCGAACTAAATATAAGTATTGTCCCCGATTCAACTTCAAATCCTTAAATTCAATATTCGCAATCGAATCTAATGCCCGTGAAATTGAACCGATTTGTCTTAGAATATCCTCTTTTTCCATGTTTACTCCTTTTATTTTTATCTAGTATATTTCATTATTGTTGTAAATGCAACAATATTACTAATTTATATTAAGTTGATCAGTTGCTTTACCTACTAACAATAAGTAAAATTTATCTGAAAGAATTAGTAAGGAGAGTACAAAATGATTTTAAGAAATATTGGAGTTATTCTAACAATCCTTGTCGGAATAGAACATATTGGAATTATGTGGTTAGAAATCTTTGGAAAGCCCGATTTACAAGCCAAATCATTTGACATGGATATAAATTTTGTTAAACAACCTGCTGCCAAAACTGCCTTAGCCAACCAAGGCATCTATAATGGAATGTTAGGTTTATTAATTTTAATCGTATTTTTCTTCTTTAGAATGCCAACTTTAATCACGATCTGGCAACTATTACTAGCATTTGTTGTAGTTGTTGCTATTTTTGGCGGTTTTACAGCAAGTAAAAAAATTTTTGTTGTTCAGATGTTACCTGCGTTAATTGCCTTTATTCTACTTTTCTTTTAAAAATCATCAAAAAAATGAGGATTGTCATCACGACAGTCCTCATTTTTTACTTAATATTCTGTTTTTATTGATTCCAAGCACTTTGGAACTTAGTCTTACCAGCATCAATTTGTGAATTCCAGCTTTGACCCTTCTTTGCTTGTGCAAAGATGTTTTGCATAATTGAATTCAATTGAGTGTATGCGGCATTACTGTTCTTAACTACAGGAACACTGTATAAGTGCTTCATTGCCTTATCTAATTGAGCAGGAACTTTAGTCTTAGTTGAGTTCTTGTAAGCACTAGAATTAATTACTTTATTAGTTACAGGAATGTATCCAGTCTTATCAGCCCAAGTTAATTGTTGGTCCTTACCTAACAAGTACTTAATGTACATGAAGGCAGCTGCTTTTTGTTGAGCAGTACCCTTGTTAAACATATAAATATCAGTACCTTGTTGCATATTGTACTTAGAAGGACGAGGTGCAACACCGTATTGGAACTTGTTACCAACACCCATCTTAACGAAGCCTTCACCAGCACTAGTACCTACAAACATAGCAATCTTTTGGTTAGAAAAGTCACCTGAAAGGTAGCCAGCTGAACCAGCAGTCTTAAAGTAGCCAGCCTTAATACCATCAGCATAGTAATTAATTACTTTCTTAGACTTAGAACCAGTAAAGTTGATGTTCTTAGAGAAGTTTACGCCTTCATCCTTCATACCTAAAACGTAGTAGTTTGAAAGTGAGTCAAATCCAGCACCAACAACTTTGTGGTTACTCTTTTCATAGATCTTCTTAGAAGCTGCCTTTAATTCAGACATAGTCTTTGGTACTTTAACACCGTATTTGTCTAATAAATCCTTGTTGTAAGTTAACATTTCAACAGATTTATTAAATGGAATACCATATTGAGTCCCCTTAATTTGAGCACCCTTTAATAATTCTTCACGGATATCACTCTTTTTAGCTGAACCCCAACCAATCTTACTATTATTAATGTAAGGGGTCATATCAACTAAGCGTTTGCTGTTAGCGGCATTTAATAGCCAGCCAGGATAAGCTTGAGTAATTGTAGGTAAGTTATTTGGTGATTGCAAAGTTGAGTTAATCTTTGCTTGCAAATCATTGTACTTACCTTGGTTTTCAAGCTTAATAGTAATGTTAGGATTCTTCTTTTCAAAATCCTTAGTCAAGCTTTGCAAAGTCTTTTCTTGAGTACCAGTCATACCATGCCAGAAAACAACAGTAGTCTTCTTGGTAATCTTAGTTGGAATATCAGCAGACTTACTACTTGAGCTATCATTACTCTTAGAATTTGAGCAAGCAGTAGTGCCAACAAGGGCTAAAGCAGCAACTGCAACTGCTGCAAATTTTTTAGTGAACTTCATATGTTCCTCCCAATAAAAACAACAACAAAATAAAATTTTAATTTTAACTAAGCGTAAATACCTCTCCGCGCTTAGGTAAAATCCTTTCTCCAAATGGGTTTTCTTCTAATTCAGGATGCAATGTGTGCACTGGAGCCAAGATTTTCGGCTCAAAACCCGCAATAATTTCTTTTAATTCAGCTACATCCGCATGTCCTGAGCAACGCAAAGTTATTAATTCAATTCCACGCTTCTCAATATTTTCAATAAACGGAGCATAGGCTGGATTAAAATCCCCTAAAGGCTCGGCATTACTGTGAATGTACAAGCCACCTTGTTGTAATTGATCATAATGACCAACTACTTGCCAGAAATATTGATGATCGTCCTTTAAAAGATCTTGATAACTAATTTCAAGATCAGGATCGAGCGCATCAATTTTTTTATCTTCTGGTAAATAATAATAAGGAACATCTTGCTTTAATGCTAGCTTCAAGAGTTCAGCACGTTTAGCATGAAGGACTACTTTTCGAGGTGAATCTGAAATGATTCTCAAAATTCGCTCTACATTTGTAGGATAAGTATTAAAAGTTAATTGGCGCTTCGGATTATCTTTTTGGTATTGAACTATTCTTTTTGTCAATTCAATTTCATTCTTAACGCCTTTAAATTCCTCGCTATCGTCTTCACTACGATCTGGCCATGAAACACCAGTACCTTCAATAATTAGCATATCACATCCCTTACCAGCTGCCATAAATTTACGCACCCAATCAGGATGATAGCCATGCAGACGTATATCACCAGTATGAACAATTGTTTTATCTGGCGTCTTCACAATTAAACCTGTTGCCCCATAAGCATCGTGGTCACTTGGGACAACTGTTAAAGTTATGTCACCAACATGAATTGGCTCATTTAACTTAGCAGCAATTATTGGGCGAGTATAATTTTTAGGCTTATCAGCCGCTGGCAATAAAAATTCGCCATCACGATTTAGCACTGGCAACAAGGCTGCTGTTAATGGACCTGCATATAAAGGAATTTCTGGCGCTAACAAGTTCATTGCCTTACTGTGATCTAAGTGAAGATGAGAAATATATGCTGCGCTATGTTCCCACCGTTCATGATCAATTTCTTTTCCTGTAACTTTAGGATCATAGAAATCTGGCACATCACCAATTAGTTGATACTTGAGCAGAGTAGCAAAATCTTCATCTTCCATTTTTAGCCCTAATTCTGGACGATATACTTCTCCTAAATCAAACAATACATGCGACTTATCATAAGCCACTTCAATCATTGGACCACCGATGGTAGTTAATCCATTATAAAAAGTAACTTTAGTTTTAGGCTTTGAGGTCATTACGTACTACTCCTCGAATAATTTGCTTTCTAAAAATGAAGTAAACAATTAAAACAGGAACAACTGTTAAAGTTGCAGCTGCTAATTGCAGTTGCGTTTGAGCTCCTGCATCTGACGCAAATGCAGCTAACCCATTGTTTAATAAACGCATCTTATCTTCATTTGTAACCAATAATGGCCATAAGAATGAATTCCAGCCAGAAATAAAACTAAGTAACGCTACAGTAATTAAACCACCTTTAGACATTGGAACTAAAATTCTCCAAATATATTCCCAATCAGAAGCCCCATCGATCATAGCTGCTTTATAAATTGTTGGTGAAATTGCTGTGAAGTAACTTTGCAAATAATACATATAGAAGATTGAAGTTAAGAATGGTAAAACTAATCCTAAATAAGTATTCAATAAGCCTAAATGAGCAATCGTGTTATAGTTGGTAAAAATTATTGCTTCTCCAGGCACCATTAACAATGAAAGAAAGACCAATTGAATTAATCCTTTTCCCCTGAACTTTAAGTTAGTCATTGCAAAAGCACCAAGGATTGAAGTAAATAGAGTAACAATCGTTGTAGTTGCTGCTGTGATAAAGGTATTCAAAAAATATCTTGCAAATGGCGCTTGTTCGAATACTTTTTGATAGTTACTCCACCTAAAGACTTTAGGAATCAAAGTTGGCGGAATAGTCGTGGTTTCTTGATATGACATCAAGCCACCTAAAATCATATAAATAAATGGGAAAACAGTTATAATGCCAAAAATTCCAATGAATAAATAGACAAAAATCATTCCCCAACGTAATTTTTTCTGCTTCATTTTAACTGTTCACCTTTTTCATCAATTTTCTTTGTAAGAAAGTTACGAACAATATAAATAGGAACAAGACCACAGTAGCAGCCATAGCTACGCCCGGAGTTCCAACAATTTGGAATTTATTATAAATATAGTAAACTGCCGTCATTGCTGAATTTCCTACTCCAGCTTGTCCATTAAATAATGCATAAACTTGAGTATAGATCTTAAATGCCCCAATTAAGTTAACTGTTAAAAGAAAAGCTAAGGTTGGTACTAGTTGAGGAACAGTTATCCGCCAAAATTTTTCTTTACTTGTTGCCCCATACATATCAGCCAAAACATAGTAATTCGGTTCAATATTTCTTAACGCACCCATTAAGATAACAATATTAAAAGCTAAGGATGACCAGACACCAAAAATAATTAGTGAAACAAGACTTAAGCTAGGATTATCTAACCAATCTGGTTGCGGTAAATGAACAAGTTTTAATAAGAAATTCAATAGGCCATATTCACCATTGAAGATGTAGCGAAAAACAATTCCGATTGCAATTGTACTTGTAACATATGGCATAAAGAACATTGTTTCAAAGAAAGCTGTATGTTTAATTTTAGAAAAAATAAACCAAGCAAGGGCAACAGAAATTACTAAAGCAATTGGAACAGCTAAAAATGAATAAATAGCTGTATTCATAATTGCACGCCAAAATTCTGGATCACTAAAAATATACTGATAGTTTGAGAAGCCATTAAAATGCAGATCAATTAATGGGCCTCCCTCAAAACTCATCGTAAAGGCACGTAAAATCGGCCAGATGCTAAATACAGTAACGCAAACAATTGCCGGTGCTAAGAATAACCAAGCTTTTTTCTGATTATCTTTCATTAATAGATTCGCTCCCCATCTGGCTTAAATAAGTAAATGCGATCCAAGTTCATCTTAAATTTAACTTTATCTCCGCGTTTTACTTCTTGCTCTAAATCAATTAATGCACGTTGACTAATTCCAGCATGATTAAACTTTAATACACGCTCACGTCCAATTAACTCAATATCATCGATCACTTCAGAGAGTTCGCCTTCATCAGCTAGCTTCAAGTTTTCTGGACGAATACTTAATGTATAATCGCCATCTGCTAATTTGCTTCTAAATTTTGAGCTATTTAACTTTGCAACTGGAATTTCAAAATCTGAGCCAACAATTTGATCATTTGCTACCTTAACATCAAAGTTATCAATTACTGGATTACCAATAAAGTTAGCCACAAATTGATTATTTGGTTCTAGATAAAGATCTTGTCCCTTATCATCTTGTTGAATTACACCATTATGGAAAAGAATAATCTTATCTCCGATTGATAAAGCTTCTTCTTGATCATGCGTAACAAATAAAGTTGTAATGCCAACTTCTTTAACTAAATTACGAATCTCTTCACGAATCTTTAAACGCAGGCGTGCATCTAAGTTGCTTAGCGGTTCATCCATTAATAAAATCTGGGGTTCTTGCACTAAAGCACGTGCAATTGAAACACGTTGTTGTTGACCACCAGAAAGGTTACCTGGTTTTTGATCAGCCAACTCTTCAATATGAGTTAACTTCATAAATTTTTTGGCAATTCTTTCAGCCTCGTCCTTAGGTTTCTTGTTCTTTCCAACTGTCATTGGAAACATTACATTTTGTAAGACTGTCATATGAGGGTACAAGGCATAGTTTTGAAAAACATAGCCAATATTACGATCTTTGGGCGCAACATTAAGAAGAGACTTACCATTTACAATAATGTCTCCCCCAGTTGGATTCAATAAACCCGCGATCATATTTAAAGTAGTGGTTTTTCCACAACCACTAGGACCCAACAAACATACCAAGTCGCCTTTCTTTACGGAAAAGGTGACAGATTTAATTGCTTGGTAACCATTCTCATAAGTTTTTTTTAGGTTATTTACCTGAATGAATTTATCTTCGTTCATATATCTCTCACTACTACATTTAGATTTAAATCATATTACACCACAAATTTTATGATAAAAGCAACAAAATCACAAATATTTTTTCAGTAAATAATTCGTACTTTGTGAATTTTTTATTGCTTTTTTGTGGATAAGATGTGGATAATAATATCATTTTAAGAACATTTTTATATAAAAAATATTAATAAATCGTATTTTGCTACTTGCATTTTTTAGTTTTATGTTTTGTATTGGTTTTCTCAATATACAAGATAGAGAAAGTCGAACAATAAAAAAACACTACATCTTGTGCAGTGTTTTCTCAAAAAAATTATAAATTATCGCCGCGTTCAAATTGAAATTTAGATGTATTTAATGCTTGTCTAGTTAAGTCGCTAATCAATTTCTTAGTTTCAGTAGTAATATGAGCAGCAGTTTCAGCATTAGCAGCCGTTAAATATTTAGTTTGTTCTTTTCCAGACATTTCTCTTGCTTTCTCATCAGTTGCTGAAACACGACTTACAGCATAACTTTGACATTCATCTCTAAAGTTATCAACTTGGTAAATAAATTGATGGTATCTTGGTTCTACTAATACTTGTAAGCTCTTATATAACCAATAAGCACTAGATTCAGGCGTAACCATATGACTAGCTTTTTGATAGTTAAGTGGCGTGTCATCAATATTGGTATAGAAAGGTACATAAGGACTATAAGCATAAAAACCAAAGTTAATCCATTGAATACCAGCTATTTCTTTAGGAACATCATTTCTAATTTGAAGAATACAACTAGATTGGTTTCTATCTAAAGCAATTGATCTGAACATCTTTTGCTTCTTATCATCCCCAGAAGCAAAAGATCCCATTGGATCATATTCAGTCCCGTTATAGTGACTTGATAAGAAATACTCTACATCTTCAACGCCAATCTTCTTTTCAGGCTTTCTGATAAATGGCATTTCTTGACTTAGAGGATCTTGTTCAACACTAGGGTTAAACAACTTTTGGCCATACCAAGTTCTTGGAGTGTTGTAATAACTATCAGCTTCAGCTTTAGTACCGAAAATATCTCTAAAACTCCACTTACCATCAGTACTTGGATTTAAATGGTTCTTTTCCACAAAATCACGAATTGTAGAAGCATACATAAAATTCTCATGATCATCAAAGTCGATATCTTGAATAACCATAATATTCGGACAAATTGCATAAGAATCTTCTGGAATTCTTTGAGCAACCCATTGATGGCCAGCACCAGTTTCAAAATACCAAACTTCATTGTGATCAGAAAAAGCGATACCGTTGCTTTCACCAGTACCATATTTTTCAATTAACTTACCTAAGCGTTCCACACCCTCACGAGCACTTTTAACGAATGGTAAAACAAGATACACCATGGAATCTTCATCAACACCATTTTTAACTAAAGGATCATGCCCTAAACAGCGAGCATTGGTTGCTTCAGTTTCAGTAGCTGACATTGCTACGTTATATTCATTAATTCCTTGCTCATCCCAGCGACCTTCTGAAGCATCTGCTGTTGGTGTAGCAGTCCACTTGCAGCCATGCCCCTTTAAGTGAAGCTTCAAGCCGTTATACTTTGATACATAGTCTTCATCATAGTCCTTAGCTTCATGAACGACAAAAAGCTTTTCATTAATACCACCATAACCATCTTCATCACGTGCAATGATAGTTGAACCATCAATTGTAGCTTTTTTTCCGACAATCATTGCCGTACAGTTATCTTTACTTTTCTTCATTGTTTTCTCCTAAAAATTATTTATTGATTAACTACCATATTACGATCTATTTTAGCCCTACCATTATTATAATCAAACACATAATCAGGCTGCACGTTAAAAAGATAAACATTAAAGTTCAAATTATTGTTCAAGCTTATTGCCTGTAAATTAATACCACGCGCCATTAATTCATTTCCCCTAAAAATTGGTGTTGCTTGAAAAATAATTTTATTTCCTTGTTTTAAAGAATTTCGAACTTTTCCCTCAAAAATAGTCTGGATTTTTTGATTAGAAAATGCAGTTTGCGTAAATAAATTTTTCGGATTATTTTGATCACCTGACTGATTATTAGGATTATAGTTACCATCCTGATCAATTCCTGCCGAAATCGAATAAGCAATCAAATGACCACGATTATAGATTTGCGTGCCATTTTCTCGATTAGAATGCCATGCCGTAGGATTAATAAACTGTCTTACTCTTAAAGAATCATTAGCCACATTTCTTGGTTCGAGAAAAGCAGTATTTGAATGAGAAGTACGATTTAAATTATCTAAATTAGAATAGATTACCTTGTTAACTTTCCAGGCATTTTTAATTAACGTGGACTTATTATTATTTACATAGACATAAGCCTTGTCGCCACTTTTAAAATCCAAATTGGCTAGTTTTTGATAATCATCACTAGATAATCCGCCATAATTAGTATTAGCTGTTGTAGCCTTATTTACTACTTGCTGAGAACTACTTGGTTCTTGACTTTGATTTGATGTGTGGTTAGAAGATTGAAGCTTAAACCAACCACCCCAAATAATAATTACAATTGCTATAATCCAGCTTGCTACTGTATTTTTTTGCTTTTTTCTATATTTTCTTCTCTTTGCCATTTCCTATTCCCCTAGCTTTATTTCTTTCAGCATAGATATTTGAACGTATGTTTGCAATATGATTAATAAGTTTTTATTCATTTAGACTGCTACAATAAACATGGCAACTCTATCAAAAATAGAAGGAAGAAAAAGAATGGAATATTTCAATTTAAACGATGGGAATCGTATCCCCAAAATCGGTTTTGGAACTTATAAATTAAACGGTTCTCGCTGCGTTTTTGCTATCCAAGCAGCCTTAAAAAATGGTTATCGTTTACTAGATTCCGCCGTTAATTATGAAAACGAGGGAGCTGTAGGGCGTGCCATCAAAAATAGTAGTGTAAACCGCGACAATATTTTTATAACTTCTAAATTACCTGGGCGTCATCACAAATACCAAGAAGCACTTGAACAAATTCAAGAATCTCTTTACTCTGCCGACCTCGACTATTATGATCTCTATCTAATCCACTGGCCAAATCCAAAGGAAAACCACTACCTTGAAGCTTGGCAAGCCATGATTGATGCACAAAGATTCGGCTTAATTCGCTCAGTAGGAGTTTCTAACTTCGAACCAGAACATATTGAATACTTATACCGTGAAACTGGTGTTATGCCAGCTGTTAACCAAATCGAACTGCATCCTTACTGGTCAAGTAAAAAAGTTCGTGAGTATGATAATCAACATCATATTATTACTGAAGCTTGGAGTCCGCTTCAGCGTGGTGGTGAAGCCTTTCAAGAAAAAGAAATTATTGAATTAGCACAGAAATATCACAAATCTCCCGCTCAAATAATCTTACGCTGGGAAACGCAAATCAATGTTGTGCCAATTCCAAAAGCCAGTTCTTATAAGCACCAACTAAGCAATTTAGACATTTTTGATTTCAAATTAACTCCTGAAGAAGTTCAAAGCTTAATTGATTTAGATAAAGAATCCGCACGCCGTTTCGATCCGAACGAGCACGAAGAATTCTAAAGAAAGCAGGTAAAATCTTCATGCAAGCAATTTTAAATAAACGAGTTTCAAAAATTGCTTTATTTTATGATCTCGTTTTTGTCTACATGATCTCTAAAACAACTGAGATACTTCATCATCTTGAGCATGGCCTTGTTTCCCCTACATCTTTTGCGCTATTTGCATTAATTGTTATTATCTTTATTAATTCATGGATAGTTCAAACTGTCTTTACTAATCGCTATGGGATAGGTAGCTGGGCAGACATTGCTTTTTATTTCATTGACATGATGATTCTGCTTTACATGTCTAACTCTTTTGACACAAACAACCTAACTGAAATGAAAATTTTATTTATTTCTGCTGGTTTACTTTCTTTTACTTTAGCAAGTCATTACTTAATTAATTATTTTCAAATTAAAAGTGAAATTGATCAAAATATTTCCCGGGCATTTTTCCTAATTTTAATTTTTAGATCAATCACTTTAATCATTGGCGGACTATTAGATAATATTCCTGGCTTTGTTTTAGCAGTCATTGGCATTATTTTTAGTTGGTTAATGCCTATTTTAACCACAAAATATACTATTAAACATCCTATTATTTTTCCTCATTTACTTGAAAGATTAAATCTTTTAGTAATTCTTATCTTTGGTGAAACAATTATTGGAATTGCGGATTATTTTCGACCTAATACTTTTTCACTTTATTCAATTCTTATCTTTTTAACAGTCGCTTTATTATTTTTCACTTATGCTTTACAATTCGATAAGTTTACTGATGAAGATCAAGATGACGTTACAGGTAATGCTTTAATTTATTTACACTATTTAATAATTTTTGGAATCAGTCTAATTACTGTTAGCATTAAATTTATTCACGAAACAGACGCTAATTCTTGGTTTGCCGTCTTATGTCTATATTGCGGGGTTGGTTTATTTTATTTAGGATTATTATTTGCAACACGCTACAATAAACCGCAATTCAAATTAAGAAGATCTACTATTCTGGTCTTTTTAATTACAACTATAATTGAAGCAACTTCTTGCCTTATTTGGTCTAGTTTTGAGGTAATTACAATTCTAACTTTTATAATCGTAGCAATTAATATCAGCTGGTTAGTCCATCTTAATCTTCCCCACATAAAAAAAGGAATCCTACTATAGGATTCCTTTTTAGTATCTAGATTTTTAACTACGTGCCCAATTATCAAGCACATTTAAGAAAAAGCTCTCTGACCAAGTTCTAATGTTTTGCCCTTGTTTTTTCAGAGCTTTTGCCTTATTTAATTCAGTAACATCTGTTCTGAAGAAATCGTGATCACCAACTAGAACGTAATCCGTATCTTGCCCCACTTCTTCTTGAATAAAGCCGCCTAGATTTTTTACTGCGTTAGCTAATTCATACTCATCTAGGTCTAAATCACCAGCAATTACCACTTTTTTATGAATAAAAGGACTGCGAAAAGCTTGCGTTTGCTTAACAATATCAGGCCACTCACTAGTTAAATCTAAAGTTTTAACTGCCTCTTGTGCTCTAAGCATATGCTCTTGTTTAAATAGTTTATGAAACTCATCAAAAACCTTTTTAGTATCTAAGCAATCATCTAAACCACGGTGTTCTTGGTTCTCTGCAATATTCATTCGATGCATGCAATCAAGCAAGCGATTATGTCGCTCTTGTGGATAAAAGCTACGCGCCAAACGGTAAACATCTACATAGTCATTGTTTAAAACTGTCAAATGATACTTTTCAGCTAAATCATAAACAAAGTTCAAATCAAAATTTACATTATAGCCAACAATTGGATCACTGCCGATAAATTCGCGATACTTCTTAATTGCTTCTTGAACTGGTAATCCTTTTTCTTCAATAGCTGCTTCATCAATTCCATTTAATTTAGTAATAAAAGCAGGTACCTTATTATTATCAGGAAACTTCACTAATTCTGAAAAAGTTGCTACTACTTCTCCATGACGTACTTTCAAGCCACCCATTTCGGTAATTCGATCACGATATGGACTAAGACCAGTAGTTTCAACATCAATTAAAGTATAGTTTTCTGGAAAACCAGGCTTTTCAATTCCTTTTTGACGTATTTTATCTTGAGCAGCTGGAATTCGTAGCACACCTTGAATAACTGAAATACTCATTTTTTAACCTTCATTTTTAGAAATTTTTTCAATCACTTCAGGAAGCGCCATCCCTAACCCGGCACTTCTTTTTTGAATGTTATCAGGTAATTCATCCTGACTTAAATCGGCTGCAACATAATGCCAATCTTTAAATTGTTCTACTAATTTTACCATTGGATCAAGCAATTGTGGACTAGTTGGATCAACACCTAATTCTAAAACCACAACTTTCTTAGTTTGATTTCTAGTTAAAAACCACCGAAATCTTGTATTAGCATCTTCATCTGGGAAGAAATGTGCATTAAGCGGCATATGAATTTCCATTGGTGAATCACAATCTTCGCAGCGCGGAATCTCGCCTTGTCCATTAATATATCTCTTTACAACAGACAAATCAGAGTAAGTACCATGGTTTAATCCACTAGAACACTGCATTCTAGTCCAATCGCCAAAAACATCAAAAATTTTCTCTTGCTCAAATCCCGCTGTTTCAAAAAAGTGACCAAAAGCACTGGTCGCAATAAAATAGTTCTTTCCATTTAAGAGCTCTTTTAATTGCTTCATTGCCTTACTTGGTTCATATTCAACTGAATATTCATTAATTAACTGACTCCAAAACTGCCATTTTTCATCCCAGGAATCAAAATTTTTGTCTAAGGCATCTGCAATAGTTTTAACATGATATTTTTTGCTTACTGCTTGATATTCAATTGGAAAAGCCGCGTCCTCAAACATATCAAGCCCCTCCATTTGTGCAAAGCCATTACCAGCAGTAACAATTACTGCATCTGCTTCAGCTAGCCATTTTTGTATTTGTTTAAAATCTTTCATGTTATTTCTTCCTTTTATTTTTCAGAATATCCAACCAAACGTAGTTTTCCTTCGATATATTCTCCTAAAAAGACATCATCAATACTATTATAACCAGCTTTAGTTACTTCTTGTTCAAGCCAAGCACTAGATTTATGAATTAAATCTAAAACGTCATCATTAATTTGACCATCACTAATAATTGGAAAGCGAATATTATCTTCATCGTTTTCAATTACCGTTAACTGCCCATTTTGTTCAAAAATGCAATTTTTAACTTTTTCAACTGAATAAATTCCTCGACTCCTCAATCTAAACATTAATTCATTAGCTGAAATACCCGCCTTCATGCAATTTCCAACTAAGACCTGACCATTCTTTATCACTTGAACCGGTTTTCCATCAATTAAATTACGAACCCAATTACTACGTTCACGTCCAAACTTCAAAATAAAGACTACCAAAGTCCAAATCACTAATACGAGTAAAAATTGAATAATTGTAATGCTGGAATTATAAATTAAACCACCAATAATTCCACCAAGGACATAATTTTGTAACTGATCTAATGCTGTAGTTGGTGCTAAATTACTCTTACCAAAAACGTTAATCTGAATAATGAGAGTTAAGATCCCTAAAGCAAACTTAATAAATAATTGTGTATAATCCATCTTTTACCTACTTTTGTACATATACATGATGATCAATTACATGAGCACGAGTCAAAGTGTAACTATTATTATCTTCATTTAAATTCAATTGATAATCTTCATTTTTGGAATCGATTCGGATAATCATTCCATCTTGCAAGGTCGTCGAACTTACCATTACATCGCTTTTCTTAACATTTGCATCGTCTGCAATTGACTTAATAAAAGGAACAATTTGAGCAGCCTTTGATTTTTGCTCATTATTTTGAATATATTTTTCATACTGAGTACCAGCAAATAATACCAAAAATAAAAGTGCGATGATTCCTAAATCACGATACCTGGTATTAAAACGATCTCGTAAATAAAGAATAGTAAAAATAATCATCGCACTAGCTGCTACAATCATTAAGATATATAAGGCCGTCCGATCAGTGTTTTGGTGACTTTGAATATAATTTATTGTATAAAAATTCATTTAACTTAATACTTTCTCTTTAATGGACGTTCATCACGATTACTATTTAATAAAACATGTTGCCGAGCAATTTCAATCAAAGTTCTAGAAAGCAATGCCATACTCTCAGTTGTTACATATTCATATGGCCCGTGGAAGTTCGCACCACCATTAAATAAGTTAGGTGTAGGAATGCCCTTTTCTGAAATAAAATCTCCATCTGTTCCACCGCGAAATGGAATAATTTTAGGCTTTAATCCTAGAGCGTCATAGGCATGTAAAACTAAATTTACAACATAAGGATATTTCTTAATTAAATCACCAGGACTACGGTATTGATCATGCAACTCTAAGGTTACGCGATCTTTTCCATATTTTTCATTTAACTTATCCACTAGGTCTGTGACTAACTTTTTCTTTTTCTCAAAGCCATCAGTATCAAAGTCTCGGATAATCAATTGAATTTGGGCATGATCAACATTACCGTTATTGGATAAAACCATAAAATAGCCATCAAAGCCCTTACTATTTTCTGGGACCTCATCAGCTGGCAAGCCTTGGATAAATTCACTAGACATCAAAGCAGCATTAACCATTAAGCCATATGCTTCTCCGGGATGAACAACTGTACCATGAAAATGAATTGTAGCAGCTGCTGCATTAAAAGTTTCAAAAGCAATGTCACCTGGATCTCCATTATCTAGAGTATAGGCGAACTCAACTGGAAAACGTTGAACATCAAAACGAGCTGCTCCTTTACCAATTTCCTCATCAGGACCAAAAGCAACCCAAATATCGCCATGCTTTACGCTAGAATTTTCTTTTAAATATTTGAGCATTCCTAATAAACCCGCAATTCCGGCCTTATCATCCGCTCCAAGCAAGGTTGTTCCATCAGCAGTAATTAAAGTTTCACCTAAGTGCTTTTTCAAACTAGAAAATTCACTTGTGGACAAAACTCGCCCCTCTTTTAATACAATATCCTTTCCATCATAGTCTTGATGTACTTGCGGCTGAACATTTTCTGCATTGAAGTCAGCTGTATCCACATGGGCCACAAAACCGATCGGAGTAACTTGTTCATCTCTCACTGTGCCAGGTAGTTTTCCAACAAGATATGAATCTTTTTTAGAAAAAGAGATATTTTCTAAGCCCAAATTTTCTAATTCTTGTTCGATTATTTTTAGCAATTCAATTTGTCCAGGTGTTGTTGGTACTTCTTTACTTTGGTCATCTGAGCGCGTGTTTACCTTACAATATTCAATAAATTTATCTTGAATATACGCTTGATCAATTACAGCCATTTTAACTACATTCCCTTCTCCTAGATATTTTAATTATATTTTAAGGAAAAATATGCTTATGTCAATTTTCTATAATTCAGACGCTCCACTTTCGGCATCAATTTCTTGATTTTTACGATAAACTTCACCATTCGGATTATTTGGATCATCAACTAATTTTTGCCCAGTTTCCTTTAAATAATATTCCACAAGTGGATAAATATCTTGAATACTCTCATTAATTCCTGAAAATTGATGATTTTTATCAAAAACAGCACGATAACTATCCACCATAAACCTCTTTTGAGTATTAGTCTGGTCCGCAAAGCGGAATTCTTTTTCCCGACCTGTGCTTAATTTGTGGAAGACTTCCTCTAACTGTTTCTTTTCTTGCTCTGTTTTACCCAACGAAATAATATTTTCTCCAAGCTCTGGTGGATTATAGTTCATTCCCGGCAATTGTTTATAATATGTAAATTTTCCCAATTTATTAAAAGCAAGCAAGTTACTAGGAAAAGATGATAAATAATTATTTAAATCTGATACTCTCATTAAGCCCGTATTTAGCTTTACATAGTCATCATTATTTGCTGCATTTGCCAATTTCTTTTTCCACTTTTCATTCATCTATTTATACCTCACAAACAAAAAAGCATGCCGAAACTCGACATGCTCATTTTAACTTATTTCGATTTTTATTAGTCTTTAATAGCTTTTAATCCTTCACGCTTTCTTCCCATATTAAACCAAGGGGAAACAGTAAAGGCCAAAACGTCATTAACAACATAAATTAAGGAGTTAACTGCCATTGCTAAAGTTGCATCTCCTTGTGCGTAAGTTACACCCCAAAGAATTAATTGAAAAATTCCACTAGCAGTCCACCAGAAGTATTGGTTGTTGTAGCGTAAGAAACACATAATTCCAGCAGTTAATGAAATAGCGAAACTAATTGCATCAATCCAAGGACGTGGATCGTTAGTAAATTTACCAATTAAGTAACCTGATACTGCATACACAATTAAGGTACCAACAATTGCAATAATCCATTCTTTAGCACCAAATTTACGTAAATGGTTCTTAGTATCATCATTCCAAGATCTAACTGAAATAATAACTGGTAAGTCTAAAGTTAAAATATAAGCAATTTGCTCAAAAATCGATAAGTAATTTTTAGCAGCTAAACCTGCATAAATAAAACAAGCTGCCGAAATTAAACCAAGCCAACCATTAATTGCCTTAGTAGCATTGATTGCTAACACACATAATGTTCCAAGTAGAGTACCAATGAAAGTAATTAGTGTTAAAGTAGTAATTTTGTTTTGAATCAAAATAGCCAATTGAAACCCAAAGGCAAAGAACCAAAGCATATAGTTTTGTACTGGCCAGCCATGTAATTGCTTAAATAGCCAAACAAAGTAATTATCCTTTCTTTCCTTATGATCTTCTTGTAATGATGTTGAATTATCCATCCATTAACTCCTCTTTCTCTATATTAGGTCACACCATATATTGTGCCTTATCCGCCTTTTACTCAAAAAAGCATCTGTATCTAGTATAGTAGTCAAAAAATTCAAAACAAGAGTTTACATCTTTAGGTAAATATGCGGTAGGCGTTCCTTCCAGTTAAATAAAACGCTTTCTTTTCTTAGTCATTAGGATTTTCGAATAATTTAATATTTTTTTGACCTTTCAGCTTGCATCATCAGCATAACTTTACGTTCCAATTTATTTTTTTGATACTTTTTTTAATAACGTTTTTTAATTAGGTGCTTATTTTATTATGTTATAAAATTTATAGTCTTTGCCTTTTAAAGCTATTAATAGCAACTTTTTATCAAAAATAATATGAATATTCAGATTAATCAATCTTTTTTGATTTCATTATTTAAAGTTGAGTTATAATAACTTGTTGGAAAACAAAATTGTTATTTTATATATAAAATGATTGTAATCGAGGAAAAAGAAATGTCACATAAGAATGATTTATCTTTTATTGCTAAGCTTAATGGGAAAGAAAAGTTTAGCCTTAGAAAACTTTCAGTTGGATTAGTTACTGTTGCATTAGGTACAACATTCTTTTTAGAAAGTTCTAATACCGCGCATGCTGCTGAAGTAAACACTACAAGTCAAAATGTTACTAGCCAAGAAAGTACTTCCGATTCTCTCAAATCGCGCACTTTAAATATTCAAAAAACTAAAGCTTCAGAAGATTCCACAACTAGCACTAAAACTGTTCAAAATAATGAACAAACTTCTGTAAATCAAACTAGTAAAAATAGTGAAGCTACTTTTAGGCAAGAAACTAACTTATTCGCTACTAAGTCAGAAAAAGCAAACACTACACAAGCATCAGCTCAAGCAATTAATTTTGAAGAAAAAATTCAAACTACCACTGATCAGAATCAATCTACAGCTGTAAGTATTACAGGTGATGACGCTAATAAGTCAATGATGGCTAATGTTACTCAAGGAACAATTAGAGTTCATATTAATCAAAATAAAGAGAACCACATTACTATTAATAATGGACAAAAAATCACAGTTTCAATCGCTGCCACTAATAACTTGTTACGCTTTAGTACTCCTCCTTCTAAGATTAACGACTTTGAGATAAGCACATCACAAACAAATACCAATAAAATCTTTACTTTTACTTATACTGGTAGTGATGATGGGATTCTATCAAATTTTAATCCAACCTTTTATTTTACAGCTGATAATGACGCAACTAAGCAATATAAGGACATTCACGGTACTTACCCAGACTTCAATTTACCTGTTACCGTAACTTTATTTAATAACCAAAAATTTACTCAAAACTTACCAATCAAGATTACTCCATATAAAGATCTAGTTGTAACCAAAGAAATTCTTCACGGTTTTGTTATGGGACCAAAATTAATTGGAACCCCTGGGCAAGACGGTTATCCTGGTAATAATGGTTCTTATACCGAAAATGGTGCAACTTATTATGGACCAGAACCAAGTGCCGCGGCAGATGTTCCTGCTGATAAACAGAAATCTGCTCGGCTAATGCAATACGCACTTGAGTGGAATTATGGTTCTGCTAAAGATCCAAGTTTAAATCCATTAATGAATGTTTTAGCTAACATAAAATTTAATAATGGGCAAGAAATTCTTCCATCTACTATTAAGGCTTTCAAGATTCCAGCAGATATGGAAGTCGTTGATTCTGAGGGTCAAAGAGTACCAATTAATAAGTACTATGGTAACCTTGCAACTCTTCCTGAAGACACCAACTTTGAAAAATTTTTAAGAGACTCAATTTCTAGCGACAAAAAACAAATTACTATTGATCAAAAAGGCAATTTTACAGTTAACGGCGTAGATTATTCTACAATGGGGCCTTACTTTATTCAGTTAGATACCCTATTAAACCCTAACGCTATTGACAATTGGGCAAGTAATCCAGATTCCGGTGTGGGGCCTTCAATTACTACTCCAATTGTTAATGAAAATGATTGGAAACACTCCGGTTCAGGAAGTACAACTAATACCTCTACTCAAACTTATACCGACTTCAAATTTGATCCTGCAGTTGATCGTGTTGTTAGAATCTACTTCATTGACGAAAACACCGATAAAGAAATTCCAGATACCGTAAGATCAATTATTGCTAAAACTAATTCTACTGTTGATAACCCAACTAGCAATATTATCAATGATCTTAAGAAACAAGGCTACGTGTTAGATAAACAAGCAACTAACGGTGAAACAAGTGATTTCAGCAAGAATCTGAAAAATTACAATATAAGTAATCAAAACTTTAAGACAGATTCTTTAGAAAATAACTACAACAGTCAAAAGATTAATATCAAAGATAAATCACTTAAGTATTACGTTTACCTTTACCATGGTACTACACCAGTTAGCGACAAAAAGACAATAAAAGAAACAATTAATTACGTTTATGCTAACGGTACTCAAGAAGGAAAAACGGCCGCAAATCCTTATGATAAGACTGTAAGTTATACTCGCACTGGAACTAACGATTTAGTTACCGACCACATTACGTGGGAAAAGTGGCAACCTGATTCCAGTTTCAATGCTGGAGAATCACCTAATGCAAATGATAAGAATTATACCTTAGTTGATAAAGATGAAATCCCAGTCATTAAGTTAAATATCGACAATGACGGTAAGATTACTATTGAAAATAATGTTCCATTAATTTACACAGTTCATTACTATGCCCCAGAACATGCACGCCTTACTTTCTACGATGATACTGAAAATCAAAACTTATCTGATTATTTAACCAAAAATGGACAGAAGGCCTCATTAACTGATACTTATTCTGAATTAGACAATAATTCAAGCAAGCAGCCTATCTCATTTACTGATGCAGATAATATCGTTAACTTTTTAAAGAACAATCACTACATCTTTACCGGTGTTTCTGGTAATGGTTCTATCACAAATTCTGATTATTCAAAGATCGCTTATGGAAACTTCGATAATGATGAAACTAAGGATCAAGAGTTTATTCTTCATTTTAAGCATGCATTAGATAATCAGAATGAAACTGCTGTAGTTGCAGAAAAAGTTAACTATGTCTATGAAAATGGTCCCCACGCAGGTAAGACAGTGGTTGATGCTGCAACTTCTCCAATTGACCAAAAAATTACTTACACAAGAACTAGAACTGTAGACCTTGTCAATGATCCTAAAGGTGAAAATACTAAATGGTCTAACTGGACACCTGATAAAGCATTCATTGAAAACTTTAATTTACCAGAAAAAGTTAGTGGTCTTGATAACCAAGAAAAAATTTATTCATTAGATTTAGCTCAAGTTAAAGCTACAAAAGATGGTAAAGTGTTCGACTACTCTTCACTTAAACTGCCATTTGAAACATCAGAATTGAGTAATGATAAGACTATTAATCTAAAAGTCACTATTCCATATACTTTAGCTGAAAATATTACAGTTAACTATATTGATGACACGACTGGAAAAACTTTAGAGAGTAAGTCATTATCAGGTAAGCCTAATACAGAAGCCAATTATTCAACTAAGGATACTATTGATAAATATGTCGCTCAAAACTATGTTCTAGTTAACGACCCAACCAATCAAGCCCCTCTTTCATTTGACAACGACGAACTTCCTAATAATCAAAATTATGAAGTTCATTTCAAACATGGAATCGGTCCTGTTTCTAACAAGAAGACAGTTACCGAAACTATTCACTATATTTATAAAGATGGTTCCCCAGCTGCTAAAGATGCTACTAACCAACTCACTTTCACTGAAACTGGTACAAAAGATTTAGTTACTGGCACAACTGATACAAAATGGACTGCTCCACAAACTTTCGCTTCAGTCACTTCTCCAACAATTTCTGGCTATACTCCAGATCAACTTAAAATTGATGCTATTAAAGTTGACCATAACTCTCAAAATATTGAGAAGACAGTCATCTACAATGCTGATAAGCAAGGTGCTGTTCTTCGCTTCTATGATGATACTGAAGGAAAATTCATTGACTTTGCTAAAGACCTTAAGACAGATGGAACAAGCAAATCTACTATTTCATTTACTATTCCATCCAATTACGATTTTTCAAACTATAACTTTGTTGCAGTAAACGTAGGTAATGATCCTAAAAATATAACTACTAAGTTGTCAGGCGATACGTTGTCTGATGTAACTTACGGCAAGTTTGATACTAATGATCAAGTCGACCAGTACTTCATCGCTCACTTTACTCATAAGACAAATGACGTTAAAGAAAATAAGTCTATTTCTGAAAAAGTTGTCCTTTATGCCGAAAATGGTCCTAAGAAAGGTCAAGCTCTCCAAACTATTGAATTAGGTAATACCGGTTTCACTAGAAATGGACAAAAAGACTTGGTTACAAATCAAGTTTCTTGGGAAACATGGACAATAGAAAATAATAGTCACGCTGTTTCTCTACCAGTGACATTTTCAACTGTTTATAAGATTGATCCTACTAATATTACTCAAACTACACCTGTTTTCAAGAAGTTTGAAATTAATAATCAAATAGTATCTCCACTAACCTTCAATGCTACGACGGATCAAGATTTGATTAAATCTTTAGCAAACAGTACAGAATTTATGGTTAAAGTTCCGTATGAATTAACTGAAAATGTTAATGTAACTTATATTGATGATACTACTGGTAAAACATTAGAAACTAAGAGCTTATCTGGTGCGCCTAATACAAATTCACAATATTCTACTAAAGATACAATTGATAAATACGTAGCTAATAATTACGTTTTAATCAGTGATCCAACTGATCAAAAAAACATTTTCTATGATAATGATGAAAAGCCTAACAATCAAAATTATGATGTTCACTTTAAACACGCCTTTAAAGAGATCAATAATTCTAAGACTGTTAACGAAACTATCACCTATATTTATGATAACGGCAAAGAAGCTGCACCAACTTATAATACTTCTGTAGAATTTACTCAAGCTGGAAAGCTCGATTTGGTAACCAACAAGGAAGAATTGAATGATTGGTCTCCAGTTTCTAATACCTTTATCGCAGTTACCTCACCAGTCATTAAGAACTATACTGCCGATCAAAAACAAATTGCTGCACAAGCAGTTCAACCAAATAGTAGTGACCTTTCGTTCCAAGTTGTTTACACTGCTGTTCCAGTTCAACCTACCAAACCAACCGAGCCTACTAAGCCGGTTCAACCTACAAAGCCAACTGTACCTACTAAGCCGGTTCAACCTACTAAACCAACTATACCTACTAAACCGGTTCAACCTGCTAAACCAACTATACCTACTAAACCGGTTCAACCTGCTAAATCAGCTAAATCAACACAAACCCAATTAGTAAGAAAGAACAACGAAACAAAATCACCTATTTCTTCTCATTTAGCTTTACCAACAAACGCTGCTAGTCACGAAACTAAGAAAACTGAAGAAAACAACTTACCTCAAACTGGCGCTAAGCCAAATGATGCTAGCCTAATCGGTTTAGCCTTTGGCGCTACTTCATTCTTACTTGGTCTAGTTGGCAGTGAACTTAAACGAAAGAGAAAGAATTAATTTCTTTTCAACAAAAACGTTAGATTAAAACTCTAACGTTTTTTTGTGTTCTAAAAGCATTTTTCTAGTGAGAAGTTAATTACTTTCGGTATAATTTTTAATTAATAGCTACTTTTTTAGAAAGGAAAAGCAAATGATTAAAGAATTCAAAGAATTTATTTCTCGTGGTAACATGATGGACTTAGCTGTCGGAGTTATTATTGGTGCAGCATTTACCGCAATTGTAAATTCATTAGTTAAAGACTTAATTAATCCTCTCATTGGATTATTTATTGGTAAGATTGATTTATCAAACTTAAAATTCACTGTCGGTGAAGCTACGTTCAAATATGGCAGTTTCTTAAATGCAGTTATTAACTTTTTAATCATCGCATTGGTTGTCTTCTTCTTAATTAAGCTAGTCAACAAAATGATGCCTAAAAAAGAAGTCGAAGAAGATGATCCTACACCAACCAATGAAGAATTATATCTTCGTCAAATTCGTGATCTATTACAAGAAAAAAATAAATAGACTACTGCATCCCTTAAATGTTTGAGGGATGCTTTTTTTCAAAAAAATAAAACTCCTTTTTGCATAATTAAAATTAGAGATCTTTCTCTAATACACTTAAAGGAGCGTTCTATGAACAAAAAAGAGCTTGAAAAGCGCGTTGATGAAGCAGATATCACTGCTGATCCGATCTTTAGCTGGGTTATGGAACAAGGAACTAATTGCCGTGACCTTTTGCGGGCAATTGCACCTGAATTGCATATTCAAACTGCTAATTTTGAAACGCAAAAAAGATTGAAGTTTCATCCTGCTATGCACGGCATTATTCCAGATATCTACGCTACAGACGACAAGGGCCGAGTCTTTGATATTGAATTACAAATGACTCTGCCAGACTTTTTAGGAAAGCGAATGCGGTATTATTTTTCAATGATGGATAAAAGTCTGTTTATGCAAGGTGAAAATTATCGCAATTTGCCTACCACATATTTAATTTTAATTCTGCCAACTGATCCTCTAGGACTTGATCAGTATCGCTATGATACGACTTGGAGCACCGAGGGATTCAAGTATGATCCGCTAAATATTGGTCAAAAATTAATTTTGCTTAATGCAAGTGGAACAAAAGGAAAAATCACGCCACGTCTACAAGGATTTTTCGATCTAATGCGTGGTAAAATTAATACAAATGATAGCTTTATTCAAAAGCTACAAAGCGATGTTAAAAAATACAAAACTAATCCAGAAAGAAGGAAAGAACTCATGGATTATCAAATGAAACTTGATGACATGC
>OBUX01000178.1_pt1 | contig 43000 bp, 74 predicted proteins | sample 1501181 | NCBI WGS metagenome assembly OBUX01 (sample SAMEA2579935, study PRJEB22360) | human gut metagenome | biome: human gut; feature: human-associated habitat; material: faeces | place: Denmark | collected 2008/2010 | reverse complement strand
AGCAACAGCCGGGGACTACGGAGCAGCAACAGCCGGGGACTACGGAGCAGCAACAAGTCGGGGAAAATCATCAACAGGCGAAAATGGATTATCTGTTGCAAGAGGAAATAGGGTAAAAACAAAAGGAGGGCTAGGTTCAATTTTGGTTATTGCAGAAGAAGAACAAAATAGATGTAAAATTTCCAGCTGGAAAGCAGTAGTTGTTGATGGAGTAAACATCAAAGCAGATACATGGTACATGCTTAAAGATGGAGAACTCGTAGAAACGGAAGATTAGATTTTAAAATGCCCCGGCGGTGCTGACACACCAACCGGAGCCGTAACCACATTAACACGACTAATGCGGATACAGGAATATTTTACCATTTTCTCCTGTATTACGCAAGCACAGGAGGAAAAAAATTATGAACATTGAAAACCAGAAGGACAAGCCAACATGGGAAGGGCTGGAGCAGTATTTTGCTGTAGAGGTAATCGAGCAGAGCAAGAGGAATGCAAAGCATTGGTTTATAGCGTTCTTGGTAACACTGGCGGCGCTGATAGGCACCAATGCTGCATGGCTTTATACCGCGGGTACATATGACTATGTTTCCCAGGATGGCACCGGACTGAACAACATCAACACAGGAACACAAGGAGACTTAGAGAATGGGACAGAAAGCCAGGATTAAGAAGAACGGCAAGAGCCGGGGAATTAAGAGAAAGAGAAGGAGATAAACGATGTACATCAATCCATTTTTAGCAGGAGTTGTTTGCACTGTTTTTACAGAGATACTAATAATTATAGCAATAGCGCTTTACCAGTATTTTAAAATTTGATAGGAGGTAGTAAGAGATGAAACTTAGTAGAGATAAAATTGATATTGCTTTGGCTAGAAATTCTTTGACTATAACAAATCTTTCCAAACGGTATGGCGTGAGTCGAGCGCGTATGAATGTTATTTTAAATATGCGGGAAGTTACACCTGTGTGTGCCGGACGCATGGCAAATGCTCTTGGTGTGGATGTAAAAGAGATAGTAGAAGATAATTTATCCTGGAATGTATAAACGAAAGGAAGTGAGGTCGTGAAATCTAAGAAACCTTCAGAATGGCAAAAGGACAACATCCGGCTACTGATAGAAGAAGCCAAAATAAGAAATAACTTTGATGATAATGAGCTGGCCTTGTATTTGGGTTTTTGTACAAGCTCGTTTAGAGAGCGTAAAGCCAACCCTGAAAAACTGACAATAGAAAAATTACAGATACTTCTGCAATTGACCGGGAAGGAGATGAAATTTGTTGAAACAGCTTGAATACATGCCTGTTGGCAGGACACATCTGACACAGCGGCAGAAGGACCGTATGATTATCCGTGGGCTGACCGCCGCGGTGATGGTATTAAGCGGGATGTTACTGATATGTCTGGCGGTGATGCTGTGAGTCGCAGGAGGAACGGAACCAACCGGGCAGGGAAAATGGTAAATGCCAGCCGGTACACCGGATATGGTAAGCCAATAAAAAAGGTCGTCAGCTTGACAGAGCTAAACGACCGGATACAAAAAATAACTCAGTCTGATTATATCAGAGATTATGGAGGTTTGCAAGATGGAAGAAAGAACAGTTGAAATAAGTATTAGCGAGTATAAAAATCTTGTAGAGCTTAAAGGTCGCGTAAATTCAGCATTAATTTTTATGGATTCAGACCAGTATGCATCAAAAGTTGTAATGAGGTCAATTTTAGAGGGAAGAACATATGACAATATAGAGAACGAAAAGGATGTATAGTTACTGTTGTGATTCTTGCGGATGTTTCCTTGACCCTGAACAATGGAAAGAATGTGACAAATGTAGGGAGAAGGACAGAGAACATCATAAACAGCATTATAAGGAGATTATAAAACATGAATCTGGAAAACAAGATGATTGATGGTACTGCAATGGTATCTTATCTCAACTACAGAAAAAGCCTTTGTACAATAAAAAATGTTAGGGTGGAACTGGAAATGGCTATTAACTATATTATTGGTACGCTGATGAAGGAGAACAAAGATGAAGAATCTTGATTTATACGAAAAGGTTCGTTCTGTCCCAGATAGCGCCAAGAAAACCATTAAGGGAGGCCGTACCAGCGGTATGACCGATATCAACCCTATGTGGCGCATAAAAATCCTTACTGAGCAGTTCGGTCCATGTGGGATAGGGTGGTACTACATACCTACACGAAAGTGGTTAGAAGCATCGGGCAATGAGATAGCAGCTTTTGTAGATATCGAATTATACATAAAGGTTGATGGAGAGTGGTCTAAACCAATTCCCGGAAACGGCGGTAGCATGTTTGCATCAAAAGAGAAATCCGGCATATACGTTTCGGACGAATGCTATAAGATGGCAACCACAGATGCTATATCGGTAGCGTGCAAGCAGCTTGGGATTGGCGCTGATGTTTATTGGGATTCAGACCGGACTAAATACAACAAGCAGAATAATCCTGATTTGATTACTGAATCCGATATCAATGAAATATTCTTGGAATTGAAACGGACAGGAATAGGAATTAAAAATGTGCTATCGAAGTATGGATTGACTGATATCCATGATATGACCAGTTCTCAGGCGAATGAAACAATAAAGAAGCTGAAAAGGAATCCAGATAAAGAGTCAGCAACACAACCTCCGAGTGATATGCAGGATAGTGGACTTCCATGGAATTAAAGAGGTGATTATATGCATGAGTCAGCGGATATAACAGCATACAAGCTGGTTCCTGAGGGAACATATTTGCAGATATTTATTCCTGGGAAGAATCTCATGGAACCGATTATTGAGAAGCACATGAATAGTTGCAGCATATGGTTTGACGATGGCAGACACATCAGTTCAGACCAGCGCCGAAAGATTTATGCCACAGTCAATGACATATCGGCTTATTCCGGGAATGTGCCGGAGGTTGAGAAAGAATGGCTTAAGTATTTACATATCAACCGGACCGGATGCGGATATTTTTCCCTGTCCGATTGTTCCATGGATACTGCCAGGGAATTTATTAATACCATGCTGGATTATGCGCTGGAACAGGGAATACCGCTGCTGGATTTTGCCCTTAATCGTACCGATGATATAGGACATTACCTGTATGCATGTTTAAAGCTTAGGAAGTGTGCTATATGCGGTCGAGAGGGCGAAATACACCATGTAGACACAATCGGAATGGGGAATGACCGAAGAAAAGTTGATGATTCGGGTTATCGCAAAATATGTCTATGCCGGCAGCACCATACAGAAGCACATAACATAGGGATGACAGAGTTTGAGAGCAAATATAAGGTATATGGTATCAAGTTTGAGGAGAATTAGATGGAAAAGTATTACATAGTAACGACTGACAGTCCAATTTATAAAGAGTACATAGATTATAAGGCCATGTCAGAAAAGGTAAATACTGCGTTTGTGGAGTTCGCAAAGGAGCAAGGTTTTGAAACTCATGAATATTATCAATCGGCAGAGAGGTTGTACATTTGTCCAACGGATGGTGATATTGATAAGTTTGGAAAGTATTTTAAGAAGGATACACCGGGCTTGTTTAAGAAAAATTCTTTACCTGCAAAAGCATGGGTTAATAAATGCAAGGCGCTAGGGTTGAAATCACCGCACAAACCTATTTTATCATTTGAATTTAGGGTATTTGGTCGGACAAGCAGCAGACTGTTTATGATAAACAATGTATTGTATGCAAGTTTTAAAGCATATTGTGATTTTGACAACCCAGCAGGATTTAAAGAGTTAAAGGCAAGCGAATTTTTTAAGGTCATCGAGGAATACGAAGAATCTTTGAAAAAGTAAACTGAAATCAGTATCAATGCCAATAGGCTGATACATACAACAGAAATTAGTACTGGTCAGATTGCTAATATGTCACGATATACTTTCTGACCCTGGGCCGGGACCTATCAAACCTCCTTTACCCGGCCCGAAAGGAGGGATTGAATTGAGATACACAAAAAATTCTGATGTTATCCAATGCGCTGTATACAATGCCCTGGGCGTAGGTAAACAGAATGCCATAAGTAGGGCGGAACTCAGCCGGATAACTGGATATAAGGATAGACGTATCCGTGAGGCGATAGAGGCCATGAGATACAGTAAGGTTATCATTAACCTGGACAATGGTGACGGATATTACATACCTGATTCAACGCTCCAGGGGCGCCATGAAGCCGCTGCCTGGATTGCAAGGCAGGACAGGAGGATACAGTCCATGAAGGCGGCTACAAAGGGCGCTAGGAGGTTCGTGAGCGGGGTAAGGAGCAAGGGTATCCCAGGCCAGATAAGTATGTTCGGGACGGGAGGCATGTAGATGGGGAAAGCACAGCGTGAAAAAGGAAAGCGTGGTGAACGGGAACTTGCCAATCTCCTTAAGGACCATGGATATAGCTGCCGTAGGGGGCAACAGTACTGTGGCTCCAACGGGGATGCGGATGTGGTGGGCCTTCCAGGCATACATATTGAGTGCAAAAGAGTTGAGCGCCTTAACATCGAGGATGCCATGAGGCAGGCTGTAGACGACACTGGGGCGGAGATATTACCGTTTGGTGAGGAAATATACCCAGCTGTGTTTCACCGCCGTAATCGTGGCACATGGCTGGTTACAATGCGCCTGGAGGATTGGATAGCATTGTATAAGGAGTGGGAAGCCGGTCGAGACATTGATAGCAGGTGATAGGATGGATGGACATATTAAGCTTTACCGCAAGTTCCTGGACTGGGAATGGTATCAGGACATAAACACGAAGGTTTTATTCATCCATATGCTCTTGAAGGCCAACTGGAAGGATGGAAAATTTATGGGTACAACTATCCCGCGTGGCTCTTTTGTATCATCCATCAAAAACCTTGCATCCGAAACAGGGCTTACGGAAAGGGAGATTAGGACAGGAATTTCCCATCTAAAAACGACAGGCGAAGTGACAAGCAAGGCGACAAACAAATATAGCGTATTTACAATAACAAACTATGACTTGTACCAGTCGGACGACAGGCAAGACGACACCCAGGCGACAGGCGAGCGACATTCTAACGACAAACGAACGACAACAATAGAAGAAAGAAAGAAGGAAATAAAGAAAGAAGATAATATATATAGTGCATCCGGCGACAGGAAGCAGCAGGCATCTGCCTTGTTTGAAACCTTGTGGAAGCTGTACCCACACAAGAAGGGGAAGGGACAGGTATCCGATACCCAGAAGCAGAAGCTCCTGAAAGTGGGTGAGGATGAGCTTAAGAGGTGTATTGAAAGATACAAGGATGACCTTAAGCGGGATGCATCCTGGAGGAAGCCGCAGAACGGAAGTACATTTTTTAATAGTGGATATGTGGATTATCTGGATTCTAATTATACAGGAGGTGGAGGCAGTGGACCCGTTACAGGAGATGGTCAGCAGAATACAGGAGGAACGCAAACATATAGCGACGACTACCTCGAAGGAGCCGGAGAAGGATTTACCGGATTCTGATGTCTGCCCCATATGCCACGGCACTGGCTGGATATACTGGTTTGATGACGAAGGCCGGGAAAGCGGATACCGATGCGATTGCGGGCTGGTAGAACGACAGATAGCAGACAGAAAGCTTGAATTTGCGAACATACCAGAAGCATTTAAAAACCTGGACATACGCTCCTTTGACCTTGGGGTATACCGGAAGAATGAGAGCCAGAAGATAATCAGGAACACCGGAGCAGCAATTAAATACTATCTGGACAACCTGGAAAGGATGCGGAAGGACGGGATGGGACTGTACTTGTATTCCTGGACTAAAGGGTCGGGAAAGACACGGATGGCCGCAAGCATAGCAAACGAGATGGTCAGTACATACAGGATGCAGGTTAAGTTTGCCGGCTCTATGCAGATTATCAACGAGATTAAGGCTATATGGGATGATAAGGACAGAAGCGAGAGTGACTTGCTAAGAGCGTTATCCACTGTCCAGGTATTAGTGATAGATGATTTCGGAACGGAGCTTCCAAAGGATTGGATAGGAGAACGGTTTTACAGCATCATCAATGGCCGGTACCAGGACAAGCTGATAACAATGTACACCAGCAATTTAAGCCTGCAGGACTTGCGATATGATGACAGGATAACCAATAGAATCAAGGAACGTACCTTCCAACTGCCATTCCCGGAAGAATCCGTCAGGGAACTGATAGCAGAGCAGAACCGGAAAGCGCTCATAGAAGGAATAAGAGGGAGATGATTGATTATGGGAAAACCCAGTGCACTGTTTGTAGATAGAACATACGTGGAGCAGCAGTTAGCCACATTAAGGTCTGACATCATTACTGTACTGGAAGCAAAATTCCGAGTAGTACAGAACGACCAGGAGAGGATTATACGGCTGCTGGAGGATGTAGGCGGTAAGCAGAATGCAGATGAGAAACCACAAGTGTCTGAGGCGTATGCCTGGAAGATTGAAATGCGCCGAAGGGTAGACAAGTTGGTAAAGAGCTACCCAGAACTTTATTCTGATTTTAACAATGTACTGACGCGCATTTACAGAAAGATGCGTGATGTATATGGTTTTGTATCTGAGCAGGCCATTAAGGATTATAAATACGCTACAGGGTCCGAACGGGCCTCCTGCCTGGAGGTTATCTCAGAGGATGAAAAGCTGAGGTCTATATTTGAGCCTATACTTTTCAATTTGGAGGAGGACAGCCACAAAGAAATGGAACGGCGACGGATGGCAGCCGAAGTGGAGCAGGGTAAGACACGACGGGAAATTATTCAGCCGCTTATTGAAGCCAGAGGCGACACAACAAACTTTGGATGTGCTACATATAACGTTGTGAAATCCAGGATGAAGAAACATGGAGTAAAACTGGAGGAGTATGAGGCAGAGTTTAGGAAGCGGACCGGGATTAAGCGTAAAGTATTCAACGGCGAACTGATTGACAACATGCCTGTTCTTAAACGGGAGTTTGCAAAGGCTGTGGGAGAATTGTTGGTGGAACATCAAAGCATGGTCGCTAAGACACGTATTTAGTTGATTAATAATTTCGGTAAAAGCGAGATTATAGAAAGGATTAATCCATGAAATTGAAAGAGCTGGCACACACATTTAATATGAGCGTATCGGACTTGTGTAAGATGATTGGATATACACAGCAGGGCCTTAACCGCATATTAAGGAGCGAACGAGTTGTTTACCCTGAACGCTTCCGGGATGCTCTTTATAAACTGTTGATGATATCAAACGAGATAGAGCAAAAAGAGGTCGATGCGGCTCGGGAGAAGTCACAGAAGCGATTTCAGATGTTGGATAAATTGGCAGAGAGTAAGGGTGTGCAGTGGAAACCAAATCAGGAACCATTTGACGATTCGCCAGAAGGAATTTTAAAGAGAGCACGTATTTAGAGGAGGAAGGGAAATGAAGCATCTGAATGATAGATACGCAAAAATTATGGAATACAAAGGTATGGATATATGCGCATTGAGGATTGCCGACACATCCAATGGTGATGAATTTGGGTACAGGATTAATGATATCTTGTATGACGGTATGGTGTTTGATAGCCTGCGAGAGGCTATGGAGGCCATTGATTCTTTAGCGCACATTTAGCGAGGAAGGAGCAGGTCATGGTAAGACCGATATTATTTAACGGCGATATGGTTCGGGCAATCCTGGAAGGGCGTAAGACGGTCACGCGGAGAGTAATTAAGGATACAGACGACTCAATGTATGCAGGTTTGTGCGGTCTTGGTCCTGGTTTATTCGACAAAAAAACGGGGCTTAGAGTAAAAGAACCCTATTATAGACTGGGAGATATCCTGTATGTCCGGGAAACTTGGGGAATAGCAAACCTCGATTACGATGATAAAAAGGTGTTCATTATCTATAGGGCAGGAAATGAACAGGAAAACGGCATATGTGTGACACTTCCGAATGAGAAATTTGAAAAAATATATGAGTCTATGGCGGAAACTGGTCCAGATTGGCACCCATCCATCCACATGCCAAAGGAGGCTGCCCGCATCTGGCTGAAGGTGACGGATGTGCGAGCGGAGCGGCTGCATAATCTGACTAATAGGGATGCTAAAAAAGAGGGCATTACCGTAGAGACGGATAATAGCGGGATGGCGCACAAAGCCGCATTCATGCGATTGTGGGATTCCACCATTAAAAAATCTGACATTGGTACATATGGCTGGAATAATAATCCCTGGGTATGGGTGATAGAATTTGAGCGGTGTAGGAAGCCGGAGGAGGAAGAGATATGAGGGCAATGTTAGAAATAAAAAATATGCCAGATAGCTGCTATGATTGCCCGTGCTGCTCCATTGATAAGCAGCGTAAGGCTAAAGAACACAAAGACATACCAGATGTGTTTCGTGGAAGGCCAGAATGGTGTCCGCTCATAGTGGTGGAGGGTGCGCCGTTGGCGGAGGCCCGGTGCTACTTGGACATGCCATGCCGGTTCCAGACACCGGTATCGAAAGGGAGCGCTTAAGTTGTATATGATGCAAGATGGGGTGGAAGTATACTGCCTACCAGATACGGCGCATTGTACGGCAGATGAACAAAAAAGAAATCCTTTGGACATAGACGAATGCCCGGAAGGGTGTGAGGAATGCACTGGGGATTGCTATTACTATGCTGAATAGATATTAGCAATCGTTATTTTCCGTAGGAAGGGAGTGATTGATACGGAAATCAAGCCAATAACATTCCGGCAGGCCAGCGACTTTATTAACCGCTTTCATCGCCATCATAAAGCTACGGTTGGACATAAGTTTTCCGTTGGGCTGTATGAGGGGGAGAAACTTATTGGCTGTGCTGTATGTGGCAGACCAGTAAGCCGATACCTGGACGATGGCCTTACCTGTGAAATAAACAGGCTATGTACAGACGGCACATACAACGCATGTAGTATGTTATATGGGGCGTGCTGCCGGATTGCGAAGGATATGGGATACCGTAAGATTATCACCTATTTTTACAGAGTGAGCTGGGAACCAGTCTAAAGGCCAGCGGTTTTGTATGTGACGGGGAAGCTGGGGGAACCCATTGGACGGGAGAACGAAACAGAGGGCAGGAAATTCCAGCTGAAATGAAAACACGCTGGTATCGCTTACTTGCCTAACTTAGCATTTTCGGGAGAACCGGAGAAAGGAATATAAAATATGAATGGAACAGGAATTGTACGTAGAGTGGACTATTTGGGGCGGATAGTGCTGCCGAAGGAAATAAGGAGGAAGTTAGGAATAAACGAAGGAACACCTATGGAAATATATGCCTCAGCAGATAGCGTTACAATAAAAAAGTATTATCCAGAAAATGAATTATCAAGTATGGCTGCCAATCTTCAAGAAGCCGTGGACGACATGTGCGTTGACTTGGGACCTAAAAAGACCGGAGATATTCGGCGGCATATCCGTGAGATTCAGAATCTTTTAAAACAGGAAAACTGATATTTTGAAAACGAACCAAACCGTGATTTCATTTGAAAAGGGAGAGAATTATGAGTACATGGGGCAAGAAAGTTCCTGGCTGTGCGTTTTGTGCACATGCTAATAAAGATAAGATGAAATGCTATCCAGAATCTGAGGATTGTAAAAGAGAATATGATTTGGAAGAGGAAGACTTCCATAAAGAGTGTAATTGTGATTTTTTTGAGAAGAAATAAAGCCAGAAGAAATTAATATTTTGAGGAGAAATGAACAATGGTAAAAATCCAAAAATGTAAAAGACATGGAGTCTGTAATGATTGCGGCAGACAGCAGTCAAATGATACGGAAATCTGGGAAATCAAAGCATCGACAACTGGGCAAGGATGGACAACAATAATGCTTTGCAGAGACTGTATGTTGTCATTACATACGGCAATAGCGGCCACTCAGATAAACTGAGATTAAGGAGGTTTATTCATGAAAATAAAAGTAAAATGCCCATATTGTGGATTTGAAAATAATATCGTAATCAATCCAGAGAACATAACAGAAAAACAGATTACTCTTTGTGATTGTGATAAAGGCGGATGCGATAGATACTTTGCTGCATTTGCAAAAGTAAAAGTACAATGTGAAGGCAAGGCGATTGAAGGTTGTTAGACAAACTGACATTATTAGAATTTGATGGAGGCGTAAGATGGAGATAAGCATTTTTGAGCGAAATGGGAAGACATGGACAAGATTTAAAGTCAAAGTAACAAGTTTTTATCATCTAAAACAGTGAAATTTGGGTTTGCACATTGACAACAATATATTGGTTAGTGGATAATAAGTTTTGGAGGTGATACCTTGAGATTGATTGATGCAGACTCATTAATGATACGGCTCGAAAAACATTACAAAGAATGCGAAAGCAGTTACGAAAAAACGCAAGGTGATGCTTGGCTATATATGATGCAAGCATATTCCAAGGCAGTAAAAGAAGTCAATGAAAGTGAGACTGTAAGAACCACTGACCAATAACGGTTGGTGGTTTTTATTTTGAAAAACTGAAATAAATTGTGATTGAGGTAGAAAACGAAAGTTAAGCTAATGATATAGCGGCAACGATGGACGGGGAAGACATTGCAGAGAATGACCCGCATGAGTATGCTATATGGAATGTAACCCCATTAACTTAAAACTTTTGGGAATAAAAAAGAGCCTTGCGGCCCTGCCCGACGTTTTACAAAGGTGAGGAATTGCAACCTCACAAGGGTCTACTGGCGGCTTTGCGTTCCCTATTATTTAAATTGATTATAGCATTTTTTTGAGAATTACACAATAGCAATATTAGAATTTAAACGTACATTGAAAATTTAATATTGATTAGTGGAAATAAAATGTTGACATTGGGTGTACCCTATGTTATAATAAAGACAGTTAGGAAACATATTATAAAAAGAATTTATAAAATTAAGAAAAAGGGGTAAACACTATGACAACAATCAAAGGATTCGCAAATTACGGAGTATTGACACATGAGAAGCAGATAATCTTCACTGTTTCGGGAAAACACCCACATGCAACTGTGAGTGAAGAAATTGAAATCACATTGCCAGACAAATGGGAAGTATCCCGGAATGAATTTGAGGAGCTGCTTATTGATACGCCGGAGGGTAAGACCTATATGGCTGACGAAATCATATCAAGTTGGGAAGATGAACCGGTATTAAGCTGGTATGATGAAGAAAATCATAGGATTACACTTGAATGGAAAACAATATGAAGGGGAACGCCGCAAGAAAGATGGCAGAAAAAAGCCGGATTAATTAGCAAGTCCTATAAGCTTAATAAAACGCTTGTAGAGGATTTTGCAAAAGCTTGTGAAGCGGCAGGAACAACGCAAGCCAAACAATTATCAAAAATGATGAAAGAATTTATTGAAGCCACTAATCAGTATTAGATTAGTGGCTTTTACGTACTATCTGAGCAGCGATGTAATGGAAATGATGGAAAGTGCTAACAAAGAACTTGGTAGACGTAGTGATTGAACGAATCAATACGCTGCCAATGGAAATGAAAGACAGCATAGACAATCAGAACGGATACATATTGCAACTCTTCTTATCCGGGAGTTACGGAGCGGTATTATGCACAGTCTACGCCACATACCATTCGTTCGGCAAGAGAAAGTGTATGTATAGAAAGGAAAGCCATGAGGACCAGGGACAAGAATTATAGTGACTATGGTATTACTGATGATGAAGCCAAGCGCATAAAAGAATACTGCCAGACCGCTAGCGTAGAAGATAAGCTTACATTGTTCCAGTGCGCCATATCCTCCGCTCCTGGCTTGGAAGTTGAGATATATGAGAGCCTTGTAGGTAACATCGGATATGACAAGCTGAGTAAGAGGAAGAACATACCAATTAAGCGGGATGATTTCTATGGGTATCAAAGAAAGACGCTCGATGAATACAGGCGGTTAATGACATTGTTTGGGAGGTGGAAAGGATGACAATTAGTCACATAAAGGCAAGCGAGTTATTAAGAATTGGTGATAGCATCCGTATCCTAAGAAAAAATAAGGGTTGGACGCAAAAAAAGCTTGCTAGCGAAAGTGGCATTCACGAAGTACAGATTCGCAGATATGAAAATAACCATTCACTTCCTAGAGATGAACAATTGCAAAAACTTGTAACTGCTTTAGGAGTAGAAAACGATTTTTTCACACGAATGGAGAATATGCAATATGGTAGGAATAAATAATTACATAAGAATAGGCAAGAGAATGAAACAAGTAAGAATAAAAACGGGTATTTCGCAAAAAGAAATGGCTATAAGACTTGGAATATCTTGCTCTTCTTACTCAAACTATGAAAATGAATACAGGGAACCAAGCATTAACTTGATATATTCATTTTGTAAAGAAGTTAATATGACGATAGATGAATTGATACGGATGGAGTTTATGACAGTTGATAAAAACTTCAAAATGAATATTAATACCGGAAAACAAATAAAAGAAGCAAGAGTAAAAGCAAAATTAACACAAGAAAAGTTGGCGCAAAAAGCAGGAATTTCTGTTTTTACCTTACAGAAATATGAATCAGGCGACAGAAATCCAAAGATAGAATCATTACAAAAAATAGCAAATGATTTTGGCATACCAATTACTAGAATTAAAAGTATGTAAAAATGGAGGGACGGTTTGATTGTCCTACTTATGGTAAAATTAATATAGGACTATTATACCACATGGGGTAAAAACATGATTATTAATCTATTAAAGCGATGCTGTGAAAACTGCGTTCATATTAATGCAAAAGCCGAAAATGAAACTGAATTATATAGAAACATGATGGATTCTAATATTACGAGAAAAACAACAGCAACCATATGGTGTTCACATATGGAAGTATGTAAAGAATACCGTGAGGCAAAAAGAAAAGATGAATCTTAATTCGATTATGAAAAAGCTTCAGCGTGCCATATTGCAGACCAGACTTGTAATCAAGATATCCACCAATCAATTCTACAGCGAGGAACAGGGGCGCATGATAACCATATGGATATTAAGCACTCCTGTGCTGCAACAGGATAAACATGGCGAATGGAAAACAAGGGATTATGAAATATTGCGGAGTGCATCTGGGATTGAGATTGTAAAGTGCTTGCAGGAGATATGGAAGGCGGTGAAGGGATGGAAAAGATAAAATTGTTACCTTGTCCGTTTTGTGGCGGGTGTCCAGAAAAAACAAGAAATGGCGGATTGAAAGGCATACACTGTAGCAATCCGGGATGTATAGCATTTGATATACAAGCGTTTTATTGCCGTTGGAAAAAGGCTATACATGCATGGAACAGAAGGTATGATAAGGATGGTGGATAAGTGGAGCTTACACCAAAGCAGAAAGCGTTTGCAGATTATTACATAGAATGTGGAAATGCGGCAGAAGCTGCGAGAAAGGCTGGTTACAGCTTACGGACAGCAGACGCAATAGGACGTGAAAACTTACGGAAGCCTACGGTTTCTGCATATATCTCTGAGCGACAGAAACAGATTGATGATTGCCGCATAGCTGATGCCGCTGAAATACTGCAATATCTTACATCGGTTATGCGCGGAGAAGTAAAAGACCAATTCGGTCTTGACGCTCCTTTGTCAGAGAGGACCAAAGCGGCGGTGGAACTGGCAAAGCGTAAAATAGATACAGACAAGAAGCAGGAGGGCGGCGGGATTACCATTGTCAACAACATACCAAGACCAGACAACAATAAATCTGACTGATGTAATCGCCCCTTCCTTCTATGGTGTTCACTGGGATATTATGGACGGAAAGCATACATATTATGACCTGTACGGAGGGAGAGGTTCCACGAAGTCCTCTTTCATATCTGTGGAGATTGTACTGGGTATGATGGATGACCCAGAGGCCAATGCGGTAGTGTTTCGTAAATATGCGGTGACAATCGGAGAATCAGTATTTGAACAGATACAGTGGGCCATAGACGCGCTAGGCGTTACGGATTTGTGGGAATCCCGTACAAGCCCATACAGATTCGTTTATAAGTCGACAGGGCAAAAGATAATATTCCGTGGACTTGATAAAGCCAAGAAAACAAAGTCAATTAAAGCTAGTAAGGGATACTTCAAATATTTGTGGTTTGAGGAATTGGATGAATTTGCAGGACCGGAGGAAATACGGACTGTTGAACAGTCAGTGTTGCGTGGTGGAAGCAAGTTTGTTGTATTTAAATCCTTCAACCCGCCTATCAGTCAAAGCAACTGGGCTAATCAGTATGTGAATACTCCAGACGATAGCGCGTATAGGCATAAAAGCGATTACCGTTCTGTACCGGTTGAATGGCTGGGGGAAATGTTTATTGAGCGCGCCGAACATCTTAAAGCCACCAATGAGCGGGCATACAACCACGAGTATTTAGGCTTGCCGGTTGGGCTTGGTACAAATATATTTGATATGCTGGATGTACGGACAATCACAGATGAGGAAATCCAGAAATACCAAAGCATATATCAGGGGCAAGACTGGGGCTGGTTCCCGGACCCCAAAGCATTTATCCGGGCCGCTTACATACCAAACAAAGAATTGGTTGTATTGCTTGATGAAATGGGCGGCTGTAAAATCCGTAATAGTAAGATGGCTGAGGATATACAGACGGCTGGGTACGATGATTATACAATCTATTGCGGTGTGGATGAAGAAGAAAGCATTATAGACTTCCGTGACGCTGGTTTACCGGCACGTAAAGCCATTGTAACACCAGGAAGCAGGAAATATACCTTTGAGTGGTTGCAGTGCCGTACAATCGTTATAGACCCGGCCCGCACGCCACGAGCATACAAGGAAATAATAGAGTATGAGCATGAGGTAGACGGAAACGGAGAAGTAATAGCGGATTACCCAGACGGAAATGACCACTGGATTGATGCTCTCCGTTATGCTACAAGCCCGCTATCAATGAGGAGAGGTAACAGCGCATGATTTATATATTGATTATAATTTATTTGTTAATTGGCACTATTGTTTCTGGGGCCATGCAAGTAAACGGAAAGCCTTCTTTGCTTCCATTGTTCTTCTGGCCGTTGACACTATTTCTTTTTCTAACCTTTGGCGCATTTAATCTTGCGTTTTTGATAGGCGAAAAAATAGCAGAAAAAATTAGGTGAGTAAATGGGACTAATAACATGGGCTAAAAAGGTGATAGGAATGATATTCAAGCGACAGGCAGAAGAAGATTTTAATGTTGAGTCAATGGTATCCCCGGAGATGGAAAGCAAGATTACAGAGTGCGCCAATATCTACCGGGGTACGCCATATTGGGTAAACGCTGATGATAACGTTAAGACAATCAACTTTGCAAAGGCTATATGCTCGGAGACGGCCCGCCTTGCTACCCTGGCAATTGGAATACAGATTGATGGGAGCGCGCGGGCGGCATGGCTCCAGGAGCAGATTGATAAGATATATTTCCAGATTCGCCACTGGGTAGAGTATGGTATGGCCTACGGCACAATCATCCTTAAGCCAAATGGAAAGGGACTGGACATATTCACACCAATGGATTTTATCATTACAGACTGCGACAATGAAGGTATATACGGAATCGTATTTAAGGATAGCTACAGCGAGAATGATAAATACTATACCCGATTTGAGTATCATCGGTTTGTCGAAGTCAAAGATGGGGAGAACACCTATTACCCATATTACATATCCAATAGAGCCTATGTGTCCCACTCTTCAAAAAGTGTGGGTGACCCGATAGCATTAAACAGGACTAAGTGGTCTGACTTACTTCCAGATACACCGCCTATACTCAAGGCTAACAATGATAAAATAGACGGCCCCATGTTTGGTGTACTCCGCACTCCACAGGCTAACAATTTGGATATCTCATCACCTTTGGGATTGCCAATGTTTGCCGAGGCCATAGAGGAATTAAAGGACCTGGATGTGGCATATAGCCGGAATGTAGGTGAAATATTTGACAGTGAGAAAATCATATTAATTGATGACCAATTAATGCTTGGTGATGGAACTAATTTAAAACGTCCAGGAGTAAATAAAGTTAAATTACCACATTATGTAAGAAATGTATTTGGAAATAGTAATGGGGAATTTTACCATGAGATTAATCCATCATTAAATACTGATACCAGAATAACCGGAATTAATAACTTACTTTCTTTCCTGGGATTTAAGTGTGGATATTCCAACGGATATTTTGTGCTTGATGAAAAAACAGGTATGGTCACAGCAACACAAGTAGAAGCTGATGACCGCCGCACTATCCAGTTAATCAAGGATGTGCGCGACAAATTGGAAAGTTGCCTTGACGGGGCAATATATGCGCTTAATGTATATGCGGACCTGTACGGAATGGCACCAGCCGGAAACTACGAAATAACATATGATTTTGGGGACATTACATATAACCGCGAAGAGGACCGGGCAAGATGGTGGCAGTATGTTATACAGGGAAAGGTACCGGCCTGGATGTATTTTAGAAAGTTTGAAGGATTATCTGAAGAAGATGCAAAAGCTATGGTAAAGGAAGCACAGCCGAAGGATGGACCTAGGATGTTTGAGGAGGAATAAATTGAGAAGCTTATTAATTTGGATAGTATTCAATATACCACTTGGTCCATTTGCCCCGAAAGTATTTGAATGGTCGATTAGACATAAGGGAAAGAAGGAAGAGTAAATGTTAAGCCCTGATTACCTTGCAAGAATCGCAGAAGGAAGCGAAGAAATAGCCTCACAGCTTCACACATACATTATCCGTCAGATAATAGACCGCATGATGATACGCATAGGCCGCGGCGATGATTACCTGCTCACCTCCTCTGACCGATGGCGAATACATGTATTGCAGGACGCAGGGTATCTGCTGGAGGATATAACAGCAGAGTTATCCAAGTACACCAAGAGGCAGGAGAAAGAGATTAAAGCGGCTATGGAGGAGGCCGGGATAAAAGCTCTGGAATACGACCACAGAATATACGAGGCCGCCGGCCTGTCTCCTATGCCCCTGACGCAATCCCCGGCCCTTATTCGGCTGATGGAACGCAATTACCTGGCAACATTAGGGGAATGGAAAAACTACACTAGGACAACCGCGCAATCTGCTCAAAGATTATTTATTAACGAGTGCGATATGGCCTATAACAAAGTTATGAGTGGAGCAACATCTTACACACAAGCAGTTAAAGAGGCCGTAGAAAATGTGACCAGTGGGGGTATTACACTTGTTCAATATAGAAGTAAAAATACTGGAGATATAAGAAATGACACGATAGAGACAGCTACAGCACGAGCGATACGGACTGGTATAGCACAGGCTACGGCGGAAATTACGCTGGCAAGAATGGTAGAAATGAAGTGGGAAGTTGTGCTGGTGTCGGCGCATGTGGGCGCAAGAAATGTTGGGGGGATACCAGAGAATCATGAACTTTGGCAAGGAAAATTCTACAGTCTCCCGCAATATGGACATAGATTCCCGGATTTCTATTACTCTACAGGATATGGAGATATTACTGGATTGTGCGGAGTAAATTGTAGGCATAGTTTTGGACCAGGTGATGGAGAAAATAATCCGTATGACCCAATAGACACAGAGGAAAATCGAAATCAGTACGAAAAAGAGCAACGCCAGCGAACGCTTGAACGCCGCATCCGCAAGACCAAGCGCGAGGTTATGGGCCTGCAAGAGGCCGTAGAGAAATGCCAGGACAAGGCGGCAAAGTTTGAGCTACAGCAGGCGCTTGACCGGAAATCCTACTTGCTATCCAAGCAGTATAAGGCATATAACGAGTTTTGTAAGGAGAATAACCTTAGAACTCAGTCAGAGAGATTACAGATTGCCCGCTGGAGCCGTGAACAGGCTGCAAAGGCCAGAGGGGCGGCGAGACGGTATCAAAATGCGAAAGGGGAATGAATTTGAATAGATGGAAACCATATAACCCTAACCCAGTCTGTAATCAGCGTGTAGGCGACTGTGCCATACGTGCAATCTGCAAAGCAACCGGACAGGATTGGGAAACCGCCTTTGCTGGCGTTATGGTGGTGGCGTGCGAGAAATCAGATATGCCCTCAGCTAACAGCGTGTGGGGGACATATCTCAGGCGCAACGGGTTTCAGAGAAACATTATACCAGACGAATATCCAGAAGATTATACCGTGGAAGAATTTTCGGCAGACCACCAAAACGGAGTATTTGTTCTTGGGCTTGATGGTCATGTGGTAACGGTTGTGGATGGATTTTACTGGGACACATGGGACAGCGGTCAAGAAATACCAATATACTACTGGGAAAGGCGATAATTTATGGAAACATTAAACTCTATTATGGTTGTATGCGGTTGGCTTATTACTCTTGGAGGCGCAGGAGCCGTAATATACAAATTGTTGCATCCGGCATTTAAGCTAAAAAATCGAGTGGATAAATTAGAAATAAATGTGGAAAATGATTATAAATCTATCAAAGAAATAAGAGATATGCAATCTCTTTTATGCCAAGGAATGATAGCATTAATTGATAATCGTATAACCGGTAACAACATAGAGGGTTTAAAAAAAACCAAAGAAGCTATGATAAAGCATTTGTCAGAAGGTATTTAAGGAGCGTTGCGTTGAAGGTATATGACTTTACAGTGCCAGAACTAAACTATTTTCGTACATATTGTAACTTTACGGATGAAGAACGGGCACTGTTTGAGTACCGGGCCAAGAACTATCCTTTGGAGTATTGCGCTGAATTAATGAATGTAAGTGTATCCACAGCAAAGAGATTGAGCAGAAAAGTAAACAACAAAATAATCCGATTATGTTGATACTTGCGTGATACTTTTATAAGTCTTTGACGACCTGTCAAGGGCTTATTTTTTATGGGATAATTGGATTATAAAAGAACGGAGGGGATATAATGCCGCAACCATTTATCAATCCAAACTATCTGAATACATATCCAAATGCATATCCGTATCAACCGCAGATGCAACCACCTATGGACCGATTGCAGCAGCTACAGGCACCATACCAAATGCCGCAACAGACGCAGGTTTCACAGGTCCCGCAGACCAACCAGGGAATATTATGGGTGCAGGGTGAAGCCGGGGCAAAGTCGTATTTAGTAGCGCCAAGCACATCCATATTACTGATGGATAGCGAAAATGAGTACTTTTATATTAAAACAACAGATGCAGCAGGTATGCCAACACTCCGCACTTTTGAATATAAAGAGATTGTTAATGGACGGAAAAAGGAATCTGCATCGGCTGAAAATCTGGATGAAAAGTATGTTACCAGAAACGAGTATCAGGATTTAAAGGCAAAATATGATGAATTGTACGGCCTTTTAGAATCCAGCACAGCTCCAAGCGGAAAGGGGAAATAATATATGAATCCATTATTTAGCATGTTGGGCGGCGGTTCACCAATGGGTGGCATGATGCCTGGAATGGGAGGCGGAAATAACCCAATGCAGATGATTCAAAAGTTTATGGAATTTAAGAACAATTTCAAAGGGAACCCCCAGGAAGAAGTGCAGAAGATGCTACAGTCTGGGCAGATAACTCAGCAGCAGTTAGACCAAGCCCAGCAGATGGCACAGCAGTTTCAGCAGATGCTTGGAGGCATGAAAAAATAGTACATAAATCAATGCGCATGATTTTGTAAATAAATTTAAAGGAGTAAATATTTATGGAAAGTGGTTACTCTTTAGCGGACATTGCAGCCGCTACAGGAAACAATAACAGAAATGGTGACGGTATGTGGGGCGACTGGATTTGGATTATCGTTCTCTTCCTTTTCGCCGGGGGAGGCTGGGGCAATGGCTTCGGCGGCAACGGCGCAAATGGCGCGGGACTCCAGGGTCTTGCAACCAGAGCAGATATCAATGAGGGCTTTGCTTTAAATGGTATAGAAAACGGAATTAGAGGTATCCAGCAGGGTATTTGTGACAGCACCTATGCACTGAACAACACTATTACCAGCGGATTCAACGGTGTTGACCGCAGCTTATGCCAGATGGGCTATCAGCTCCAGGATTGCTGCTGCCAGACACAGCGTGCAATTGATGGCGTAAACTACAATCTGGCTACACAGTCATGTGATACCAGAAATACCATTCAGACTGCAACCAGAGATATTCTGGACAATAACAATAGCAACACAAGAGCTATTCTTGACTTCTTAACACAAGATAAGATTTCCACTTTACAGGCAGAGAATCAGACACTTAGGTTCCAGGCAAGTCAGACTTCCCAGAATGGTTTTATTGATGCGGTTGGTAACTCAATCGTTGCCCAGCTTCGTCAGCCGCAGCCTGTACCGGCTTATACAGTACCGGCGCCATATCCATATGCATCTAATTGTGGGTGCAATGCTGGATGCGGATGCTAACTCGAAACGAACAGTTTTACGATAATCTTGCTTTATATGCAGCAGCATTACAACAGCAAAATAGAGAGTATATGGAAAAGATTATCGAACAAAACAACCGTATATTGCGTATCTTGTCCGAAAAGGACATGTCTACTGAACAGTAGTATTACACACACAGAAGGGTAGGCATAAGCTTGCCCTTCTGTGCATATAAGGAGGATTTATTATGGCAGATTTTGTAACTGCTGGGACACAGACTGTTGCAGTCAATGCAAGCGTTCTGTTTGCTGCAAACAGGATATATTCTTGCAATTGTCCAAACATAAGGCATGAGGCACTCTCTGGTAGGGTAGTTTTGCTTCCTGGCCTGTACCGCGTAGGATTTAACGGAAACTTTTCCGCAGCCGCAGCAGGTGACGTTATTTTTGAAGTACAGCAGGACGGCGAAGGCATTCCCGGTGCAAGAATCCAGAACACAGTTGCCGCCGGCGCAACAATCAATGGAGCGGCAACTGTAGAAGTAAGGGTGTGCAAACCATGTTGTGCTACCCTATCAGTAAAAAACGTTGGAGCCACAGCAGCGACAGTATCAGACGCTAACCTTGTTGTTAGCAGAATAGGTTAAGGGGGTAATGCTATGAGCTATAAGATGATGCAGAATATCCATGAAGAACTGGATAAGATTGCGGAAAAGGGCCTGAACACTAGCAACCTTGAAACCGCATACAAACTGATAGACATGTGGAAAGACATGGAGAACGTGGAGTACTGGAAGTGCAAAAAAGAGTACTACAATCAGGTAATGGACGAAATGGACGGTGGAGAATACAGCGAAGCGCGCCGCAAGCGCGACAGCATGGGACGTTATAGCCGTGCTGATGGAATGTCGCAGGACTATGATAATGACAGCTCCTATCGCGGCACACGTGGAAAACATTACGTTAGAGAACACTACAGCCGTGCGAACGGTCCGGCCTATGACGACTACATGAATCAGAAGCAGAGCTACAGAAGCGGCGGGAAAGATGAAGATTGCAAGCGGCGTATGCTTGCAGCTTTGGAAGAACATATGGACGAACTGACAGAAGAATTAGGCGAAATGTCCAAAGATGCCGACTGCCGGGAAGAAAGAGAAACCATGAAAAGGTATATTGAAAAGCTTCGTAATATGATGTAATAAATTGGCGGTGGGTAAAACCTACCGCCTTTAAAAAATGTGGGGACGATTATTTTTTTTGAATAAGGTAAAATGGGAGTAGGAATAAGCAGAAAGGGTGAAAACATGGTAAAAGACGGTTGGGTGTACTGCCCTATATGTAACAATAAAACTCGGACTAAAATCCGGCCTGATACAGTAGCGAAAAACCTTCCAGTATTTTGCCCTGTATGTAAGAATACATCCGTAATGAATATTGCAAAAGGTAAAGCAAGTGATTTAGATAAAAGTGGTTTATCACCTGCAACATAACTTTAGAGCCAGACGCCAGACGCAGAGCCAAACAGATTGCAATAGTTAATGGTGTTTTACCATTGCTATATAGCCTAATAATTTGTTTGGCTCTTTCTTTATATTGACCTCCCTCCTATAGCACATGTCCTTAAAAGAAACAGGTTCTAGCGCATAACGTGAACAGCCTGGAAGTTGAAAAGCGGATGCAATTTCCGGCATGTGCGTTTTAGGACACGCCAAGTCCTACAAAATGGCAACCGTTGGTGGACGGTTACACACCTACAAATAACCTAATAACGGAAAAGGAGAATCATCAATGAAAACCGAAGAATTAAAGTCACAGGGATTGACAGAGGAACAGATATCTTTTGTTATGGCTGAAAATGGAAAAGACCTTAAAAAGTTGCAGAAAGAAAATGATAATCTGATAACCGAACGGGATACCTGGAAAGAAAAAGCAGAAGCAGCAGAAGCAACGCTGAAAGGCTTTGAAGGGGTTGACCTGGAGACGATGCAGAAAGAGTTGTCTGACTGGAAACAGAAGGCTACAGAGGCAGAAAAGAACGCCCAGGCACAGCTTTATGAACGTGATTTCGCGGATGCACTTAAGACAGAATTTGAGGGTATTAAGTTTTCCAGCGAAGCGGCTAAACGTGCAATCATGGCAGAAGTAAAAGAGGCCGGATTAAAGCTGAAGGATGGTAAAATTCTGGGGCTGAATGACCTTATAGGCCAAATGAAAGAAAAGGATGCTTCGGCATTTATTGATGATGCGCAGCAACAGGCACAGCGGAACATGGCGAGGTTTACCGCACCATTGGGTAAGCAGAATGCGCCAGGAACTATGACACGAAAGGATATTGAAGCGATTAAAGACCCATCAGAGCGTCAGTCTGCAATCGCCAGTAACCTACATTTGTTTGGTAAAGGAGAACAGTAATGGTAGCAAAAGCCAATATAATCAAAAGCGCGGACATACAGGTTACAGCGCGTGAAATTGATTTTGTGACACGCTTTGAAAGGAACTGGCAGCATCTTCGGGACATTCTGGGGATTATGCGCCCAATCAAGAAAACGCCGGGGGCAGTGCTGAAAAGCAAATATGCAGAAGGAACTTTACAGAGCGGGGCTGTAGGCGAAGGAGAGGAAATCCCTTACAGCAAATTCACAGTAAAGGAAAAGACGTATGCGGAAATGACCATTGAGAAGTATGCAAAGGCCGTTTCCATTGAAGCAATTAAAGACCACGGCTATGAAAATGCCGTTCAGATGACAGACGATGAATTTTTGTTCCAGCTTCAGTCGAATGTAACAGAACGATTCTATACATATCTGAATACTGGTACACTTACTGGAACGGAAACTACATTCCAGATGGCCCTTGCTATGGCAAAAGGAATGGTAGAAAACAAATTCAAACAGATGCACCGTAATGTTACGGGGGTGGTTGGATTTGTGAATATTCTGGATGTATATCAGTACCTGGGTTCCGCTGAAATCACTGTGCAGAATCAGTTTGGTTTCCAGTATCTTAAGGATTTCATGGGATTCAATACAATCTTTCTGCTATCTGATTCTGAAATAGAAAGTGGAAAAGTAATAGCTACACCAGTGGAAAACATTGTAATGTACTATGTAGACCCAAACGAAAGTGATTTTGCACGTGCCGGTCTGGTGTATACGACTGGGGACGGGGATACAAACCTTATCGGATTCCATACCCAGGGTAATTACAATACCGCTGTTTCCGAAGCATTTGCAATCATGGGACTTACCTTGTTTGCAGAATATATTGACGGAATCGCAGTTGTTGATATTACTGATAATCCCGTTCTTGGAACACTGACGGTAACTTCTTCGGCCGGAAGCACATCAGGAAACACAAAATTAACCGTTGAACCTCCCCTCGAAACAGGACACATGTACAAGTACAAAGTGGCAGCTGATTCCGCTCCAGAAGTGAAATATGGTCAGAATGTAAAGACGTGGACAGCATGGGACGGTAAATCTGATATCAAGGCAACGACCGGGAATCATATCACAGTAGTTGAGTGTGACAATACCTATAAGGCGTTGAAATCTGGAAATGACGATGTAACGTCTCACTCTTAAAGAAAGGAGAATCCGGCATGGCATATGCAGACTATGAGTTTTACACAACAAAATACTACGGCAGTTCCATACCGGATTCCCAATCATTTGATAAGCAGGCAGAACGGGCAAGCGACTTCCTTGATAAAATAACATTTGACAGATTGGTTGACGGCCTCCCAGACGATGAACGAGCGCAAACCAAAATCAAGAAAGCCGTATGTGCCTTAGCTGATAAACTGTATGGTTTGGAACTGGCAGAAAAACAGGCGCTATCTGCCGCCGCTGGAATCATAACCAGCGGGTCCGGCGGCGCAACCACAGGTGTTATCACGTCAAAGTCATCCGGTTCCGAATCAATCAGCTATGCATCCCCGTCTGAAATAGCTAACGGAGCTAAAGCCTGGAGTACTGTGTACTCTGCGGCTGGGAATGAACAGGCAACCAATAAACTCCTGTATGATACTGCAAAGGTGTATCTGATGGGAGTAAAAGATAACGAAGGGACTCCACTTTTATATGCAGGATTGTAAAGTAAACATTCTGGGAACGGAATGGGAAGTTGTCCAGCGTGATGAAAAATCGGATGAAAACCTGGATGGGAAATTTAGGGATGGATATACCGATTTTTCTACACATATGATTGTGATTTGCAATAAAAAGGACGATTGCGAATTAAAGGACTATGAAGGATATAAAAATGCCATATTACGGCATGAACTCATCCATGCGTTTTTGTATGAAAGCGGTCTGGATTCTTCAAGTTCAAATACATGCGGAGCATGGGCAACTAATGAAGAAATGATTGACTGGTTCGCTATTCAGTCTCCGAAGATTTTCAAAGTATTCATGGAATTGGGTTTGCTCTGATTCCAGAAAGGATAAGAAATGGACATTACAACATTGGGAACATGTGTAGCTATTGTGGCTCTGAGCTATGTGGTTGGTCTTGGATGCAAGGCTGCAAAGAAAATACCGGACGAATGGATTCCGGTTATTATGGCTGTTGTGGGTGGTGTTCTTGGCGCGCTTGGTATGGGAACTATACCAGACTTCCCGGCATCGGACTACATCACGGCCGTAGCAGTTGGAGCTATGTCTGGCCTTACGGCTACGGGAGTTAACCAGATGTATAAGCAGGCTAAGAAATGAGTAACTACCGAAACCGCAGAAATTATGAAAATCTGGAGCGCCAGATATTTGACGGCGTGGGAAAATACGGAATACCGCAGATAGAACCAGTAACCTACGAGAAAAGCTGTGAATGGATTGGTTTCAACTATGCCAAGACTTGTAAAGAGCCTGAAAAGAAAGGTGTACATTTCTTCCTTGATGATTACCAATTCAATAGGTTATGGACGGATGTTGACCGATATATACCCATGTTACAAAAATTCCGTTATGTAATGTCTCCAGACTTTTCCACCTACACAGACTTTCCAAAAGCTATCCAGATATACAATCATTATAGAAAACATTGGGTAGGCGCATATCTGCAAGAGGCAGGGATACAAGTTATTCCCACGATTTCATGGAGTACGCCCGACAGCTTTGAATGGTGCTTTGACGGAGAGCCACAGGGTGGTGTTGTGGCGGTATCGTCTTTAGGCGTGATGAACAGCAAAGAAAAGAAAGAGTTGTTTCTGATAGGCTACAAGGAAATGGTACGGCGCATTTGCCCGGACACGATTATCTTTTATGGTTATGTGCCAGATGAGTGCATGGGGAATATCGTGAGGGTACGAGCGTTTACAGAAAAGTTTAATGAGGTGTTGTGCAATGGGTGGTAGAGGTGGGGCGAGTGGATTATCTGCTAAAAACCAGAAAATTTCTTTCAAAGGATTGCCAACTTTAAAGGGTTCAGAAAAGCAAGTTAAATGGGCCGAACAAATCAGAAATAATGCTATTGATACTATCAATAGAAATATTGATTTAGCTAATGAAAGGATAAAGAAGTATCCCAGCGCTCAAAAAAAATATCAAAATGAAATTGAATCTTTGCAAGAAATAGGTAAACAGCTAAAAGAAGTATTATTAAAAGTATCTAATGCTTCTCAAATTATTGAAAAACGTCACATATTTGACTCATCTAGAATATTGGATGAAGCATCAAAAGTTGAACAAAGAAAAAAGAAACGATAACAGGTGGTGAATATGTACAATGCCACAGTGACAGTTTTTAATTACTACGAATCATCCACAACAGGTGTTGGTATTTGGTATCCCCATGTATTATCTGGCGTTGACCTTAATACTGACAAAGGCGCAATACTAAAAAAGTATGGGCCAGACAGCACGGATAATGCCGAATTACACATAGTTTACGAATTACAAGACGGTAAACAGATAATCCGCAATGTAGACGGTAAAGAATTGCCGTGGCTCCCTCCGAAGAAATGGAGGCGGCAGGTAAATGATTTGTTGGACGATACCATTACCTTTGATGCATCGGATGATTGTTTTTTCTGGGAAGGGGTATGGGATAGTGGTTCGGTAAACGATGAAGATTATCGTGGCGGGTTTTATGCCTATATGAATAATCAGTATGACTTCGTATATTTGGTATCCTCTGTTGGAGGTCCATACTCTGTGATTCCTCACTTTGAGATATTGGGTAAGTAGTATGACAAGTAAATCGACACATTTTAAAGGCTTTTCCATTATTGATGCTGACATCAAAGTACAGTTCAATTTGTCACGGTTTGATAAACAATTCCAGCGTGCGCAGTATGAGCTTGACGGAAATGTCATGAATAGTATGGTCACTTTTATGCCTATGATTACAGGCAATTTTGTGGATGTTACCAGAGCCGCAAGCGCTGCAATACAAGGAATTGGAAAAGTATATGCTGCCTATGGACCTGCTGGTCATTTTTTATATTGGGGTAAAACTATGGTTAGCCCAGTGACGGGCAGTACATGGGCAAAAAAAGGCGAAAAGAAAGTGCTGGTTAGCCAGTATAGCGGAAAAACCAAAGCAAAAGAGGATTTACAGTATACCAAAACAGCGCACCCTAAGGCACAGGCTAAATGGTTTGATGCAGCAAAAAAATCAGATGATAAAGAGTGGATAAAGCAAGTCAAGAAAACGGCTGGAGGTGGAAAACGTGGATGATGAACGAAAACCAATCGGGAAAGATGCAAGCGGTTATGATGTATTAACGACAGCTGTCAAGGCCTTGCTTAATCAATTCCCAGGTTTATATGAATATGAAGCTGTTAAATTTGAAGAACTAGAAAAAGATTGCGGAATTGCATTTTCGGCAGATAACGGAGCTTTAATATTTTCTGAAACAGAGGATGTGATTGGAGGAGTTCACCAGACCTGCCAGTATCCCTTTTATATTGTATACCGCACATCTTCTACAAAAGAACGGCAGAAAATAAGCATACAAGAATTTCTTGATACGTTTGGTAAATGGCTGTGTCGTGAGCCGGTTGTGATTGGTGGGAATGAGCAACGATTATCAGAATATCCTATATTATCCCAGGGAAGAAAGATAACCAAAATTACCCGTGATAATTCATATGGCCTGGAACCTCAAGAAAATGGTGTGCAGGATTGGATACTTCCAGTATCGATAGAATATAAATATGATTTTGAAAGATGGTAGAGCCAGACGCTAAGACGCAGAGCCTTGTGTGATGGCTCTATTTTTATTTGAAAGGAGAAAAACAGTGGCAACATGGACTTATGCCGATGGAGAGGCAAAAAGAAAAGATTTTATGGTCTTTTGGATAACGGATGGAAACGCCACAAATATCACAAAAGATAAACTTGAGATTATTGGAAAAGGCGTTGAGGATATGCCAATTTCGATGAATCCAGATACGGAAGAAAGCCAGGATGTGCTTGGAAATAATAATTATGATATCACCGGCTATTCGGAAAGCATGACAGTTGACCCAACCAATGTATCGGGTGAGAGTAAATACGCCCAGAAGATAGATACGCTCATGGAGGAAAGAGCAACTCTGTCAGATTTGCGATTGAAATATCTCTGTGTAAAGCGATACAAAACCGACGACACGGGAAAGATGCGTGCATGGGTGCAGGAGGGTGTTGTTGAGTTGGGAGATTTTGCAGGCGGCCTGAAAGGTGTTTCCGCAGCTCATACAGTACACTATGTAGGCGACAGGACTCTTGGCGCTGTAGACCCAAAAACAATGACTTTTACGGCTGATGGAACAAGTCCTGCTTCGTTGTCCGACTAAGGAGATTAATCATGCCTAACATTACAATAAATATTGAAAGCCCGGTTAAATACTACGATTTTACGGACCAGCATGGAGATATACTGGCAACTCTGAAATTTGTACCGTCAGACCTTGACATATTCGAACGGCAGCAGAATGTGTATAAAGCATTTGAGGATATGTGGAGGGAATTAAAAACAACTCTTGATAATAAGAAGAAGGAAGAACTGTCGTTAGAAATAATTAATAAATATGCTAAGTCTCTCCAGGAAAAATTTGATTATCTATTTAACGCAGACACTTCTGGCTTCTTCAAAATTGCTAGTCCATTTACCCCTATGGAAAACGGCGACCCTTGGGCGCTGGTGATACTTGAGAGTGTTAAAAAAATTATAGAGCAGGAAACGGGTAAAAATTTCACGGAAATGGAAAGTAAAGCCGGAAAATATACACAACAGTATAATGCTGGCCCTGGTAAATATCCATTTCCTGTAAAATGAGTGCGGCATGGTCCCTCCCATATTCTCTCTCTGTTAATGGAATAAATTATGAAATCCGAGAGGATTTTCGGGCGGTACTGGATATTTTATCAGCGTTTGCCGATGAAGAATTATCTGACCCAGAGAAAACACAGGCAATGATTGAAATCTTATACTGGCCTGTTATACCGCCTCCTCAGGACTTAGCAGAAGCGGCAGAAAAAGCATTATGGTTTATTGACTGTGGTGTAGCGCATGAAGATACTCCATCTCCCCGTGTGATTGACTGGGAACAGGACGCAGGAATCATTTTCCCGGCTGTAAACCGGATTGCAGGATTTGAGACGCGCGGATGTCAAATTATCCATTGGTGGACTTTTTATGGATGGTTTATGGAAATTGGAGATGGATTGTTTTCGCAGGTTCTTTCCATCCGTCAGAAGCTAACAAAAGGAAAACGTCTGGAGAAATGGGAACAGGAATTTTTGAATAATAACAAAAAACTATGTGAACTTGAAGGAACAAAAGATAAGTCAAAAGAGGAGTATGAGTATTTTTCTGAGTTGCTAAAGTGAGGTGATGTTTTTGCAGCCAGATGGAACAGTATTAATAAATACAAAAATCAATACTGATGGTGCAAAAACGGGGAGCGAAGATATTAAAAGAACCCTGTCTGGAACGATGGATTACATAAAGCTTCTGCCCCAGGCCTTTAAAGATATACCAAGCATAATGAAACATACATTTTCATCTGCTTCAAAATCTATACAAAATCTTACACCGAGTGTACGCAATTTGCAAGATGAAGTGGACCGGTATAAAGATGCATTGTATTACGCTGAAAAGGCTGGTTATGGACTTGGAGATGCACCATACGACAAAGCATTAGCAGGATTGCAGCGGGCGAAAAAAGCAATGCAGGATTATAAGAAAAAATTGCTCGGTGTTGATAATGAACAAAAGAAAGCAAGCAAAAGTGGAAGTAAGCTCAATAAATCTTTAAAAGGTACTGAGAAAGCCGCCCGCGGTGCACGAATGGGATTGGGCCGAATGCTTGCAACATCTATCTTATTTAGCACTGTATTCCGCGCCATTTCCGCAGTAACAGGCGGATTAAAAGAAGGTATTGATAATCTGGCCCAGTATTCGGATGATACCAATAAGGCATTATCCATACTGATGTCTGGTATGACTCGGCTTAAAAACTCTTTCGCCACAGCCTTTTCCCCGTTGGTTGAGTATGTAGCTCCGGCCCTGACTCAGTTTATCAATTTACTATCCCAGGCCGTCACCTGGACGGCGCAACTATTGGCAGCATTAACCGGAAAGGATACATTTGTTAAGGCGGTTAAGGTACAGCAAGATTATGCTGATAGCCTGGACAAGACGAACGATGAAACCAAAGATGCAGCCAAAGAAACAGAAAAGGCATTAGCACCATTTGATAAGCTGATACAGATAACAACCGGCAAGAAAAAGAAGGAAGATAAGAACGAACTTAAACCGGAAGATATGTTTATCACTGAAGAAGTATCCAATGACATTAAGTTGCAGGCAGAAGCAATAAAGGATACTCTGGGAAAACTGTTCGACCCACTTAAGGAATCGTGGTTTGAAAATGGCCCGCAGGTAATGAGTTCACTGCAAAATACATTTTCTGCTATCAAGCAACTTGCAAGTGATGTAGGTGCATCATTCATGCAAGTGTGGAACGTAGAGGGATATGGGAAAGCAATTACAGATGATTTACTAATCACATTTTCAAATCTGGTTGATACAGTCGGAAATTTAGTCACCAACTTTGATAAGGCATGGGTATCTGGCGATACCGGGACAAACATTTTAAGACACTTGGGGGATATCATTCTTGAAATAACAGGATTTTTCCGTCAGGCATCAGAAAGTTTAAAAGAATGGTCTGCGGATTTAGATTTTACTCCTTTGCTGGAAAGTTTTGACAGGGTGTTAGTTGCTATAAAACCCATTGTATCAGATGTTGGAAATTTACTATTGTGGTTTCTTAACAATGTATTGCTTCCAATTGCAAAATGGGGAATAGAACAAGCATTGCCGGCAGTATTTGATTTAATTGCGGCAGCATTAAAAGCAATACATAGTGTGATTGATGCACTTAAGCCTTTTGGAATATGGTTATGGGAAGAATTTTTACAGCCATTAGGAGAGTGGACCGGGGGAGTTATCATAGCTGCATTAGAAAAAATTGTGGAATGGCTTACTAGATTTTCGGACTGGATAAGTCAAAACCAGACATTGGTGGAAAATATTACACTTGCAGTACTGGCATTTTTTGCAGCATGGAAGTTTTCAGAATTTGTATTGGGAATAGGACAATTAATAAGCAATCTTGGAGGATTTTTAGCAATTGGAGAACGTGTTATTTCACTTTTAGCAAGAACTGTATCAAATATAAATCCACTTGTCCTTGCTATATCAGGCATAATATCGCTGATTGCTGTATTGGCCAAAAACTGGAACAACATGTCCCCAACAGAAAAAGTCATAGCAAGTATACTGGCAGCGGCTTCAGCAGTAGGAATCTTGGCGGTTGCTTTGGGCGCTTTGGCTGGTGGTGTAGGCGCTGGTGTTGTAGCTGCTTCATTAGCTGCTGGAATAGCTGCTGCTACAATAGCAATTAATGCTGGTAAGCGTGCTGCATCTGCCGGATATTCTGGTGGGTATGGAGGAAGAAGTGCCTATCCCATGTCTGCCTATGCAGCAGTCCCATATAAAATGCCAATGCTTGCAACCGGAACAGTAGTACCACCACGGGCTGGAATGTTTGCTGCTATCTTGGGAGATAACAACCGTGAAACAGAAGTGGTATCCCCTTTGTCAACTATGAAGCAAGCTCTCAAAGAAGCTTTGGCAGAGAGCAATAAATCTAGCAGAAACCAGATTGCTAAAGCAGATCTAATACTTGATGGTACAAGATTTGGTCAGCTTGTAGTCAAATTCGGAAACAACGAAAAGAATCGTGTAGGTGTAAGAATGGTAACGGAAGGAAGCGTATAATGGCACAGAATGTGGACGGAGTATTTACCATAGACGGAGTTAATCTTCGCCTATGGGTGAAATCCTTAAAGCGAAATTTTTCGGTCACAGATAGTGAAAATTCTGGGCGTGTGCAGTCTCGCCGGATGCATCGTGATATTATTGGTACATTTTATAATTACACTCTCGATATTGATGCAGAAAGAAGTAATCCAGCTGACTATGATACATTTTATGAAATTATCTCCGCCCCGGTTCAATATCACAACATGATATTTCCATATGGTCAAGTAACCAAAGAATTTGAAGCATACATAACGAGCGGGGATGATGAATTAAAAATCAACAAAAACGGAAAAGAAGGTGAGCGTAACCATTGGACCGGGTTATCCATTACCTTTACCGCTATGGAGCCGCAGAGGAGGCCGTGATGTGTTTTTAAAGCAATCCATATTATCTGACGCAGAACAGAATACTGAGGGATTAAAGATTGTTTATGACGACTTGGCCCCTTATGCCAAAGAAAATAGTACAGCATCCATTACAAGGCCTGGATTAAGACCGAGAATAGGGCTTCATCCAGGCCCTGGTTTACATCCGCATGGGACAATAATAGAGCAGGAATTTCCAGAATTAAAGCGAGATGATATTTCTTATCCCGGATATGCTCTATGCTTTCCACGGTTTTCTCTGCTTAATGGAAAGTATATCAATTTTCCAGATAATCCACTTCCGTATGGATATATAAGTCCAGAAGTATCAAATGAACAAGGATTGTTCGGATATGTTAAGCAAATACAAGGACTTAAGCCCCAAATAGGTTTGCATCCAGGAATGTTTTTATATCCTAAATCAACAACTGAAAAGATAATTGAATCCCCCATGCTTACAGTAACCTTTAATCAAAAATTCACCAGTGTAGGATTGCTCTTTACTTTTAATATGATGTCTGGAGATTATTGTACACGAATGAGAGTAAAGTGGTACTCGGATAATAACCTCTTGTCAGATATGGAGTTTTCCCCGGATTCAGTTAGATATTTTTGTAATAATTATGTGAGAGGATATAGCAAACTGGAAATCACGTTTTTGCAGACATCAAAACCCATAAGGCCAGTATTTGTTACCAGAATAGATTATGGTATATACCGTGATTTTCTAGATAACGAATTATTGGAAAGAAACTGTTTGCAAGAAATCAATGCAATATCAGAAAGCATAAGTATTAACACATTAAATTTCACGGTCAGGACAACATCCAATATACCGTTTGATTTACAGAAAAAGCAGAAACTTACTTTATATTTCAACGGTGAGCTTATAGGAAATTTTTATCTTAAAAACGGTGCCAGGAAAAACAAAACGGATTACCATATGGACGCGCATGATGCAGTGGGCGTATTGGATGGCAATGAATTCGCTGGAGGAATATATACAGGCCAGCCGGTTTCTGAAGTATTAGAGAAAATATTTGAGAATGAAGATTTTAATTATTTGTTGGATGAATCATTTTCAGATATTCCTCTTTATGGATACATACCATATACCACAAAGAGAAACGCATTAGTATACATATGCTTTGCTATTGGAGCTATTGCAGATACAAGCAATTACGATGGAATTGTTATCTATCCGCAAGAAAATGCTTTGAGTGGTGAATTTTTGAATGATGAAGTATTTTCTGGGGTTACATTGGAGCATTCTGATATTGTCACTGGAATCCGGCTAACAGTTCATACATATCAAAAATCGGATGAGGCACAAGAACTATATAATGATACTTTGAATGGAACAGCAGAGGTTATTTTTAGTGAGCCTTATCATAGTCTGGAGATAACTGGCGGAACCATTGGTCAGTTTGGTGATAACTATGCTTACATAACCGGAACCGGTGTAAATGTAATACTAACCGGAAAGAAATACAACCATCTTACCACATCAATACTTAAAGAGAATCCCGATATTGTGTTTAACAAAAATATTCGCGAAGTAACAGATGCAACGTTGGTGAACAATGGTAATGCTCAGCAAGTGCTTGAACGTGTATATGCATATTATCAGCGAGCAGAAAATGTTGTGGGAGATGTACTTATTGGAAACAAAAAATTGGGACAGAAAGTTAAGATTGATACAGATTACGATGGATACCGCACCGGTATCATTGAGAGCTACAATTATAGTTTTTCTCCAAACGAAATTAAGGCAGAGGTAAAAATACATGAGTAAGTATTTAGAATCCCTTATTTTTGACCGTACACAGACAGACATAATAAAATTGACCGACAAAGCCTACATTGATTATAAAGACCTCAACCGAATCGAACAGGCGATTAAATGGGTATCTTATGTTTTAAACCAGTATGGATATAGAAATATAACAAACAACAAGCTAAATTGGAAACCGGAGGACCATAGGACGGATAAAGAAATGGAACGTCTAAGAAAAAATATAGTTGCAATAAGAAACGCGTACTATACAGGTGATAGCACTCCCCTTACCCCAGATAAGATAACATACACATCAATTTATCAGGCCAATGCCATAGAAAAAATCATTTATGATTTAGGTAATTTGATTGAAAAGTCCTATCCGGGTCCTCAATATTTGTCGTTTAAATTGGGAACCAAAGTTATAGGAAACAGAGGTATTAATCTATGAATTTAAAAACAAATTTTAAAAATGACAAATTTTCTGGATTACGAAAATATAAGATGACCACAGATGCGTCAACCGGCCTAACAACGCTTGAAGATAAAACAGAGTATCAAGAAATAGGAGACATTTTTTCGGCTGCTGATATTAACGAAACCAATAAGGCTGTATTACAAAACAACTCAGAAATCCAAGATATCAAAGGTATAAAAAGGATTATGGTCCCTTCGGCAAATTGGAGCACCTCTGTCCCATATTCTCAGACAGTGGGTGTTCCGGGAGCAAAAGAGAACATTGGGCTTATTATTGGTGGTCCATATTTAGGGGATAAACCAAGCGCAAGCGTAGCCAGAGAGAGAAAAAAGGCTTTTGGATATGTCGATAGTGCTGAGAGCGGAAATGGAATTGTCACATTATATTGCTATGGCTCTAAGCCATCAACTGATTTTCAAATTCTTGTAAAAGGGGCGGGGAACTAGTATGGCAGAATGTATACTATATAACGGCGGTATGTTTAATAATGATTATCTCACTGCAAAACCAGAAGATGTCAAATATGGACAAACTTTTATTGGTGCAGGAACAGAAAATACACAAGAAGGAACTATGCCTACTTATTACAATGTGGAACATGATTTTCCCATTAACGGAAAGTTTTCTATTCCAGAAGGGTATTTTGTTTCAATAACATTAAAACAAGATATTCCAACATTGGGAGCACAATACGTTGACCCTTCCATCAATGGAACAACGGCTGGAGTTAAAGGAACATATATGACCGGCAATGTTTTTATTGGTGGTATATCGGGGATTTCAAGCGCTGTGATAAAAAAGGGAGTTAAAATAGGTCCATATATTGGGACATTTGAGGGATGGGTTGATTAAAAATGGCTGATTGCATAATTAAAAAGAATGGAGCTAATGCAGATACAAGTGATTTAACTGCCCTTCAATCGAGCGTAAAGGCAGGAAAAATATTTTTAGGTCGTGGAAGCGATGATGAACAAATTGGAACAATGCCGATTATACAACCTGAAAAGCATGAACTACAATTAAATCAGACGTTATCTTTAGGAGAAGGGTTTTATGAAGCTGGTAGTACAGTAACACAAAATATACCTACACTAGGTAATCAGTACGTTGTTCCAAGCGCGGATTTGCAAACAGTAGATACAGCTGGTAAATATATGTCAGGCGATGTTTTTGTTGAAAGACTACCGAATCTTATTGCATCAAATATAAAAAAGAATGTAGTCATTAGGGTAGGAGATACAACTATTGTAGGAACTTACGAAGGATATGAAAATGACGACCCATATACGCCATATTACAATGGTGTGTTTGCTCCAGGACAATCAATAAGCTCGTTTCCTTCCTTTGGGCGCAAAGGAGGAGCGTACTACAAAGGGGACGTGACATTTGGGCGGAATAACATTCATCTTGAGAATCCCCTTAGCACAGATTATGTAACAACAGCAATTGTATTTAATGTTCCTCTCAATTTTGATAATATCAATCGAATAACGTTAAAATATTCCCTCGCCAATGCATCTGGTGGTTGTGAAATGGTGCTGGCTACTGGATATGTTAGTGATTATATATATATGAGAGATTCTAGTGGCTCTGGAAAGGATTATAATGATGGACTAGAAGATTATTGGAGGAGAGAAATACCAAATACATCAGGCAATTTAAAAACGAATAGTTTTGATGTATCCAATATTACTGGAACACGATTTATATATATATCACTTTTTATGCGCACTACAGCAAGTACATCAGTTGTCAATATGACATTAAGGGAATTAAAATGCAGCATATAGGAGGAGAGCATGGCAATAAATGATTTAGAAAAAATGGACAACTATAATCCAACTAATTATGTAAATAATTCTGAACCGGATATTGATGCTGAACATCTTAATAAAACAGAAAATAAACTGGAAGAAACTGTTGAAAAAGCTAATGAAATAATTGATACACTAAAAGCATTAATTTCAACCGTTCAAACAAATTCACAAACCACAGTTCCGTCATCTTCGCTGGTCTATTCGATGCAGCAAGCAATCACAAAAAATACGGATGATATTGCTACTGCAAATAGCAATTTAGCAGCGGCCAACGCAAAGGTGACTTTAAACGGCGTCGAGAACATTAATGGGTTTACAGCCGTATATTCCGACCGGACCGACCGGGCATTCCAGTTACAATATGATTCTGGCGAGATTGCATCAATCGCATTTAACAACACCGGTATCTGGTATGATTTTTATGACGGTCAAAACTGGAAACAGGTTTGGAAGTTTTATAAGCCGTAATCATTTTGTGCTGAAGGCATGTAGGTTCGTAAGGATTGGAACTTGATTGTTATAACCAATAAATCGTACGGTATCACCTTTACGCACAGAAAACCATATAGGCATTGACGAATTGACTGTGACATCATTATTGACCCAAAAAATATTTATCCCATTTATAAGTACATTACAACCCTGAGCTGAGATGTTAAAACCAATGGAACCACAAACTATACAATCCTCTGTAGCTGCCCAACTTGTACCGTTAGCAAACCCATCTTTAATTTTTTTGCTGGTGTCTATGTATGGTAAATTGCTATTTGCTATATAAAAACCATATCCACGAAAGGAGTCAAATGAACCAATTAAAATTATCAAACAACACAAAATACGACTTAATAACAAACGGGGTGGAAGAATCAGGAGATTACCTAACCCTTTCGTTTCTTCCCGGCCTAGACAGTTTTGAAACAGTAGAAGTAGAATTCAATGTGACAAACACAGAAAAAATTTACATACTTGGTTTGAATGGTCAGCCGATGGAAGTAAAAACAGGATTTACCCGGTTGGTGGAGATGCAAAAGAAAATGGATTATGCCATATCCTATGAAACAGTAAATACCGGAACCGAAGAAGCGCCGAATTATGAAACCAAGGAAGTGAAGGATACCGTTATGGTAGTTAAACTTCGTAGGCCAGATATCCGGGATACAGTACAGACCTTGCAAGATACAGTGGATGCAATGATTTTAAGTCAGTTGGAGGTGTAATATGTATACAACGTTAAAAAGATTATATAACAATGGTAAAGGTCCATTAACTATTGATGAGCTTAACCGGGCTGTATTACTTGGATGGATTACAGAGCAACAGAAGAACAGCATAATTGGAGGATGATTATGAGAGATATCACATTGTGCCATCCACGTTTGCAGCTTTTAGCAGGTCAATTGGTGGATGAATGTAATAAACAGGGATTAAAAATTAAGATAGGCGAAACTCTGCGTACTGTAGCAGAGCAGGATGATTTATATGCCCAGGGCAGGACTAAACCGGGCAACATTGTAACTAATGCGCCCGGTAGCAGCTATAGCTCCTATCATCAGTGGGGGACTGCTTTTGATATCTTTCGCAATGATGGGACCGGAGCTTACAACGAATCTGATGGTTTTTTTAACCGTGTAGGTGCTATTGGTGTATCTCTTGGCCTGGAGTGGGGAGGAAATTGGAAATCCATTATGGACAAGCCACATTTTCAGCTTCCAGATTGGGGGAGCAGCACATCTGGAATTAAAAAGCTTTACCGTACACCGGATGAATTTATGAAAACCTGGGTGACAGAGGAACGCACTGGCTGGATTAAGGACAATAACGGCTGGTGGTACCGCAGACCAGATGGAACTTACCCGGCTAATAAGTGGTGTATCATAAATCACCATTGGTACTTATTTAATAAGGATGGTTATGCTTGCACGAGCTGGCACCGCTGGAATGGCAGCACATGTGACCCGGTTGACGGTTCGGGAGATTGGTATTACTTTGACCCGACACCAAACGGACCGTTTGAGGGAGCCTGCTGGCATAGTCAGGATAATGGGGCGCTGGAAATCTGGTACATAGAGGATTCTAACTCAATATAAAAGCGCCAGATTTTTACACTGACGCTTCTATAAATATTATACCATCTTCGGAAATATGCAACACGAAATGCAACACGGAGCCTGGAAACCGCATAAAACCGTTGTATTTTACGGGTCCGATTCCCGTCAGCAGCTCTTCCATAAAACCTTGTAGATACGGGAAAAACAACGTATTTACAAGGTTTTTTCATGTTTTTAAACAGCACTTCCTACGTCTGCCGCAGAGGAAGATATGCTATTTTTTATTATATATGCAACACGATGCAACACGAAAAATATGCTATTTTATTACATGCTGTTTAATTTTTCAAAGTGCTTATTAATTTTTTTATTCTGCCGGACGCTTTCCAAGTCAATTACATTTCTGTATACTGCTTTCATGATATTGTCGCTGGCCCATCCTCCCCGCTGCAAAATATATTGGTCCGGTATGCCTATGGCGTGCATAATGGATGCAGCATAATGCCGGAGGTCGTGAAAGCGGAAATGGGGTATATCAATCTTTTTGAGTACTCGTCCGAATCGGTGTGTGATGTAATCCGGGTTCATATCAAGCAACTTTCCTTTTTTTTCAGATATCCGGTCAATTACAAATGCGGGCATTTCTACATCCCTTGTACTATCATCCGTTTTAGGCTGTTTGATGTACCATTGATTGTCTGGCCCCTTGACCATATTGTCTCTTACATGGATAATACGACCCTCTACATTTTTATCAGTAAGGGCGCTTATCTCTCCGCGTCTGAGTGGTCCAAAGGCTGCTAGTAAAACAGCTATTTCTAAATCAGTACCTTTGATTGCCTCCAGCAGCTTTTTAATATCATTGTCATTGGGGCAATATAATTCAGGACGTTTTTTCTGAGGCAGTTTAACTTTTAGAGTTAAATCCGGTGCAAACATCTCCAGGGATGCAGATAACAGGCCATAGGCATTTCGGACTGTCTTTGGAGAGAGTTGTTTAGAGGCCAAATCACTTATCCATATCTGTACAGATGGATTCGTTAGTTCTGAGAGCCGTTTACGCCCAAATGCTCCGCCGAAATACTGTCTTTGCATACCTGTGTACCCTCTAAGCGTGGAAGGGCTTAAAACGCCTTTCTTGACGTTTAAATAACGTTCAATAGCTTGGTTCACTGTTATATCTTCGTCCTCGTCCTCATCCGGTTCATTGTATTGCTCTATGGGCTTATCTTTCATATCTAATTTCCATCGAGTAGCCATTTCCTTTGCTTCCTTGCGTGATGGAGCAACAAAGCTTTTGTAATGCCGCTTGCCTTTATCATCTGTATACAGATACACTTGCACTCGGACATTTCCAGACGGCAGTTCTCCTTTTTTCTTTTTCGGGGCTTTCTTTGTCATTTCTCTTTCCTCCTTCAATTGATTTCCCTAAAAATAGGTATAAAAAATACAGCTCCGCAAATATCTTGCAAAGCCGCCCCGAAGATGGTACAATATAGGTGCGAATTATAGTACATATCTTCGGGTATGTAGGCCGGTTCCTGTTGGCGCAGGGGCCGGTTTTGTTTTACATATTTAAAATCTGTTTCTTTTTTTCATCAAACTCTTCTTGTGTTAATGCTCCAATGTCAAGTAATTCTTTTAAGGCCTTAATCCCTTCTAAATTTTGCTTCACATCATTAATTATTATCGCTTTATCAGGAATTTTAGAGAAATCAAAACATCGTATTTTTGAATCAATTTCTCTAGTGCATTTGAATGACAATTTGAAAATTTTTTTGCTATCTTGATTTCTGAAAGTAATAGTAGCATTGGTAGACTTTTCAATATTAGATGATAGTTTTGTAGAATTTGAAACTACATTCCCTAGAGTTTTTGATAATCCCTTATTTTTTCCATTTATTCCACCAAGCATTATGTTACCTACAACTGCTCCTAATCCAATGTTAGATGTTTTTTCCTTTGATTTTGTCTTGCTCTTTTCTGTAGTAGTTCCTGAAGAAGTTGTTAAAGTTGAAAACTCTGGTCCATCCCATTCATATTCAATTAAATCGTAGAATGTAGACTTATCTTTATTTAAAAATATTTTTCCAGAAGGTTCTTGAGTAATAATTATGTATCCTGTTTTCAATCCCAATTCTTTATATCCAAAAATAGCCTGTATTTTTATTGAACGGTTCTTTTTTTCATCGTCTAAATGATATTCTATTATTTCTAAATTAGGAGCATATTCATGAATAAAGTCAACAGTTTTTTGAATCAATTCATTTGCATTATTAGAAAAATTAAAATTTTCTATAATGTTTGCTTGCGTTACAAAATTCATATACCCTTTTTTGCTGGTCGCATAACAATAATCAATTCTTTTCATTTGTTCATATGCAAGGGATACTTTATTCCCCATAAATGTAATCAAATTAACTCCTGTTTTACCGATATATAATTCCTTAGTCGTTCCTTTAATACTCATGAGCATCCTCCATAATGTGCATCATATTCAATGTTCTGTACATCATCTTTTTCAAAATCATTTCCTTCTAAGTGCCTCATAACATGCCAGAACCTCTGTCTTTGAGATTCTCTGGTTGCATTTTTATCTAAAAATATAGTAACGGTTCCATCCTCATTAGGCGTTACGGCTTCATGTACTTTTCCAGATGGAAAGCTAATCAATTGGACGTTGTAGTCAATCGACATTGCCTCGTTCCTTTCTTTTCAAAGCTAAAAGCATATCATGTGTAGTTTTCAAATCATCTGCCGTTGCATCCCTGGCAGCATCGAATAGCAGACGCAGTTCTTTATTCTCGAAAATGTCTTGTGCTATGGCCGCAGTTTCTGGATTGATATAGTATCTGTCAGCTTCTGCTTTCTCGTTTCCGGGCATTAAATCATTGACCGACACTCCAAAATAGTCAGCTATTTGTTGGAGTTTTTTTATTGTCGGGCTTGTGCCTCTGGTCTTAAATTTACCAATATACCCCCTTCCAAATCCCAATTCCTTTTCTAAGGCCGTAATCGCAATTCCGCGTTGTTTGCAAAGGTCAGAAATTATATCATATGTTGTCATGGTGGCCTCCTGATAAAAGTAGAAAAAAGTCTACAAAAACTATTGACAACATAGAATATAGTCTGTATAATACAGATATATGGAGTAGAAAAAATTCTACCAAATGTAAAATACAGATTTTGATGTTGTCTATGATTTTGCTGGTAACTTGATTATAGAATAAAATCTACATCATGTCAATATATAAGGTAGAATTTTTTCTAAAAGAAAGGAGGATATAAGTTGCTGATTTACGATAGGATTAAAGCAATATGTGAAGAAAAAGGTATTAGTGTTCGACAAGTAGAAACAACTGCTGGACTTAAAAACGGTGCTATTAGCAAATGGAATGATTCAAGTCCCACTGTAAAAAGCCTCAAAGCGGTCGCGGATGTTTTAAAAGTCAAAGTTGATAAGCTTATTTCTTAGAGTAGGAGGTGATGGAAACGTACATATCAAAAAAGCGATGGCAGCAGATGGAGAAAAGAGTCGCTGACCTTGAACACAAAAGCCAGCGACAGGATTCTACTTCTCTATCCTTGATGAAAGATGCTTTAAAAGATGCTTTTCAATTTCCCGTTCATCAAGGCGAAGAACTCCCGATTCTTCAAGCAGACTTAAAATTGACTGGGTTGATAATTTCACAGACACAGAAAGACAATTAAGAATCATTTTTGAAAATATTTCTTCTTGTGTCATATCATCGTTTAAGTCAGCCAATATACATTGCTGGATAGACGATTGCTCACGTTTTAGCATATCATCAACAGCTAGATTGAGTGCTTTGACAGTAGTTTCTTTCATTAGATTACCCCGTATTTTTATACTTGGCGCTGCAACGCCTGTAATTAGATTATAGAGGTGAGGGGGAGGAATGACAAGATAATGATTTCTATTTCTTAAAGTAGGAGGTGAGAGAGGATGAACGGACCAAAGTTTAGATTGGTGAGCGATGGAAAACATACCTATTTTGAATTATGTGGAAAATCTATAGGGAAAGGTATTTCATCCGTTTCTTATGTTCATGAAGCAGGTAGGAATCCAGAAATTGCCATGTCTTTTAACTTGAATGATTTTGAATTTTTGGAAGATGGTAAGGTTGATAGGGTAACAAATACTCTGATTGGAGTAGAGCCGCCCAACAAGACGGCTCTTAGGAATTAATTGGTTGCCTTTTCGTATCCGGCAGACGTTAATTCTATTGAAGCTATAACATCATTTCGGCAAATGATATATCCATATGATTCTAATTCATTAATAATTCTATCAGAGAAAGCAATATAAAAGTCAGAATCAAAAGATTTACGCTTCGTTTTATCAAATTCATTGGCCATTTTACGAAGAAGCAACATTGCATTTTCAGACATATTATCTCCTTTCTTATGTACTCGGCGCAGCAACGCCTGTACTTAAATTATAAAGGAGTTGGGTAGGAATGACAAGATTAAAGGAGGAAACATGGAAGAAATAATAAAATCGTATAAAGGTTTTAACAAAGATATGACCTGCAAAAATAAACAATATGAAGTGGGAAAGGATTACGAGGAAGATAAAGCCGTTGCTTGTGAGTGCGGAATGCATGCATGCGAATACCCACTTGATTGTTTTAAATATTATCCACCATCAAAATCTGTGTATTGTGAGGTAGAGCAGAGTGGAGACATAAGCAGACACGATGATGATAGTAAAATTGCATCAACAAAGATGCACATTGGTGCGCAGTTGAGTATTGCTGGAATTGTAAATGCGGCCATCAAATATACCAAGGAAAAGATTGAAACAACTTGTATAGAATCTAAGGCAGCAACAGCCGGGGACTACGGAGCAGCAACAGCCGGGGACTACGGAGCAGCAA
>OBUX01000171.1_pt1 | contig 46073 bp, 47 predicted proteins | sample 1501181 | NCBI WGS metagenome assembly OBUX01 (sample SAMEA2579935, study PRJEB22360) | human gut metagenome | biome: human gut; feature: human-associated habitat; material: faeces | place: Denmark | collected 2008/2010 | reverse complement strand
AGCTTAAATCATAGATACCGTAAGGGATTTTATTCTTTATTTAAAACTTTGCAACAGAACCAGAATATTTATGCCAGTTAATAAAAATGGTTTACCTTTTTATCTCGATAGAAAATCAGATGTAATACGCTTTGGACTTGATCCGGATAATCATGTGAAAGAACAACAACTTTTTAAATATCCGGTTAAAACGGATAAGCCAAATAAAAAAGAACGTTTCATTGAAAAAGAAAGTGAATCTTTAATTCAATTAGGATATAAAATTGTAGTTGATACAGTTACTGGTGTTAATTATTTAGAGAGCCCTAGAGGAGGAATTACACCTTTGCTTGATGAAATTAGGAAAGTTTGCATCGATAAAATTAGTAAGTAAATAAAACCCACCCCTGAAAATCTTTTTTTGGGGTTATTCTATATTCAATTATTAATGATAATTATAGTGATGAGAGAGCAATTCTAAGCCATTTTCACAAATATTGATCGGTAGTTATGCAATGAAGAGATTTTAACGTTCGCTCTTACAGGATTAAATATGATATGTAGATGAAAATAAAAAAATCTCTATTTAAATACGAATAATTGTTCATACCAGGCATGTGGCCAACCATCAAAAGACGAATAACTGGTTTCGCTTTGCTCAACTGACCTTCAACGTTTTGTATAGTTTCCCTCTCTGCGTTCAGTCCAACTATGCCAAAAGTTTACAGGTGTATAAAAAAATACGGAAAACTGAATTTTGCTAGTTGCAAAAGAGAACATTCGTTCGTATAATGGGTTAGTAGAAAGAAGGGATTTTGGATGAATTTGACGTTCGATTATACGAAAGAACCCAGTCGTGATGTGCTTTGTATCGACGTAAAAAGTTTTTATGCTAGCGTGGAATGCGTAGAACGTGGACTTGATCCATTGAAGACAATGCTTGTGGTCATGAGCAATTCTGAAAATTCAGGCGGCCTGGTACTCGCTGCTTCCCCTATGGCAAAAAAAGTATTAGGTATTTCCAATGTTACAAGGAATAATGAAGTTCCGGACCACCCAAACTTAATTATTGTATCTCCACGCATGAAATTGTACATGAAGAAAAATCAAGAAATTAACAATTTATATAAACGCTTTGTATCTGATGAAGATCATTCTGTATTCAGTGTCGATGAATCGTTTCTTGATGTGACTGCTTCGCTGACCTATTTTAAGTGTGACACCGCCTATAAACTGGCCAAGATTATTCAACGTGTGATTTATAACCATATGGGATTGTATGTGACAATCGGAATTGGGGAAAATCCGTTGCTGGCCAAGTTAGCATTGGATAATGAAGCAAAGAATGCACCAGGATTTGTAGCTGAATGGCGCTATGAAGATGTGCCAAAAAAAGTTTGGCCAATCTCCCCTCTTACAGAATTTTGTGGGATAGGAAATCGCATGGCTGCTCGCTTAAAAAAGCTAGGTATTCGGTCCATTTATGACCTAGCGCACATTGAACCCTACATGTTAAAAGAGCGTTTTGGTATCATGGGACTACAGCTGTACGCGCACTCATGGGGCATAGATCGTAGTTTTTTAGGGCAAAAAGCGGGACGACCAACAGAAAAATCATTTGGTAATAGTCAGGTCTTACCCAAAGATTATGCAAATAAAGAACAAATAAAATTGGTTTTGAAGGAATTGTCGGACCAGGTTGCTAGTCGCTTACGCATGGCATCGTGTCAGACAACCTGTGTCTCTTTGTTTGTTGGCTACTCAAAAGGTCAGACAGACAAATACGGCCAAACCGGCTGGCGTAGACAAATGAAAGTAGAACCAAGTAATAACACAAAAGTCTTGACTGAACATGTACTGCGTCTTTTTGAAGAGAATTACGCACCAGGGGTCGACGTACGAAATTTAGGAGTATCTTATGGCCGTCTTGTATGGAACAAAAATTTACAGCTGGATTTATTTTCTGTTCCGGAGGAGCAAATTCATGAAACGGATATGTATTTTCTTATTGATAAAATTCGTCAGAAATTTGGGTTTAAAGCACTGATACATGCTTCTTCACTGATGGAAGGCGCCACAGCAATTTCACGAGCAAGCCTTGTTGGTGGCCATGCAGGTGGAACTGTTGGCTTAGGTACAACCAAATGAAGCAAAATAGAAAAGAATTTTCTTCTTATTTTTCTCGCTCAATCAAACAAAATAAGCCATTATATTTATTACTTATGTCTTCAGAAACCAATCCTTTTCCTAAACCAGTTATAGGAACTTTTCGAGGATATGTGGAAGAAAACAAAATAATAATTGGTGAAGATTCCTATAGTATAGAAGAAATTGACTCCGTGTGTATGTATCGTCATTCTAGCAGAATAAAACAAGAAGAAAGAGTAAATTCAAATCCTTTTCAAGGTTTGGTCTCCCCTAGTTTGTCAAAAAAAGAGCAAAAAAAGTTAGATGAGTATTTTAGCGATTGGGGGTTTCGTAATGAAGGTATATGATTATAATGGTACCATTATTCCTCTAGGAGATAGCGTCCGCCAAGTGGCTTATGTAGAATGCAGCTGTGGCTGTCTAGCAAGCAGAGTTACGAATGACTCAAGCAAGTATAAATGTTCCTGGTGTAAACGAGTTTACACGCTTAGAAAAGATCATAGAACAGCTAGATAAATTGTTGAAGGTTTTATTATTGAATTGGCAGAATTTCAATCTATGCTATAATTAATACGGCAGCTCGCCTCGATTGGAGGTGTGTTATTTGTGAAAGATTTAATGTCGTTGGTTATCGCACCGATCTTTGTAGGATTGGTTCTGGAAATGATTTCTCGTGTGTTGGACGAGGAAGACGATAGCCGAAAGTAAGCTGCTATCAACACACACGCTAGGAGTCGCAACTAGTGTAAAAAAAAGCAATCCTATTCGCCGTAGGATTGCTTTTTGTGTTATTTGTACGATTTAATGTCGTTTCGCACCTATAGTATAACATATTTTTAGAGGAGGTCAACAAAAAAAGAAGTAGATATGCCCTTCCCTTATTGCTTGGAGTTTGATAGATTATTACTGCAAGCGCATTAATAATTGCATAAAGGAGGATTTCCCACCATGCCTAGAAAAACCTTTGTATATCCACACCCTATCAACACATACATTATCAAGCAACTAGGGATTACTGTTGAAGAATTTTGTGAATTACACGCTTTCTCTCAAGGAACTGTTTCTTCTTGGATTACTCGCAACAAAAAAATTGAAACACTTCCTATCTCATTTATTTATTCTCTTTCTCTGTCTGCCAGCAAAACTATGGATCAGGTTTATTCAGACCTTTTAAAACTGCAAGACGATTATTTGCTGCACTTAGAACGCCACAGACGGACTAAAAAAATTATAGACGAAAAATGATATTGTAATATCACACTATTGTAACATCGTATAGTCAAACTATAATAATATTGTATTATTACAATATCACGTTGCTACAATTTCACTATATCGCGAAGTAACAATACTATGCAATTGTAATATCGTAATATTAATAAATCGCAATAGTATGACTCCACGATTGAACAATATTGTAATATTAATAAATTATGATATTGCAATATTGCGATATTGTGATATAATAATGACATAACATCACAAGGAGGACATTATTATGGCACGAATAATTTCAGTTGCAAATCAAAAAGGCGGTGTTTCAAAGACAACGACTAGCATTAACCTTGGAGCGGCATTGCATTTTACTTTTAACAAAAGCGTACTTGTAATTGACATGGACCCCCAGGGAAATGCCACTGATAATTTTGGATTCGACATTGATGGCACGAATGTTCCAACAATATATGAAGTATTAAAAGATGAGGCTTCGATTACTGAAGCTATTCTAAATTACAAAGGAATCGATGTAATTCCTGCTGATATTGCTCTTTCTTCAGCAGAGCGTGAATTTACACAAGTTGGAAGTGAACATAGACTTAAAAGAGTTCTTCAACCAATTGAAGAAAACTATGATTATATTATTATTGATTGCCCACCAAGTTTGGGTATATTAACAGTAAATGCGTTCACTGTCTCTGATGAAATTATTATTCCTGTAGAAGCCGCATATTTTTCACTAAAAGGATTAGTTAAATTGAACGAAACAATCGAGACTGTTAAAGAATACACAAATGAGAGCTTAATCATACGAGGTGTTCTTTTCACAAAATATAATGAAAGATTTAACATTTCAAAAGAAATGAATAAAACAGCAAATCAAATTTCTGATGCCCTCCATGTAAACATATTTGATACTTACATTAGACGAACTATCACTGTTGATGAAGCCCAAGCAGCAGGTTCCGACTTGATTAGCTTTAATAAGACTTCGACCGCTGAAGACGATTATATCCAGTTTACAAAAGAATTTTTAGAGAAGGTAGGAGATTTGAATGAGTAATAATAGAGGAAAATCAGCTGCGGAACGACTTCTGGGTGCAGGGAAAGAAGACACCAATCCAACTAAAGCAACTACTTCTAATGAAAAAGAATTAAAAACTACACATGAACACATTGTTATGAATAAAAAAAACATAGAAAAATTGATTAAGCAACAAGGTAACAGCAAAAGAAATGCTGATAGTATTCGGATCAATCCAATCCTTGCAAATGCTTTAAAATACTGGACTTCAATTGGCGAACCAGAAAAAAGTAAACCTGATGTTATCGAAGAAACGCTTTTGAAATCTATTCCTGAAGAGTATTTAATTAAAGGATATGAAATGGCAAAAAAACAAAATAAAATTTGATAATATTGTGGAATTACAATATTACAATATTAGACAACAACAATATCATAATATTGTTGTTGTTTTTTTTCTACAAACGCTGTTGTATCAATAATAATCTTTTGAATATTGTAATATCACGATATTCCGATATTACAATTGCATTATATCGCAATATCGTGATATAATAAGAAAGTAGAAAAATACTGTTATATCAGTATTTGCAAGGGAAATAAAAGTAGGTTAAACTATAAACTAACAAAAACAGAGAGGTAAAGCTATGAACGATTTTCAATTTATTTCAGCTGATGAAACCTATAGAAATTTGTATTACCAATTACCTAAAGTACTTTTTACATCAGAATTTTATAAGACTATGTCTAATGATAGTAAAATAGCTTACGCAATGTTGCAAGACCGATGTGAATATTCAATACAAAATAATTGGATTGATCAAGATGGGCATATATATTTTATCTTTACACGAAATGAACTGATGGATATTTTAGGGTGTAAAGAAAATAAAATTGCAAAAATAAAAAAAGAATTAAAAGACAAAAATTTACTTTATGAAAAACGTATTCCTCCGAAAAAACTCTCTACTGGTGAATTCAAAAACTATCCAAACAGATTGTATTTAGGTAAACTGGAAGTTTCAGCAACAGATGTTTACGCCATCAGTAATGCTAGCTATACAAATGAGTTTCCCGAAAGTGGGAAAAACCAACCTTCGGATAAACATGATAAAATCAGCGTTTATTTCGAAAGTGGGAAAAACCAACGTCCAGAAGAATCCAATAATACCAGTACTTTGTTCGAAAGTGGGAAAAACCAACCCAATCTATATCTAACTAATTCTTTAGATACAATAGATACAATAGATACTGAAAAAGAACGATTGCAACAACAATTATTGCTCGATCAGTTTGCAGAAGTTCAAGAGAACACTTTCCTAAGCAAAGATAGCTTAAAATTTATTGCAGCCTTTTCTGATACTATTCAAGAAGCCCATGAAATGGTTGGAACAATTATACGTGCTAAAACTAAAGTTGAAAAAGAATACAATGTTGTTTTAATTGGGGAAGATTATCAAGAAGAAATAGACAAATGTTTGCGACGAGTGATGCATAAAATCAAGACAGATTCTACTGTTAAAAGTCCTAAAGGTTTATTTTACAAGTCTTTTTACAATTTATTTGTTGAATGTACAATAGAGAAAAAAAGTCATTTAAATAAAAATAGTACGGACAACACCCCAGAAATAACTACACATAACTGGATTGAATATCAATAAAATATGTTTTTTTGTGACCATTAATTTTGATATAAATATATAGAAATTCTTGCTGTATATAATATTTATGGTATTATCACTGTATAAATAAGCTAATTATTACCCGTGGTGCTAGTTAATTTTAATATCCTAAAGAATATCTCAAAGTTCCTTCAAAACGTCGTTGTGCTCGACTTAATAGAACACTGTAAGCCAGTAATATGCTTTCAAATCTACTCTCTAGCCCTTTAACAGAACGTGAGTTGAAATTTTGACAACCTAATTTTTCTAAGGAAGAAAAAACAGTCTCAACTGTTTTTCTTTGTTTTCCAAGTAAGCTGTGGTCTAGTTTTTCTGATTTATCCATGTTTTTACGTGGCGGAACGGATATAGTAATGTCCTTAAGGGCAAGCTTTTCATGGATTTTATGGCTAATATATCCTTTGTCCCCTAGGATATTGGGAAGATTCGCTTCTTCCGATAAAGTTTCTAACACTTTCACGTCATGGACACCTGGATTCGTGATTGAGTAAGTAATCGGAAAGCCAGTCTTAGTAACGATCATATGAATTTTAAGACCATAAAAATAAGATTTTTTTGTTGAGTTATAGCCAACTTTGGCTATTTGATTCAATAGTTTTGCTTGTCTATTTCTAACTGGTTTACACAATGGACTAGGAAAACTATCTATAATTCCGACTAGTTCACCTTTGGTGAGCTTCTTGATGAAAAAGTATCGAATAATCTTGATAGTGTAAGCTAAGTTTGAACTTAAGCGAGTGAATCGACTCCTACTAGGAAAGTCACCATTAGGAAATAAGACGGAACAAACCGCTCTATACGTGGCTCTTTGGCTAGTATAGCCATTAATTATGCCCCATATAACACAAGCAATAATCACTGTATCGCGTTGCTTCAGTTGATCAGTATTTCTTCGGTTTTTAATCTTATCTGGTACACAATTGTGGTATATGTTAGAAACAGTTCTCATAATTTCCTTGAATGTTATAAAAGTATCTGTATAATGTTCAGTATATTTTGATGAACGCATATGTAGTCCTCATTTCTTGGGAGTTTTGAGACTACTATATGCGTTTTTTTGTTGATTTACCAACATGTTTAGACATTTTCCTCTAGGAAAAAATTAACTAGCACCACGGGTAATAGTAGTATTAGCGCTATAAATAGTTTATAATTTAGATGGCAGTATCAAATCTTAGGTAGTGCTATTTAAATTTTGTTTAAGAATAGATATCATGTTTTTTAGAGGAGGGAAGAAATGAAGAAGAAAAAATCGGTCTGGATTATGATGGTTGCTATTTTGATGGGCTTTATCCCGCAAATCTTGACTGCTTATTCGAGTATCGCACAGGCTATAGAAACTCAGCCGGATAAAATCGTAGATCAATCAGGTTTAAAAGTCAGTTCCTCTGTTTCATCAGATGGAAATTCTTTAAATTGGAAATTACAGTATGAAAAAGATGTCGCAAGTGATGGCAATGATCAAGCACTGAAATTCAAAGTGACGGCTGATGGAGAAGCAATAGCTTTTAATGAAGATGCCAGTTTTGCTACTAATGATGACCAATGGTTTGCGGAAAAAGATTTTTCGAAACAATCGCAGGGTTCTCTTTCATTTACAACGGTGCTAAATGTCTCCAAGGTAGCTCTTGAAATTCAAGCCGATGCAACAAAAACGGATGAAACACAAGCTGTCACTATTAACAAGAATATTTTGACTAGTGCGGTAGAAGGTCCGCATGCGTTGAAATTACCAGCAGTGGCTACACAAAAAACGACAGAAGTAAGTGCTACTTCTCAGACAACGGCTGAAGAAACCACTAGTAGCCAAGCGACCGAAACGACGACACAAACGGAAGAAGCCAGTGAAGCAACTGAAGGAACAATACAAACTTCTGATGATTCGACTATGGTAGGGCCTCAACAAAACTATTATCGTTCTTCAGCAGCTTCTACTTATGATGTGAGTGCTTATAATGATCCTTTTAAGTATACACCTGATGGAGGACAATACCCGTCTCATGACACGAATCAGTATACGAAATCAGATTCAAGTGACATGATTAAAAACTATAATTATGGTTCTGCAGGAGATTCAGATAGTAATGTAGAAATTCAAAATATCCTCGAAGGTAATCTTAATTTTGATAATGGCTATCATGCTTACGATGTAGGGAATAACCAAAATATTAATTTGAAGAAAATCGTTATTCCTACTGATAATCCCACTCAATTTCAAATTCAACTAGATATCATTGGGGGGTCTTTGAAGACACGTAAAAATGTCGACGTTGCTTTTGTCGTTGATAAGTCAGGGAGTATGGCTAATAATGATAGATGGAAGAATTTAAAGTCGGCCTTAAATACATTTGCTCATGGTCTATTAGATGATAATCCAGGTGGAAGTGTCCAACTTGGAATAGCAGGCTTTGGTTCAGTTCAAGAAAGAACAACCCATGTTCCTTATGGAAAAGTAGGAAATTTTGGTGGCACTCAAGGAAACTACACTGGATTTACTACAAGCGCCGATGCCTTTTTGACTCATGCGTTATTAAATGAAAGCCCAAGTGGGGGAACACCAACTTTCTTAGGATTAGATGCTGGCTTAGAACTTTTAACTAATAGCCAATATAACGGAAGAGAAGACGCCCAAAAAGTATTGATTATTTTAACAGATGGATTACCAACTTGGGGACCAACTACTACTTATACTAGTAGCAGTAGTGGAATTCGTCAGAGTGGGATGACACGTTCTTCTGACAATAATGGTAGAGTAGAGACTTTTAAAGCAACTAATACTACTCTTTATATTGGAAATGGATCAGAGACTGGACCAGATATTAGTACAGTCCGAAGTAATACCATTTCTCACGGACAAAAAAGAACCGAACAAAATCCTGAAATTGATCGCTATGCCATTGGCTTTGGAGTAACAAATGTTAATGATATCTTAGATGCTTTAGGACCTCAAGGAAAATATTCAGCAACAAGTCAAACTGACTTAAATAATGTATTGAATCAAATCAAGAAAAAAATTCAAGATGTGAGTGCTCTGATTAGTAATGCCAATGTTTTTGATCCGATGAGCAAGTATGTAGCGTTAGATACTAGTTCAGTTAAAACGCAAGCTTTAACATTAAAAACAAGCTCACCTAAGTCGTTGAATGTAACGACAGGGACTCAACCAGATTATGTAAATGATGTTACCGTGGATACACGCAACAATTCGGTAAATTTATCCAATCTTACTTTATCTGGAAATGATACACAGCGAGATGGCTTGCGTGTGACTTATACTGTTTCTCTCAAAGAAGAGTATCAAGATGGCAAGTTCTATCCGGCAAATGGACCGACTTATTTAGCGGACAACCAATATAAAGATCAATTTGGCTTTGCGGTTCCATCAGTTAAAGTGCCACCACAAAAATTTGACATTGAAGCAGAAAAAATCTGGGACGATGAGGATAATCAGTGGGGAACGCGTAAAGAAGTGACCCTACAACTACAACAAAAGAGTGGCAATGAAAATTGGGCCAATGTTTCTGGGAAAACAATAACTATTAAAGCAAATGCAACCGGAGATAGCCTGAAAGGGAAGTTTTCTGATGTACCCGCTTATGACAGCTCTAAAAATGTGCTTGAGTATCGAGTAGTCGAAGAACGAGTTAATGGGTATGAAGAAGCTAGCTATTCTCCAACATCTATCAATGTAAATTCGGATAAGAAACTTTTACAAGTCACCAATAAGTTGCTAAAAACTTCTGTTACATTTACGAAAGTAGGGAATGATGGTAAAACGCCGTTAGCAGGTGCTGGCTTTACTTTGTACAAAGCAGACGGAACAACGGCTATCGGTAAAGAAGTGACATCGGATGACAATGGTCAAGTTACTTTTGACATAGAGTTACCGATTGGTAAATATGTTATCAAAGAAACCACGACACCCTTGGGTTATGAGACACAAGATCCGATTGAAATTATGATTGCTGATGCAGATGGTAAATTAACTGTTTCTGGTATCAAAGATAATCAAGTAGTCAATCTTTTGAAAGACTTTGAATTAATCGTGACTAAGAAAGACAACCTCGGGAAAGATTTGAAAGGTGCCAAGTTTAAATTAGTAGGTAAAGATTACTCTAAGGAACTCGATTCTGATACGAATGTCTTTAAATTTACTGGCTTAAAACCCGGTGAATATGAACTGATTGAAACAGTCACACCGGATGGCTATGTTGGATTGAAAGATTCAATTAAGATCGTCATTGATCAAGACGGCAAAGTCACCATTGATGGGAAAGAACAAAAAGATGTTATTACCACTGATGGCAATGTGATTAAATATAATGTTGCTAACCAACAAAAAGGACTTTTGCCATCTACTGGTGGACAAGGCATTCGACATTTAATGGAATTTGCACTACTAGTGATTGGTTTATCGGCTCTTGTCGGTGGCATTTATGTCTACCGTAATCGAAAGGAGTTGAACTAAGATGAAGAATAAATCATTGTTCATAAAAATCACCATACTTCTTTCAACTCTGCTGGTAGGGATCTTTACGGGGCAACAAGCCTTTGCGGATGACGGGACGATCGATATTGTGATCCACAAACAATTGTGGGACCAAGCACCTGATGCAGCTATTCAAAATACGGGAGCGGCCGATCAAGATATCAAAGATCCAATCGAAGGGGTCGGCTTTACGATTTATGACATTACAGAGGATTATTATAAATTGGTCAAAGGCTCTGACGAAACAACAACTATTCAAATGATTCAAGAAAATGTTGCTGATTATCAAAAAATTATCAGAGAACAAGGCCTGACTGATGAAAAAGGCACAATCAAATTTACCCAACTACCTAAAAGCAGTGGCGGTAAAAATGCGGTTTACCTGATTGTTGAAACGGCATTGCCTGATCCTGAAAAGGTAAAAGTCGAAAAAGCGGCCGAACCCTTAGTAGTGGCTTTACCAGTATATGAAATGAGCACAGACGGTAAAACCTATACGGACAAAGAATTAGCTACCGTTCACCTTTATCCTAAAAATGTGGGAACAATCGTTGAAAAGCCAGTGACACCAACTAAACCTAAAAAACCAAGTAAACCGAAGAAACGCTTGCCACAAACAGGTGAAGCAAAATCCTTCCTAGGTATATTGGGGATTCTTTTGATCGGTACGGCGATCATTTTATGGCGGAAATACTCTGTACGAAACAATTAATCAAAGGTACAAAAGACTAAGGTCTATTGGAATATTGTACAAAAAATCAAGGAGGGATTAGGAAATGAAGAAATTATGGAAAACACTTTTTGCAGCACTACTTGTAGTACCTTTATTCACCGGCGTGTTTGGTGCGAAAACAGTAAGTGCTGCTGAAGCAACAACGACAAATGTAACGATCAACAAACGAATCTGGAAAGATGGCGAAGCTCCAGCACAAGGTTCCATGCAAAATACTGGGGAAGAAATGGACTTTGGTGGAGATCCACTTGAAGGAGCCGGCTTTACAGCCTATGATGTAACAGATGCTTATCTTGCTCTGATTGCAGGTGGTAAGTCACAAGCAGAAGCAACAAAAGAAATTGCTGATAATGCGTCAGATTACACAACTGTAGCAAAAGCAGAACAAAAAACGGATGCCAATGGTCAAACAACTTTTGAAGGACTTGCTTTAAAAGACGGCGACAAAGATAAAGTCTATATGTTTGTTGAAACAAGCACGCCAGGCAATGTTTCCGTAACGACAAAGGCCGCTCCAATCGTTTTAGCAATGCCAATCTATACGTTTAAAGATGGCAAATATTCAGATACAATCAATACCAACGTTCAAGTCTATCCAAAGAACGAAACCAAGACTGATAAAAAAGAAGTTGCCAATTTAGATAAGTTCACTGAAGTTAAGGGTGCTGATGGAAATGTTTTATATCATAACCTTACAACTGGCGATGAAATCGAATATAAATTAACTTTAAATATTCCTGCGGACATTCTGGAAGATGGCGTCACTTACTCTGTAACTGATACGCCAACTGCTGGACTTGCTTATGTAAAAGATTCTTTTGCAGCAACTGGTTTAGTAGCTGGAACTGACTATGAATTAGCTGAAGATTCTGCAACTGGCGGATTTACTGTTACTTTGAAACAAAGTGAAAATGTAGGAAAATTAGCTGGTAGTCAATTGATTGCTACTTACAAAATGAAATTAACTGCTGAAGTAAATCCTGACAATTTAGTAAACAATAGTGCCCAAGTAACAATTGGTAACAAACCTCAAGATAAAATTACACCTCCAACACAATTTGGTACAGGTGGTTATAAATTCGTCAAAAAAGATTCACAATCTGGTGCAACCTTATCTGGTGCGGAATTTGTCGTAAAACAAGACTCTAACTTTGCAATATTTGAAGATGCTAAAAACACTAAAGGTGAATATATCTTTAAAGAATGGACGACTGATGAAGCAAAAGCAACGAAAATCGTTTCTGACGACAAAGGTGAGTTGAAAGTAATTGGTTTGAAAAATGGTGACTATCAATTAGAAGAAAAAGCGACTTCAAGTGATAAATATGTGTTACTTGATGAAGATGTCGATTTCACTGTTGAACACGGTCAATATGGCAGTCAAGAACTAAAGTCTGTTCTTAACACGCCTAAAGGTCTGCTTCCATCAACAGGTGGTAACGGGATCTATGCCTTCTTACTTATCGGTGCTGCTCTTATGATCGGTGCTTACGCTTGGTTCAAGAAATCTAAAACACAAGCTGAAGTCTAAGATATAGTTTTAAAATAGGGAGAAGGCAGCTTCATTTCTTGAAGTTGCCTTTTCTTTCTTTTAAATAGGGAGAAGGAGGTGCAAGCATGGATCAGCGCCAAAAAAATGAACGGATCAATTTGATTTTAAAACTGCTAATGGCGATTTTATTTACGACCGGTGCCATTATTTTCAGCTATCCCTTTTTGGCCAATGCGGTGAATTCCTATTATGACCAAAAGATGATGGAAAAAAACTTGGCTGAGATGGCCGCAACAAATACCAAAGAACAAGCAAAAAGGCACCAAGAAATGGCCGAAAAAAATAAAGAGCTAGCTGAAAGTAAGAACATGACCAATATTCCTGGCATGGGACTGGTAGAAGACCCGTTTGAAAATGAGGTCGATGATGCCAAAGATCCGGGTAAAGCCTATTATAAAGAGCATACCGTGGGTGCTATCTATATTCCAAAAATTTCGGTCAGCTTACCTTTATTTGATGAAACCAATGCTGCTCTTTTAGAAAAAGGCGCGACGATTTTACAAGGAACGTCTTATCCGATCGGTGGCAATAGTACCCATTCGGTGATCTCAGGCCACAGTGGCTTGACGGAACGTAAACTTTTTACAGATTTAGAAAAGTTGGTGATTGGCGATGATTTTTATTTGACCATTGCTGGGGAAAAATTGGCTTATGCGGTCGATGACATCCAGATCGTTTTACCGTCGGATATCGACAAAGTGGTCATCCAACCGGGGCGGGACTTGGTGACCTTATTGACTTGTACACCTTATGGCATCAATACCCATCGTTTATTAGTCACTGGACACCGTGTACCTTATGTGGAGGAAATGGCGGAGGAAGTGACCAGTACCAAAAAAGCGGTCGAACGGCGTTTTCGCTTGTATTTACTACTGATCCCGCTTTTCTTTGCCATGATTTTCTATTGGATGTATCGCAAGTTCGTCTATTATCAAAGCGGCAAACACAGTTATGACTTTTGTTTTTACTTATTGGAAAATGGTCAACCCAAAGCAGGCGTGACTTTTACCTTAGTCCGTAAAAAACGCTGGGCAACAGATGTCACTAGCCAACCAGTTGCTGTAAGCCAGGTGGATGGATGGGTGTTTTTCCCTGAGATCAGAGGGGGTCGTTATTATGCCAAGGCGATCGATGGGTCGACAAAACCAGTTAAGGGCAAGGTCCGCCGTTTAAAAGATCGGCAGTTTGTTTTAAGCCGCGTCACGAAGAAAAAGCAAGGTAAGAAAGTTACTTATTATCTGGAGAATGGAGCGAAAAAATGAAGAAAAATCGGCAAGTGATCTCGCAAATTGCGATCATCCTCATTTTTATGGTTGGCGTCTTGACCATGCTCTATCCCTTTTATGTCGATGCGTTGAATAATGTGATCGATCAAGTGCGCGTCGATCGCTATTTGAAGGAAAGCCAGAAAGAATTTGAAGCCGAACGCAAGCGACTGGCGGAAGAAAATAGTAAATTGAGCGAAAGCGGGTTAGCTCCGGGTGCCGATCCGTTTGCGAATCCGAATGGCGGTACGGTTACAGCTGCTTATTACAAAAAGCATTTGATTGGGACTATCAATCTTCCTGATTTGGCCATTGAGTTACCGCTGTTTGATACGACCAATGATGATTTATTGGAACAAGGCGCGACGGTCCTAGATGGCACGTCCTTTCCTGTTGGTGGCGCAAGTACCCATGCGGTGATCTCGGCTCATCGTGGCTTGCCAGAACGGGAACTCTTCACCAATCTGCCGGAGCTTAAAAACGGTGATATTTTTCTGCTAAATGTCTTAGGGGAAACCTTGGCTTATGAAGTGTTTGACAGCCAAGTCGTGACGCCAGATCAGACTTCGGTTTTAAAGATCGAACCAGGCCAAGACTTGGTGACGCTCATGACCTGTACCCCTTATATGATCAATAGTCACCGTTTGTTAGTCACAGGAAAACGCGTGCCATATACACCGGCTGCCGAGAAAAAACAAGTCAAAGGCGATCGTTTTCGTAAGTTGAAACAAATCGCTATCTTGGCGGGGACGGCCCTGTTGATCTTAGCCGCTATTTATCAATTGTATCATGTGATCGCCCGTTACCGACTGCGGAAAGTGCGTTTTGATTTCACAGTTTGCTTAGAAGGCGTGGCAGAACATACGCCAATCGCACTCTATGATAAAAAAGGGAAAAAAGCCCTGCGGCGTAATGGAAAAGCCTATCAAGAACTAACAGATCAAACCGGACAAGTCACTTTTACCGATCTACCAGGGGATTGCTATCGTTTGAAATTGGGCAAGAGTTGGTTGGTGCAGTTTGGTTTGAAGAAAAAAAAGAGGCCATCCAAGATTTGGAAGATAAATAAGAAAAAAGTTATGTTAAAAGAAGAAAGAATACTAGAAGTCAAATAAAAAATGCTCATGTTATCAAATGATTTAAATCCATAAGATACACGTTTCATTGTTTAATATGGGTATTCTTAGCTTCTATTTTGTCATTGGTATGGGGATAAATCAATGCACTTCGTATACCTTCGTTATATTTGAGTAAATTTTGTAGTTTTTTCTAAATTCTTCGTCTAAACTTTCTGTAAGAAGTGGGAATTTAGGTGCACGGAAACTACACCAAGTTTTTTAATATTCCATCTGTTTTTAGTTAAGAAACGCCAATTTACTTTCAGTTTCTGTGCTTCATTTTTGAGCCCTTTTAATTGCAGCTTTTTCATCATTTTTACACGAAAGGCTTGAAACGGATGTTCCAGTGACCTCGTTTAGAGCGTACATTTATTCAAGAAATTGATAAGTTAAATGATGGATCAGTTAAGGTAGCAGCAGGAACTATGTATGGAGCGATTGAAAATTTACTTAAGCTTAATTTGATAGAAGAAATTCCAAGTAGACCTCATCGTCGCAAAGAGGGTAAAAATCTCTTAAAGGGATTTTTACCCTCTTTGCGACGATGAGGCCTTTGTTTTTCGTTCTCGTTTTTTGTTTGATTAACTAGAAGGGATTAAAAGACTGCATTTTGATTTATTTTTTTAGGGTAAAGGAGAGAGTAGCCCGAAAATTTTTAGTTGGCTTGGACTGAACGAAGTGAGGGAAAGGCTACTAAAACGTCGAGGGGCAGTGAGAGCGTAGCGAACACTTGATTTTTTTAGTTGCTATCTTTTATAGGTCAATAGAGTATACCTATTTGTCCTAATATGATTTTAGCAGTATAATTGACTTGGTGAATAGGTCATTTAAGTTGGGCATAATAGGAGGAGTAAAATGAAAAAATTTATTTATCGAGTTTTAGAAAATGACGAAGTGGTGGCTATTTTTAATGAGCAACAATATGCGCAAGATTTTATCGCTTACGAAAAGACAATTTCTGATAAGCAATTTGAAATTGAAAAAGTAGATATTGCTGATTGGTTATTGCAACCGAGAGAATTTTAGAGGTTGGTTGAAAATGGCTAAAATTGGTTATGCACGTGTCAGTAGCAAAGAACAGAACTTAGATCGGCAATTACAAGCGTTACAGGGCGTTTCTAAGGTCTTTTCAGACAAATTAAGCGGTCAATCGGTCGAACGCCCACAATTACAAGCTATGCTTAACTATATTCGTGAAGGGGATATTGTTATTGTTACTGAATTAGATCGATTAGGACGAAATAATAAAGAATTAACAGAATTGATGAATCAAATTCAAATTAAGGGGGCAACCCTGGAAGTCTTAAATTTACCCTCAATGAATGGTATTGAAGATGAAAATTTAAGGCGTTTGATTAATAGCCTTGTCATTGAATTGTACAAGTATCAAGCAGAATCAGAACGAAAAAAAATTAAGGAACGTCAGGCACAAGGAATCGAAATTGCTAAGAAAAAAGGCAAATTCAAAGGTCGGCAACTGAAATTTAAAAAAAATGATCCACGTTTAAAGCATGCTTTCGATTTGTTTTTGAATGGTTTATCCGATAAAGAAGTTGAAGAACAAACTGGAATCAATCGCCGAACGTTTAGAAGGTATCGAGCAAGATATAACGTGACAGTCGATCAAAGAAAAAACAATGAAAAGAGGGATAGTTAATGAGTACGGTTATTTTAGCTGAAAAACCAAGCCAGGCATTAGCCTACGCAAGTGCTTTAAAACAAAGCACCAAAAAAGACGGTTATTTTGAGATCAAAGACCCACTATTTACAGATGAAACGTTTATCACCTTTGGTTTTGGGCATTTAGTGGAATTAGCAGAACCAGGTCATTATGACGAAAAGTGGCAAAATTGGAAACTTGAATCGTTGCCGATTTTTCCTGATCGATACGATTTTGAAGTTGCAAAAGATAAGGGAAAGCAGTTTAAAATTGTTGCAGAACTTCTCAAAAAGGCAAATACAATTATTGTTGCAACAGATAGCGACAGAGAAGGTGAAAATATCGCCTGGTCGATTATCCATAAAGCAAATGCCTTTTCAAAAGATAAAACATTTAAAAGACTATGGATCAATAGCTTAGAAAAAGATGTGATCCGAAGCGGTTTTCAAAATTTGCAACCAGGAATGAATTACTATCCCTTTTATCAAGAAGCGCAAACACGCCAAATTGCCGATTGGTTGATCGGCATGAACGCAAGCCCTTTGTATACGTTAAATTTACAACAGAAGGGCGTACAAGGTACATTTTCACTAGGACGTGTTCAAACGCCCACCTTATACCTTATTTTTCAGCGCCAGGAAGCCATAGAGAATTTTAAAAAAGAACCTTTTTTCGAGGTGGAAGCTAGTATAAAAGTAAACCAAGGGTCATTTAAGGGCGTTCTAAGCCCCACACAGCGTTTTAAAACCCAAGAGGAGCTTTTAGCTTTTGTTTATTCTAAACAAGCTAAAATAGGCAATCAAGAGGGGATAATTGCTGATGTTCAAACCAAAGAGAAGAAAACGAATAGTCCGAGTTTGTTTTCTTTAAGTAGTTTGCAGTCAAAAGTCAATCAGCTTTATAAAGCGACAGCGAGCCAAACTTTAAAAGCTATGCAAGGACTGTATGAAGCAAAATTATTGAGTTATCCAAGAACAGATACACCATTTATTACAGAGAACGAATTTGCTTATTTAAAAGCGAATTTTGGCAAATATAGCGGTTTTTTAGGACTTGATCTTGAAATGGTTCAAACAGAGCCTAGAAAGCGTTATGTGGACGGTAGCAAGGTACAGGAACACCACGCCATTATCCCAACAAAACAAGTACCCAATGAAGCAGCGTTAGCAAAAATGGACGATTTACAACGAAAAATTTATGCTTTAGTCGTTAAAACGACCGTTGCCATGTTTCTACCTGATTATTTGTATGAAGAAACTAAGATACAAACCAAAGTAGCCGACTTACTTTTTCAATCAATAGGCAAGACACCAAAGCAAGAAGGGTGGAAAATTCTTTTCAAACAACAAACCAAAGAAGAAAAAGAGGACGTTCAAACGTTACCCTTGGTTATCATTGGAGAACATGCCGAGGTTGACGTTAAGAGTGCCGAAAAAGAAACACAACCACCGAAAGCTTTTACAGAGGGTACATTATTAACTGCTATGAAAACCGCTAATAAAACGGTTGATGATGAAGAAGCAATCAAGATTTTACAAGAAGTCGAGGGGATCGGAACAGAAGCGACAAGAGCAAGCATTATTGAAGCCTTGAAACAGAAAGAATATATCCAAGTCATTAAAAATAAACTTGTTGTAACTGAAAAAGGAAAATTATTGTGCCAGGCAGTTGAAAGTCAGCACCTTTTAACGAGTGCTGAAATGACGGCTAAATGGGAAACGTATTTAAAGAAGATTGGTAAAAGAGAAGGCAATCAAGAAAACTTTATTAATAATATCAAGAAGTTTATCGTTCATTTATTGGAAAATGTACCTACCGATATAGAGAAATTAAGTTTTGCTGATTACCAGGTACAGAAAGAAAAAGAAGCTGAAAAAAGTATTGTAGGAAAATGTCCTAAGTGTGGTAACAATATTGTATTAAAAAAATCGTTTTATGGTTGTTCGAATTATCCTGAATGTAAGTTCACTTTAGCTGAACATTTTAGAAAGAAAAAACTCACCAAAACAAATATAAAAGAATTACTGGAGGGAAAAGAAACCCTGGTAAAAGGAATCAAAAACAAAGAGAAAAAGCCCTACAATGCCGTTGTAAAAATTGGGGAAAAGGGATATATTGATTTTATCTCTTTCTCAAAATAAACATAAAAGCCCTTTAAACAGGGCTTTTATATATTAATCACAAATCACAAGTGATTAATCACAAATCACTTGTGATTTGTGATTCTCGGTGATACAATAGACATATCAAAACAAAAGAGACCGGGGCGTTGTTATGACGAAAGAAGAATTCAAAATATTAGAAGATTTAAGACATATTCGAAACAGTAAAAATGAAGCAATTGTTATCTTGAATAATTACTTTAAAGGTGGTGTTGGAAAGTCAAAATTATCGACTATGTTTGCTTACTTGACAGACAAATTGAATTTAAAAGTTTTAATGATCGATAAGGACTTACAAGCAACATTGACAAAAGACTTAGCAAAAACGTTTAAAGTAGAATTGCCACGTGTCAATTTTTATGAAGGACTGAAAAATTGACACGTGGCTTCTTCTATTGTTCATTTGACTGATAATTTAGACTTGATCCCTGGCACGTTTGATTTGATGTTACTGCCAAAATTAACTCGCTCATGGACTTTTGAAAATGAAAGTAGATTGCTTGCTACTCTTTTAGCACCTTTAAAAAGTGACTATGATCTCATTATTATTGATACTGTACCAACGCCAAGCGTTTATACAAATAATGCAATCGTGGCAAGTGATTACGTCATGATCCCTTTACAAGCAGAAGAAGAAAGTACAAACAACATTCAAAACTATATTTCCTATTTGATTGATTTACAAGAACAGTTTAACCCTGGACTAGATATGATCGGTTTTGTTCCTTATTTAGTTGATACGGACAGCGCAACGATAAAATCAAACCTGGAAGAACTGTACAAAGAACATGAAGAAGATAATTTGGTTTTCCAAAATATTATCAAGCGAAGTAATAAAGTAAGTACCTGGTCTAAGAACGGCATTACAGAACATAAAGGCTATGACAAAAAAGTTTTATCTATGTATGAGAACGTATTTTTTGAAATGCTTGAGCGAATCATTCAATTAGAAAACGAAAAAGAATAGAATCACAAATCACAAGTGATTAATCACAAATCACTTGTGATTTGTGATTGTTGATGATAAAATAAGAATAAGAAGAAATAGAAAGAAGTGAGTGATTGTGGGAAATTTAGGCGCACAAAAAGCAAAACGAAATGATACACCAATCAGTGCAAAAAAAGATATAATGGGAGATAAGACGGTTCGTGTTCGTGCTGACTTGCACCATATCATAAAAATCGAAACAGCAAAGAATGGCGGAAACGTAAAAGAAGTTATGGATAAAGCCTTAGAAGAATATATTCGGAAATATTTACCTGACAAACTTTAAAAGGAGTGAAAATGAAATGGCAGTTACATATGAAAAAACATTTGAAATAGAGATCATTAACGAATTATCGGCAAGCGTTTATAATCGAGTATTAAACTATGTTTTGAACCATGAATTAAATAAAAATGACTCTCAATTATTGGAAGTCAATTTATTAAACCAATTAAAGCTTGCAAAACGTGTAAATCTTTTTGATTATTCTTTAGAAGAATTACAAGCCGTTCATGAGTATTGGCGGTCAATGAATCGTTACTCAAAACAAGTTTTGAATAAAGAGAAAGTGGCTTAATATGGCAAATATAGTCAATTTTACTGACAAACAATTTGAGAATCGCTTAAATGATAATTTAGAAGAATTGATTCAAGGAAAAAAAGCGGTTGAATCGCCAACCGCTTTTTTACTTGGTGGGCAACCAGGGTCAGGGAAAACCAGTTTGCGATCAGCAATTTTTGAAGAAACACAAGGGAATGTTATTGTCATTGATAATGATACCTTTAAACAACAGCACCCTAATTTTGATGAACTAGTGAAACTTTATGAAAAAGACGTAGTAAAACACGTTACCCCTTATTCTAATCGCATGACAGAAGCGATCATAAGCCGTTTGAGCGATCAAGGGTATAATTTGGTGATCGAAGGTACAGGACGAACAACAGACGTTCCTATTCAAACCGCAACAATGCTTCAAGCCAAAGATTATGAAACAAAAATGTATGTTATGGCAGTACCTAAAATCAACTCATATTTAGGAACAATTGAACGGTATGAAACTATGTATGCAGATGATCCAATGACAGCCAGGGCAACACCAAAACAAGCGCATGATATTGTTGTCAAAAACTTACCGACCAATTTAGAAACCCTTCATAAAACGGGCTTATTTAGCGATATAAGGCTTTACAACAGAGAAGGAGTAAAACTCTATTCAAGTTTGGAAACACCTTCTATTAGTCCAAAAGAAACCTTAGAAAAAGAATTGAATCGTAAAGTATCAGGGAAAGAAATTCAACCGACTTTGGAGAGAATAGAGCAAAAAATGGTTCAAAATCAACACCAAGAAACCCCTGAATTTAAAGCAATTCAACAAAAAATGGAAAGCTTGCAGCCACCTACACCACCAATACCCAAAACACCTAAACTTCCAGGACTTTAAACCTTAAAAAAGGAAAAGAGTAGTTACCAAAAAACGGTAACTACTCTTTTTTTATAAAAACATTTCCTCATGTTTTAAAAGCTGATCGAGAAATAAAGCACACAACGGTATTCTTTCTTTTTTCAGTTGGTGCATTTTGCAGTCTGTAACGTGTCATTTACTGTTTGTTACCTTAACATATCCAGTCGAAAACACAAGGGTATATAAACGAGCAAGCTCGCCCTTGTGTTTTCTTTGTGTCTATGTTGCGTTCTCGTCACAGCAAACGACACGAACACACTGGCGAAAATGAACCAACAAAACGAAAAAAGAAAGGAGCGTACACTGTAATTTATTTCTAGCTTTTAAAACATGAGGAAAACAGCTTCACTTCCTCAAACGCCTAACAAAAATGGTTGTCAAAAAACTAAAAATCAAAAAAAAGAAAAGAGGAAAAGAAAATGGAAAAAACAAAAAAATTACAATTAGAAGATTTTACAGAAAATGAGTTTTTTGGAACACAAGAACAGAAATATCTAAAAGCTCAAGTAAGAGAAGAGCTAAAAGAGCAAGGCTTTATCATAGATAGCAGTTTTGAGGGCGATTTTAAAACATGGATAGGTGTATACGCAAGACCAAAAGATAAACCGACCTACTTAGACCCTCAAAACGATAAAGAAGCAGAAGAACAAGAGCAATATTCTATTAACGGCTTTAAACAAGATTTTAGCGAATGGTTTGAGTGGGAAATAAAAAATTTGAAAATTAAAGAAATGTAAAAAAAAAGCCTAGCAAAAAAAGCTAGGTTTTTCTTTTAGGTAAAACACCAAAAAGAAAAACCTAAGAAGGATAAAATAAGTTGTTCCACTTGCGGTGCAGTTGCTCCTCGTTCCAAACCCAACTTATTTCTTTGCAAAGATATTTGTATTTGACTAACACCTTTCCTCGAATGGTAAAAGCTAACCGTTCGTTACTCTACCTCAGATACTTTCTTTTTTCAGTTGGTACATTTTGCAGTCTGTAACGTGTCACTTACTGTTTGTTACCTTAACATATCCAGTCGAAAACACAAGGGTATATAAACGAGCAAGCTCGCCCTTGTGTTTTCTTTGTGTCTATGTTGCGTACTCGTCACAGCAAACGAAACGAACACACTGGCGAAAATGAACCACCTAAACGAAAAAAGAAAGGAGCAAGATATGTAGAACACTCACAGCTTTTACCATTCGAGGAAAACAGCTTCACTTCCTCAAACGCCTAACAAAAATGGTTGTCAAAAAGCCAAAAATCAAAAAGAAAAGGAATGATAAAAATGAAATACATTAAAAACGTTGAAACATTGGAAGAATTGAAAAAAGCCTACAAAAAATTAGCTTTGAAATTGCACCCCGATTGTGGTGGTAGCAATGAAGAAATGGCGCAACTAAACAATGAATATGATGAATTGTTTATCAAACTAAAAAACACTCACAAGAACAAAGACGGCGAAACCTATACAAAAGAAACGACTGAAACGCCCGAACAATTTAAGGACATTATAAATCAACTTTTCAATCTGAAAATGGACGGTGTATCAGTTGAAATCGTGGGAACTTTTATATGGTTAACAGGCAACACAAAACCTTATAAAGACGACATAAAAGCCCTAGAATTTCGTTATTCACCAAAAAAATACGCATGGTATAAAGCACCAAGCGATTATAAAAAACGTAGTCGAAAAAATTATGATATGGACACAATAAGGGGGATGTATGGAAGTCAAAAGGTGAAGGAAGGTAAAGAAGAAAAAAAATACTTACAAGCCAATTAAGGCTTGTAAGTTTATCAGAAAGGAAGTTTTAAAGTGGATATTAAAATAAAAAAAATAAATTTTGAAGGTAATATTTTAAAAGTTATAAAAGCGACAGTAACATAAATGAGAGGAACAAATAATCATCAAAAATATGATTTTGGTTTATATCAAATAGAAGCACGTTCGCCAATGTCAACAAGAGAAATAACTTTAACAGTTGATTTTATAGAAAAAAAAGTATCAGGTGATATTATCGCTTTTGGTGATTGGTACGATTTGGATATAGAATCAGTAAATGAAATATTAAAGCAATTAAAAAAGGAAGAACAAACATTAAGAACAATCAATTTTATTTAAAAAAGTATCAAAAAAAGGAAAATTATTTTTCCTTTTTTTGATACTTTTTAGGTTTATTTGCTTTAATATATTCAGAAAAAATTTTTAAAAATTCTTCCGTTTCTTCTACAGTTAAATAGTCAATTTCAAAATACTTTTCTAATAAAGCACCTTTTTCAATTAGACGCTTTGTTCTTCTTTTTCTGTTAATATTTTGCTCGCTATTCGCTCGCAAAATATTTTTTTGAATTTTTAGTTTTTCTATTCTTTTGTTGATGTCATTTAAATCATTATTTACCATAACTATTTAAGTAATTCAGAAAAATTTTGACTATTCGCATTTAATAAAGTTTCTAATTCATCATAGAATAATTCTTTGTTTTCTTCAATCGATTCAATAGAAATATCATTTTTTGAAAGGATAGAAAGAACAAAGTCACCAATATCTGCTTTAGACTTTAGAATTAATTCTTCTTTTTTCTTTTGTAATTCTTTAATTTGAAGTTCAATATCAGAAACAGTTCTCTTCTTTCTTTTTTTTGGCTTCGTTTTAGAATTAAAATTACCATTAATTGCATTAATATTTTGATCTTGACTTTCCATGAAATACGCCTCCTAATATATTGTGTAACTCTATCATATTATATTATTTTTCTAAAATCAATAATTATAAATGTAAATGTCAGATTAAACATAGTTACTTTTATAATGATAAGTGGTAAAATTAATTTATCAAGGATTCCCTTAGATGATTTACTAAGGGCGCACTTATACCCCTAAATTTTATTTAGTGGTAATTGTGCTATAAAACTTAATTTACATTTCGTTTTATCGTCAAGCGTGTTTGTTAAAATTCGCTACGCTCATGTTTGAAAAGAAAGAGAGGTGATACAATTGGCAATCTTCCATTTATCTATGACAATAGCAAAAAGAGAAGGCGGAAAAAGAAGTTTAATTGCAATGGCTTCTTATCGAAGCGGTGAAAAATTGTATAGTGAACTATACGAGAAAACAAATCTATATAACCATAGAACTATTAAACCAGAAGCTTTTATTTTAAAGCCTGATTATGTACCTAATGAATTTTTAGATAGACAGACTTTATGGAACAAAATGGAATTAGCAGAAAAACAGGTGAATTCTCAAATTTGCCGAGAAGTAAATGTAGCATTGCCAATTGAATTAAATAATACAGATCAACTATCACTGATAGAAGAATTTGTTAAAGATAATTTTGTCAGTGAAGGAATGATTGCAGATGTAGCTATTCATAGAGATGATGAAAATAATCCCCATGCTCATATTATGTTAACAATGAGAGAAGTAGATAGTGAAGGAAATATTCTTAACAAGCGAAAAAAGATACCTAAACTAGATGAAAATAGAAACCCGATTTTATTAGAAAACGGTAAAATTAAAATGGTTTCTATTAAAACAAATGATTGGGATAGAAAATCTCTTGTTTCTGAAATTCGTAAAGATTGGGCTGATAAAGTTAACCAATATTTAAAAGCTAGAAATATCGATCAACAAATTACAGAAAAATCTCATGCGGAACTTGGAAAAAAAGAACTACCAACAATTCATGAAGGTTTTTACTCAAAAAAATTAGAAGAAAAAGGAGTTATAAGTGAGTTAAAAAGAAAAAATTTAGAGATTCAAAGTTACAATGATATCCTAGCCGAACTTGATAAACTTGAAAATCAAGAGAAAATATTAAAACAAGACCAAAACTTCACTTTAAAATTTGAAAAAACTTTCTCACCTTTAGAAAAAGGAGAACTGAAAAATCTTTCAAAAGAATTGAAATTATTTATTAATGATGAAAACATTGATAAACGATTAGGTGAATTAAAACGATGGGAAAATTCACTTATCTTTAATAATAAAATGGAAATTCAAAAACAACGTTTGATGTTAAGTAAAATTAGTAGTGAACGAGATATGCTTACAAAGGCAAATGAAATTTTAGATAAACAAGCAGAAAGATTCTTCAAAAAATCTTATCCAAGTTTGAATATTGACAAATTTTCAAATCACGAAGTTAGAGCAATGGTTAATGAAACCCTATTTAGAAAACAGTTATTGAATAAAGACCAGTTAGCAGAGGTCATTTACAATGAAAGAGTAATAGAAAAAGAAGAAAGTAAAAAGATTTTTAAAGAAAAACCATTTCAAACTAGCCGTTATCTTGATTCAAAAATTAAACAAGTTGAAGATAGTATAACAAAAGAAAATAACCCTGAAAGAAAAGAAATTTTATCAATTAAAAAAGAAAAACTAATAGGAATAAAACAAGGATTGATAGAATATGTTCAATCAGAAGTTGAAAGAAAATTTGATAAAAATGTTTCAATAGATTCAGTCATAGAAGGCGAAATGTTACTTGCAAAAGCTGACTATTACAAAACAACTGATTTTTCTAAAGTCGAAGGAGTTGCTAGATTCAGCAGTGAGGAAATTAATTCCATGTTGGAACAATCAAAAGGCTTCTTAACTAACATTCAGACAGTGAAAATTCCTAATGATTGTCAAGGTGTATTTTTTGTTCAAGATAGCATGAAACATATTGATGAACTAAGCCCGTTAGCAAAACACAATCTGAAAAAGGTCGTTAATCGCAATGCTTATTTACCTGATTCTGATAAAATAGAATTAAGTAAAGAAATTGAAAATACCAACAAAGATCAATCCCAAGAATTGGATAAAGACGTACCAGAAAAAAATGAAGTGACTGTAAAAATGTTCCAATTTGCGAAGTCAATTAATCGTTTGTTGAGTGGTAACCAACCACAGAAAAAACGAAACCTAGACAAATTGATTAAGCAAACAAAACCAAAAGAAAATCAATCATTACAAAGGAATATTCCTTTGCGATAAAATAAAAACAAGAGGTGTATAAAATGAAAAAATTTATCAAAGATACAAAGTTTAAGCTTGAAAGTGCGGTTTTTGCGGTGGGTACATTGTTTATTACCGATCCAGTATTTGCAGCCACTGATCCACAAGCAAAATTAGTTCAAGCAGGTAACACTATAAAAGGTGTTTTAACAGCCTTAATTGTTGTAGTTGGTGGGATTGCTTGTGCAAAAATTGTTATTAAATATTTGCCGTCTATTGATGATCCACAAGAAAAAAATACCATGTATAAAGCATTAGGAACAGCTTTGCTTGTTACAGCATTAGGTGGGGCATTGGTTTGGTTAGTACCTTGGGCATACGGACTACTTGCTTAATAGAGAAGGGAGTTAGTTATGAACAGTGATCAAGTGAAACAAGCCTTACTAGATTTGTTAAATGCAGATACTGAAAAAGGTCGGACTTGGTTTTTCCCTTCCAATGTATCTGATCGGTACACAGTCATTTTAGGGCTAGATTTAAAACAATCAGCAAAAGCGATCGGTACGGCATTAATAAGCGTGCTATTGGCAATTCTTATTTTCCGTAGCACAGCCGTTTTTCCTTTAATTATCTATGTCATTGTTGGTTTGGTGTCATTTGGTGGTGTATGGGCGTTTTATACGATTAAACCAATTACAGACCGACCTAACATTTCTATATCTGATTTTATGAAGCAAAGAAAAGACTTTTCTAAAAGACCAAAAGTCTATTATAAAAAGCCAAAAGAACGAGTTTAAAAGAGAGGTGATTTCATTGTTTGATTTTCTAAAAACAAGTTCCAAAAGTAACGATAATAAAAAAAAACGATCCTATAAAAGAAATGATTTATTGGGAAGATAGTTCCCGATTTCAAGGCGTTTTTAAAGACTTTTTTGTCGTTTATCAGCCAGAAAAAAAGCAATTCAGCCTTGTGAGTATGCTAAAAGTTGACGGCTTAAACGTTGATACATTGCCAGTATCAGAGCAAGAAGGTTTAAACGAAGATTTTGGTGTCTTTCTATCTCAAAACGTTCTATATGAACCGCAGATCACTTCTAAGAATGTACCAGTAGAAATTGACGATTTTGTAGAAGCCTGGGGGAATACAGTAGAAAATTATCGCAAAATGCCAGGGCATAACGAAGCTTTATTACAACTAAAGGCTAGTTACTATTATCATTATAGAAATTTAGCAAGTAACATGGAAACTTCAAAGAAACAACATTTTGTAATTAATTCTGAACCAATTTCAAAGGAAACTTACGACAGTTTGGAATTGTCCTATCAAGTGTTACGCGATAAGACAAGAACAATCAGAACAGCTTTAATTGCATTTTTAAGTAAATATGATTGTCAGGTTGAAATGTGTACGATTGGCGAGATGAAAAAGGTTTTGAATAGTTAGGAGCGTTAAAATGGAGAAGATACCAAAAGAGAAAATTATTGTAATACCCGAAGTTGATACGGACGTTGTATCTGATTTAGCACCATTTAATTTTACAATAGAACGTGACAAATTATTAATCGATGATTCATACGCAGTTCCCTATGTCATTACAAAATACAATAATAAACCAAGAGGAAATTGGTTTAATCGTATTCGTAAAATGAGTGGAGATATAACCATATCTCATTACTACACTAAAGCAAACGGTAACTCATTGAATGATTATTACAACAGAACCATTAAGAACAAGCAAGCAGAGATCGATCGTTCGCATGATCCGTTGACGATTATCCGTTTAGAACGTGAAATGAAAATTGCACAAACGCAGTTAGAACAAGCCGTTGACGAAAACACTTCTTATCTTTATTTATATACCTATGTTTTGATCAAAAGTAAGTCCGAAGATAAGCTAAAAAAATTGTGTGAAGATTTTGAAACACGTTGTATCGCAAGTGGAGTAAAAGCGTTAATTCCATATACTATGATTGATAAAGCGTATTGGAGTGCCTTGCCGTTACAATCTAATGAAGTGCCTGAATACACGTACACAATCGCAAACTCAATCAGTGCAAGTAGTATTTTTCCTTTTGATGATAATGAGTTAAGCGTATTTACTAAAAATATGATTATTGAGGGAATTAATAAAGATACTGAAAATATCGTTAGTATTGATTACACCAACAGAAAATTAGTAGTTAATCGTAACAAATTTGTTTTTGGTCTATCAGGTGGGGGAAAAACCACTTACTTAACGTCAGACTATTTAAAAAAATATGCTTTTTCTGATAACTCAACAGAACTAAGGCACAGAATCGTTTTATTTGATCCCGAAGATGAACAAACAGAGCGTGTACGTTCTCTAGGGGGCGAAATAATCAATCTATCGTCTATGTCAGACGTCCGTATCAATCCATTTCAAATCTACTCACGCAATACACCTGATGTCGATTTAAAAGAATCGTTATCCGATTTTGAAGAGGACGAACTTGTAGAAAATCTTGAAATAAAGCACAAAGATTTTGAAATGACTGACAATGATATTGATAAAGAAATCAGTAAACGAATGAATATTTTAACGCCATATTTCCTAATGGTGGATCACTCTTTGACTGACAGTCAATTATCTATTATTAAGTTAGAAGCTAAAAAATGCTATACGAATTTATACGAAAAGAAAAACTTGTCAAAAATGGAAAACACCGATTTTCCAACATTTTCAGACTTAGAAAGTCGATTGAAAGCATTAGAAGAAACTGATCCCAAACGATACAAGCGAATTGAAGATTTTATTTATTCATTAGAAGATTTTACAATCGGAAGCCGTACGATATTTAACGGTCATACAAATATTGACTTAAACAATCCGTTAATTTGCTTTTCTTTGCGAGATTTACAGACCGAAGAAGGGATCAGAGATTTAGCATACCTCAACAGCTTTAGTTATCTATTTGAAGAAATAACCAACAATCCGCAAATTGTAACGTCTGTTTATGCAGATGAATTTCACTTTTTACTGAAGAATAAAATTAGTGCTGACTTTTTCTTCCAAGCATATAAACGCTTTAGAAAATACAATGCTGATTGTACCGTATCAACCCAACAGATTGATGATGTATTAAAAGCACCTGATAATATCGGTAAAGCAATTATTGGGAATAGCTTTACAAAAGTATTCTTTGGACTTGATGAAACGGAAGCACAAGGTATTTCAAATGAGTTGAAACTTAAACTCACAAAAAAAGAATTATCGTTCATTACCTCAAAACGTCAAGGGGAAGCTTTACTTTTCCATGGTACAAAGCGAGCAAAGATAAAAGTAGATTTAACACAGGAAGAAATGCGTTTGCTTAACCCAGGCGAATATGAAGATATTTACGGCGTTAGTCCGAAGAAAGAGATCAACTGGTTGTTAAGATCGAAAATTCAATAGAAGGGAGAAAAAAATGAAATACAAAATCTTGAAAAATTTACAATTCTACTATCAAGAGAATGTGATTGTCGTTCAAATAAACGAAAAATATTTGACGAATCGAGAACATATTTTTGATGTAGAAGAAAGTGAACAATATTTTGTTGATGTCGAGGAGATTTTGACCAAAGACGGAAAGCTAGAAATTGTTTATCACCGTCCTAATGGCTATACACCACTACTTGAATTGAAAGAATATGCTGATTTTTATAAATTGGATATAGTGAATCGATTACTTGAAATGAATGTACTAGAAAAAACAAACACCTATCTAGCAATGCAAAATATCCTACTCAAAGATACACGTGACTTGCTTTTTATTTATAAAGCAGATCACTTTGATAATTTGCCTTACTCAACTAAAGAAGAATTAGAGCAGTGGAAAAATTTTATTTGTAGTTTTTTTGGTAAATTCACACTTGAGAAGTATGAGAAGAATCGTATTGAGGTTCTAACAAAAGAAAAAAATTCATTTTTAAATGATGTAGAAGCAGTTGAAAGCTTGGAATCATTAAGAGATTTAATAAAAAATCGACTAACCGAAGAACAAAAGAATTTCTTTTCTGCTGAATTACAGGACAAGAAAGCAGACGTCCGAAAAATTCGCAGAAATAAAAGCTTAAAAATTGCGTTAGTTGTAGGTGTTATTGCGTTATATGGCGGTACGGTTTTTCTTATGAAAGTAAATGAGAAGAAACAAGTTACGGCTACACAGCAAAGCGCAGAAACAGAGATCACTATTTTAAATAAGATTATTGATAATGATAGTGAGAATATCGAAGAAGATATGCAAAAACTCAACTATCCTAAGAAAAAACAAGTTGATATTTACGTGAAACTTGGTGACTACACTAAAGCTTATGAACTTGATAAAAAAGCAGATCAAAAAATTATTCAAAGTTTGTACAAACAAGGGGAAACCGAAAAAATAGAAAGTCTTGATTTACCAGGAAGCGACTATTTAGCAGACTTCAAAAAGATTTTAGCATATGACAATTCAACAGATATTGAGTATCTGGTTCAAACTAGTACCGATACAACAATTGTTGAAGCTTTAATCGATAAATCAGTAAAAGAAAAAGACATTCCAACAGTGAAAAATATTCGTCAGGTATCAATTACACAAAAGAAATTAGCAATCGATCCTAAACGTCAAATCAGCATGATTGACTTATTGATTGAAAATAACAGTGAAGAATTAGAAAACATGTATAAGGATAATTCTTTAAATGACGACTTGAAGAAAAAACAAACCAATGACTTGTTAGAAGAAAACAACACATTGCTTAGTGAAAAGATTGAATTAACAAACGCTGAAAAAGATTAGGAAGGTTGGTGATTTCATATCATGGGAGCAACAGCTGCTAAACTGCTTATTCGTTATCGAAAACCGATAGCGAAAGCAATTTTAGGCTTTTTCGTCTTTATCATTGTAATCTTCCTTCTTATTTTTAATAACGATCAAACAGCCCCTAATGGTGGACTAGCGACAGAAAACAAAAATTTAAGTGAATCTGTTTTGAGATACAAAAGCACCGTTGAAAAATATGCTAGGCAATATGACGGTATGGAATATGTACCTTATATCTTAGCACTCATGCAAATTGAATCGGGCGGGAATGGTGGCGATCCTATGCAATCAAGCGAAAGTTTAGGATTGCCCCCTAACACCATTCAAGACCCCGAACGAAGCATACAACGAGGAGTTGAATTTTTTGTTCAAAATATGAAAGGTGCAATTAGCAGAGGTGCAGATATAAAAACAGCTCTTCAAGCGTACAATTATGGCGGTGGTTTTGTTGATTTTGTAGTGAAGAATGGCGGAACGTATTCTTTTGAGTTGGCTAAACAATTTTCTATTAATATGTCAGGTGGCGAAAAGGTACCTTATGTAAATGCTTTATCTACTTCAATGGGCTACAATTACCGCTATAACTACGGAAATATGTTCTATGTGCCAAAATTAATTGAATACGTTAACGAAAGCCAGGCAAGCGCAGAGGGCGTTCAAAACAATTCTAATAATACTGGCGTTGTTCAAGTTGATGTACCTAGCGAATACAAAAATAAATTACGTTATCCAAGATATGATGGACACAACTATAATACCAGTGGCAGTTATCCTTTTGGGCAATGTACTTGGTACGCTTTTAATCGTATGGCTCAAATAGGAAAACCAGTTGATGATTTTATGGGCAATGGTGGCGAATGGGGCTATAAAGGGAAAGCTTTAGGCTATAAAGTAACAAATAAGCCCAAAGTAGGTACGGCAATTTCTTTCCCTCCAGGTTCTTTCGGTTCTGATCCAGTTTACGGACACGTTGCCTTTGTAGAAGTCGTAAATGCTGACGGTACGCTTCTTGTATCAGAGTGTAATGTAGTAAACCCAGGAAGTGGAACAATCAGTTATCGAGTAGTGCCAGCTTCTATTGCAAATATTGCAAGTTATGTTGAATAAGGAGAGGAAGAAATGGAGTTTGACAAAATAAAAGTTAGTTTGTTTATCTCAACGCTTGTTTTACTTGTGGTTACCATAGGTATGGTTGTTTTTGGGATTAAACAATGCGAGCAGATCCGCCAGTTAAAGAGCGAATTAAAAAGCGTACAAACGGAATTAGCAAACAAACAATCTCGAATTTGAAGACACTAACCAAAGCGAATCGGAAAAAATTATCAAAGAATTTTACAAGACAGTTTATAACTACGAAAAAAGCCAAAAAGAAATATCTATGACAACGGTTAAAGAATTAGCGACAGACAACGTTTATCAAGAATTACAAAACGAGATCAACGTAAACAATTCATATAGCCCACAACAAAACACGATTCAAAAGTCTTCAGTAAACGAAAATGAAATAAAAATTCTGGCTTATGAAAGTAAGGATAATTCACAGCAATATCTAGTAACAGCACCGATTCACCAGGTTTTTAACGGTACAAAAAATGATTTTGAAATAAACCAAATTATCCAAATTAAAAACCAACAAATTACCCAAAGAACGACCATTCAATTAGGAGAGGAGTAGAAGCATGGCGAAGAAGAAGCAAGAGCAAGTGAAACTGATTATCCTAGTTATACTCTATCTACTATTATTACCAGTAACATTGATTGTATTTAAATTATTACCTTTTATCATTGCGAATGATACAAACATTGAATTGAGTACCTTTGTTACAACTATTTTAAAGCACCCAATCAATACTTTCTTAGAGATCATTCAATCTACTTACATGATCCCGTTCTTCATTGTACAAATTATTGTTTTAATCGTTTTATTTGTCTTTCTACACCCTACCAAACGCCAACCGTTTGAGGTTGTCGGAAAAACAAATCCTGTTCATGGCTCGGCTTATTGGGGGGAGGAATCAGAAATAAATGCACCGAAAAACGTTCATTTGATCCCTGAAAAATCAATGAAAAGCATATTAGAAAAATCAATGAGGAGGGGGAAAAATGACTAGTTTATTAGCAGAATCAGACGGTTTAATCTTAGGGAAATTTCCAAGTGGAAAAGTTGTGATCCAACCCGAAGATAGCAAAATAAGCAATCGAAATATTTTTGTAGTAGGTGGTCCAGGATCATTTAAAACACAAAGTTATGTTTTGCCTAATGTTGTAAATAATCGAAGTACGTCAATTGTTGTAACCGATCCAAAAGGGGAAATTTACGAGTTAACCAATGAAATAAAAAAAGCCCAGGGCTTCAAAACGGTTGTCATAAATTTTAAAGATTTTTTGCTAAGTTCTAGGTACAATCCATTACTTTACATTCGCAAATCAAATGATACAAACAAGATTGCGAACGTCATAGTATCAGCAAAGAATGACCCCAAACGGAAAGATTTTTGGTTCAATGCACAATTAAGCTTGTTAAATACACTGATTAAATATGTTTATTTTGAATATGAACCAAGCGCAAGAACAATTGAGGGTATTTTAGACTTTTTAGAAGAATTTGATCCACGTTATAACGAAGAAGGTGTATCAGAACTTGATGAACAATTTGAGCGTTTGCCAGACGGACACGAAGCAAAACGCAGTTACTATTTAGGCTTCCGACAAGCACAAAGTGAAGCAAGACCAAACATTGTTATTAGTCTATTGACGACTTTACAAGATTTTGTTGATAAAGAAGTATCAGAATTTACCAGTACAAACGATTTTTTCTTTGAGGAATTAGGAACGTCAAAAATTTGTTTATACGTGCTAATTTCACCCCTAGATCGAACTTGGGACGGCTTAGTGAATCTCTTTTTCCAACAAATGTTTACAGAGTTATATTTTTTAGGGGATAAGCACAACGCAAAATTGCCAGTACCTTTAGTTATGTTACTAGATGAATTTGTCAATTTGGGCTACTTTCCAACATACGAGAATTTTCTTGCAACGTGTCGAGGGTATCGTATTTCAGTTAGTACCATATTGCAATCTTTGCCCCAGGGCTTTGAACTTTACGGTGATAAGAAATTTAAAGCGATCATTGGGAATCATGCCATTAAAATATGTCTAGGTGGTGTAGAGGAAACGACCGCCGAATACTTTTCAAGACAAGTAAATGATACAACAATCAAAGTATATACAGGCGGAACAAGTGAAAGTAAAACGTCCGCAAAAACAACTAACCGAAGCGGAAGTAAGTCAGAAAGCTACGGTTACCAAAAAAGGCGATTGATTACCGAAGGGGAAGTTATCAATTTACAACAAGAAGAAAATGGCAGAAAAAGTATTGTGTTAATTGACGGTAAACCTTACATGTTAAGAAAAACGCCACAATTTGAATTGTTCGGAAATCTTCTTAAAAAGCATGAAATTTCACAGCAAGATTATATAAGCAGTCAAACGGAATTTGCCAAAGAATACATTGAGGAATTGGAAAAACAGCACAAACAACGAAAAGTGCAACTAGCAAGCGCCCCAATTTTTCACGAGAAGAAACAAGAAGATGATTTGAATAAAAAAGAAATAAATCTACCTGAACAACCGATCGAATCAGAAGTAACAGAAGAAGAGGAAGAAAAAGAACTATCAATGAGTGATATTCTAAGTAGTTTTGATGAAGGTATAGAGGAAAACACAGCCAACAATGACAACAGCGAATTACCATTTTAAAGATCGGAGGAAATCAAATGAATGGACTGAAAGAATTTTTTGGGAATATCCCAATGTTTCAAAAGCAAGTCGAACGAGAAATCGAAGAAAAAGGAATTGAACCAAGTGAGGGCATTAAAAAAATGGAATTTAGCCGTCAAGTGATCCGTAACTTAGTGATTGGCGTTTTAGTTGTCGGTATTCTTGCTTTTGTGGGCATTTCTTATTTTAACAATAAGAATCAACCACCAGTGACACCAACAGCCACCACCGCAAGCAAAGAAAGCAACCAGTCAGAAACAAGCGGAGAAGCCACAGAAAACAGCTCACAAGCCGTTCAAGGTTCAAGCGACCATTTACTCAAATTAAGTGCGAAAGAGCGAGCAGACGAAGCGACAGAAGCTTTTGAGAGTTGGTACAAGTCTTTCTCTAATGGTGACGTGATTTTAGAAATCAACAAAGAATTATTGAAAGAAGGATCAGGCGGTACAAGCCCGATTGAATTACAAACCAAATTGATCGATAACTTAAAAGCCAAGTTCGGCGATAAGGTGTCAGATGATTTCTATACAGGCTTGCAAGCGAGCTTCAATTTCAATCCAGTGATCGTTGACGGTGCCAAAGGGCTAACGATTTCTAAGCAAAATGATGATGAAAGTCAGTGGTTTAGTACCTGGTTCTTAGATACCGAAAAAAAGGAGAAAAACACAAAAATTATTGTTCGTAATGATTTTCCGTTTGAGTGGGTGGATTGGAGAAACAAAGGACAACATGATGAAAAAGTAGGAAAAATATTTAAAAATGTTGATTGGGATAATGATTTAAGTTATGAAGTGATAGGGATTGATTTTACAGAAGCTACTAAAAATATTGAAACCAATCAAATTTTATTTGTACAAATGCACTACAATGAAAAAATCGGGAAGTGGCAAGTTACAGGTAATGTTGGAGGTGTTTACTAATGGATTTAATAGATAAAGCAGGAGAGGTTGCAGGTGATGTAGCAGACAAAATATCAGATACAGTTTCAGGAGTTTTTGAAGGTATAAAAGAAACCGCAGATAGTGTGTTGCACCCGATTGATACCTTGTTAGGCAATTGGGGCAGTGACCTTTTAGAAGCCAGTATGAAAATTGCCAATAAGACAACGTTTGATATTCCCAATATCGAATTGATTAGTACCATTACCAACGTGTTTGTCTTTGCAACGACAACCTTTGCGATTTGTATTGTGTTGTATAAGGTCATTGAAGCGCAAATACAAGCTTCTAATGGGAGTGGTGACGCATTGACCGCTAATATTGTTCAAAAGCTGTTTTACTCGTCTATTGCCTTAGCAACGTTGCCCTGGGCAATGAACTTTTTTATCAAAAAGATTGTTGCACCAATCGGGGAATATGTGATTCAACAAGTCGCTAATGATTTGAACGTGGAAACGATCGGCGAACGATTGCGTAATTTCTTAGTATCAAATTTCTTTAATGGTGGCGTTAGCGCCGTTGTTCTCTTTGTTTTCGTGATATTCTTTGCCTTTTCCATTGCCAAGTATTTTGTGGCGATTTGTGTTTTTTATGCTGATTTCTTGGTACTGACTATGTTAACACCATTAGTTGCCTTATCGCTTTTAACAGACGAACAAAATTACTTTCAAATATGGATCAAAGAACTGTTATCCGAAGCACTCACAATGCTTATTAAGCTTATTTTGTACTTACTCATGATTACACTCATGATTGCTGAAAAATACACGTTACCAAACTTTATGTTAATGGTTGGTTGTGGCTTGTTGATTATCAAAACACCGTCAGCCCTACAAAATATGTGGTATTCAACCAAAGTGTCAAAAGGTGGCGGACTTGGAAACTTAGCAATGATGGCTATGTTTAGAAAATAAGAGAGGGGGATAACGATTGTCTTATTATTTTGAAATACGAATTATTCTTCCCGAAGAAGAAAATCAATTTTTGAATCGAAAATTAAGTAAGAGCGAATTATCCGAAGTCACACACTATTTACAACAAAAGACAAGTCGAGGAATTCCAGTTAAATTTCGTGTAGGTATTTTTAGAGTAGAAGATCAAACAAAAATTATGTCTGTTACGCTGAATACAAAAAATACCAAAGAAACGGACGTAATTAACTTGTTATTAAATCGAGTAACAGATCAACACGTTTTAGTTTACTTGAATGAACCAACAGAACCAACGCTTAATACGCAAGAATTAAATCGTCAGGAGTTAAAAACGAGTAATGAACGCCAAGAAATACCGCAGACAGAAATTCCAACTGAAACAGTAAATGAACCTAGTGTTATTAAGGAAATATCGAAAAAGAACCAAGCAAAACAAACGAATAGTAGAAAAGAATCACTATCAGAATCCATAACCAAGAAAAATGTTCCCAAAATTCATTTGTTCATATCTATTTTGACTCTTTTTATTGTATTATTGATAGGAATAAGTGTTATTCAACAAGTACAACTTCAATCAGTCAAAAAAGAGAGCGAATTATTGAAAGAACAAATTGAACGTGTCAAAGAAACGGATATTTCTCAATCGAAAATAGATACTTTTGGAAGATACTTTTTGACTTACTATTTTTCACAGGAAAAAAATCAAGAAAATTATCAGTCAAGTTTAAGAACATATGTATCCGAAAAGGTAGATATATCCGATTGGAAAGCGTTAGAGAAAATGCTTAAGAGTGTCAATTACTATGGTAGTGAACAAACAAAAAAAGGGTATAGAGTTGAATACCTTCTAAATGTTTCAGTAGACAATCGTAGTAAAATGCAAAAAATCACTTTTGAGGTTGAACCAACTAAAAACGGCTTTCTTGTGACAACTCAACCAAAACTTACAGACTTCTCTTTTAACTGAAATACGCTAAAAAGAGAGTGCTTAAACAATGGGAAAAATTAATTTAAATCAAATTTACACAGCAAAAGAAATGAGTGAAAGGATAGGTAAGAATAGAAATTACCTATCCCAAGCTTACCGCAATAACAAACATGAAATACTTAAAAATTTTAATTATCGAAAAATTGGTGGAACAATTATTTTCTCTGATAATCCCAATAATGATTTATCACAATTGATTACAGCAAAAGAAGCAAGCCAGTTGTTAGGAAAGAATGATGAATACTTTGCCCACATTTATAAACGGTTTCCTCATAGACTAGAGGGAATCGATCACATTTATACAGGTAAAACATTATTCTTAACGAAAGAATCGCTAGAAATATTTCAATCTAGAAAATGAACAAAGAAATGCACGGTAGGTATCCCACCATGCATTTCTTTGTTAGATTTAGCTGGGAGTTAAAAACCTCTACCACCGCCACCCATTATTGCTCCGTCTTTGGTTACATGTACGGTTGATTTATGTTTAGGATTTTTAGAAAGATAATTCTGTGCAGCCCTCATACCTCTAGCTATCCATTCTGCTGAAGGTTGTCCTGTAGCATATATAATGACACCGTCAACGATATATCCGGCTAGTATTCCGCCAACAAAGATAGCTATACCACCAATAATAGAACGTGGTTGTATATCTGTATCATTGTCAGGATTTCCTAATAAGGTTACAGAATCAGACAATAGACTTGGAGAGATAGCTGTGTTACTTTCGGTTTCTGGAATTGTAGAAGTCTCACTAGCAAACGCAGGACACGGGGAAATAGCATAGATACTTAACAACTACACAACGGATAGTGATAGAATCGATTTTTTCATTCTAAAATCCTCCTATAAAAAAATTTTTTTTGAAAACTTAAATAATAACCAGCTAATAATAATACCTACAATAATACCTAAGATAAAAAGGAGTATATATTTTTTATTCAAAAATATCACCACCCACAATATGAATTATTTATTTATTTCCGTCCAAATAAAGGTTACAATCCATACTTTATTAAATCCTTTTTAGAATCGCCTATTGGCATGGCGCTACTCACAATTAACCAAACAGGTTCTATTATTTCATCTCTAAATATCCGAGATATTGAAGATATAGAAATTCCTGGTCTGTCAAAAGCAGAACAAGAAAGAATAGGAACGGAAGTCAAAGAAGCTGACTTACAGGTGCAGGAAAAAATAGAAAATGCAAAGAAAGAGTATTTAGAAAAATACCAAGATATCTATATAAAAATGGGACTAAACCAATCGTTTAATCCAGTGGCAAATTAAACTTTGTAGAAAAAAAGTAAAATATAAAAAGAGTAAGGAAAACCATGTTAAAACAAATTTATTGCAAGGTATCTAGCTATTAATGAAAAAATATCATTAATAGATGTATGTGATTTTGCAAAAAAATGCTAGGAGTAAAACATTCTAAATGAGTTAAATTTGCGAAAAAAATATAATCAGGTTTTTTCTTCAGTAGATAAAACGACTGAAGAGTACAGTAAGATGCTAGAAAAAAAGCTAATACTATCTATGACTTTGAACTTGTAGATCCTGGATATATATCAGAAAGAATTTAGAAAAAAAACCGACTTATTATTTAAATCAGAATAATGTTAAACTAACAGTAGTACTATCTTTATCTGTATAAAAAAGAAGAATTATATAATGTAATAGATTTTTCTTATGTAAGATATTGTCTAGATGGAATTAAATAGAAAATAAAAAAATTGCTCGGAATTTCGAGTGACTATTATCATAATTGGAGGTATTCAAATGTCAAGTGCAACACAACGAGCTAAACTACAATCACAAATATGGAAAATAGCTAATGATGTTCGAGGGTCAGTAGATGGCTGGGATTTTAAGCAATATGTTTTAGGAACACTTTTTTATCGTTTTATTAGTGAAAATTTTTCTTCATATATCGAGGGTGGTGACGATAGCGTCAATTATGCAGAACTTAGTGATGACGTTATAACCAACGAAATTAAAGAAGATGCCATAAAAACAAAAGGGTATTTTATATATCCAAGTCAGATGTTCTCTAGGATCGCTAAAACGGCTAATACAAATGAAAGTTTGAATACAGATTTAGCTGCAATATTTTCTGCTATTGAAAGCTCAGCTAATGGTTACCCATCAGAATTAGATATTAAAGGATTATTCGCTGATTTTGACACGACAAGTAATCGCTTGGGAAATACTGTAAAAGATAAAAATAGTCGTTTAGCTGCGGTTATTAAAGGAGTTGAAGGGCTTGATTTTGGTGAATTTGAAGAAAATCAGATTGATCTCTTTGGTGACGCTTATGAGTTTCTAATCTCTAATTATGCTGCCAATGCTGGTAAATCTGGTGGTGAGTTTTTTACGCCACAGAGTGTTTCTAGTCTGATTGCACAACTAGCAATTCACAAGCAAACAACGATTAATAAAATTTATGATCCTGCAGCAGGTTCAGGTTCTCTACTTTTACAAGCAAAAAAACAGTTTGATGCGCACATTATTGAAGATGGTTTTTATGGGCAAGAGATTAACCCTACAACGTATAACCTTGCGCGTATGAATATGTTTTTACACAATATAAATTACGATAAATTTCATATTGCTTTGGGGAATACACTCTTAGATCCTCACTATGGTGATGATAAACCGTTTGATGCCATTGTGTCTAACCCACCTTATTCTGTCAAATGGATTGGAAGTGAGGATCCTACACTTATTAATGATGAACGCTTTGCTCCTGCAGGTGTATTAGCACCTAAATCTAAAGCAGACTTTGCCTTTGTTCTACATGCTCTTAGTTATCTATCAAGTAAAGGGAGAGCCGCTATCGTTTGTTTCCCTGGTATTTTCTATCGTGGTGGCGCAGAGCAGAAAATAAGAAAATATTTGATTGACAATAACTTTGTCGAAACAATCATATCATTAGCACCTAACCTATTTTATGGGACGTCAATCGCTGTTAATATATTGGTTCTTTCTAAGCATAAAAGTGATAATAAAACACAGTTTATAGATGCAAGTGGCATAGAATTTTATAAAAAGGAAACAAATAATAACATACTTACAGATGAACATATTGCAAAGATTATGGGAATGTTTGATAGCAAAGAAGATATCGACCATGTCGCAAAATCAGTTGATTATGATGCAATCGTTGAAAATGATTATAATCTTTCTGTTAGTTCTTATGTCGAAGCGAAAGATACAAGAGAAATCATTGATATCAATGATTTGAATGCTGAAATAAAAAAGACTGTATCTAAAATAGATAAGCTTCGTGCTGAAATTGATGAGATTATTGAGGTGATTGAGTCGTGATAAATTCGGATTTTATGGATACATTGCTTGATGGTGTTGAAGTTGAGTGGAAAACGATTGGGGAAGTTTCGGAGATATATGGAGGACTAACAGGTAAAAGTAAAGTTGATTTTGAAAATGGCAATGCTTACTACATTCCTTATAAAAACATCTTTAGTAATATAGATGTTGATTTTGAAAATCTCGAATCCGTTAAGATTTCTGCATCCGAAAATCAGCACAAAGTAAAATACGGAGATGTATTATTTACAGGGTCATCTGAAATTGCAGAGGAAGCGGGTATGTCATCATCTGTTACTATAAAGTTTGATAGCACGGTATACTTGAATAGTTTTTCCTTTGGCGTTAGATTTAATGATGACATTCAATTAATTCCGGAGTTTTCAAAATACCTTTTTAGAAGTCGTTTAATGCGTACTGAAATTGTAAAAACCGCGAACGGTGTTACACGTTTTAATGTTTCAAAAGCAAGATTTAAAAAAATATTAATTCCTATTCCACCTCTTAGAGTTCAAGAAGAAATCGTCCGTATTTTGGACACTTTCACAGAGCTTACCGCAGAGCTTACCGCAGAGCTTACAGCAGAGCTCGCAGCTCGTAAAAAGCAATATACTTATTATCGTGATAAGTTGTTGACCTTTGAAGAGGGTGAAGTTGAATGGAAGGCGTTGGGAGAGCTTGCAGAGAATCATGATTCAATGCGTAAACCCATTACTAGTGGTTTGAGAGAAATTGGTGATATTCCATATTATGGGGCATCCGGTATTGTTGATTATGTAAAAGATTTTATTTTTGACGGTGATTATTTACTCGTTTCAGAAGATGGTGCGAATTTATTGGCTAGAAGGACACCAATTGCATTTAGCATTAGTGGGAAAAGTTGGGTGAATAATCATGCTCATGTTTTAAAATTCAACACATATGCTGAACGAAAATATATTGAGTGCTATTTAAATAGTATAGATTTGACACCGTATATATCAGGTGCAGCACAACCGAAATTAAATCAAAGGAATTTAAATGCTATTCAAATTCCTAACCCCTCGCTTGAAGATAAAGAACGCATCGTATCTATTCTGGACAAATTCGAAACGTTAACCACATCAATTCAAGAGGGGTTACCTCGTGAAATAGAGTTGCGTCAAAAACAATATGAGTATTACCGTAATATGCTTCTTAGTTTTCCAAAAGAGGAGGTGTAAAAATGGCAGATTTCAAACCCATTGCAGAATCAAACAACTTTATCGTTCTAGATAAATATACGAAGATAGATTCACAAGTATCAAGCTACCAAACGGAAGCCGATTTAGAACGAGAACTGATACAAGATTTGGTCAATCAAGGATATGAGCATCTTACTGGCGTAACTACTCCTGAAAAAATGCTTGCTAACGTCCGTGTGCAACTGCAAAACCTTAACAATGTAGAATTTACAGAAGCAGAATGGGTTAGATTTTGTGTGCAATTTTTAGATAATCCAAGTGACAACACTATCGATAAGACTCGAAAAATTCATACAGATTATATTTATGATTTTGTCTTTGATGATGGGCATATTCAAAATATTTATCTCGTAGATAAAAAGAATGTTGCGAAGAATAAAGTGCAAGTGATCTCTCAGTTTGAACAAAAGGGTACTCAAGCTAACCGATACGATGTGACAATTTTAGTTAATGGTTTGCCGTTGGTACAAGTGGAATTAAAAAAACGTGGGATTGCTATTCGTGAAGCATTCAATCAAGTTCATCGATACAGTAAAGAGAGCTTTAATTCAGAGAACTCTTTATTTAAGTATCTGCAGATTTTCGTGATATCTAATGGAACAGATAGTCGATATTTTGCGAATACGACAAAACGAGATAAGAATAGTTTTGATTTTACTATGAACTGGGCGAAATCAGATAATACCCTGATTAAAGACCTTAAGGATTTCACAGCAACTTTTTTTCAGAAAAACACATTATTGAATGTATTATTTCACTATTCAGTTTTTGATTCTAGCGATACGTTACTTGTTATGCGACCTTATCAAATAGCTGCAACTGAAAGAATCTTATGGAAAATAAAAAGCTCATACCATGCTAAAAAATGGAGCTCCAGTGAAAGTGGTGGATTTATTTGGCATACAACAGGTTCAGGCAAAACACTAACCAGTTTTAAAGCAGCTCGTTTAGCTACCGAGTTGGATTTTATCGATAAAGTATTTTTTGTGGTCGATAGAAAAGATCTAGATTATCAAACGATGAAAGAATATCAACGATTCTCTCCTGACAGTGTAAATGGATCAGAAAATACTGCGGGATTGAAGCGTAATATAGACAAAGATGACAATAAAATTATTGTCACTACGATTCAAAAGCTGAATAACCTGATTAAAGGCGAATCCGATTTACCTATATATAATAAGCAAGTGGTGTTCATTTTTGATGAGGCTCACCGCTCGCAGTTCGGTGCAGCGCAAAAGAATATTACGAAAAAGTTTAAACAATATTATCAATTTGGGTTCACAGGCACACCTATATTTCCTGAAAATGCTTTAGGTTCTGATACAACGGCAACAGTATTTGGACGAGAATTACATGCTTATGTTATTACAGATGCCATTAGAGACGAAAAAGTCTTGAAATTTAAAGTAGATTATAATGATGTGCGTCCTAAATTTAAGTCTATTGAAATGGAACAAGATGAGAAAAAACTATCGGCAGCCGAGACTAAGGAAGCATTATTACATCCTGAAAGAATCAAAGAGATATCACAGTATATCCTGAATAATTTTAGACTGAAAACACATCGGTCTCACGCTAATAGAAAAGGATTTAATGCAATGTTTGCTGTAAGTAGTGTTGATGCAGCAAAGCTTTACTATGAATCTTTAACTACGTTACAAAAAGATAGTGAAAGACCCTTAAAAATTGCGACAATATTTTCTTTTGCCGCTAACGAAGAACAAAGTGCGATAGGAGAAATCCTTGATGAGACATTTGAACCGTCTGCTATGGATAGTAGTGCAAAAGAATTTCTATCTCACGCAATAAAGGATTATAACGATTTATTTAAAACCAACTTTGGGGTAGATAGTAATGGTTTTCAGAATTATTATCGTGATCTTGCTAGTCGAGTAAGAAAGCAAGAGATTGATCTTCTAATTGTGGTTGGGATGTTTTTAACTGGGTTTGATGCACCAACACTGAATACTTTGTTTGTCGATAAGAATCTGCGTTTTCACGGCTTAATGCAAGCTTTTTCAAGAACCAATCGTATTTATGATGCGACTAAAACATTTGGAAATATTGTTACTTTCAGAGATCTAGAACAATCAACGATTGATGCAATTACTCTTTTTGGAGACAAGAATACGAAGAATGTGGTACTTGAAAAAAGCTACAAAGAATACATGGAAGGTTTCACTGATCTCGCCACAGGAGAAGCCCGTCGTGGATATGTAGATGTAGTGAAAGAGTTAGAATCTCGTTTCTCTAACATTGATGAGATTGTCACTGAAAAAGATAAAAAAGACTTCGCCAAATTATTTGGTGAATATTTACGAGTAGAAAATATCTTACAGAACTATGACGAGTTTTCTAATTTAAAAGCGTTACAAAAAGTAGATTTAAGTGATACAGAAGCAGTAGAGGAATTTAAATCGACTCATTATCTAAGTGATGACGATATTTCTGATATGAAGGAAATTAACATACTTGAAGAAAGAATGATTCAAGACTATCGGTCTACTTATAACGATATTCGTGATTGGCTTCGACGTGAAAAAGCAGGTAAAGAAAAAGAAGATTCTACGATTGATTGGGATGATGTTGTCTTTGAGGTAGATTTATTAAAGTCACAAGAAATCAACCTAGATTATATCCTCGAATTGATTTTTGAGAAAAACAAGAAGTCAAAAGACAAAGCATCATTAGTTGAAGAGGTACGTCGATTAATTAGATCCAGTGTGGGAAACCGCGCAAAAGAAAGCTTAGTAGTTGATTTTATCAATCAAACAAATTTAGATGAGATTCATGATAAAGCGAGCATTATTGATGCGTTCTTCTCATTTGCGCAAGCAGAACAAAAACGTGAAGCAGAAGAACTGATTAATACCGAAGAACTTAATGAAGAGGCTGCAAAGAGATACATACTTGCCTCATTAAAAAGAGAATATGCTAGCGAGAATGGAACCGAACTGAATGAAATTCTGCCTAAGATGAGCCCTCTGAATCCTAAATACTTAACGAAAAAACAAACTGTCTTTCAGAAGATTGCGACCTTTGTAGAGAAGTTTAAAGGCATAGGAGGAAAATTTTAATAAAGATTTTACTGAAATTAAAAAGCATTAAGTCAGTTACATTAATTTTATTTAATGGATAGTTTATCAAATTAAGAAACTGAAGATAACTCTAGCCTGGTGCTGATAAAATGAAGTTCGAGCATCTTGAATTCCCCCTTGTATTTGTTTTCGACGACTTAGTTCTAGGGGATTCAAGATGTTTTTTAAATACACAAAAATAGTGCTGGTAAATTTCTATCAACACTATAAAGTATAGAACCTGAAAAACGAATTATACCTTTTTAACTATTATATGATACCGCTTTCTTTTTTTGCAATAATATATAATATTGTAGAAAAAATTAGAAAGATTAATAAACAATGTCAGATAAAGCATATTTATGATATACTATTTATGTACACAAATATTAATTTTTAAGGAGAGAAGAAAATGAAAAAATTTGCCCTTTTGACACTTTTTAGTACAGCGTTATTGGTATCAGCCCCACTTGTCAGTTATGCGGACGAAGCAACAGGTAACTCAAGTGTCAATGTTCTTACTGATGATCCAGTAGATCCAGTAGATCCAGTAGATCCAGTAGATCCAGTAGATCCAGTAGATCCAGTAG
>OBUX01000158.1_pt1 | contig 50740 bp, 44 predicted proteins | sample 1501181 | NCBI WGS metagenome assembly OBUX01 (sample SAMEA2579935, study PRJEB22360) | human gut metagenome | biome: human gut; feature: human-associated habitat; material: faeces | place: Denmark | collected 2008/2010 | reverse complement strand
TGCAATCCACCGATTTTATTAGCCATAAGTGTTACAAAAATGCTTGACCACAACATAAATGCCGTTTTCTTCTACAAATACAATCCGGTTTTCTGGTTTATGTTGTACTTGATTCTGTTTTCTTTTTTGAGTCCTATAATTTATGGTATTTTGAAGCAAAAATGGATTGGACTGATGGTGATATTTGCTGTTTTAATTCTTAATTTTTCAGCAATGTTAACGCCTTATCTTCCCATCAAAGTAAACGATGTGTTTTCATGGGGTATCTATTATCTTATTGGAAGTTACCTTGGAATTCATTGGAAAGAAGCTGTGTCCTCTAAAAAGCCATACATTCCTGCTCTGATTTTTCTCGTGGGTTCATGTATCAGCTTCATATTTACTTTCGTACACGTTCAAACAGGTTGGATCTATATTTACAAAATATGTGGTGCTGCATTTCTCTGGTACTTGATTTGTATGCTCCCTTTGCCAGAAGCCCGAACATGGATGAAAAACACATTTCTTATTTATGCCGTACACCAAATTATGGCGTTGTTCCTGAATAAAGTAGGAAATCTTGCCCTTGGAAACAGCATGTATATTGGTGGTTTTATATTTTTAATGATTCCTGTAATTGTAACTTTATTTTGCCATTATACAGGAAATATTCTGTCTAAATACTGCCCTGTCATATGGAAGCTGATATCTGGTGGAAGACAAGCATAAAGAATTTGGGATATTGTCCTCTCTTGTGAGGATAATATCCCATTTTTATATCTATTATCTTTCACTCTCTTTTTGCTTTTTATTTGGCGCTCTTTCTTTCTCCCGTTTTTCCTCAATCATAGTCTCTATTTTCGTCTTATTTTCTCTTTGATTCTGTTCTGCTTCCATTCCCCTTCCGGTCGTATCCTGAATCCGCTCTAAGGTTTTTATGCACTTTTCAAAATTCCGCTGTTCGTGTTCCAGAACGTCTATTGCCAATTGTAATTTTTGTTTCTTCTTTTGACAGAATTCCAATTTTTGTTTATATTCCTGCATTTTTTCTGGATTTTCCACTTTATATTTCTGGATTGTAACTATTCAGAACCAGCTTTACTCAAAGATGAAATCAGGGTGACCTGTGATCGCATTTTTGATTGCTTCGTAAGCATTGTATCCCTGTTTATGTGCCGTGCCTACGTAGGACATGATTTTTAGATAATCTCTGGCACCTTCCTCTGTTCGGAAGCATCCGGATACTTTGGTCTTGACCTTTATCATCCGAAGATCACGTTCTGTCTGGTTGTTATCAAACGGGACATTGAAGTTATGGATAAAAAGGCAGACTGAGGCCTTGTAATTCGTAAGGCGTTCTACAAGGGCAAGGATTTTTCCTTTTTTCTTCCGACCACGTTTTTTCTCCGTGGTTTCGGGAAGTGGATTTTCCTTCCGAGCCTGTTCGATAAGTTCATCATACTTTTTATCGAACTTATGATAGTGATAATAGCTCAGAAACTCCTTACCTTTCTCTACAGCTTTGTCTTTGACCTTTTTCATTTCCAGTAAAAGGTCTATAAATGCAGATGCCCACTTCTGCTCAGGATGATTTTCATCAATCCCCGTTAATTCACGGAGAAGATGGGCACAGCAGACTGCATGCTGAATATCCGGATAATTCCAGTAGGAAGCCCAGCAGTCATGCATGGCAATCCCTTTGAATTCCGGGAGAACACCGCATTGTTCCATGCCTGCATTTCCACGTTTGGGACTGATATCAAGATAGGTGTACTTACAGTTTGAGGCATCATGAACCCACCAGAGTTTTTTATCCACTCTGGTTCCTGTTTCATCGAAATGTCCAAGTGCGGAACCGATCGTTTTATCCTTGATCTTACCTACTGTTTCACTCAGACTGTCAGCGCATCTTTTTACCATGCTGCTGATCGTTCCTGTTGCAATTGGAATGTTAAATACTCCGGAAAGAATCTCATGGGTGCGTTTGATGCTGACTGCACCTACGGTATTTAACGCAACAGCTAATGACTGAAGGTTTTCGCCATACTGTACGGCTGCTTTTACGTCAGAAGGGAAAGCACCTCTGCGTGTATCTCCATGCAGCATACAGATTGGAAGTTCCAGTGCCTGATGCTCCGTTACATTGACTGTAACAACCGCATCGATAACATGGCGTTTCTCCGCAATGCATGCAGTGCCCTTGCATATCTGATAATGGGGGCATCCTTCACATGCGGAAGGCATATGTTTGACTATTTTATCCGGAGCTGTTATTACCGCTAAATGTGTTCCCTGATGTCCGTTCTGTCCACCAACCTTTTTGCCAGATGGTTTTCGCAGACTCTTTGGGGCAGGCTTTTTGAAACCATCACTTGAAGGTGGTTTGGAACTGTTTTTGGAGTTCTTATTAAGCTGTTCCTTTAGTTCCTGTATCGTCTGATTGAGTTGAGCGATCAACTGTGTTTGCGCATTGATCGTAGCATTCAGGGAATCTACAGTTGATGTTAGTGAATTAACCTGCTGTAATAACTGCTGATTCATTTCATCTTTTGTCAATCAGACCACCTTCTTCCGTTAAAATTTGATACTTCTATTTTAACGGAAAATGGGGGAAAAAGCGAATCGTAAGATTTTTGCATACTGTCAAAATGACGGTGGATAACCAGAAAAAATCAGAGATTAAATGCTGATAACACCTGGATAAAATCCACAAAAATGCTGTTATCTGGGTAAAACCAAGGAGTTATGTTTCAGTAATCCACAAACCCAAAGTACTTGGCAGCTAAACTGAAAAATTATCCACATTTTACACTAAAATGATGACGAAACAGAAATTTTATTTTCTCTGTTTTGCCGAAAAATCAAGATGTACTTAACGGGGTACTGAATAGTTACCTTTTAACACGAAAAAACGCCCCTCCGGATCATGCCAGCCATATCGATTGTACGTAAGCTTCGCCTGTACAAGCGCGATTTCAAATACTTTCACGTTCTCACATTCTTCTGCCGTGTGACATGGACAGGTGTCCGTATATAATGCTCCTGGAACTGCTCCTTCCACGAAGTTTGCCTCTTCTAAAGGTGTCGGACATACCACAACATTTCCCTCTGTGTCCAGTACTCCGCAAGGCGGCTGATGCGGCGGCATCCCCACCTCCCCGTTGATAAAATTCGGATATCCAGGATGAAGTGCATCTTTTCCGGGCGGCTGCTCCCTGTCTTTTAACGGCAAAAGTGCCGGTACCGGGGTTCCATCCGGCAGTTTTCCACTTCCATCCTCCAATCGGTCATGAATTCTCCACAGAGTCCACATTCCTTCATGAAAATGCGGGTACAGATGGCAATGAAAAATCACATCACCAATCACTCTGTTCCTACTGCCCGCCCCATACAAAATATCTAACGTATAACATTCCTGCGGACTGATTGTAATTGAATCAATGATCGTAGAAACCGGATTTTGAGCTTCAAGTCTCCACTGGTGATTGTGCAGATGGAACACATGCGTTTCCTTGATTCCTCCGTGAATCAGACGGATTTTCGCGGGATCTCCCACGTAAGCCCTGGATCGGCGGCGCCGGATCTCCATATACCCAGGAACTCATGGAGATATCCTCTCCTGAATCCGCCGGATCATGAGTCAATGGCATCCGGTTTCTCATAGGTTCCGAACGGTAACTGATCGCAGTCGTAGAAGATGGCAGTCCCGTCCGGTGGTCCATTGGCGGATTTCCCTCCTTATCCAGAATCTCCAGTTCATCATGGAAAAACACAGAATATTCCCGAAAAGCTGGTTTTCCCGGCTCATAAATATCTGCCATCAATCCACTTTCAATTTCCTCACCGGTCTGTGGATCAAACCATTTTGCACCAGGCGGTTCTACAATCACTGCACCAAAGAGACCATGAATATTGGTAGCTTCTTCGCTGCTTCTGGCATCCGCCATATCATGAAACAGAAACACACCTTCTGTGTCCGCATACCATGTATAAATGATCTCCCGGTTTGTGGTACTGTCTGTATTAAATCCGGTGCTGTTTCCATCCGAAGTCATCACATCATAAGACAGACCCTGCACATGAATCGACAACCTGCGGTTCAACTGGTTGCGAAAGCATATCTTTACTGTATCGCCAAGATTCACCCGAAGCACGAGCGGCTGTACCTCCTCGTAAGGTTGCGGCGGCATCTGATGAAATCTGCGGACAGCCTCTTCTTGTATTCTCTGCGAATCCTCTTCCAATACATACAAAAGACCATTGGGATCATAATCTCCATAGCGATTATATACGATCGGAATCTGGATTGCTTCTATCGTAAAATACCGTGTCTTCCTTTGGCAGGGATATTGACATAATTCCATTGTTTATCCCCTCCCCTTTTCCTCTGTTTTCAGGATACGGAGATAATGATTTGCTTCCCGAAGTACATGGTCTGCCAGCAGCGGAAGAATCACGGATCGGATCCCGCAGCCTGTAATTCCTTCTGTGCCTGCCGCCTTAAAATCACGGTACTGCTCGGTTGTTTCCAGTGTTTTTCTCGTCACTTCATCCATAGTCCTGCAGTCCTGTTTTCTTGCCACTTCCAACAAACGACAATAATCCCCGGCAAAGGTATCTGCTGTTTCGATCAGTTCACATTCTGTCGGATCCAGCAATCCTCGAATGAACAGCGCATGCTCCATCATAATCTGATTCCAGAACATTTCTGCTTCTTTTAAATCCTGAAGCGGCATACATCCTTTTTCCTCCAATGCTGTCATAATCTGCCGGTATAGTTTTGCTTCCCTGAGAATATGCTCGATCAATAACGGATAATTCGCCGTGTACAAATCACACGAAGTAACCTCCTGCAAAATTTTCTCTTTAAACGCAATCAATCCGTTCAACAATTGCAACATATGTTGATTCAGCTGTCGTACATTCTGTATCATTCTTCTGTCCGGACAGATTCCCCTCCCTGCCCGCAGATTTTTCTCTGCCTGCGTGATCCGGACATTGATCGAAATTTTTGTCAGTTTACTTGTCTGCTGTTCTGCCATTTCCGTAAATTCTGTAAATACTTCCCCGGAATGCAGCACCGCTTCACTTACCATCCCATTGGCAAGCCAGACTGTCCGTTCCAGTGCATGTTCAAATTGCTCCCGGAACCAGTCTGCTTTTCTCCTGTATGCCATTTCCCCTGCTGGAAAAGCTGCTTCAAGAAATAGTGCATGTTCCCTCATAATTCTTCCCAAAAATAAATGAGTTTCCAATGATATTGTTACATATTCTTTCATGTTTCTGCATACCTTATATTTTATTATGTTTTTATATTATATGCAGAGGGCGAAGTTTGGGGAATTATTCACCTTCATGCGGCCAAATTTACATTCTTTCTTAAATGCAACAAGAAACATTCATTTGCCGCATATTTTATCTTTTTCCATTTTGTAGAGAGACCATAAGTTGCATAATAGCTCCCATCATAGGATCATTCACCGCATCCCATACTCTGGCAATCAACATGCTTCCGGTTCTGCAAAAGAGGAAAAGCTTTTCTTTAATTGCTTTTATTCTACTCAAATTCCTGTTCTTTTTCCTTTCCTTTTTTTCGTTTCTGACCATCACCATTGCATCCACATCACTGCTCAACAAAAAAACTGCAACAAATAGCATCTATCTGTTGCAGTCTTTCTATCTTTTATATCATTGTTTTCGACAATTCCAGCAGACTATTTTCAAGTATTTCTATCTCCTGTTCTTTAGATTCTTTCAAGGGATAAAGTCGGATAGTTTTAAAAATATATGACATCATGATATAAAACTTGTCATAAATAGAAGAATAACTTAAAAACGGTTCCAGCTTCGTCGTAACATCCTGTCCATGTACAAAAGCACACAAATATTGAAAATCCGCACAAATTTCACTATCTCCTAAATATTGACAGACATCCGCAAATGTCACTCTCCTTTTTCCGCATAACTCAGCCAGCCACGCATTTTGTCCACCATTTTCCAATTTTGAGTATGCCTCTTTCAACTCAATTCCTCTTACTTCACAATATGATTTTATAATTTCATGAGTCTTTTTTCGTTTCTTTTCATCCCTTTTACTCCCACTGATAACACTGCATAAAAACCAGTTGTCTATCACCTCTTCACTCTGAGCCTCCATTAGTATTCGCAAATAAACATAGCATTCCATTAATGTTCTTGTCATCGCCGCTGCTGAAATCAAATTCCCATAAATAAAAGAATTAAACAATTCCATTATCATCTCCTTGATATGATTTCTCCACCGAAATATCCACCCCATCGGATCATATTCAAATCTGTCCATCAATACATACTCCATGTCTGAATCATTATAGTTTTTTAAGAAATCCGAAACCTGTACAAGGTATGCATATACTTCTTTTTCTGACATGAACTCTGTATTTGAGTAATTTTCAATATAGAGCTTATCCAAACTGTCATCTTTTTTATTATTAGCATCAAATATTTGCAATCCTTGAGGTACATCATTATTTTGTTTGTTCTGATTTACACCCGAGTAAATTGGAAAATGAACTTCTTCCAAAAACTGTAATAAAAATTTTAGCCCAAACTCTTTTTGAAGTTCTAGCATATCTCGATCAAATTTACCCTCTGCATCTCGATGCCCATCTATATCTACATATAATACTCTTGGTTTATCCGGTTCTTTTCGCTGAGCTGATAAAACTAAATCAACCAAATCTTTCGCTGCTTTTTCAAAATTTTCTCTTCGCATAACACGATGATATAAGCAAACCTTCTTTTTCTGCATAGTCTCTCCTCTCTCACTCTCCCTTTACCACTTCTGCAATCTTGCGTGCCATCCCTGCCACACCAATGCTCGTAGAAAGTGCATACTTATCTGCCAGATAAAGACTGTAATCTGCAACTTCATGAAATCCGATTTCATGCCATATCGGCAATATCACTTTCGTTCTTCCTGCAATTTCTTTCGTTAAAAGACTTCTCAGCTCGTAGTCTGTCCAACCTTTTTGAAAAAATGCCGGACTTAAAATCACAAGCCCGTATCTCGATTCTTGTAATCCTTTATCTATCATTCTCGACAAACTGTCCCCTGTTTCTAATGAAAACTCATCATACCAGACTTTCATGTCATATTTTTGTAACTCATTTACCAGTTCACGCACAATTGTCTCTTTATCCTCTGACGCATGCGATATAAATAAATCCCACATATGTACTCCTTCCTTCATCAGCACCTGCTTAATGATTTCAATAATTCTCTGATGTATTCCGCATATCCATCAAAACCATCCATCTGATAATATTTATAAATCCCATATATTCCATCTAATTTAGTGTTATCAATAACAACTGACATAATTTTACAATTTTCCCCGCTTCTTTTCTTTGTCAAAAAGCCATCAAACTCATCCATACAAGATTGCGATGCCAGGAAATGTTGCGAAATCACTGGTATAAGTACATCTGCCTTCTTTAGCTCCTGATCAATACTCCTTAATAAATTATCACCTAATTTCAAAGACCACTCTGCCAAAAATACCTGATATCCCGCGTTACGCAAATCCGTTACCAGACACCTTGCAAAGATTAAGTCTTTTGAATTACATGCAACAAATAATTTTAAGTCCTTTGTCGGTGTTTCCCACATTGCCGAATGGTATTTCTCAGTCAATATTCTTTCCGCAAGAAGGCATTCCGCCAAACTTTCTATATGTTCTTGAGGGCATCTGTTTTCTAAACTAAATCCTGATATTTCCTGTTTAAGCACGGAAATTCTTTCCACTAATTCTGAAACTGTAATTTCACTGCTCAAATACCCATACGGAATTTCATAATATCCTGTCGTTGTAAACATATCTCCAAAATATACGATTGCTTTTGTACTGGTCGCATCATCATCATAATCCCCGATCCTGCCTTTATACCTTCCCTTTCTTACCACGACCGGACCGTATCGCAAAACACTGTCTTTTTCTGTCTTTTCTTTCTGATCAGCTTCCATCTTGTTTAACTTTCGAGTCATTTCTTCCAAGAATTTATTTTCCTCAGCTGCTCTTAACGTCGGTGTAAAAATAATGGGATCCTCCAAATTTATAACTTGTACACTCGGATTTTTGATCATTTGATACTCAAGTCTTTCACATTCTTGTTTGCTCAAATTAACTTTTTTTCTATCCTTTTCCCAATGCACAATCCCAACAATCCCATTGTCTTTCTCCTGCTGCAGAAAAATCCCTCTGCTGCCCTTCAGATCAATATTCTTAAGTTCATCAACAAATTGATCTGGTTTCCAACTATAAAATACATCCTGATATTTTCTTCCCGGTCTTTCTGTAATTTCAGGAATCTTCCATCCACCGTCACTTTCTACCGCACTTCGTATTTTCCCTCTGCGAATCCAGTCATTTACTGTTCTCTCTTTAACATTCATCTTTTGAGCAAACTCCTGAATTGTCAAATATTTGCATTGTGTTTTTAAAACAGAAATCTCTCTTTCTGCTGTAAGCGAAATAATTTCTCCATCACCGTCAAATTCAATTTCTTTACAGCACCAGATTCCTAATTCGATTCCATCCATTTCCACCACTATATCATAAAACAACCAATTGTCAGTCAATCCTGGCAGCACCTTTTCTTCTACCTGTTCTTGAAATCTTCTGCAAAGTTGTAGAATTGTTTTACGCATCTCATCCGACGCAATAAATTGTTCCGGATCTTCAAACTCTTCTATATTCTCTACAATTCTTTTCAGAACCTTCTCTTTTGTAGTATCCATGTTTAATTCAAACAACTTACGTTTTTGATATTGATCCATAGCAGTCCCCTTTCTGCAAACCTGATACTCGATTTTCTATATAAGATTTTACCATAAAAGGAAAAAGAATTACCGCATATTTGCGTTAATTCTTTTTTGAATACAAATCCTTATTCTCTTCTAACAGCTTGACCATTTTTTCTCTTATGGCACATGGTTCCACAATTTCTACAGACTTCATCCCGAACATCCATCCAAACAATATTGTGGAAGGAACAGCATGAAACGTAAGCAGCAATATACCATCTGCTTCTTCTGAAATAATAATTTCTTTTCCATACTGATCGATAAACGCTCCTACTAATGTTTCCGGAATTCTCACGGTTATCATCTGCTCTTTACCAGAAAACATCCCCATTCTTCTTGAAACATAGGTATTGGCATTGAAACTTTGAAACTGACTCTTACCATCTCTGGGAAGATCAGACAGCTCAATATTATTCAGTTTGTCTACGCGGTAATTTCTTTCAATCAGTGAACCTTCTGTTTCTTTTACATCATATCCATATAAATAATATCTGTCATTCGCCCATATCAACGCCCAGGGATTCATATTATATCTTCGATCCGATTTTTTCACCAGTTTCTTCTTTTTATTCCAACTCATGTAGTCAAAACTAATTTGCACATTCTTTGCAAAAGCTTCCTGAATAATATTCACATTATAAAGAATTTTTTTATTCTCTGCTTTTGCAATATTAAGACCTAATACACTTCTATTCAGCTCCTCGGCTTCATAAATACTCATCGTACTTTTAAGCTTACTCACCATTTTCTCAGCAATCGTCTTCTCGATAAAATTAGATGCATTCACGGCATCGATAATCAGTCTCATTTCCTCTTTTTCAAGCAGTCTGTCCCCCATAAAATATCGTGCATTTCGACCCAAACCAGATACTATATCCACATTAAGCTCTTGCCTTAATTGTTTCATATAACGTAAAATACTATCCTCACTGCACGGATAACCATTTAATTCCATACGTGCCACAATCTCTTTCATTGACATTTGATGGTGAATATCTGTATATTTGCTCAATATGTTATATAATGCCAGTACTCTATTTTTATTACAATCGCTCATTTTCTGTTCCTCTACTACAATTATAATTCCTTACTCATAACTATCTGCGTAACAGCACTTTTTCACTGCTATGGTATTTCTCTGCTGAAGTTGACAATGTATCCATACCTAAACTTCCCCGCTAAAACAGATCCTCTTAGCTTTCCAATACCTTCCACTTGTATTATATGTAGTATCGGATATGGCATCAATTACTTTTATTTATTTTTTCCATATCTGTAAAGACTTCTATAAGTCAAAGGCATTAACAGTACTGCAACAGCTACATAAATTACCATTACTAACGGAATTTGCCGGAACACATGATTTCAGACCTGAAATATAAGCGGAACTTTGGCACTTGCCTCTACATTGGTCAGCATCGTTGGCATTAAATTAAAAAATGTAGTATATCTGGAAAGCGCACGTCCTATAAATGGCAGTACACAATATAAAAAAAACGGAATACAAACAGCAACACTGATCGTATGCATTTTAGCAGCTACTAGCATGGAAAGAGACGCAGCAAGCAGACTGGCAATATATCCACACACAATCGTCAGCAAATAATACTGTCCATATATGGAAAAAGTCCCTCGCCTTTCGGCGAAGGACTAAACTTATAACCCAACCATTTATATACCGCATATCGGTCAGCGGTAAACTTTCACCCCGACCATTTATATACCACATATCGGTCAGTGGTAAACTTTCTTTGTGCTAATATACTAACAAGTACAAAGCAGAAAGTCAATAGTACTATCCATTAAAATTATATACTTCTTACACAAAATTATTCAAACTCTATCGTTCCAGGTGGTTTTCCCGTCAGATCATACACTACGCGATTCACATGATTTACTTCATTGACAATTCTGCTTGTCACTTTATGCAGTACTTCCCATGGGATCTCTGCTGACTCTGCTGTCATAAAGTCAATCGTATTGACTGCACGAAGTGCAACTGCGTAATCATAGGTTCTTTCATCACCCATAACTCCAACGCTTCTCATGTTTGTCAATGCAGCAAAATACTGTCCTACTGTCTTGTTCATGCCTGCTGCGTCCATCTCTTCACGGTAAATAGCATCTGCATCCTGAACGATTTTTACTTTTTCTTCTGTTACTTCTCCGATAATACGGATTCCAAGTCCCGGTCCCGGGAATGGCTGTCTGAACACCAGACGCTCCGGAAGTCCGAGCTCCAGACCTGCTTTTCTTACTTCATCCTTGAACAAATCACGAAGCGGCTCAATAATTTCTTTGAAATCTACGTAATCCGGGAGTCCTCCTACGTTATGGTGAGACTTAATCACTGCGGATTCACCGCCGAGACCACTTTCTACTACGTCCGGATAAATGGTTCCCTGTACCAGGAAATCAACCGTTCCAATCTTTTTCGCTTCTTCCTCGAATACACGGATGAATTCTTCTCCGATGATTTTTCTCTTCTGCTCTGGCTCTGTCACTCCTGCAAGTTTCTCATAAAATCTCTGCTGTGCGTTCACCCGGATAAAGTTCAGGTCATAGTCACCTTCCGGTCCGAAGATTGCTTCTACCTCATCTCCCTCGTTTTTACGAATAAGTCCATGGTCTACGAATACACAGGTAAGCTGGTTTCCGATTGCCTTGGAAAGCATAACTGCTGCCACGGAAGAATCCACACCGCCGGAAAGTGCACACAATACTTTTCCGTCGCCTACTTTTGCACGAATCTCTTTGATTGAGTTTTCTACAAACTCATCCATCTTCCAGTCGCCGGCACATCCGCACACATTTCTCACGAAATTGCTGAGCATCTCTTTTCCCTGTACTGTATGAAGTACTTCCGGATGGAACTGGATCGCATACAGCTGTTTTTCTGCATTCTCTGCGGCTGCTACCGGACAGTCTGCCGTATGTGCTGTAATCTCAAATCCCGGTGCGATCTGCGCAATATAATCAAAATGACTCATCCAGCAGATTGTAGATGCTGACACGCCTTCAAATACTTTTGAAGAGGCTTTATCAATCAACACCTCAGTTTTTCCATATTCTCTGACATCCGCACGTTTTACTTCACCACCAAGTACATGCATCATCAGCTGGGCTCCATAACACAGTCCCAATACAGGGATTCCAAGTTCAAACAATTCTTTTGTATAGGTCGGGGAGTCTGCCTCATAACAACTGTTCGGACCACCTGTCAGAATGATTCCTTTTGGATTCATATCCTTGATCTTCTGAAGGTCTGTTTTGTAAGAATAAATCTCACAATATACATTGCATTCTCGAACGCGTCTTGCAACCAGCTGATTGTACTGCCCGCCAAAATCGAGTACGATTACTAATTCGTTTTTCACAAATGTTTCCTCCTAATGTTTATCCTAGTATTTTTATTATAATGTAGCACTTCTGAATTTACAAGTTTCTTTTCTTGTAGTTTCACCAGTTTTACTTCCAAATACTCTAATTCTAATCTGTCTGATCAAAGGATATAGCTGTCTGCATTGATCACTTTCGCAAAGAGCAGATCCTGAATTCCGATATTCTTACCAGGCAGCTCTTCTCCATCAGCTTCTCCAATTTGTGCTACATTTTGCGAAATGGCTGCAATCACACTTTTCTGTTCTTCATTACACAATACCTGTGCGCAGTTTTGAATCCTGAGGTAATTTAATATCAACTCCGGCGTTACATCTTGTGCAATCTTTACAGTAGCTATATTTCTTACAAGAACTTGATCTGAAGAATTTTCAAGCAATATTTTATCTATACTAATATTAGGCTTATTTTCAATGATTCTGCCCTCCCATTCAAATTCAAGTCTCTGATATTCCACATTGAGTCTTTTAAAAGATGTTTCTTGGTTCTTCATTAAAACTACTGTATCCTTTACGATAAGTTTTGAAATCAAATCCTCTAATGTATCTAATTTAAGATTTCCAGGTACTTTTAGATTTCCGTACACGTAGATACTGTCTCCTTCTTCTTTCAGTAAATCTTCATTTAAAACGGCATCGCCATAATGCAATGTCATTCCTGCAGGGATGACGACAAAATCCACTTTCTCATCAAATAATTCGATACACGATTCCACCATTTCTTCCGGAATGATCAACTGTTCTGTAACAAATCGGACATTTTTTTCGACTAGCTTTTGCAGATCTACCGATTTATCCTGAATAATTACTTTGTCTTTTACATAATATTTGTTGCCTTCTTTTGCTCTCAAAGGGAAATATTTATCTACAATGAATGTATCATTTAATATCATACAGTCATCCGGATAGATCGAAACGGAATTACTTGCGGATAATTTTGTCAGATAACCCGAAATACTTTCCGCGCATCGAACAGAACCGTTCACATGAATTTTCTCATATTTCTCTAAAATTTCTTTTGTACCTGAATGTATATTGAGGGCTCCATTTACGATTAACAATGTATGTTCCTGAACAACCATAGAATCTGTTATTTCATACGATCCATTGATTACTTTTAACTCTGTCTCAACATCATCTGCAATTTCTATTGTATAATCTTGATTTATCGTGACAGGAAGACGATTTAAAATACTTTTACTGGAAGTACTGACGATAACAATATCTGCATTGATTATCATGTTTTTATAGTTGTTGTAATCTTCTTCTTTCATTTTTCTGGCATCACAGATATCACAATTTAATACATAGTTTTTCTTATCAAACATATTTGTTCCCTCCTAAAATTCTTTTTAAATGTTGACGTGCAGAAGAAAGTTTGGATCGGACCGTTCCTGGTGAAAGCAAAAGGATATCTCCAATTTGTTTGGAATTATACCCTTCCAGGTAACGTAACGAAAAAATTACTCCTTCCAGATCCGGTAAAGTTTCCAGCAGCTTCTCCCATTCTAATCGAACCAGTTCTTCAGAATCTATTTGTAGCTGCGAAAACTCATCCGAGATGATTTCCTTCTTGCCATGTCTGAGCCGATCTACATATAAATTTTTAACAGTTCGATATAACCATGAGCGACTTTGCTGTTCTTTCAGTGTGGATAAGGTATCCTCATGAAGCATTGCGCGCAAGAAAGCTTCATGCACCAGTTCCTCCGCGGTATACAGGTTTCCTGTCATACTATGGCACCAATTGATCAATTCCTCATAATATTTCTTATACAGTTCCTCTATCATACCTTGCGATCCTTTCTTTTGCCTTTCACTTATAAGACGGATAACCGGACAAAAGTGTTGAAAAATATTTCTCTATCCTCATTTCCTCTATTTTCTATTTCTTTGTATACTGAAAAGGCCAATGCACTTTCGTACATCGGCCTTTGGAATTCTCTCCCTTAGGTTTGCTTAGTTTGGGGAATTTGGAGTCAGATTTTCATCTAACATCATATTTAGGAGGGCTGCCGTTAGGCAGCGTAACGGGAGATTTCCTTTTTCAGTTCTTCGCAATGATCACCGTAAACCTGCAGTGATATCACGTTGTTCAGCCCGAGATTCATGATTCCTAAAATAGATTTTGCATCTACCACAAATCTTCCTCTCTTCATATCCATATCATATGGATACTTTGCCACTGTATTTACAAAATTTAGAATTTCCTCGGGGTTTTTAAAGCTAACTAACATTTCACTCATCATGAATACTCCTCTTCTATCTATACTGATGTCTTCCTATGATGCCTTCCATGTTTTACCCTTACGAGGTTATCACATTCTTTCAAAAGAAACAGGGTGAAATATCTTAAAAAGGGAGATTTTTTTAATGAACCGATTTCCTGAAGTCATTTGGAAGCATCCCAACTTCCTCTTTAAATACCTTACTCATATATTTCGGATCTGAATATCCGGCAAGCTCCGCAATCTGATTCAGTTTCAAATGTGTATTTAAAAGCAGTTCCTTTACCTTCTCTATCCTGTATTTGCGGATCGTCTCGGTAAAAGTACTTCCGGTTTCTTTTTTAAACTGTGCGCTTAAATATTCTTCCGATACATAAAGCTTATTCGCAATCTCCTCCAGCGTAATCCCCTGATCATAATATTTGCGGATCAGCTTTTTCGCCTGTTTTACCAGAACACTTGTCTCCCCGCCTTCCTCTTCCGTCTCAAACTCAAACAAACCGAAAAAGGCTTTCAATGCAGCTTCCAGCTGGTTCCAGCTCACTGCTACTGTAATTTCCTGCAGGATATTCTGCACTTCCAGATCCAGTTCAACCGAAGCTTTTGCCTTATAGATTCCGAATACAGCTAAGCTCAAATGAATGATCGCCTGTTTGATATCTGCCGGTGTATGAAACTCTTCCTGATAGCAGTTCGCCAGTTTCCAGAAACATTTTTTTAATTCCTCTTTGTTCTCCTGTAAAACCGCCTGTTTTGCCTTTTCTTCCAATTCCACAGGATATTTTAACGGTACCGGATGCTGCTGCTCGATCAACTCGTTGGTGATCAGTGTTCCTTTCGGAAACATCAGATTCCATTCTCTCTGTACACGGATTTCCTGCAATGCAGACGGCATATCCAACAGCCGTTCTACCGTTTTCCAGAAGCAGACCACCGGAGTTTCCAGCTGACTGCAAACCATTGGGACAACGGACTTTTCAAATCGCTCTTTCTGGGACGCTCCGTCTTTCACCTGATAAATCACCATCGTCAACAGCTGCCAGCTGTCGGATTCCAAAATGCAGGACTTATAATGTATAGCGTGATCCCCCACCGTTTCCAAAATCTGCCTGGTCAACGACTTCTGTTTTCTGTAACTGTCCCCTAGCCACACACCAAAAAGTTCTGCCGGTTCTTCCAGAGAAACACCGTATTTTTGCTGCATTGTTTTATTTAATTGTGAATTCTGGCGCACCTGACCATGCATACAGGCCAACATAATATTTTCCACGGAAAAGATCTGCTTTGTCCCCTGATCCTCTGAAATTTCTCTCTCTGCCTGTTTTAAGGCACTTTTCAATTCCGGAATCTTAATCGGCTTCAGCAGATAGCTGTCTGCTTTGAGTTCAATCGCCTTTTGGGCATACTGAAATTCCGAATATGCCGAAAGGATAATGGCTTTACATTTTATATTTTCCTCCCGCAATTTCTTCATCATGGCAATCCCATCCATTTTTGGCATCCGGATATCCATAATGACCAGATCCGGATTCAGTTCACGAATCAGCTGGTATCCTGCTTCCCCATCCGCCGCTTTTCCTACCAGTTCATATTCCGGATTGATCTTGCTTAAAAGCTTTGCCATTCCCTCACGAATCGGCGCTTCATCCTCAACCACTACAATACGCATGTAGTTTCCTCCTCTATCGGTATAAATAAATGTACTTTGGTATAGTTTCCAGCTTCACTTTCAAAATATAATGCTGCCTGTCTCCCGTAATACAATTTCAGGCGCTTTCTTACATTTGCAATTCCAAGATGTCCTTCCATCTCGCACTCGTCCTGATTAAGTTTGGCTACCATGTCCGGATCCATTCCCTGGCCATTGTCCTGAATCAGAATATGCAGCTGTTCTCCGCTTTTCTTCATGCGGATATTCAAAGCACACGTTTCCTGATCTGCGAATGCATATTTGATCGTATTTTCCACAAACGGCTGTAAAAGCAATTTGTGGATTCTGCATTCCTTCACATCTTCCGGCATATGAATCTTTACATCCAGACGCTTTCCGAATTTTGCACTCTGCAGCATAATATATTGCTTCAGCCAGGCAATTTCTTCGCTGATACTCGCCGTTCCTCCTGCATTTTTCACTGTATAACGCAGAATGTCCGCAAGTGCGCCAACCATTCCACTGATCTCATACTGCTCATTTTCGATTGCTTTCCAGTTGATCGTATCCAGCGTATTATAGAGAAAATGAGGATCGATCTGCGCCTCCAGTGCTGACAATTCTGCATTCTTCTGATCCAGAACCGCCTGTTTTACTTTTGCGATCAACATCTCCAGATGTGCAACCATCTCATTAAATCCTGAACTGATCTGTTGTATCTCCATAGGCAGATGCGGGTTCACTCTCACCTGATGATCAAACTCACCCTGTTCTACACAACTCATTACGCCGGTAATTGATTCTACCGCCTGAATGTATGGTCTGCTGAAAAAATGAAGCAATATGAACATGATCACGATCGTCATGCTGATAATGATAAACAGATAAATCCATTGACTGACGGACATTTTCCAGTAATACGCAAGTGGCTGCTCATTGCAGATTGCAAATCCGCTGATTTCATGATCTGCTGTCGTATACTGGTAATTTTCGGAATCCTGTATCTCACTGAGCTTCTTCCCGATCTTCTTTGGATCAGGCGCACTCACAATCACATCGTCGCTCAGCAGATATTCTCTGGAACCAATATCCGATGCAATTGCTCCGCGAATTCTCTCCTCATTGACACTTAATACGACCGTTCCCTGAAAATTCTCGATAATACGATAGTCCGTAATATTTCTTGCAATATAAAACATGTAATGATTCTTGTCAGCAATCTTCACTGGCTTTCCATCTCCGAAATAAACAGCTCCCCGTTCTATTTTCGGAATCTCAACCTTATCTGCCCACGTCTCATTTCCAGAAAATGACGAGAGACTCTCATAATACATGATTTCTCCTGTCTTTAACTGTATCGTGATTCCCTCCACTCCGGTAAACTGATTGCAGATATGACTCAGTTTTTTCCTGAGACTGGTGCTGTTTTTCTCACGATCCCCCTGATTCTCGTTCAATTCTCTCACAATTTCCAGAACATCTTCATCCGTGCTGAAATCATATAAAATTGTCTCGTACTTATCCAGAACCATCTCCAGATTTTTTTCTGCAGTATCCAGATTACTCTTTATTCGGTCTGATAGATTTTCTTTTAACCGCTTCTGTATATTGATCTGCGAGATAATTGCAAAGATCAAAACCGGAATCAATGCTGTCAAAAGAAAATTTGTCATTAATCTGCGTTTCAGGGTGCCTCGTATTTGCCCGTTTTTTCCTTGTCTCAATTAGCTTCTCCTGTATCTTACTTTCTATTCTCAGCATACCTGCTGACTTTTTTCCTTATTATAGCACACATTCCTATGTCAGCTCTTGTTCTTTTCATGCTGGTGTAAATATTTTTCTTTTGTAGCCAGTCCACCGCGTATATGACGCTCTGATTTATTCATATCCAACACTTTTCGCGCCTTTGCCGCCAGTATCGGCCGAACCTGAAGTAATCTTTCTGTCACATCCTTGTGCACCGTACTCTTACTAATCCCAAACTGCTTCGCTGTCTGCCTCACTGTCGCATTATTTTCTATTATATAAGTTGCGATCTCAACGGCCCTCTCCTCAATATAATCTTTCATGGAAACCCCTGTATAATTTGTTTATACAATCTATGCAGGGCTAAGAGACAGTATGCGGAATGTACACTCCGATTCGTCTATATTTCTTTTGATATCTACAACAACTAATCTGAACCTGTTTCATTTTTCTGTATCTATTCGATTGTAAATAATTCAGGCAAGTTCCACCACATGATTTATACTATCAATTACAATATACTTCCATGATATAATCTCATAACATGCCTCCGTTTTTTTCGGCACAATATCCCTAAGTCTTCTATTATTGTTCCAAAATCTAAGGTATGCTCAACTTCATAATTTTCTTTTCATTCATCCAAAACCTCCTATTATTTAGCAATGGCAAGATAATCTTTTTCCTGCTTCGCCATTCTATTATCCTCCCTTTACTCGTATCTTTAAAACAAACCAAACAACGATGACTCATCAAAAAGTACATCATTTGATAAGCATAGCCCATATGTATCTACAAACATTCTTATAAATTCACCTGATAGTTCTTTATTTTCTTCATAATCCTTTTGTAGCAACTGCTGAAAATACGCCCACTTCTACAGCTTCATCATATACCTCGCATATTTCTAAATACGTATTCGAATAATGTCTTCTTTCTTCCGAAAAAGTATTTGTTACATTTCTGCAATTTCCCATACTATTACATCTCCTTCCTATCCTTCATTTTAACTGCTTTTCATCTGTAACTCAAGAAAATGAGTGACAAAAAGACCGGAATTCCCCTACAGTCATTACTTTTTCCCCATTCTCCACATTTCAAAATCTCAAAATTTTATTGTAATATTTTACCAATTTTTATAGTATTACATGCAAAAAACCATGATACTATAAAAACAATTCTTCCAGTTTTTCAAACACGCGCGATCTGAAGGATAACAAGAAGAGTAAATTTTTTATGTAGGAGGGCACTATGAAAAATCGTTTACGATCCATGTTTATAGCCGCCGTACTGGTTGGCACAGTTGTCGCAGGAAGCTTCACAGCTCCATTTTCTGTTCAGGCAGCGAAAAAGGACATCACATCTTTTGAAGATTTAAACCAGTCTCAAATAGTAGAAGCAATGGGACCTGGCTGGAATTTAGGAAATCAGCTGGAAAGTGTCACTGACAACGTTCCAGAGGAAACAAACTGGGGAAATCCCGTAATCACCGAAAAACTCATCCAAAGTGTAAAGGCTGCAGGTTTTAAATCGATCCGTATCCCTGTATCCTATTTTGCCAAAATCGACGATGACAAAGATTATACGATTGACAGCAAATGGCTGGATCGTGTACAGGAAGTTGTAAACTACTGCATTAAAAATGACTTGTATGCAGTGATCAACATTCACGGAGATGGCTATAATACCATTGATGGCGGCTGGCTTCTGTGCAATGGAAAAAATCAAACAGAAATTAAGAAAAAATATAAAAAGGTATGGAAGCAAATTGCAGAAAGATTTAAAAATTACGATGAGCACTTACTGTTCGAGTCCATGAATGAAGAATTTGACGGCAGTTATTCTGAACCGAATAAAGAGTACTATCAAAATATTAATGACTACAACCAGATATTCGTTGATACTGTTCGGAAAACAGGAGATAACAATACAAAGCGTTGGCTGATTATTCCCGGCTGGAACACAAATATCGACTATACCGCCGGAGACTACGGTTTTAAACTTCCTACGGATCAATACCGTGACAAATCAATCGATAAAGAAGAACAACGAATTATGATTTCTGTTCACTATTACTCTCCATGGGACTTCTGTGGCGGGGAAAACTGTGTGATTACTCAATGGGGCAACGAAGCGGATGATCCTTCCAAAACAAGTACAACCTGTGACGAAACTTACATGAAAAATCAGTTAAATCTGATGAAAACAACATTTGCAGACAAAGGATACCCTGTTTTCATCGGTGAATACGGCTCTATCGACAAAACATCCTATGACAGTGAAAACGAATATTACCGTGCATATTTTGCCCGAAAATTGTGCCAGCTGAGTCGTAAAAACGGATGTATTCCAATGTACTGGGACAATGGATACAATGGTGTCCACGGATTCGGCTTATTTGATCGTACAACATGTGAAATCACGCAGCCTGTCATTATTGATGCCATTATGGAAGGTTTTGGTCAGAAAGCATCTCAAAACAGCACTCTGATGTCCGTCCGCCTGTATGTGTCAGACAGTAAATACTGGACAACCATTCAAAGTGATAACACTGCAAGAATTACCAAAAAAGGCGGCACCTATACGCTGAAACTGAAAGGTGATAAAGATATGCTTTCAAACATCACAACCATTGCTTTAAAAGACTGTAACGTTGAACTTGGAAATCAGACAAAATCCGACTTTACCAATGCTCAGATTGTAATTGACAAGGTTCGTTTTAATGGAACCGATTACACGGTAAAAGAAAATAAAAATGATGAGGTTTTCTCTGAAAAAGGCAGCCTTCAGATGGAGCTGATCAATCAGTGGAGCGAAGCAGAGCCGATGATCAAAGGTCTGCAGAAAAAAGAATCTTTTTCTTTCCAGGATGCAGACTATAAAGATGAAAATGTGTTAGAGGTTACGTTCACCATCTCCAATTTGAAATAAAAATAACAGACTCATTTTCAATTTTTTTAATCTCCACCTCGATTTCATTACGAATTTTACATTTGAATTGCGAACTGAAAAATACCGCATATTCATTTTTGAATAATGCGGTACTTTCAGCAATTTATTCACTGTAATACAACTGCTTCGGACTCTTTGGCTTATCTGGTATACTCAGCTTTATCTTCCCGCTTTCAACCAGAGGCATTATATTTTTTTGAATCGCATACGTCACAGAGGATAATCCTAAATAATCGCATATTTCTTTTCTTGTTCTTGGTGTCTTGCAGAATATTAGTAGATTTCTTACTTCTTCATCACCAACTTCTTCTACTTCATTCTGAACTATTTCTTTATAGAATTTAACAACAAAATTTCCTCTTTCATCTATAAATTCCGGTTCACGCAAATGATATTTCTTCATCTCTTTCTTGATGGTCGGGATTCCAGAATAACGATTTTCTGTAATGCCTAATACTTCCAACGAAGATGCTAATACTGGATTTCTTGTATCCGGTTGTACTTTTCCAAGCTGATCTGCTCGAATTCTTCCATAAATCCCTCCTGGGTTTCGAATCTCCATTCTATCTTCAAACATGATAATTTGAATAGGCATTCCTTCCGTATGAATACTGTAGTCTCTATGAACCAATGCATTTACAATTGCTTCCCTGATTGCAATTGTAGGATAATCTGAACGATCCTCTCTCTCTCCATTTTCTGGATTAATAATCGTTTTAGTTCGCATATTTTTTCTAACAAATTTTATCGCTGTATTCAACATATCTGATATATTCCCTTCAATGCGTTGATTATCAAGAAAACGTTCTCCAGCTTCTCCTAAATCACCCATTTCTGTTCCTGGCACAACAATTGCTGTAATACATAACTGTGGAAAATAGGCTTGTGGATACGGAGAAAACAACAGGGTTGCACTTAAGGTAATTTTGCCATCACGTTTTATGCTCATTAATTCATAGATACTATTGTCTTCAATTGCAGCCAAATTTGGTTTCCCCATCTTCAATATATCAATATATTTTTGTAATGATTCCTGATTCAAGGATGCCAAGGTGGCCCTTCCTACTTCTCGAATATCATCCTGATATTTCCTTCTAAATGCCTCATAACTATAGATTTCATATTCTGTCATTGGTTCATCACTATCACCAATTCTAGTATAAGATCCTTTTAGTCTGCCTTGTCCTTTGTAATGACATGGTCTTTCCACCAAATCAATCCCTGGTATTTCTGCTGAAACAAAAAATTTCTCATCTTTTTCCACCACAGTAAGTAACGGACGTACCACAGGTTCCATCTGCAAACATTGTTCATTTATTTTCTTTTGTATATCCTGTGGATCATAAACCCCAACTTCCTTATAATCATGTTCTTCATCTACACCGAATATAATCACTCCACCTTCATCTTGATTGGAAAAACTGGACAATGAATCATATAAACGTTTGGGGCATCCTTTTTCTGCACTTTTCAACTCAAGAATTTGAGTTTCACATTTCATTTTTTGAATAAATTTTAATTTTTCCAATAGTTCTTCCGTTGTCATTTTAGTTCCTCCATTTATATTTAAGATATTAACACACTTTTTAAGTTTATTCAAGAAATTCAAAAAAATATTCCAGGAACTCAAAAAAGGAACTCAAAGTTTCTACTAAAATTTAAGTTCCTTTGTGTGTACCTTATTATTTTTGCTTACTGTAGAACATCATAAAAAGTCGGAATCTCTCCCGACTTTTCCTTTATTCCCTCAATTTAAATCGTTTCTTACTTTTTTACGCCCTGGCATTTTTGCAGTAATCTGCTTTGATACCCCTTTCGGCACATTGATCTGTATTCCAAATAACATCCGAATAAACCAGATCATAAACAAGAATATAAAAATTGGAATAAGACAAGATGTAACCAACATCACCGCGATTAACTCAATAAATTGATTCAAAAGTTCTTCCCCTTTTTCCAACAATCCTGAAATTCCATCTTTGATTTTCGATAATGCTTTCTCTATGATGTTACCTTCTGAATCTGTATTTTTTTCAATTTCATTCGTTATATCCTGTGCTTCCTTTACAGTCTCTTCCACCGTTGACTCATATGTTTTTTCTATCATTGCCGAAACATTCATGCTGAATGGAATAATCATAAATATAACAAGACCGAATGCTGCTATTTTTGCTGCCACTATTTTCAAAACCGTTCGATTAAATTCGATTCCTGCCGCGAACAAAACACACGCTGCCGGAATCAATATAGAAAACGTTGCATATCCGGTAAGTGTCACCAAATACTTTTCCAAAAATATAACGACCAGAATAATCAGAAAATATGATGTTAAATCTGTCAGCTTATTTGCTATCGGTGTTGTCGCATCTCCGGGAATTGCCGCAATAGCTGTTGATGCTGCCGCTGATGTTGCTGTTAGTTTTAGAATATCTGCCTTCTTCTCATCCAGTGCCTCTATCGTTTTTTTATGGTTTTCCGGATTGCTTGCCGCTTTTGAAACAACAGTCATCGAAAGGACCATTATCACAAGTGCCACTGCCACCCATGCCAGTTTTTTCACATTCTTCTTTTCTATCATTTTCTCATTTCCTCCTATGTGCAATCATATACACAGTATACCCTACAATTTGACTTACTTCATTAATTTTTTCATCACGGCCTCCCCCTTCTCCGTGCAAATTCCGCGAATTATACATCAAAACGGACGTGTTAACTCTAACACGCCCGCACTTCTGTCCTTATTTTATTGCCCCTGTATCCCAATATACTGTATCGGCCTCTATGAAATCTCCGCCAACATCTTCTCCGGATCTTCTGCTGCCTTCACTTTATCGTTTGCCTGAATGATCACACCCTCTTCATCGATCAGATAGGTCGTTCTTACCACTCCCATGGATACTTTTCCGTAATTCTTTTTCTCTTTCCAGACATCATATGCCTGAATCACTTCTAATTCCGTATCAGAAAGCAATGTAATCGTCAGACCTTGTTTTTCTTCAAATCTTTTATGCGACGCAACACTGTCTTTGCTGATTCCAAGAATTACCACGCCTTTTTCTTCAAACTGCGGATAACGTTCGCTGTATCCGCAAGCCTGCTTTGTACACCCCGGTGTATTATCCCTTGGATAGAAATACAAAAGAACTCTTTTCCCTCTGTAATCTTTTAAACTGTGTAACTCTCCATTCTGATCCGGAAGTGTAAATTCCGGAGCTTTTGTTCCTGTTTGTAACATTGCATTTTCCTCCTGTTTTCTGATTTTTTTGATATTCCAATCTTCTTTACAACCATATCTCTCCCAGTCTGCCTTCTCCTTTCAGATACTTTCTGTAAATCACAAAGAACACCAGACTGGTCAGACATGCTGCCGCTCCATCCGCGAGGGGCTCTGCATAAAATGCACTCTTCGCCGCAAACACGATCGGCAGGACACATGTCATCACAAAATACACAATCTTTCGAAACAGTGACAAGCTAAGGGAAAGCCTTGTCATCCCAAGCGCCGTCAGCGCATCCACAAACACATACTGGAGGCTGAGTGGGATCACCATCAATGTAAACACCTGGATTCCCCATATGGACAGTTCCCGGTATCTTGCATTGTCTGTAAAAATCTGCACAAAATACTGCGGCAGAATTCTGGATACAAGGAACATCACCGTTGTAAATGTAATACATAGAACCAATACCCACTTCACTGTCTTACGGATACGGTCCGGTTTGTTCGCACCGTAATTAAAACTGATCAAAGGCTGTGATCCTCCCGTAATTCCAAGCATCGGAGAGGTAATCAAAAGCATATAGCTCTGTACGATCGTTGCTGCCGTGATCAGCGTATCTCCCTGAGATTCGCCGCCATAATACTGAAGTACAGCATTCAATGCAATGATGATCACACTGTCTGTCGCAAGGATCAAAAATGGCGAAAAACCGATCTTACAGATTCGTTTCCCAATCTCCCACTCCGGCTTTACAAGATGGATCGGAATCTGCATCTTCTTACTGTGTAAAGTCAAAAGTACAAAAATACAGGACGAAAGCTGTGCGATGACTGTCGCAACAGCCGCTCCTGCAATATCCATATCAAATACAAAAATAAAAATCGGATCCAGCACAATGTTTACCACTGCTCCGATCAATGTAGTCGCCATTCCCAGAAACGGAAATCCCTGCGCTGTAACAAAATAGTTCATCCCCATAGACACAAGGGCAAAAAATGTCCCCAGAGTATAAATCGTCAGATATGTATTCGCATATGGAAACGTCACTTCACTGGCACCGAACCAGTTCAGTAAAAAATCCTTGATCATCAAAAACACAACTGTCAGCACTGCGGAAAATATAAGCAGCATGGAAAAACTATTCGCCAATATCCGTTGTGCGCTCTTCTTATCTCCTGCCCCCAGTTTCACCGAAAACGTAACCGATCCTCCGATTCCGATCAGAGCAGCAAACGAAGACAAAAGCGTAATGATCGGAGCACATACTCCGGCGCCGGCAAGGGAATCCCCGCCGATCACCGGAATATTTCCGATATAGATCCGGTCTACAATACTGTAGAGCACATTGACGAACTGGGCAAACATAAAAGGAATTGATGTCTTTAATACTAAAAGTGGAACGGAATCCCTTCCAAAATCATTTGTCTTTTTCATGCTGCACCACTATCCCACCAAAATCTGGTATCCTTTTTCAAATACCTCTCCCGGCTGCACCGCATTGATTCCCTTCTTTTCAGAAATATCTTTATCAAATCCGGTATCATCACAACGGCCTGCCCATGGCTCCAGACATACGAACGGCGCATTCTTCGGTGACCAGATTCCGTAACTGTAAAATCCTTCACTCTTTACGCCCACATATGGCTTTCTTCCATCCTTTTTGCACAGCCATACTTCTTTTAACTGATAATCATCACAGATCAGTGTATCCACCTCAAACAATTTTTCGGAAAGCTGCAGATAGCCGTCCTCCAGTTCCAGAGAATAGCTTTCTTCCGGCAGGCCTGTTCCGCATTCCAGATTCAGCCCGCAGCATTCCAGCGTTTCCATCTTCGGAAACCACAGAAGATAGTCGTCTTTCGTCTCCTTTGCGCCTTCAAACATAAATGCCGGATGTGCTCCGATCGTAAAATAAATCGTTTCTTCTGATGGATTTTTTACTTTCCAGTCTACAAAAATATTTTTTCCATCCAGACGGTATGTGATATACAGCTCAAAGTCATAGGGATACACTTCTCTCGTCTCTTCATTCGAACAAAATAAAAACTGCGCTTCCTCTGCTGCAGATTTTACACAACGAAACTGGCTGTCTCTTGCAAATCCATGCTGAGACGTCGGATACTGTGTTCCTTTGATCAGAACAGTATTTCCATGTGTCTTCCCTACATTCGGGAACAGGATCGGAGAATGCCGGTTCCAAAATTCAGGATTTCCGTTCCACAAGATCTCTGCTCCTGTCTTTTTGTTAAAAATTCTTGTCAGTTCTGCGCCTTTTTCTGCGATTTCCACACAAAGGCATGCGTTTTCCAATTTCATAAAACTCCTCCGCTTCTTTTCATTCGTCTACTACAACTGTACACCATTCTGCCTGTCAGTACAACCAGAAAGCACCGGAAAAACAAAATCTGTTTTCCGGCGCTCTCTTTTTATTCCTGTGCATTATCTGTACTGCTCTGATCTGAACTCTCATCTGAACTCTGATCGGTATTCTGATCTTTGTTCTCTGTTGTGCTGTTCTGTGTATCTTTCGCATTTTCATTCGTCGTTTCGTCTTCCTGCTCTACCTGAACACAACTCTTCTGCAGATACTTGGCAGCTTTTTCCTGCATGATGGACTGCTCGATGTTTTCTTTTCCGTTTTTCTCTTCATATTCCGCAATCTGATCTGTACGATATCCGGCAAGTGCTGCATACTGCTTCAGCCCGATCTCATACTCTTTATCTGTAGGTTCTAAATTCTTTTTCTCACAGAGAAGCTCTACTGCCATCTGATTTCTCACGGTATTCTCTGCTACTGTCTGTGCCTTCTCTTTAAACTGATCTTCTGTCATTCCCATGTACTGAGTCAAATAATCTCCCAGCTCCATCTGATAGTATTCTGCTGTACTCTCATACTGGTTTATGATCGCCTCTTTCTGCTCTTTTACTTTATCTTTCGGAAGATCTTTTTTCACTTCGATCTGATCCACCAGAGCATTCAAAAGATTCTGGTACATCTGCTGGTTTTCGATTTTTTCTTTGATCTCTTTTTTATATTCCTTTACAGTTGTAGCTTCTACACTGTTCTCTTTGACCCACTTATCTGTCAGCTTCGGCACATCTACTGTATAAATGCCATTTAAAGTAATGGTAAACACTGCGACTTTTCCGGCCATCTCTGTATTCGTATACGTATCCGGGAACTGTACCGTAATGTCAAACTGCTCTCCTTTGTTATGACCGACAATCTGGTCTTCAAATCCCTGGTAGTCTCCGTTTGCACCGATAAAAGAACCGGAACCAAGCTCCAGGTCTGTTCCCTGGGCAGAACCACCCTCAAATTCCACACCGTCTACTTTTCCGACATAATCAATATTGACTGTATCTCCTGTCTGCGCTGCACGGTCTGTCACCTCTGTTCTGGTTGCATCTGCCTGAAGAAAATAATTCACATAATTCGTCACCTGATCATCTGTCAGTTCAGTTGCTTCCACCTGCGGCACTTCCAGTCCCTTGTACTGTTTAATCGTAATATACTCATTGGATAACTGACTGGAACATCCTGTTAAGGATCCAATCAGAAATACTCCCGCAATTACTGCAATTAACTTCTTTTTCATCTTCTTGCCCTTCCATTTCCTATATGATCCTCTGCCTGTCTTTTTGACAGCCTGTTTTTTATTATACCACATTCTGTTGAATGAGACGTACATTTTTCTTAAGAGTTCATAAGATTTTCACTATTTTTTCTGTCTGTTTATAAAAGCGGTGACAGCAATCTTGAAAACTGCTCTTTTCCCCGGATGATAAGACTTCTCTGGTGATACGCATTTCTCGTGATCTGTGTAGATTTTGTCATATCATTTTCAAAGCTCTGCTCCAATTTCTGCGTTGTCTCCTCGCTGTATACCACTGCATTGACTTCAAAGTTCAATCCAAAGCTGCGAAAATCCATATTGGCAGTTCCCACACACACTACGGTTCCATCCACCATCACTGTCTTTGCATGCAGAAATCCGTTGTCATACACATAACATTTTGCTCCGGCCTCCACCATTTCACCAATATAGGAATACGTCGCCCAGTATACAAACGGATGATCCGGCTTGCACGGAATCATAATCCTTACATCCACACCGGAACGGGCAGCAATCTTCAATGCATCCAGAATCGAATCATCCGGAATAAAATACGGTGTCTGCAGATATACATGATCTTTTGCGCTGTGAATCAGTCGCAGATAATTGTCATGGATTGTTTTGATCTGCGAGTCCGGACCACTGGAAATAATCTGCACCGGGTCTCTTCCCTCCCGCTCATACTTCGGAATCTCAAATAAGGTATCCTCCTGAAACAGATTTTCCTTTGCCGCATAATTCCAATCCAGTACAAACCGTACGGCCAGAGAGGTTACGGCTGCCCCTTCGATACAAAGATGGGTATCCCTCCAGTAACCGAACTTCTTTTTGTCCAGTCCCAGATATTCCCTTCCTACATTGAAACCACCCACAAATCCGACCCTGCCGTCTATCACGACAATCTTGCGGTGATTCCGGTAGTTCATTCGAAGCTGAAGATTTCCAAACAGCGCCGGGAAAAATTCTGCCACGTGGATTCCTTCCTTCTCCAGACGTTCCCAGTCTCGGTTATGCATCCCTCGACAGCCCATACTGTCAAACAAAATGCGGACCTCAACTCCCTCTTTCGCCTTTTTGATCAGCACCGGCTCAATATGCTGCCACAATTCATCATTACGGATAATATAATACTGAAAATGAATATATTTTTTTGCTTTTTGCATCTCTTCCAGGAGCGCTTTGAATTTTTCCTTTCCATCGGTATAGATCCGCACATCGTTATTATCTGTCAAAACAGCCTGCCCTGCTTCCAGATTATACAAAATCAGATCTCGATATCTCGCCACTGCCGGATTTGTCAGACGGAGTTTTCGCCTGTATATCGTTTCTTCCTGCCTTCGTACCGCGTATTTTAATTCTCCTTCAATCTCTTTTGCCTTAAACATCCTGCTTTTATGAAAATCCTGCCCGATCAGCAGATACAGGACAAATCCGAGAATCGGTATAAAATACAGCAATAACAGCCAGGTCCATACCGTCTGCGGAGATCTTCTCTGAAAAAACACAATGACCAGAGAAAGCAAAATATTGATCACAACCAGATTGTCCATCATAAAATGATACACACTGACTGCACTGTTCCATATCGTTTCTGCCATAAATACCTCTCCCCTATCTTTTTCTCATTTCCTTAGTATACCTGTTTTCTCCAAGAAAAGTAAAGCCCTGCCGTCCAAATCTCTTGCACTTCCCGGGAAACAATGTTACAATATTACATGCATAATTATGAAAAAAGAGAATTTTAGGAGGGTTTTATCGTGTCTACAGGATGGATCGTACTGATCGTTGTACTTGTGATTCTGATCGGTGTACTCGTCGGCCTTTATTTCTTCGGAAAAAAAGCAGAGAAGAAGCAGGCAGCACAGCAGGAACAGATGGATGCCATGGCACAGACTGTCAACATGCTGATCATCGATAAAAAGAAAATGAAACTCAAAGAAGCCAATCTTCCTTCCGCAGTGCTGGAGAATACGCCAAAATATTTGAGACGTACCAAAGTACCTGTTGTAAAAGCAAAAGTCGGACCAAGAGTGATGACTTTGATGTGTGATGTTAAGATCTTTGACCTTATCCCGATCAAGAAAGAAGTCAAAGCTACCGTAAGCGGCATCTACATCACTGCTGTAAAAGGTGTTCGCGGACCACTTGAGGCTCCGGAAAAAGCAAAGAAAAAAGGCTTTTTTGCAAGATTCAAAAAAGACAACAAATAAGACAAAGAGCATTGCCGGCAGAAAATCTGCACTGCAGTGCTCCTTTTTTATACAGCAATTCCGCTGCCTTTGGATACAATATTCATTCGGATCTTACAATTCGCAAGCGGTTCATGATTCACATCCAGCTCATAATCCACCCGTACTTTGATCGTTTCATCCAAAACTTCAATTTCCATATTTCTGGTATTCAATCCTACCAGCATCTGACCATATGGTGTTTTGTAATATGTCAGATTCTTCTTGTTTTTCTCAAATATCATATGGGTATTCGACAGTCCGCTTTTCATGATCTCAAGACTGTCCGTCCCTGATATTTTGATCTTATTCTTGATCGTGTCACTGACTCCTTCTACGATCTCATCATAGATGATATAATGTTTTCCATTTTTCGAGTAGTAGGTAGCCGGTGTCACAACTTCGATCACATCATCCTCATCCGGTCCCGGAATCTGGGCGTCCATATCCATATGCAGCCCTGAAATACTGACCAATACATCCTTTGTCATCTGTGTTCCCCTAATATTCTTCTATATTCACAATATTCGCTTTCGAAATATCAAACGGCATCACTGTATTTGCAAAATTTACAAACTTTTCCGCCGCATCGCTGACATAAAATTCATATTTGCTGCTTGTGCCCTCTTCCCCGTCATTTTCCATATCTTCACTCTGAAGAAGCCGTTTGAGATCCATGGCGGTCTCATAGGCCGGATTGACGATCTGGATCCTTTCTCCCATATAAGCACGGATCTTGGAACGTAAAAGCGGATAATGGGTACATCCTAAGATCATCGCATCGATCTCTGTATGCTTTAACGACTCCAGATAATATTCGATGACTTCTTCTGTGACCACATGTTCTTTAAATCCTTCTTCCACAAGAGGGACAAACAGCGGGCAGGCCTTCTCCCTCACATGAATGTTCGGGTCCATCTGATGGATCACCTTTGTATAAGTACCGCTCTTCACCGTTGCATCCGTTCCTACCACACCGATTTCTCCGTTTGCCGTAGCTTCTACTGCCGCCCTTGCGCCCGGAACGATCACACCGATGATCGGAATATCAAATTCATCCCGAACCGTATCCAAAGCCAGTGCACTTGCCGTATTGCAGGCAATAACAATGGCCTTGACCTGTTTTGTTTTCAGGAAACGGATGATCTGCTCAGAAAAGCGAATAATATTGCTCTTGGATTTACTTCCGTATGGAACGCGGGCAGTGTCACCAAAATATACAATATTTTCATGCGGCAGCTGCCGTGTTATCTCCCGTACAACGGTAAGTCCTCCGACACCGGAGTCAAATACTCCGATCGGGGCCTTTTTCTTCTCACATTCCATACTCATAATTTTCTCTCCTAGATTGCAAACGATTTTGCGATTTTATACTGATACTCCGGAATTGTCTTCTTCATGGACAATGCCTGATCAATATCGAAATCTACATATTTTCCACCCTGGTATCCGATTACACGGTTGGATTTTCCTTCGCACAGTAAGTCAACTGCCAGTGCCCCCATTGTAGACGCATATACTCTGTCTTTACATGTCGGGCTTCCTCCACGCTGCATGTGTCCGAGGATTGTTGCTCTTGTCTCGATTCCTGTTGCTTCTTCAATTCTCTTCGCCATATTGATGGAATCACCGATTCCCTCTGCGTTGATAATAATGTAGTTCTTTTTCCCGCGTTTTTTGTTTTCCAGAATATCTTCGATCAGCTCCTGCTCATCATAATCTTTTTCTTCCGGAAGAAGGATTTTTTCTGCTCCGTTGGCAATACCGCACCACAGTGCAAGGTATCCTGCGTCACGTCCCATTACCTCAATGATACTGCATCTCTCGTGTGAAGTAGATGTATCACGTACCTTATCGATCGCTTCCATAGCTGTATTGACAGCTGTATCAAATCCGATCGTATAATCTGTACATGCAATGTCAAGATCGATCGTTCCCGGAAGAGCAATCGTATTTACTCCGAGGTTCGCCAGCTTCTGTGCTCCGGCAAAAGATCCGTCTCCGCCGATTACTACAAGACCGTCAATGCCGTATTTTTTACAAATTGCTGCTGCTTTCTGCTGTCCTTCTTCTGTACGCATTGTCTGGCAGCGTGCTGTCTGAAGAATTGTACCACCTCTCTGGATGATATCAGACACATCGCGTGCCGTCAAATCAATGATCTCTTCTTTTAAAAGTCCGTGATATCCTCTTCTGATTCCGCGTACCTTCAGTCCTTTTGCAAGAGCTCTTCTTACAACTGCACGGATCGCAGCGTTCATTCCCGGTGCATCTCCACCACTTGTAAGTACTCCAATGGTACGAACTCTATCTTCAATCTCTTCTAACATTTTTTCTTTGTCTGCTTTGTTTGCCATAACTTTTCCACCTTTCTGAATTCTTCTACTCTTCAAAAGTAAAGTTTGCCTATTTTTTAACACTCCGGGTATATTCTACCTTATTTATATTCCTTTATCAATAGATTTTTCTACGACTTTTACTCGCTTTTCCCCGTAATGATTCATCAATCTGCTCAATACTTCCTGACCGATGCGAATGTTTCTGTTTCTCGGAAGCCGCTTGATCGCCCGCTCTTTCTGACAATAGATCACAACCTCGTCATCTCCTTCCGAGTCTGCCAGGTATCCATATAAAATATGCTCATTTCGCAGAAAATCTTCTTTATCTGAAAACTGCACCCACAGCTCTTTTTTGGTCTGCTCAAACGGAATGATCGTCTCACAGATCAGCTTGCTCGGCCGCTCCTCTTCCTCGGATACTCTTCCCTTTACAAAAATTTTTTTATCAATCTCCAGATACTCTCTGTTTTTTTCATAGTCCCGCGGGAAGACGATCACCTCTACCGTTCCCACCAGGTCTTCCAGAGACAAAAATGCCATCATCTGATTGGTCTTTGTATGCTTGATCGTTTTTGCGGTGATCATGCCGCCTACAATCTCCCTCGTTCCGTCATGCACCTTTGCCCGGCCTGTCTCTTCATCCGGCTGGAAATCCAGTGTGGTGGCTGAAATGGATTTTCTCCATTTGTCCTCATACTCCTGTAATGGATGTCCGCTTAAGTAAACTCCCAGCACTTCCTTTTCAAACGCCAGCAGATTCTCTTTCGAATACTCCCCGACATCCGGCAGTTTGATCTCAAACTGCTCTTTTTCTTCCTCACCCACCATATCAAACAGTGTCATCTGACCGGTCATGGCATATTTCTTTTCCTGATTGACGTGATCGACGATCTGAACATAAATGCTCATAAACTGCTTTCTCGTGCCTCCCAGGCAGTCCAGCGCACCTGATTTGATCAAATGCTCGATCGCCCGTTTATTCAGCCCATCCTTGACTGACATCCGACTGATAAAATCTTCCAGATTTTTAAACGGACCAAACTCATCCCGATCTTCTATGATCGAAGCAATCACCGGTCTTCCAATGCTCTTAATAGCCGTCAGTCCGTACCGGATATTGTTGCCGTCTACCGAAAAGTTGCCGATCCCGCGGTTAATATCCGGTGACAGAATCTGAATATTCATCTGCCGGCAGGCATAAATATATTCTGCCACTTTGGACGGATTTTCAATCACGGAAGTCATCAGTGCTGCCATATATTCCACCGGATAATAATATTTCAGGTATGCTGTCTGATAAGAAACAACCGCATAGGCCGCCGCATGGGATTTGTTGAATGCATACTTCGCAAAATCGATCATTTCATCATAGATCTTATTGGCTGTCTTTTCATCAATTCCATTTTTAATACAGCCCGGCACACCGTTCTCCTCATCTCCATAGACAAAGATCTGGCGCTCTTTCTGCATCACATCGCCCTTTTTCTTGGACATGGCACGGCGAAGAAGATCGCTTCGTCCCAGTGTGTATCCGGCAAGGTCACGCACGATCTGCATAACCTGCTCCTGATAGACAATACATCCGTAAGTAGGCGCCAGAATCGGCTCCAGCTGCGGACAGTCATAGGTGATCGATCCTGCATCATTTTTTCCCCGGATATACTGTGGGATAAAGTCCATCGGACCCGGACGGTACAGGGAAATCCCGGCAATGATATCTTCCAGGCTGTTTGGCTTCAATTCTTTCATGAAGCCCTTCATCCCTCCGCTCTCCAGCTGGAAGATTCCATCGGTCTTCCCGGTTCCGATATAAGAAAGAACCTGTTTGTCGTTATAGTCGATCTGATCCATATCAAGTTCCGGATTTTTGCTTTTTGCAAGCTGCACCGCATTCTGGATCACAGTCAACGTCCGAAGTCCCAGAAAGTCCATTTTTAAAAGTCCCAGTTCTTCCAGAGTGGTCATTGTAAACTGAGTTGTGATCGAGCCGTCAGAAGCTCTTGAAAGGGGAACAAAATCATCGATTTCTCTCTGACCGATCACAACGCCTGCTGCATGCATGGAGCTGTGGCGCGGCAGTCCTTCCAGTCGTTTGCACATGTCGATCAGCAGTTTTACCTGCGGATCATTTTCATATGTTTTACGTAATTCCGGATTCATCTGCAGTGCTTTATCAATCGTGATATTGAGTTCCTGCGGAATCATCTTGGCAATCGAATCTACAAATGCATACGGAAGATCCATCACGCGTCCCACATCACGGATTACACCTCTGGCAGCCAGCGTACCAAACGTCACGATCTGGACTACCCGGTCTTTTCCATACTTACGCACAACATAGTCGATCACCTCCTGCCGTCTCTCGAAGCAAAAATCCACGTCGATATCGGGCATGGTCACGCGCTCCGGATTAAGAAAACGCTCAAACAGCAGCTGATACCGGATCGGATCAATATTTGTAATTTCCAGGCAATAAGAGACAATACTTCCCGCTGCAGAGCCACGCCCCGGCCCTACTGCGATCCCGTGATCTTTGGCATATTTAATAAAGTCCCATACTATGAGGAAATAATCTACATATCCCATGCTGCGGATCGTATCCAGCTCATAGCGCAGCCGTTCTTTCAGCTCCCTGGAAGGCGCTCCATAATGCTTTTCAAGTCCTTCCCAGCATAACTTGTTCAAATACTCCCAGGAAGTCATGCCGTCCGGCACATCATACTTTGGCAGCTTTGTGACTCCGAATTCAATCTCCACCTCACACCGGTCTGCAATCTTCTGCGTATTCTCCAGTGCCTGTTTTGCATATGGAAACAGCGCTTCCATCTCCTGAGGGGACTTTACATAATACTGGCCGCCCTCATACCGCATCCTGTTCTCATCGTCCAGCTTCTTCCCGGTCTGAATACAGAGCAGGATATCATGCGGCTTCGCATCTTCCGCGTACGTATAATGGATATCATTGGTCACAACAAGCTCGATCCCTGTCTCCTTAGAAAGCTGGATCTGTCTCTGGTTTACAAGCTGCTGCTCCGGGATCCCGTGATCCTGCATTTCCAGAAAGAAATTTCCTTTTCCGAAAATATCCTGATACTCCAGCGCCACCTTCTTCGCCTCTTCGGTAAGTCCCCGGCTCAGATACCGCTGTACCTCCCCAGCAAGACAGGCACTTAAGGCAATGATTCCCTCGTGATACTGACGCAGAAGATCCTTATCCACACGGGGCTTATAATAATACCCTTCTGTAAATCCTCTGGAAACGATCTTCATCAGATTGGCATATCCCGTATTGTTTTCTGCCAGAAGTACCAAATGATGATATCTGCTCTCTCCACCGGCAGTCTCACGGTCAAACCGGGAATTCGGCGCCACATAAACTTCACAGCCGAGAATCGGCTTGATTCCCTGCTTTCTGGCTTCCCTGTAAAAATCGATCACACCGTACATGACTCCGTGGTCCGTGATCGCAGCACTGTTCATGCCCAGTTCTTTGACTCTGGATACATATTCTTTTATTTTGTTGGAACCGTCCAAAAGACTGTACTCCGTATGGACGTGTAAATGCGCAAAACTCATAATTCACCTCTATATCCAGTATTGCTGTAAATCTAAAAAGGGCGTTCCCTTACAGAGAACTGCCCTTACATCTTCTCGTGTCTGTCAAAACCGGCGATTCAAAATCTGAGATATTCTTATTCACCATTGATCATAAAATTGATCAGTCTTTCTGTATCTTCCGGTTCATAAGCAATGATCTCAAGCTCCGGAATCTCTCCGTTTGAGAAAATATTTGCCATAGATACATACTGGGAAAGTTTGGATTTCAGGTTCAGTCTGTCTCCCTCTCCTGTTACCAGTTCTACTCTTCCTTTGCAGTTGTCTACTACTTTAAAAAATGCGTCTATATCTGTAATATTCTGTACTTTCATTTCTATCTGTCCCCTTTCTTCTCTATTTCTTTCTTCATTATAGCCTATTTACCATGGATTGCAAGGCTTTTTAGCGAATTCGGATACTGTCCGGAAAGATTTTTACGCGGTTTTCTTTCAGAAGTCTTCCGACGGCACGCTTGAATGCAGCCTTGCTCATACCAAACTCTGCCTTGATCGTATCCGGATCTGCCTTGTCATTAAACGGCAGTACTCCGTCATAAGACTGGATTCTTTTCAAAATCAGTTCTGCATCTGCATCCATCTGCTGCGGAATCTTCCCTCTGACACTTAAATCCAGCTTTCCATCTTCCTTTACATTTGTCACACGTGCTTCGATTTCATCACCGATACGAATCTTTCCAAAAACATCCTTTTTCGGGATTCTTGCAGAAAACTGATGATCCACCGCAACAAAAACTCCAAACTCATCACTTCTGTCGTATACAATTCCTTTTACCTGATCGTCTTTCTGATATGGAGAGTCTGTACGCAGCATATGATAAACTTTCATGGTGGCGCAAAGTCTTCCGCTCTTGTCTACGTACAATGCGACAAGACACTTATCGCCTTTCTGTACTTTTGCTGTCTGTTCTTTAAATGGAAGGAACAGATCTTTTTCCAGTCCCCAGTCCAGAAAAGCTCCCATCTTTCCTGTATCTGCCACTTCCAGAACTGCCAGATGTCCCATCGTCAGCTTCGGCTCATTCGTCGTCGCGATCAGACGGTCAGACGAATCCCGGTACAAAAATACTTCCACCGGATCCCCCGGTTCAATTCCTTCCGGCACCTGCTTTTTCGGAAGAAGTACACGTTCTTCATCATTTCCCAGATACACACCAAAATCTACAATCTTTACAACAGTTAAAACCTGCTTTTCTCCTAATTTCATTTAAAATCTCCTCTTCACCATTCTTCGAACAGTATAACATGCTCTCTTACTTGATTTCAATCACTGCATACGGTTTTCCGTTTTCATCGCACAATTCTGTCACAATACGATTTTCCTCTCTCGCCACTTTCGGAAAGATCACATCTCCAAGAACTGCTGATTTCTTGTATTCCACCCGGATCTGGCGGACTCTTGTCTCTTCCGGCAAAACCTCCAGAGCCATCTGTACATACTGACAGTTATTCACATGCTCGTTGGTATCAATGTGATACTTCCTCACCGGAAACGACGGTTTTTCCTCCAGATTCTCCGGAAGACGGATCTTTCTGTCTTCATACTCCATCTCAAGCGCAGGCTCTGATCCATATGGAAGTACATCTTCCGGCTCAGGTCTTGCCGGTCTTCCTTTTTCCATATCCATAAACACCCACACAGAATTGGCATACGCAAGCCGGTTTCCCCTGGCATCATCGAGCACAAAATTCCGGTTTCCATACAAGCCTTTAAATTCCGTCGCAAAGGTTCCTGCTGTAATACGCTCTCCCAATGCCGGCAGACGTTCGATCACGATCTGCCAGTAAGACAAAATCCATGCTTTTTTCTTTGCCTTTAACACCTCTGTGCCCAACCCGATATCCTCAGACTGAAACGTACTGCAGTCCTGAAAATAATTGATCAGTGCCGGCAGGGTCATATTCCCGGTATGATCGATCTCACTGTATCTTACTCTGCTGTCAAATGTGTACATCTTTTCTTCCTTCCCGAACAGTTCCTGTTCCTTATACGTGTGCCTTATAGCTGTGTTCCATCGTAATGACACACTGATATCTTTTGTCAATCTCCTGCAGCTTTTCCATCAATTGAAGCTGCAGATTGTTTTTTTCTTCCTCATCATATTCAAATGGTACGACCATATCAAAGATCAGATTGATCTGCCCCATCCCGTTGACAACACGCAGATCATGAATGCTGCACTGAGGATCCAGTTCCTTTAATGCGGCTTCCACTTCTCCTCTCACCGTCATCACCTGTTCATCCCGCATCTCGATCGGATCCATATGAATCACCAGAAGAATTCCCAGCTCATCCACCGCATCCCGTTCAATCCGATCGATCAGCTCATGGGCTTCCTCAATATCCGCGTCGTTTGGCACTTCCGCATGAATGGATGCCATACTTTGATTCGGTCCGTAATTATGTATGATCAGATCATGAGTTCCCTCGATTCCCTGATAACGCTCTACAAAATGCTTGACTTTATCATATTCTTCCGGATCGATTGCTTCTCCGATCAGAGGCTCCAGCGTGTCTTTTGCAATTCCGACACCGGCCCACATAACTACCAGAGCGACTCCGATCCCCACAATCCCATCAATATTAAGCCCGGTCAGCCGGAAGATCACCAGAGACAAAATCGTTGCACTGGTCGTGATCACATCTCCCATAGAATCTGTAAAGACTGCCATCATCACCTTGGAATCAATCTTCTTTCCCAGCTTTTTATTAAATACACCGAGCCATAGCTTGACTCCGATGGATAAAATCAGGATCACTACCGAAATCAACCGAAAATTCAAGGTTTCCGGGGTTCTGATCTTGGAAACAGAATCCTTCAAAAAAGTAAATCCCACTTCCAGTACCAGAAATGATACGATCAAAGCCGCTATATATTCAATCCTTCCGTGTCCGAACGGATGCTCCTTGTCCGCCGGCTTGCCCGCCATCTTCACCCCGATAAAACTGATGATCGAAGATGCCGCATCTGACAGGTTGTTAAACGCATCTGCTGTGACAGAAACACTGTGCAGCAAAAGCCCCACAATAAACTTCACAAGAAACAGAAATACATTACAAACAATCCCCACCATACTCGCCAGCACTCCATATGCAGTGCGGACCGCAGATTTTTCTACCGCTTCATAGTCTTTCACAAAATGTCTGACTAAAAATTCTGTCATACTTTTCTTTCGTCTCCTTCTGTTGTTTTATTTTTGAAATATCTCCTGCAGGTAAAAGCGAAATTTTACTTTCTCCTGCTTTTTTTCTTCCTCTGACAGCAGGATCCCGTCTCTCTCACTTTTCGTCTCCTCATTTACCGTATGCACTGCATCCCAAAATGCCAGCTCCGGATAGAGCATTCCCCACCAGTTGTGACCTTTGGCACTTCCGATCTCCACACGGAGTGCTTCGTAATTTCCTGCCGGAAATGTCATATCCTGATACTTCTTTTCCGGAAAATAGGTGGTTGTCACAGCCGCGTTGACCGGATCATCGTATCCCTTTTCTGTAAGGCACTTTTCTGCAGTCTGCTCAATTTCATCACAGTGGGAACGCACCCACTCTTTTGTCGCTTCTGCGCCTGCACCTGTTGGCATCTCGGTCTGCAGAAATTCCAAAATCTCATTGCGTACACACAGCTTCATCTCCTGATCCAGGGTACTGTCACTGTTTGCCAGCACATGAAATCTGAGCACCTCATCTGCCAGTTCCTTTTGTACCTTTGCCTGTACTGTTCTCTCTGCTGTACTAAAGATCTGTCCGATCAGAATTCCCGCTGCCAGCATGGACAGCAATGCAATGATTCTGTTCCTGTTCTGATTTGAAAATTTCATATGTATCTCCTCCGGTTTCATTTTGATATCCGAAGTATGTACCAAAAACAGGAAGTTTATACAAATTTCCGTAATTTAAGACGTAGTGAAGAAATCCTTCACTACGCCCTTACTTATGTCTCAATGAATCTGTCACTGCAGTCACCTGATTCTCAATATGCTGTCCCATGATCTCAGATGCTGTCTCTTTATTACTCTTCTCGATCGCCTCGATGATCGCCTGATGCTCTCTCAAAAGCTGCGGATAACATTCTTTCTTCTTGAGATACTCTACTCTGTAGCGGTACATCTGTTCTCTGAAATTATTCAAAAGCTGCATCAGCCTCTGATTGTCTGTAGAACGACAGATAATATCATGATATGCCACATCCGCCTCTGCGATTCTGGTCACATCCTCACTTCCCAGAGATTCTTCAAACTCCTTCGCCGCTTTCTTCAACGCTTCAAGTCCTTCTTCATCCATCCGCTCACAGGCCAGCTGAACTGCAAGCTCTTCCAGTGCCTTTCTGACTTCCAGCACATCATTCAGACTTTTCTCCGTGATCTCTGCGACTTCTGCCCCGCGTCTTGGGATCATCAGCACGAGACCTTCCAGCTCCAGCTTGCGGATCGCCTCCCGGATCGGTGTGCGGCTCACCCCCAGCTTATTGGCCAGCTTGATCTCCATCAAACGCTCTCCCGGCTTTAATTCTCCGCGCAGGATCGCCTGCCTGAGTGTCTTAAATACCACATCCCGAAGCGGAAGATATTCATCCATTGTCACTTCTAATTTCGGTTCCATCTTATGTCCTCCTTGCGCCATGCACATTTGTCACATATACCTGTTTTGCCAGTGCCTTCCTGCGGATCTGCTCCTGCGCTCTGCGCGCTGCCGCACGGCTTTCAAAAATCCCGAATACGGTAGGACCGCTCCCGCTCATCATCGCATTGAGCGCACCTGCTTTTTTCATCTCATCCTTGATCTTTTCAATGACCGGATACATCCCGATCGTGACATCCTCCAGCACATTGCCCATATGAGCGGCAATCTCGGAAAGAGACCCCGTCTCCAGACCCCGGATGATCCCATCTATGTCCGGATGATCCACGATTTCTTTTGCATCCAGCGCCTCATATACCACTTTGGTAGAAACACTGATCGGCGGTTTTGCGATCAGCACCGTACATGCCGGAAGTGCAGGAAGTGTGGTCAGCTCCTCTCCGATTCCCTCTGCCAGTACCGTTCCTCTCATAATACAATACGGAACATCTGCTCCCAGACGGACACCTCTCTCCATCAGAGATCTCTGACTTAAGCCCAAATGGAACATCTTGTTCATCCCAAACAAAACTGCCGCTGCATTGGAACTCCCCCCTGCCATACCTGCCGCTACGGGAATGTGCTTGTTCAAAACAATCCTGACGCCGCCCGGAAGCTTGAATTCTTCCATCAGCATGGCTGCCGCCTTATACGCGATATTATTTTCATCCGTCGGCAAAAAATGCAGATTTGTCTCCACTTCTATACCCGGCAGATCCTTTCTCACGATTACAACATCATCATACAGATAAACGGACTGCATGATCATCCGCACATCATGATATCCATTTTCTCTTCTTCCCAGTACGTCCAGTCCCAGATTGATCTTGGCAAGTGCCTTTAATTCTATCTGTTTCATCCTGTGTCCTCCGTTTGTATCTTGTATACATTTGTGTTTATAGTATACCCATTTTGCCTTCAAAAATCAACGATATATCTCTACATTCCGATCTCTTTACAGATAATGAGCTTATCGCCCGGTTTGATTTTTCCATTTTCGAGATGGTTGATCTGACGGATACTCTCCTCGGTCGTCATATATTGTTTTGCCAGCGTCCACAGATCATCCCCGGATTTTACCATATACCCTACGATCCCCGGTTTTTTCGCCAGTTCCTCCCGGTCTGTTTCCTCCAGAGACACTTCTGTGATGACCTGCATCGGCACTTCTTTTCTTAAAAATACATCAAAATCCAGAACTGCCTTTACTTCTACTGAATCACTGCCAGTCATGGTCACTGAGATCTGTTCCACTCGGTTGGATAACTGATACCGCACGTCTTTTGGCATATCCGGACATTCCAGCAGATAAGAAAGCGGAACCATTCCCTGCCAGTTTCCAAACGGAAGCGCATCATCCGCTTTCAAATACAAAAATGACACATGCAGGATTCCTTCAATCAGGATTCCCCCCTGTTTTTCCGCTCTTGTCTCCACATGTTCGATCTGCACACTTCCCGAGCTGTGACAGATCTGCAGAACGTCGTCTTTCAGCTCCGGAAGCGACAGGTTTTCTACAATCTTGCATTTGGACTGATTCTGTAAAAGCAATTCCTCATAGACCGCCTCTCTTGTCTGATACGAAACTTTCTGTTCCAGAGAGTACAGATCTTCCAGAAGATTCAGCTCTTCCTCTTCATACAGATTGATCCGAACACTTACGGTTCCCTCAATCCCGATGATGCGCATCTCTCCGTCCTCATCCATCCGTACATCTGCCAGCGTATCCTCCAGCGCGTGCTGCACATCATAATACATCCCTTCTGTTGCCCCGCTGCATTCGATTCGTCCCTCATAAGGAACACTCTGCTCCAGCCAGTCGGTCTTTCCTTCTTCTGAGAGATACATACAGAAAATCTGCAATTCTCCCCGCAGAAGCAGTTCATCCTGTGCTGCCCTCACTTCCAGCTTCCGCCCTGTAATATCCGTCAGAAGCACCTGACCGATACTCTCTTTTGTTCCGGGGATCGTAATTTCTTCTTTGATGCGGTATGTATCTTTTTTCGCAGTATGCAGCTTTAAGAGATTCACCGGTTTCTGCTTCTTGTAAATAGAAGCACTGCTCTCCAGATCCACCGCCGTCTCTTCTTCAATGAGAGTTTCACATCCGACTTCCATTTCAATCATCGCGCGGATACTGATCTTTCTGGAGTGTACCAGGGTCGTACCGAACTCTACCCGGATATTCCGGACAAAATACTGGGTGCGCTCTTCTCCCTCCGTGTACACCATTTCTTCAAACGGAATCTTGCCATCCAGTACTGCCGGCATCGGCTCTCCCTGATCCGTCACATACAAAATCTGGAAATACAGCTTTCCGGAAATCCGCACATAATTTTCCACCAGCTTGACATCCTCGATCTTGACAGTTCCCTGTCCCTTGATGATACGCCGCACATCCTGCTTTGCATCCGGAACATTGTAATCTTCGTCCAGATAAAACTGGTCAAATGTTTTTTTTCCTTCCTGATTATAACGGATTGTTTTCTGTATCAGCTCCATAAACTCCTCCTACTCAAATAAAATTTCTTTTTCTGTCTTTTTTAATTTCACCACCACATACGGATAGGTTACGACATCCTTTGTTTTCTCTCTTTTTTCCGGTCCCAGAAGACTTGTCTGGATCCGCACCGTTTTTTCCCCCTCCAGGACGGCATCGACCTTGATCTGATATCCGGTCTTATTCTGCGGCCCGTAGCTTCTGGCAGCGTAAATATCCTGCTCCACGCCATATGTCAGCATAAAAGGATGGGCTTTCTCCTGTTCCATCCATTCCTTTAGTTCTTCCGGGATTTCTCTTTCACTCATCAGCTGAAATGCTGCACTTTTCTCCCCTGTGATCTCCGGCTTTTTGCGGATACAGCCGCAGGGCAGCCAGATCGCTGACAGAATCATCATACACAAAACCACAATTTTGAATGTTTTATTTTTTCTTTTTCTGTTCACCCTCTGCTCCGGAGTCCCTCTTTCCATTTATCTTATTAACATTTCTGTCTTTTTATGACCGCGAAACTTGTATTTCACAGGATGCTTTAGTATAATCTGTACTAGACTAAAAAGATGTCAGGCATCTTTGCCCCCAACGTCTAAAAAACTAAGAGAGAAGGTTTATAACATGATTCGTTTTATTTGTGTTGTTGTTTTCCTTATTCTGTTTCTTATTCTGACAATTCCGGTATTTTTCATTGAATGGCTGATCGGAAAGTTCAACCGCAATGCAAGAGACTACAGTTGTCTTCGAATCGTACAGTGGGGATTCAAAGCAATCTTAAAAGTAACCGGTGTACACACGACCGTGATCGGATTCGAAAATATTCCGGACGAGCCCGTGCTGTTTATCGGAAATCACCGCAGTTTCTTTGATATTCTTCTGACGTACTCCCGCTGTCCGAGACTGACCGGATATGTGGCGAAAAAGGAGATGGAAAAAATTCCGCTTTTATCTACCTGGATGCGCTTTGTATACTGCCTGTTTCTGGACCGCGAGAATCCAAAAGAGGGACTGAAAACCATCCTTCAGGCGATCGATTATGTGAAGCGGGGAATTTCCATCTGTATTTTCCCTGAGGGAACGAGAAACAAAGGGGAAGAGCTCAGTATGCTTCCTTTTAAAGAGGGCGCTTTTAAGATTGCCACCAAAACAGGATGTGCGATTGTTCCGATTTCCATGAACAACACTGCCGCGATCTTTGAAAATCAGTTTCCAAGGATCAAAAAGGTCAATGTTATCGTAGAGTATGGAAAACCGATCTATCCGAAAGATCTGGCGCCGGAGGACAAAAAACACATCGGCGCTTACGTACAGAATATCATTCAGGAAACGATCAATAAAAATGCAGAATTGATCTGATTTAAAAAAGGAGATTTTTTATGAGAGCAGATAATTTAACATTGCTCACAGATTTATATGAGCTGACCATGATGCAGGGCTATTTTGAAAAACAGTCTGCAAACGAAACCGTGATCTTTGATGTATTTTTCCGGGAGAATCCGGTAAAAAACGGCTACTCCATCATGGCCGGTCTGGAACAGGTCATCGAATACATCAAAAATCTGAATTTTTCTTACGAAGATGTAGATTACCTGCGGGGACTCGGCATTTTCAGTGAGGACTTTCTCCACTATCTGAGTGGATTTCATTTCAGCGGAAATATTTACGCGATTCCGGAAGGAAGTGTGATCTTCCCGAAGGAGCCGATCTTAAAAGTCATCGCTCCGATCATGGAGGCACAGCTTGTGGAGACTGCGATCTTGAATATCATCAATCATCAGAGCCTGATCGCGACAAAAACAGCCCGTGTTGTCCATGCGGCACAAGGAGACGGTGTCATGGAATTTGGTCTCCGCCGTGCTCAGGGACCGGATGCCGGACTTTATGGAGCCAGAGCCGCTATGATCGGCGGATGTGTCGGCACATCTAATGTGCTTGCCGGCAAGATGTTTGATGTCCCGATCATGGGAACCCATGCCCACAGCTGGATCATGAGTTTTCCGGACGAGTACACCGCATTCAAAGCCTATGCCGAATTATATCCGGACGCATGTACCCTTTTGGTGGACACCTATGACACGTTAAAATCCGGAGTTCCAAATGCGATCCGCGTCTTCCGTGAAATGAAGGACGCCGGTATCCATCCAAAGAGCTACGGCATTCGTCTGGACAGCGGAGATCTCGCATACCTGTCCAAAAAAGCACGTGTCATGCTGGATGCCGCAGGATTTGAGGATGCCGTGATCGCGGCTTCCAACGATCTGGATGAGATGCTGATCAATGACTTGAAGATTCAGGGTGCAGCGATCACCTCCTGGGGAGTTGGAACACATCTGATCACCTCCAAGGATTGCCCTTCCTTCGGTGGAGTTTACAAACTGGCTGCCATTGAAAAAGACGGCGAATTCCTTCCGAAGATCAAGATTTCAGAAAATACGGAAAAAATCACGAATCCGGGAAACAAAACCATTTATCGTGTATACGATAAAGAGACCGGAAAGCTTCGTGCGGATCTGATCTGTTTTGCGGACGAGACCTATGACACATCCGAAGAACTGCTTTTATTCGATCCAAACGAAACCTGGAAAAAGACTCGTCTTCCGGGCGGAAGCTACACGATGCGTGAGATGTTACAACCAATCTTCATCCACGGAGAATGTGTCTACACTTCTCCTTCTGTCATGGAGATCGCAGCATATTGCAAACAGGAAAAAGAGACTCTCTGGGATGAGACAAAACGTCTCTTATATCCACACAAAGTTTATGTGGATTTGTCCCGGAAGCTCTATGACACAAAAGCAAAACTGTTAAATGAAGTAAATAAATAAGATAGGAGATCATCATGAAAATTATCGTATTAGCCGGCGGACTCAGTACAGAACGCGACGTTTCTCTCGCTTCTGCTACCGGAATCTGTAACACATTACTGGAGAAAGGACACGATGCATTTCTTCTGGATGTATTTCTCGGCCTTGAGAACGCACCCGAGAATCTGGAAGACGTCTTTACACTGCCCGGACATGGTCTGGAAATCGCAAAGAATATTTCCGAAACAGAGCCGGATCTTGCAGCTGTAAAAGCTTCCCGTCCGGATCAGTCTGACTGCTTCTTCGGTCCGAATGTCATCGAACTCTGCCGCCTGGCAGATATGACCTTCCTCGGACTTCACGGCGGAGAAGGAGAAAACGGAAAGCTGCAGGCTTCATTTGATCTGCTCGGAATCCGCTACACAGGACCTGACTCGCTTGGATGTGCCGTTGCCATGGATAAAGGACTCACTAAACAGATTTTTATGGAAGCCGGTGTGGACACACCTTCCGGAGTCTGCCTGTATAAAGAAGACAGTGACTGTTCCCTGGAATCTCTGGGACTTTCCTTCCCGGTCGTTGTAAAGCCATGCTCCGGCGGCTCTAGCATCGGAGTATATATTGTAAATACAGAAGACGAATACCGTCAGGCACTGAAAAATTCTTTTCGTTATGAAAACGAAGTGGTCATCGAAACTTACATCAAAGGCCGCGAATTTGCATGCGGCGTGATTGATGGAAAAGCACTTCCTCCGATCGAAATCATTCCAAAAAGCGGATGGTTTGACTATGCCAACAAATATCAGGCAAATGCGACTGAAGAAGTATGCCCTGCTGATATCAGCGAAGAGATTGCAGAGCGCATGAAAGCTCTCACAGTCCGCGCTTTCCAGGCATTGAAGCTGAATGTATACAGCCGGGCTGACTTTATCCTGGACGCAGACGGCAATCTGTACTGCCTGGAAATGAATACCCTTCCGGGCATGACTTCTGCAAGCCTCCTTCCAAAAGAAGCACTTGCAGACGGAATTGAATACGGAGATCTGTGCGAACTGATCATCCAGAAATCCATGGAAGCAAGATATCAGTAAGCAAATACAATAAAGGATGGAACGTTTATGAAAAACATGACATTGAAAGAAATCGCCGTTGCCTGTGGTGGGATTTATTACGGCGATGATGAAAGCTATTATAAAGAAGTGTCCAGCGTTGTGATCGACAGCCGTAAAGTGGAAAAAGACTGTCTGTTTATCGCCATTCGCGGTACAAGAGTAGACGGACACATGTTCATCCCGCAGACGATCCGGGACGGCGCTCTGTGTGCGCTCTCCGAAAAACGGATTGAAAATGCCTCTTATCCATACATTCTGGTCACCTCCTGTGAACAGGCATTGAAGGATATTGCCGAGCACTATCGGAAAAGCCTTAATCTGAGAGTCGTAGGTGTCACCGGAAGTGTGGGAAAGACCAGCACCAAAGAAATGATCGCATCTGTGCTTGGAGAAAAATATAACGTATTGAAAACAGCCGGAAACTTCAACAACGAAATCGGACTCCCACTTACGATCTTCAATATCCGCGAAGAACATGAGGTTGCCGTGCTGGAACTTGGTATCAGCAATTTCGGCGAGATGGAACGGCTTGCAAAGATTGCCCGTCCTGACATCTGCGTCATCACCAATATCGGAGTTGCCCATCTGGAGCATTTAAAGTCCAGAGACGGTATTTTGAAAGCAAAAACGGAGATTTTCCTCTATATGAACCCGAACGGTTCCATTATCTTAAACGGGGATGATGATAAACTCTCAACCGTTCACCCTGCAAACGGAATCCAGCCGGTCTTCTTTGGTCTGGATGACAGCCGGGATTTTTATGCGGATCAGGTAGAATCCTGCGGACTGCGCGGTACCAATGCCGTCTTCCACACACCAAATTCAACCTTCTCTGCACATATCTCGATTCCGGGAGAACATATGGTTCTCAATGCACTTGCCGGCATTGCCGCAGGGTATGCACTGGGAATGAACGACGAAGAGATCAAAGCCGGCATTGAAGCTTTAGTTCCTCTGGCAGGACGTAACAATCTGATCGAGACAGATTCCCTTACGATCATTGATGACTGCTACAATGCCAATCCGGCTTCCACAAAAGCATCTCTGGATGTTCTTGCAAAGGCAGACACTCGTCAGGTTGCAGTCCTTGGCGATATGTTTGAACTGGGACCGACAGAAAAACAGATGCACTATGAGGTCGGAAAATATGCTGCTGACCTTGGCATCGATATACTTGTCTGCATCGGACAGCTCTCAGAACATATGGCAACCGGCGCAAGTGAACAGTGTTCCAAAACACAGGTATTTTATTTTGAAACAAAAGATGACTTTTTCGAACAGGCAGACCGCATTTTAAATCCAAAGGATACAGTTCTTGTCAAAGCTTCCAATGGTATGAAGTTTTCCGAGATCGTCAATGTACTAAAAGAGAGGTAACATATGGACTACCAGATGCTCGTTCTTGATCTGGACGGCACTTTGACCAATTCCAGAAAAGAACTTACAGAACCGACAAAACAGGCACTCATCGAGATTCAGGAGGAAGGAAAGAAAGTTGTACTTGCCAGCGGACGCCCGATCAACGGTATCGTTCCTCTGGCAGAAAAGCTGAATCTTTCCAAATACGGCGGATATATGCTCTCCTTCAACGGAGCCAGGATTACCCAGTGCTCTACCGGAGAGATCATCTATAATCGTACCCTGCCTGCCGACGTGATTGCGCCGATCTATGAAATTACATCCACCTATCCGGGACTGGATATTCTGACTTATGACGGGAACCAGATTCTGTCCGGTATTGCTTCCAACGAATATACCGAAAAAGAATCTTTCATCAATAAAATGGAAATCGTACAGGTACCGGATTTCGTATCCCGGCTGACTTTTCCTGTCAACAAACTATTGATTGCAGGAGAACCGTCTATTCTGGAAGAACTGATGCCGCATCTTCAGCAGAAGTTTCATAAGCTGCTGAATATTTACCGGTCTGAGCCGTTTTTCCTGGAGATCATGCCACAGAATATCGACAAAGCATACTCTCTGCAAAAACTGCTAAACAGCATCGGACTGACTGCAGATTCTATGATCTGCTGCGGAGATGGCTTCAATGACATTTCCATGATCGAATACGCCGGACTTGGCGTTGCCATGGAAAACGCACAGCCGATCGTCAAAGAAACGGCTGATTTTATCACGAAATCCAATGATGAAGATGGGATTTTACATGTGATTAATACATTTTTGAGATAAGAGGATATGCACACTAAATAGGAATGGGAAGTCGCGATTTTGAATAATCGTCTTCCCATTCTTTTATTCCAGCTTCATATTGTTTCTATACGAGATTCATTCCCTACTTCACTTTCCCCTTGCAAGAAAAGCAAGTACCCTCTCCATAGTATCTGCCCCTCCGATCCAGATATCCGGTTCAAATCCTTTTCCTTCTGTACATCCTTCCGGGAAATATAGTTGATCTCCATATGAGATTTCTATTTCGGAGTGTGGTAAAATACATTTCATATTTGCATTTGACAAGAGACAGCCCAAGGTATTCGTTCCGATAAAAACCACATTTTCCAAAGTATTCAAATGAGAAATCAGAGCTTCTGCTGCAGAAGCAGTATGACCATCCATCAAAACGATCAATTTCGTTTCATTCTTCGTTTTTTCTGCTTTTTCTTCTGTAAAAATCCACTGATTTTTTGTGGTATCAATAGAAGATATTTCCTTTTCTAACTGTAAAAGTTCTTCCGGCGGGAAAAGAGAGTGCTCTTTTGCTGTTTGATAGATTTCTCTCAGTTCATACGCCCCAATTTTACTTGATAGTTTCAGCGTACTTACCTGTGGAATCTGAGAATCACCGGTAAAGTTCTGAAACCATGCATCAGCCCCCCAGCTTTGTCCTCCTGTATTCCCACGCAAATCTAAGATGGCAAGCTTTTGTCCAGATATGATATTGCCAGACTCTACAAATTCCTCTACGGAAGAATCTTCAGAATCTTTCTTATACATACGCTCCATAGTAATCACAGGAATCCCATCTATGTTCTGACAGGAATAAGCATCTTCATTCTGATTGACCTGCGGTTCACTGCAAGATACCCGAATTGATGTCTCATGTTGTTGATCTCCTGACTGAAAAACAACATTCACTCGGGAATGAAATCGTGTATCCAGAATTCCTAAGTAATGGCAAATCTTACCCTCTACATTGAGAGATGGTTTTACATAGTCTGCTACATTTTCATCATATTCCACAGATTTCATATACCATTTTTGATTTCCGTCTTTCACATAATACCCACTGTGATCCTCTTCTATTTCCATCGTATCGTTATAATAAAACTCTGAATGAATTACCGAAGAAGCATAATTGATTTTAAAGTGACTATCCTGAATAAACTCCAAATTGGTACATAGTATTTGAACCAATTCCTCTTGCGTCAAATCTGTATCATGCATTTTAATACTGGAAATGATTCTGTTTTCACAATCTTTCCAAATGTCTTCCGTTCCAAAATAGCTATAACCTGCATACGAATATTTTAAAACATCAAAAAGGAACTGTACATCTTCCACGGCTGCTTCTGTTGGTATCGAAGCTACAGTTTTTTCTAAATTGGGATTTTGTTCCAAAGCATTTGAAATATATTCCAACTTCTGCTCCGGAATTCCCAGTTCCTGATCTAAGGGTGTCATATATTGCTCCACATCTGATTGCCGGACAGGATTTGAACGATTCTCTTTTGTATGATGTAAAGCAAATAAGTCGTCTAAATCCTGTTTATCTCTGGCTAAATAATTTCCTAAAAACAACACCATCAAAAGCAACAGTATACTTATAAGATATTTCCATTTTTTCTTCATAAAATTTCACCCTCTTCTGCAAATATAATTATATTACTATAAATGAGCAAGTTCGTGATTTTGCATAAAAGAAAGACACCTCGATTCCAT
>OBUX01000139.1_pt1 | contig 57189 bp, 54 predicted proteins | sample 1501181 | NCBI WGS metagenome assembly OBUX01 (sample SAMEA2579935, study PRJEB22360) | human gut metagenome | biome: human gut; feature: human-associated habitat; material: faeces | place: Denmark | collected 2008/2010 | reverse complement strand
GACAGCTTCTAAAAGACAGAAGCCAATGCTGTACAGACGACAGCTAAAAAGTAAATTTATTATATCTGTATTTGCGTACAATCGCAATGCGCATATTATACAAATTGAATATTCGGAAAATTCAAACAAAAAAGAATAATTTAAAAATTATTAAAGAAAAATATAAAAAATGTATTGACAAATAAAAGGCGGAGTGGTATTATTAAGTCAATCAAAAAGAGATACAACAATCACACATCTCAAAAGGATATTTAACTAAAGAGCGATTCTTAATTTAGTAAGTAGTCGTTCTGTTAGATTAAAAATAAACGAACTAAGGAGGCAGAGGTCCAATGGACAGTATATCATCAGTTACATTTCAATATGTCAGTGGTACGGTAGATGCAGGTTCCTGTAAAAGAGACCTTTACCACGAAAGATAAGATCCAGTAAAAGTGAATGAAAAGATCAAATCGAAGAGATTGTAAAGCTGGATGAAAATGAAAAGATTCGACATCTACAGACGTATTGAATATAGATACCACATGTAGCCAAAGTTCCCGAACATGTGTAAAGAAACATGGATAAGGAATATCAGTTTTATATGAAGCACCCCCAGTTATAGAAAGAATAATCAAATAGGATGTTGGAATATCGTCAGATGATACTGCAGCAGCCGAAAGGTTATAGAGAGAATAACTGAAGAGAGGACTTTCATGATAGGATGATACCGATACCGAGTCGGATTTAGGTTATAGATATTGTTAAATTGAAGAACAGGAGGTTTCATATAAGCCAGTCTTAGTGGACAGACTGCTATATCAATTAACAAGTGTAAAGGTCTTACAGGAACAGAATCGAGATAGTTCCTTCGATTTATAAAATAGAATATGAAAAATTTGAATAAAAAGTAAAATGCATCTTCAATGTCAATTGAGGGTGCATTTTTTTGACATTACGGGAGTCATATGGTAAACTAGAACAAACTAGGCAATGAAGAGAAAGATACCTGTGAGGTACAGACTAAGTATAATGAGGTGAGCATAGTGGACAAGTATGAATATAAGTTGAAGACAGAACAGATGCTAAAACTTATGGAAAACGGTGCATACAACAGAGCCGCTGAGATTGCTGACAGCATTGATTGGAAGCGTGTCAGAAATATAAATATGCTGTTAAACGTCAGCAATATATATGAGAAGATCAGAGATTACCGTAAGAGTTTTGGAGTTCTGAGAGCTGCCTATCATAGAACAGAGGGGAGCAGAAAGATATTATATCGCTTGTGTACTCTTGCGATAAAGGTTGGAAATCTGGAAGAGGCGATCGACTATTATGATGAATACGTACAGGCTGCGCCAAAAGATCCCAATCAGTACATCTTAAGATACCGCCTGTTGAGAGCACGGAGAGCTCCGATCGAGCAGCAGATCCGTGCGTTGGAGCAGTTCAAAAAAGCAGAGTATGTCGAAGAGTGGGCATACGAGCTGGCCAAGAGATATGAAGAAGCCGGGATGACAGCCGAATGTCTGGAAGAGTGTGATGATCTGATTCTGTGGTTCAGCGAAGGCAAGTATGTATACAAGGCTATGGAGCTGAAGATGCGATACAAGCCATTGACTCCGCTTCAGCAGGAAAAGTATGACAGAAGGCTGGAAGAAGCAGAAAAATCTTCAGAAAGAGAAGCGGAAAAACTGATTGATCTGGGCAGAATAAAAGCTGAGGAAGAAGAAAAGCGGAGAAGAGAGCAGGAAGAAGCTGCCCGCTATACAGAGGATATGCTGGAGCGTTCAGAGCAGATCGCAGAGTCGGAGAATGCCGAACTCAGTGAGGAGGAAGTGGCAGAGCAGCTGAAAAAAGCGGAGCCGTCGAAGAAGAAGCTGGGTGATACGATGAAGCTTGGCGAGGCACTTCAGAATCTTTTCCATACAGAAACAGAAGAAGCGCAGGAGCAGGAAGAGATTGAACTTTCAGAAGAGGATGCGGAAGAGTACGAAGAAGACATCGAAGAATTGGCAGAAGAGGACGCAGGACCGGTGGAAGGTGATGACGAGGAGAGTACAGGGGAAGATGATTGCTCAGATCTGGCAGAAGCACTGGAAGAGATTGAGTCATTATCAGATCTGGAATTGCTGGATCAAGTGGCAGAGGAAGAAGTGATCGAAGAACCTGTAGAAGAGATCATTGAGGAGACGATCGAGACGAAAGTTAAGGAAGTTGACCTGAAAGAATTAGAAGAGCTGGCAGAACCGGAAACGGCAGATGCAGCAGATGTGGAAGTAATCGAGGAACCTGAAGTAGCAGAAGAGGCTGAGAAGGAAGATATGGAAAAAGAATCTATTAAATTAGAAGAAACAGAAATCAAAGAGGATGAGAGAATAGACGAGCCGGTTGACGATATACTTGATATTGATGATATTCTTGCTGAGTGGGAAGCCGCAGAGGGCGGTGTTGAACCGGAGGAAGTTCCGGAAGTGAATGAAGAGGATGTAGAGCAGATCGAGCGCAAGCCAAAGAGCCCGATCTTATCCCCGGATATCCAGAGGATGATCGATGAGATCGAAGGTGTGATTCCGGAAGAAGAGAGTGAGGAGATTCCGGTACACACGAGCACTCCTGTTGCACCTCCTGAGAATAAGGAGGAAGCAACAGAAGAGCTTAGAATGGAATCAGAAGAGCTGACTCTGGATGTTGACAGTGCAGAAGATTATGAAGACCTTCTGACAGAAGATGCAGCAGAGGAGTTGGAAGAGGAATTTGAAGAAGAACTGGATTATGAGGACGATTACGAATCGATTGCAGCAGGACTGCAGGAAGAGTTCAAGCCGACGCTGAGTGATGAACCGGATGATCGTGAGATCCCGGATGAAGAGTCTGTTGAGTCGGATATTCTGAGTTCTACGACACCGCTGAGTAGAAAAGAGACTGCGAAGCTGATCGCGACAGGAAAGACTGCACCGCTTCCGATGGATGAGATTGCAGATGCATTATCGATTTCCGATACAGGATTTTTGGTACACAGCCGCTATGACCTGTCCGGACAGGGCGCAAAAAGAGCAGGGCTGACAGAAGAGCAGAAGAAGCTGTTCTCCTACTTTGTTCCGGTGCGCGGCATGAGCGAACAGCTGGTGGATGTTCTGGAGCAGGACCGCAATTGTACGAACAGAAGAGGTACATCCAATACAGGCAACCTGCTGATCGTCGGAAACAAAGGCAACGGAAAGACGGTTCTTGCGGTTGATGTGGTCAAAGCGATCCAGAAGCAGAGAAAGATCCGTCAGGGAAGAGTTGCAATCATCACCGGAGAAGCGCTGAATAAGAAGAAGATCAGTGATATCATTGCCAAGCTGTACGGCGGAGCGCTGATCATTGAAAAAGCAGGAAAATTAAGTGAAAGAACGGTTGCGAAGCTGAACAAGGCAATGGAAAAAGATACCGGAGAGATGCTGATCGTGCTGGAAGAGCAGAGAAAGCCGCTTGACCGTATACTTTCCTCAAACAGAGAGTTCAGAAAGAAATTTACGAGCAGGCTGGAAGTGCCGATCTTTGTAAATGATGAGCTGGTTACATTCGGTCAGACGTATGCACAGGAGAATGGATACCGGATCGACGAGATGGGAATCCTGGCATTGTACAGCCGTATCGATGCACTGCAGAGAGAAGATCATGCAGTGACAGTCGCAGAAGTAAAAGATATCATGGATGAGGCTATGGCGCATTCCCAGAAGGTATCTGCAAAGAAACTTGTAAAACGGGTACTTGGAAAGAATACAGACGATGCAGACCGCATTATTTTGACAGAAAAAGACTTTAATATTTAAATGGAAAGTGGAGGAAAGAGATTTCTTCCACTTTTTTTGAAAATATATACAAAAAAATAAAAAAGGAGTCCTTGGAAGAATTAGAAAATTATATAAAAAACGAAAGAATGTGAGGAGATATTATTGCGCTTTTTATGTCAAACAGGTGAGGATTTGTTACATATTGTGTACTGTTATCAAAATTAGGAAATTATTGTATAAAAAGGCGTTATATGTTGAAAAAAGTAGAGAAATGTAGTAAATTTAAATAGATAGACGATGTTTATGAAATTTTTATAAACATCAGGGATTGGGGATGGAAGAGGATAAGGATATTATCCAATGTTTGAAAATAAGTAACACTTAGGAGGAGAGTTTTGTGGGAAAGAGTTTGAATCAAGCAAAAGCAAATGCGGTTCGATACACGAAGAAGAAGGTTGAGCACTGGCAGGTTGTTTCCCTTGCGCTGGCCGGATACGACGCAGTTTCTATTGTGATTGCATTTTTTCTGGCACTGTGGTTTCGGTTTGACTGCAGATATTCTATGATCCCAAAGGAATTTTTGGGAGCATACCTTAAATTTATTGGTATTTATGTCATATTTTCGTTATTCGTATTTTGGCGTCTACGTCTGTACAACAGTATCTGGAGATTTGCAAGCTATAGTGAGTTAGTACGTATGATAGTTGCAACAGGTATTTCAAGTTTGTTTCATTGTACAGGTATGACGCTTTTTTTTGGCAGAATGCCGCTTTCGTATTATTTTTTCGGAACGGTGATCCAGTTTGGTATGACGCTGATGGTACGTTTTGCCTATCGTTTCGTTTTACTGGAGAGAAGTAAGCGGCGTAAAACGGAAGAGATCGCAAAAGCGAAGCGGGTACTTCTGATCGGGGGCGGAAAGGCCGGTCAGATCATCCTGCGGGATATCAAGACCGCAAAAGAGCTGAAGGATATTGTCTGCTGTATTATTGACGATAACCCGAATAAATGGGGAAGGTACATCGAAGGGGTGCCGATCGTCGGCGGTCGGGACGATATCTTATCGTGTGTGGAACGCTATAAGATCGACAAGATCATTGTAGCAGTACCGAGTGCTACGGCAGAGGAAAAAAGAGATATTCTGAACATCTGTAAAGAGACGGGATGTGAGCTGAAAAACCTGCCGGGCGTGTATCAGTTTCTGACCGGAGAGGTCAAGGTGAGCGCTCTGCGGGATGTCGACGTGGAGGAGCTGCTGGGGCGGGATCCGATCAAGGTAAATATGGAAGAAATCCATGCATTTATCCATGGCAAAAAGGTAATGGTGACCGGAGGCGGCGGAAGCATCGGATCCGGACTTTGTCGTCAGATCGCATCGTATCAGCCGAAACAGTTGATCGTGTTTGATATTTATGAAAACAATGCATATGATATTCAACAGGAATTGAAAAAGAAATATCCGGATCTGGATCTGGTGGTCCTGGTTGGTTCCATTCGGGATTCCAGAAGGATCAATGCGGTATTTGAGACGTATCGGCCAGAGGTGGTGTACCATGCAGCTGCTCATAAACATGTGCCACTGATGGAAGACAGCCCATGCGAATCCATCAAAAACAATGCGATCGGAACGTATAAGACGGCCTATGCGGCGATGATGAACGGCTGTCAGAGATTTGTTCTGATCAGCACGGATAAGGCGGTCAATCCGACGAATATTATGGGAGCGAGCAAGCGTCTGTGCGAGATGATCATCCAGTCCTTTGATCGTATGATCAAAGAGGGGACACCGGAGAAGCTGCCGATTCTGTATGCCCATGCAGATGATGAAGACGGAGCAATGGTGCAGCAGGAATTCCCGAAAGATATCAAGACAGAGTTTGTGGCAGTCCGTTTTGGAAATGTGCTGGGAAGCAATGGTTCGGTGATCCCACTGTTTAAAAAGCAGATTGAAGCGGGAGGACCGGTTACAGTGACTCATCCGGATATTATCCGTTATTTCATGACGATTCCGGAAGCGGTCAGCCTTGTCCTGCAGGCAGGGACATATGCGCATGGTGGGGAAATCTTCGTATTGGATATGGGAAGTCCGGTGAAGATCGATACTCTGGCAAGAAACCTGATCAAGCTGTCCGGACTGAAACCGGATGTGGATATCAAGGTGGAATATACGGGATTAAGACCAGGAGAAAAGCTCTATGAAGAGAAACTGATGGCAGAAGAAGGCCTGAAGAAGACGAGGAACGAACTGATCCATATCGGATGTCCGATTCCGTTCGAAGTCGAAACATTTTTAAAAGAGCTGGAGACATTAATGGGTATGGCATACATCAATGCAGACAATATCCGGGAAAAAGTAGCTGAAATCGTGAAGACGTACCACCCGGCAGGCGAACATGGAAGCGAGAAAAAGGGAGAAGTGTATGAGAGACTGCTGGGGGAAGAGAGTGTGTAAAAAGGCAATATAGGAGTAGTGGAAGATGAACTTATTGATTATTGGTGCTGGTGGTCACGGAAAAGTTGTGGCTGAAATTGCAGCAGACTGTGGCTATAGAAAGATTGACTTCCTGGATGACAACAGTTCAGATGCTATTGGAAAGATTTCTGATTTAGAGAAGTTCATAGGTCAATATGAGTGTGCTTTTGTAGGCATTGGTAATAATCGTTTTCGTGGTGAACTGATTGAGAAGTTAGAAGGGCTCGGTTACCAGGTTCCCGTTTTAATTCATCCCACAGCTTACATATCAAGAACGGCAAAGATTGAAAAGGGAACAGTGGTAGAGCCGAAAGCAATTGTGAATGTGAATACGACAATACGCACAGGTTGCATCATTTCAGTTGGAGTCATTGTTGACCACGATGTGATTATAGAAAAGTGTTGTCATATCAATGCTGGTGCAATTGTAAAAGCAGGAGCAACTGTTGAGGAATATACACAGTTGGAGGCTGGCAAGGTCAAACTTGGATACCAGCAGGCGATAGTGAAAAAGTGAACCTAAGGGGGAGAAAGAGAAAATGACAATCGATAAAAAGAAGATTGGAAAATTTATAGGTGTTTCCGCAGCTGTACTGGGTACTGCATTTGTTTCAGCTTCTGTTGTGGCAAAGAAGAAAAAAGCTGAGTCTAATTTTGAAAACGAGCCGGAACAGCAGAATCCTCTGGAAGGTAAAAAGGTCGTTTTTGTTGAGGACGAGAATGACAAGGAAAATGCTGATGGTGTAAGAGGTCATCTGGAAGCTGTAGGCAACAGCAATTATAAGGAAACCTTCTATACAAAATACGTGAAGCGTGGAATGGATGTTGTCCTTTCCTTTGGTGCATTGGTAGCGTTGTCTCCTGTACTTGGCGGTATCGCACTTGCTATTAAAATCGAAGACCCGGGTCCCGTGCTTTTTACTCAGAAGCGTATGGGTCAGAATAAAAAGTATTTCAAGATTCACAAGTTCCGTTCCATGAAGATGAACACACCGCATGATGTGCCTACACATATGCTGGAAAATCCTGAACAATACATAACTAAGGTTGGTAAGTTTATTCGAGCACACAGTTTGGATGAGCTGCCTCAGATCTGGGATATTTTTGTAGGCAACATGAGTATCATAGGTCCTCGTCCAGGTCTGTGGAACCAGGACGTTCTGACTGCTGAAAGAGATAAATATGGTGCAAATGATGTGAAGCCAGGTCTGACAGGATGGGCTCAGATCAATGGTCGTGATGAACTTGAAATTTCAGAGAAGGCAAAACTGGATGGCGAATATGTAAAGAACATGGGACCTGTTATGGATGCAAAGGTGTTCCTCGGCTCTTTGCATGTATTCGGTAAGGATAACTCCGTTGTTGAGGGCGGTACTGGTGAGATGGCAAAAGCTGGTCGTCATTATACCGATGGAAAATCTGATGTAGATCTGATTGGCAATATTGGTTTTGGAGAACCTGTTATTGTGGATGAAAATGCAGAGAAGCATGTGTTAATTACAGGTGCCGGTTCCTATATTGGTGAGACTTTCCGTGCGTATGCAGCAGAGAAATATCCTGCTTTAAAGATTGATGCAGTTGACATGATTGATGGCAGTTGGAGAGAAAAGGATTTTTCTTCTTATGACATTGTTTATCATGTAGCAGGTATCGCACATGCCGATGTTGGTAATGTAGATGAAGCAACAAAGGCTCAGTACTATGCTGTTAATACTGATCTTGCAGTTGAAGTGTGTGAAAAGGCAAAGGCAGAGGGCGTAAAAGAGTTCATCTTTATGTCCTCCATGATTGTATATGGCGATTCTGCCCCTTATGGAAAGAAGAAGGTAGTGGATTCTAATACCGTACCTGTTGCAGCCAACTTCTATGGTGATTCCAAGTTGCAGGCAGATGTGGCTGTTAGAGATTTAGCAGATGATACCTTTAAAGTTATGGTTATCCGTCCTCCGATGATTTATGGCAAGGGCAGCAAGGGTAACTATCCTACTCTGGCAAAGCTGGCAAAGAAGTTACCGGTATTCCCTGAAGTGGAAAATGAGCGTTCCATGCTCCACATCGACAATCTTTGTGAATTCCTGTGCCAGATTATGCTGATCCGGGAAGTAAAGCAGAATGCAACTGTTTTGATTCCACAGAATGCTGAATGGACTAAGACCAGTGAGATGGTGAAAAAAATCGCTCAGGTAAGTGGCAAGGGCATTAAAAATCTAAGCATCATGAAGCCGGTAGTTATAATTGGCGGTAAAGTGTCTGGAAAGATTGGTGGTCTGGTTAATAAGGCTTTCGGCAATTCTGCTTATGTACATGAGGTAAGTGTGTATGAGGGAATTGATTATCAGAAGGTTACGCTTGCTGAGTCTATTGTTAGAACTGAGTGTGATAGAGAGCCTTCCGATAAGGAGGATCACATAGGAATGAATAAGAAACCAAAAGCACTGATGTTGGCTTCTGTAGCTTCTATGATTGATCAGTTCAACATGCAGAATATTCAGATTTTGCTAGACTTGGGTTACGAAGTAGATGTTGCTTGTAACTGTAAAGAAGGTAATACAATTTCTGATGAACGTATAGAGAATATGATTCAGCGTTTGGCAGAAAAGGGTGTCTCAGTTATTCACGTTCCGATTCCGAGAAAGATATCTAATGTAAACGGCATTTTGCGCTCCTTGAAGAAAGTAAAAAATCTTTGCAACAAAAATAGATATCATTTGCTACATTGTCACTCCCCGATAGGTTCCGTAGTAGCACGTCTTGCAGCAAAGGATGTGAGAAAGAAATACGGCACCAGGGTTATTTACACAGCCCACGGTTTCCATTTTTATAAGGGCGCTTCAAAGCAAAACTGGGCTATCTTTTATCCAATCGAAAAAATATGTTCTTCACTTACAGATGTACTAATCACCATCAATAAGGAAGATTACGCTTTTGCTCAGAAGCATATGGACGCTGGTAAAGTTGTTTATGTGCCTGGTATTGGAGTAGACACGAAAAATTTCTATTTAGAAGGTTTCGGTGCATCAGAAAAAAAAGAAGAACTTGGCTTGACTGAAGACGATATAATGATTTTATCTGTTGGTGAACTGAACCAGAATAAAAATCAAGAGGTTGTCATCAAGGCTATAGCTAAATTGAATAATCCTAAAGTTCATTATGTGATTGCTGGCAAAGGTGATAAAGATCAATACCTGATGGAGCTGGCAAAAGAATCAAGGGTTCATCTACACCTGCTGGGATACCGTACAGATATTATCGAACTTTTGAATGCAGCTGATGTTTTTGCCTTTCCTTCTTTCAGAGAAGGTCTTTCAGTTGCATTAATGGAAGCGATGGCAGCGGGGTTACCATGTGTGGTAAGTGAAATCAGAGGAAATACGGATTTGATTTCTAACGGTAAAGGTGGTTATCTGTGTGATCCAAATGAAGCTGAAACTTTTTATACAGGATTACTGGAACTAGAAGATGCAGAGAAGAGAAATAAGTTTGGTAGTTATAATCGCCAGACTATGAAGAATTTTGATGCTGAGAAGATTATGGAACTGATGACTGAGATATATAAATAAGAGAGTGTGAACAGTAGGAGAAATTGGATGAAAAAAAAGAAAGTTATGCATGTTCTTTGCATGAATACTTATTCTGGTGCGGAGAATGTTGCAATCACATTAATTGATAGCGTTAAATCTGAGTTTAACAGTGTTTACGTATCTCCAGATGGTCCAATTAAAGAAGTAGTTTGTCAAAATGGAATAAAGCACTATGCAGTTCCAAAAGTAAATATTAAATACATAAAAAAAGCTATTAGAGTTATTAAGCCTGATATAATTCATGCTCATGATTTCACAGCTGGAATTGTATGTGCTATTTCAGGGGGGAGTATACCGGTTGTAAATCATCTTCATAATAATTCTCCGTGGTTGCAGCGATATTGTATAAAATCATTTGTATATGGAATTACTTGTTTACGATATAAAAGAATCCTAACAGTGTCAGATTCTGTAATGAAAGAATATATTTTTGGTTCATGTTTTAAAAAGAAAAGCATTGTAATTGGGAATCCAATAAATATAACTAAGGTACAAGAATGTGCAAACAATGTAGAAAATCATAAGGAGATTCCAGAATATGATATTGCATTTTTAGGCAGATTGACCCCTCAAAAAAATATATTTTTCTTTTTAGAGATTATTCAGGAGATTGCAAAAGAAGTACCTAATTTAAAAGTTTCTGTTATTGGCGATGGAGAGTTGCGTGAAGAAGTTGAGAGAAGGATAGAGGAGTTAGGGTTAGTACATGTTATTCGCTTATACGGTTTTCAAAAGAATCCGTATATTTATTTAAAACAGGCAAAAGTAATGTGTATGCCATCTAAGTGGGAAGGATTTGGTTTGGCGGCTGTAGAGGCTCTCGCATTAGGAAAACCAGTTATTGCAGCTCCTGTGGGTGGACTAAATGATATTATAAATGACAATTGTGGCAAATTATGTATAACTAAAAAAGAGTATGTTGATGAAATAAAGCGCTCGTTAACCGATCAAGACTACTTAAAAATGAAGTCGCTCGGTGCATTAAAACGCGCTATGGAATATGACAATATTATCGAATATTCAAAAAAAATAACAGATATTTATAATTCGATTTGATTGGGCATTATTAAATACTATGTATTGTTGGTCTGGGAAGAGTAGATTAATGATAGAATTATGTTTCTTGTTTAAAGAAACAGATATTTGGAGTATAACATGGGAATTTATTCGATTACATATTTAATTAATTCATTTGGATTTGCAACAAGTGAAAAAACCAAAAAAATCATAAATTTTATAGTAATATGTCTCTTAATTTTTATGTCTGGAACTAGATATTATATGGGAGGTAGCGATGTACTCGTTTATGAAGGTGTGTATAATGCTGCCCCAAGTGTTAAAACTGTATTGTCATATTTGTTTACTGGTGTAAATAACGGCGTAAACACTAATTATGAGGCAGGCTATATCCTTATTTGCTCAGTAGTGAAATCCTTAGGTTTTTCATATTTTGGTTTTACGCTTTTGTTCGCAGCACTGTTCTATGGGCTTCTGTATAACGGTCTAAAAGAGTTTGTTGCGGATTGGGCTCCTTTTTGGGCCTTGTTTATGTATAAGATTATGTTTTATAACACATTCATCAGTATTAGACAAGGCTTGACAATGGCGATTTTTTGTTATTCGTTGAGATATATTCGTGATAAGAAAATAATTAGATACTTTATTTGGAGTTTAATCGCATTTCAAATACATCGAGGTGCTATTATATTTTTCTTGTTATATTTTGTTCAATATATCCCAATGTCGTCAAGGATAATTAAGTGGGTGGCTCTGATTTTTGCACCAACGTGGTTTATACGAAACATGGTTAATCTTGGAGGATTAATTGATTATATTGTATCTATCATAGGGTTTCAACAAAAATCTGAAGGTTGGGCTGAAGCGACTGAACCTATTAGTATTATACATACGCTGGAGTGTTATATTATTATTTTTTTGATTTTGATGTTTTATGACAAAATAATTTCAACTAAGCGACAAAGAGAGGTAAAGTTAGTTTTGCAATTATTTATATTAACAATTCCGATTTTTACATTATTAAGTAACTGGATTGTTATGACACGAGAAAAAGATTATTTTGTTTTAATGTATGGAATATTGTTTGGATATCTTTTAGAAGCAAGAACCACAACGCCGATAGAATATGATGAGTTTGGTAATGCGTTATATTCTCCAAATGACAAAGTAGGATTTGGAAATGCAAATGTGCTATCTGTTTTGATCCTTCTAGCTTGTCTCATTGGTATGGTTCGCTATGTAATGGCATTTGACGGTGGCGTTTTAATGAAGTTTACAAGTTTTATTACTCAAGGTGTCAGCATCTTTCAGTAAGGTAAGGAGAAAATATGGTTAGAGTTTTACAAGTATACCCGCAAATAAATGATGCGGGAACAGAGCGAGTGATATTTAATTTGTATGAAAACCTTGATCGATCCGTTGTTCAATTTGATTTTCTAGTAGAGCGTCCAGGAACGATGGATGAACATATACGTGAACTCGGTGGAAAGATACACTATTTATATGAAGAAAAGGTGAGTGATTATTACAAAGCGTTGCTTCAGTTTTTTCAAAATCATAAGGAATATCATATAGTACATACTCATACGCATGCAAGAATGGGAACCGTGTTAAAGGCTGCAAAAAAAACTGGAATGCAGTGCAGAATCGCACATTCTCACAATGCTAGAAATGATCTGCCATGTTTTATGAAATTCTTAAAAGGTTTAAAAAGCATACCAATAGAGCAGGCAGCAACTCATTTTTTTGCCTGTTCAGCGAATGCTGCTCAATGGTTATTCCCACACAAAGTTAAGCAATGTAAAGTGGTTTATAATGGGATACATTTGGAAGGATATTTGTACAACGGATGTGTAAGGAAAAGCATGAGAGAGTCCCTTGGACTGACAGAGGACACATTTGTGATGATTCATGTGGGAAGGTTTGCAAAACAGAAAAATCATGAGTACCTTATTAAAATCCTAGAGACCTACAATAAAACTAACACACAGCCGTGGAAAATGATATTGGTCGGAGAAGGGCCTTTAGAAGAGAATATAAAGAAACAGGTTGAACAAGCGGGATTAGCAGAGAATGTGATGTTTTTAGGTGCAAGAAAAGATGTTAATTTGTTGTATTCAGCCGCAGATATGTTTGTATTCCCATCTTTACATGAAGGATTAGGAATTGTGGTCATTGAAGCACAAGCAAGTGGGTTACCTTGTATTGTATCTAATGCGGTTCCGCCAGAGGCGGACATGGAAATTGGATTATTAAATACGCTTTATCTTCAGGACAGTTTTGAGACCTGGAGCGATATGATTTCCGAGAAAAAACAGAGCGTTGACTTAAGAAAATCCCAGATAAGTTCAATTATGAATGGAAAATATAATATTAAACAAATTGCTACACAAATGCAGAAGTTTTATACGGAGAATGGAATATGATGGAGAAAAAAGTAACAGTATTTACTCCAGCGTATAATCGAGCATATACGTTGGGGAGATTATATGATTCTCTATTAGCTCAAACAGATAACCGCTTTTGTTGGTTGATTGTAGATGATGGCTCTACAGATAACACGGAAGAACTTGTTGCTTCGTGGATCAAAGAGAAAAAAATAGAAATAAAATATTTTAAACAAGAGAACCAGGGAAAGCCTATTGCGCATAACAAAGGCGTGGAATTAACAAAGACAGAAATATTCACATGCGTTGATTCAGATGATTATTTAAAAAATGATGCAATTGAAAGCATATTAAGTGCGTGGGATGAACTTCCCGGGGATTGTATTGGTATTGTGGGATATATAGAGAGAGTGGGAGTGGGAGTCCTTACAAAATGTAGTGATGATACTATGAAAAAGGGAACCCTTCGTTATCTATATGATCATGGGTTATCGGGAGATACGATACTGATCTTCCGTTCGGATGTCCTAAAGAAGTATAGTTTTCCTAAATTTAAAGGGGAGAAATTTATACCAGAGGCATATCTTTACGATTTGTTAGATCAAGATGGAATGCTTTATCTCATGAAAAAAGCAATTTATGTATGTGAGTATCTGCTAGATGGATATACTGCAGGAATGGCAAAGCTTCTATATAATAATCCGCAGGGATATTTCTGTTATATTAAGCAGCGCTTGCAGTTAGATATGACAATAAAACAAAAATTCTTAGATTCTACTAGATATGTTGGAATGGGTATTGCGCATAAGAAGAAAAGAATCATACGAGATGCAGTATATCCGGGAATTACTACTATGGCTTATCCGTTTGGATGGTTATTTTACAAAAAGAGATATGCGAAGTTTAGAAAATAAATTCGGCATTTATTGTGCTTGATGAAATTAATAACTTTTCGGAATCTCAATGAAAGAGAGGAGGACAAGTGTGAAACAGATAGGTATTATTACGATTACTGGATTAGGTAACTATGGAAATCGACTCCAGAACTACGCTTTGCAATATGCTGTTGAAAAATACGTAGGAGCACACTGTGAGACTGTAATTAATAAATCATCACGGTTAAAAGGATATATCAAGGCGATTCTATTTCCAAGGCACGGTAAAGTGTCAAGGCGAGAATTGTTATTTCAAAATTTTAATGAAGAATTTGTACACTTCTCTGATATTAAGATAAACAATATCGTAAGGAACAGAAAGCTAAGAAAGTACGATTGCCTCATCTGTGGCAGTGACCAAATATGGAATTCTGATTATCCTGAAAATGATAGAGCAAACTTTGGATATTTCTTCCCGAATCAGAAAGTTATTTCATACGCGGCAAGCTTTGGTACTAATACAGTTGCGAATAGTAAGAAAAAGAGATACGCAAAGTATCTAAAAAATTTACATTCGGTCTCAGTTCGTGAAGAAAGAGGAAAGTTGCTTGCAGAAGATTTGTCAGGACGTAAAGATGTATATGTTCACATTGATCCTACATTTCTTTTATCTGCAGATGAATGGACAAAAGTTGAGAAGAAACCCGAACAATATATTGGTGGAAAATATATCCTGAAATATTTTCTTGGGGAAAGTAACAATGAACTTAATCAAGAGCTTGAAAAACTTGCAAGAGAAAAGGGTCTTGAAATTATCGATGTGATTTCTCCAGACAGCCCATATTATAATATTGGACCTCCAGAATTTCTTTATTTAGAACATCATGCAGAACTCATAGTAACAGATTCTTTTCATTCTTGTGTATTTGCATTGATTTTTGGTCGTGCGTTTATCGTAGCTGATCGTAAAGAATCATCATTGAAAAGTATGGGGAGTCGCATTGACACATTGTTAAATTTGTTTGATTTGAATAATCGAAGATATAGACCTGGTAAAGTTGGTGATTTGTATTTAAGTGCAATCAATTATCTTAGTATTCAAACAATTATAGAGAAAGAGAAGAAAGAAAGCATTAGATACTTATTGAACAGTATTTAATGGTGGATCGGGGTTAAAAATTATGAAGACAGGTATTATCACCCTGTTAGGCAACAATTATGGTAATAGACTGCAGAATTATGCAGTACAAGAATTATTAAAAGAATATGGTGATGTGTATACTGTTAAATATGAAAAAAAGACATCATCAGAAAGCGAAACAAGTAAATTAGCAAGATATAATCCTGCACATATAAAAAAAGCAATTGATAGCAGATTACTTAATATTTATCATCTTAGCAATCGTGATATGAACACTGTAACAAGAGCGTTGTATTTTGCAAAACACAGAGGCGCAATAAAGAATGCAATGGTTCAAAGAGATGCGGCTTTCCGTCTGTTTGATGAAAAGTATATTTCATATGAAAGTGAAATGCTACATTTAACGGGAGATGATAAAGAGTCATGGGTTCTTGATTATGATGCATGGATTTGTGGAAGCGATCAGATATGGAATCCAACTTATCCAACGGCAACAAGAAATGCATTTTTACAATTTGCTCAAAAGGAAAGACGTATTTCATTATCTGCGAGTATTGGGCTGTCTTCAGTTCAGGCAATGCCGTTAGAATATAAAACATGGATGAATGAAATTCCATATATGTCTGTAAGAGAGGAACGAGCAGCAGAGATTGTAAATGAATTAACTGGGTGTATGCCAGAAGTGTTCTTGGATCCAACAATGCTTCTTCCGTTGGAAAAATGGATCAACATTGCAGATGAGGCTGACACAAATTTACCGTCCAAATATGCAGTGGGATATTTTCTCGGCGTTCGCGAGAAAGAATATCAAAAGTACATACGGTCAAAGATAAAAAACATAAGCTATGTTGACTTGCTTAATGCTGAGGAAACAAAATACTTAGCTTTTGGCCCAGCAGAGGTAGTTGATGCAATCAGGAATGCAGAAATAGTTTTTGTAGATTCTTTTCATGGCGCTGTATTTTCAATCCTTTTTCATAAACAATTTGTTGTATTTGAAAGAAGAGAAGAAGGTCAAACAATGAATAGCCGTTTGGAAACATTACTGAAACGGTTTGGATTGGAAAAACGTATTTTTAGTAAAGAAAATTTGGAGACTTTGGATCAGACAATTGATTATAGCAAGGTTGATGAGGTAATAAAAGAGGAAAGGCATAGGGTTAGAAAATTTTTGAATAATGCAATGTATGAAATCAGTCAGCTCACAAAAGATTATGGTGTGGAGTCAAAACACATTTGTGTTAATCGTCCTGAAAAATGTTCTGGATGTTCTGCTTGTAGACAAGTTTGCCCAAAGCAATGTATAACTCTAAAAGAAGATTTAGAAGGATTTATGTATCCTAATGTCGATACCAACGTCTGTATAAACTGTGGTTTGTGCAAAAAAGTATGCCCAGTACTAAATAATGATCAGGGAAACGAACCTACAAAAGTACTTGCTTTGAAGAATAAGAATGAAAATATAAGGGCAACAAGTTCATCTGGCGGTACATTTTTTGAACTGGCAAGAAAGTTTCTAGAAGAAGGCGGAATTGTTTATGGTTGCGCTTTAGATGAAAATATGGTTGCACGGCATATTAAGGTTACTTCTGAATCGGATCTTCATAGGCTTAAGAGTTCTAAATACGTTCAAAGTGATATGGGAGATACTATGAGAGAAATAAGAACTCTGTTGTCTGAAGAGAAAAAAGTTATGTTTTCCGGGACACCGTGTCAAACGGCAGGGCTAGTCAATTATATTGGAAAAAAGTGTGAAAATCTGTTTTTAGTTGATATATTATGTCACGGTGTACCATCTCCTAAGCTATTCCGTGAATATCTAGAATTACTGGAGAAGCAGTATGCTGGTAAGGCTATTTCTGTGAATTTTAGAAGCAAGCAGCGTGGCTGGAAGAGACTTTATATGGAAGTATGCTTTAATAACGGAAAGAGGCATTACGTTTATAGTGGATATGATCGATATGAGAGCCTCTTTTTAAACAATATGTCCTTGCGTCCCTCATGCTATGAATGCAAATTTACTACAACGAAGCGTTATGGAGATATTACCCTGGGAGATTTCTGGGGAATCGGTAAGAGGTATCCAGAGTGGGATGATGATAAAGGCATATCTGTTGTTATGCTTAATACAAAAAAGGGGCAGGAATATTATCAGAAAATATCTTCTTTGTTTGTTAGTAGAGAGGAAAAGCTGGAATTAGCAAAAGCTGGACAGAGAACGTTATATGCTCCGACAGCTAAAAATCCAAATAGAGATGCTTTTTATGAGATATTGGCAAAGGATGGATGCCAGAAAGCACTGGAAAACTATACTAGGGTTCCTGGAGTGTTAGAACAAGCATATTACGCAACGATGCGTTGGGGATTGGATATTATCAGGAAAATCTTAAGGAAGGGATATTGAAAATGGATAACATCAAAATATGCTTAAGTTAGCCTACAATGATTCTTATGTTAGTGAAATCAGAAACGAAGATGTTAAATTATACACAAGTTTTCCGGTTTTTGATGATACAAAATTTAATAGCCTAAAAATTCGTAACAGAGGATATGAAGATTAAGAAAAATGCTATTTTTATGTTTCATAGTATTAACCCCGAGAGCGAAGATGGTGTTAGGAGTTTAGTGTGAAAATCATGATTGAAGGCATTAAATACAGGGTAAAGGCTTTTATAAGTCTTTGTGGGAACATTGTGTCCCCCAAAGTTAAAATACTAACTCTAGAGGCAACATTAAATTATAGGGAACAGCATTGGTTTTCAAAATGCAGAAATTTGATTTTCCTAGGCTTTAAAAAAGTCTTACAGACTGTGTGGGGGAGATTTAGATATAGGATTACTGGATATATTTGGTTATCTGAAGGGAATGGACTCTAAAGTAGCCAGATTTGGGTATGTATAGTATGAAGGACAATCGAAAAGAACTATTATCAATGCTCAATTTAAACACGACATATGTATTAGATGATATTATTGATAAAGAGTATTTTGATAGCATTCTAGTAAGGATAGAATAGGAAGGTAATAAATGATTCAGAGTAGAAGTGATTATTTATATTATTTAGAAGCAGATAGAATTGCTTTGGGAGAAAAACGTAAATATCCCCATCTTATTTCTATCTGGGAGATTGATGTAATTTGGAAATTTCAGAGGCTTTTGCGTAAAGCAGAATATTTGCATAACTGTAAATCAACAGGGATTTATAAAATCTATTACAAATGGATTCAGTATCGTTTGTTTAGAGTACAGCTGAAAACAGGAATGAGTATTCCGATGAATGTTTTTGGCCCAGGTCTTTCTATTGCGCATTTGGGACCTATTGTAATCAATGGATTTGCCAAGGTGGGGAAAAACTGTAGATTGCATCCGTTTACGACAATAGGTATAGATGGGCGCTCAAGTAAAGTTTCAGTAGTAGGTGATAACGTATACTTAAGTAATGGATGTAAATTGATTGGTGACATTGAGATTGGAAACGATATTGTTATTGCAGCTGGAGCTGTTGTAACAAAAAGCTTTACTGAGCCAAATTCCGTAGTGGGTGGGGTGCCGGGAAAAGTTATCTCGCATTCTGGAAACCCATTTCCAAGCAGTATGCGTGGGGCTGATGTAGCAAAAAAGGTGATAAAGGAGATATAAAAAATGAGAGAAGGATTGATCAGTATAATAATGCCTGTATACAATGCAGAACAATATTTAGCTGATACGATTAATAGCGTAATAAATCAAACGTATAAAGATTTTGAATTAGTTGCAGTAAATGATGGATCAACGGATCAATCCTTAAATATTTTGAGACGGTTTAATGATGAAAGAATTATTGTTATTGATAAAGAGAATACTGGTGTAAGTGATACCAGAAACGTTGGAATTAATGCTGCCAATGGAGAATATGTTTGCTTTTTAGATGCAGACGATAGTTATTCTCCTGAATATCTGGAACGACTTTTTGAAACTGCAGTTGAAAATAAAGCGGATATGGTAGTTTGTAATTATATTGCATTTAGAGGAGAGGCTAAATTTCAGGCAAAAAAAACAGTTTCTGCGACTGTAGAAAGCACAAACATGCTTCTCCAAGCAGGAGTGTTAACTTCTGCTTGCACGAAGTTAATAAAAATATCAATTTTGCTCGAGTACAAAATTAACTTTGATAAAGATATGTCTTTTGGGGAGGACTTATTTTTTTGTTGGAAAGCATATTTGGCATCGAACAGAGTCTTTTATATAGATGAACCGTTGTACGGCTATCGTATGGCAACTGAAAGTGCAACAACCAAGTATCACCCAGACTTATATGATAAATATAAGAAAGCTTTTGAAGATTTAAAGCAGTTTGGAAAATCAGTGGGGAAAAACGATGAATACGCTATGGACGTTTTTTTAGCGACTCGTATACCTTCGTTTATTCGAATGTTAATCAGAGAAAAAAGTTCATTTAAGAAAAAGAAAAATGACTTAAGACGAATATTAAGTGATGATACAATTGTGGACGTATATCGTGATTGGGAAAAGTTTATGAAGCATACGAACAATATAGATACACGATTTTATTTAAACTGCAGAGAGTGTAGGGTTTATAATCTGCTGGCATTTGGATTTATAACAGATCTAAAAGACAAAGCAAAAAGACCGATTAAAAAGATGATTGCAAGATTTTATCTAAACAGAAAATAAAATAGTAGAAAGAAGGTGAAACGCTTGCAGGACAGCAGAGTGATAAATTCGGTTAGAAATATAGGATATAGACTTTCGAGTCAGGTGATTACTATCTTATTAAGATTTGTGGAAAGAAGTATTTTCATCCATGTGCTCGGCGTTGAATATTTAGGCATAAATGGACTGTTTAGCCAAATTTTACAAGTGCTTTCTATGGCTGACTTGGGATTTGGAACGGCTATGGTTTATAGTATGTATAAACCTTTGGCAGAGAAAGATGAAACAAAATTAGCTCAGCTAGTTCAATTTTATAAGAAAGTGTACACGGTTATCGCAGTTTCAATTACCATATTAGGTGTCGCATTAGTACCATTTTTACAATATATTGTGAATTTAAAATCTGATATTCCATATTTAAGAGTATATTATTTATTATACTTAGCAAATACCGTTGCATCCTATCTTGTTGTTTATAAAACATGTATACTTACCGCAGATCAAAAAAACTATGTGGTATCTAAATACAATATGATATTTAGTTTTGTTATGACTGTGGTAGGATCCTTTTTTTTGTGGATTACAAGACGGTTTATAGTATATCTGTCTATCCAAGTGCTTATAACCTATATAAATAATTTTACGGTATCTAAAGTAGCAGAAAAAAACTATCCATATATACTAAATAAGACAGAAAAGCTACCCAAAACAGAGTCTAAAGCTATTTTTGAAAATATTAAATCTGTATTCATATACAAACTTGCAACGACATTAGTTGGAAGTGTTGACAATACTTTAATTTCTATTATTGTTGGGACAATTTACGTTGGATATTATTCGAATTATTCAATGGTTATTGGTAATATTTCACTGATTGTTAATATGATATTTTCTTCCGTTACTGCAAGTTTAGGTAATCTAATTGTAGAAGGGAATGAAAATAAGAACTATTCAGTATATAAGACAATGCAATTTATAAGTTTTGTGTTTAGTACAATAGTAATTACTGGTACTTATTTACTTATAAACGACTTTATCGCAATATGGCTTGGACCAGCATATAATTTAGATAATCTGGTTGTTGTTGCAATGGTTATAAACCTGTATTTTTCTATTGTCTTAATGCCGATATGGTCTTATCGAGAGGCAACCGGTATGTACAGACAAACAAAGTATGTCATGGTTGCTACTGCTGTTGTAAATTTAGTGGTTTCATTGATATTGGCTCAATATATTGGTATGGCAGGAATTTTATTTGCATCTTCGATTGCTAGAATTACTACTTATTTTTGGTATGAACCGAAGATATTATTCGCACAATATTTCAAGAAAAAAGCAACAAGTTATTATAGTAATATTGCAATCAATGTGATTATTACGTTGGTTGTTTTGAAAATATCAATAAGTATGTTTGGCAATTATGATGTGAATTCTTGGATTGACTTCATCCAAAAGTTTAGCCTTTCAGTAATGGTTGTTCCATTGATAACAATAGCACTGTATTCATGGAATAAAGAGATGAGAAAAGTAATCAGTATAGTGAAAACTATATTTAAACAAAGATGACATAAATGGAGAATAGTTATGGGCGCAGCAGAATCAAGATTTAGAAATAAAGTTACTTGGATACAGTTTATATTGTGTATTGGAATAGTGTATTAGCATACGAAATGGAATTATGGTAATTCAGATTTGTTGTCCATGTGTCAGCATATGCTGCATTACCTGATTCAAACTTGTGTTCCGTTCTTTTTTGTAATTTCAGGATACCTATATTTTAGAACGTACAAGAAAGAAAGTGCTAAGAAAAAAATCATATCGAGAATAAAATCCTTAGGTGTTCCGTATTTGATTTGGAATACCGTATATGCTGCATACACAATTTTTATGAGTAGTGTTGGATTAATGAAGTCGGCAAAAATTACGGGGGGAGCCTCTTATGGCAGATTTTAAATTCAGAATTCAGCCCGCTTTGGTATGTTAAATATCTAGGTTTGACAGAATAGGAAAGGATGGTTATAAAAGTGAAAAAGGGAGTTGTTACGCTTTCATTTGATGATGGAAGATTAGATAATTATGCTGTAATAAAAAAATTGTTGCTTCCCAATAAAGTTCCTGCAACTATTAATATAGCAACAGGTTATATTAGTAGGGAGCTGGATAAAATCGGGGGGGTATAGTCCAGAACCAATAACCGTAGATCAACTTCAGGAAATTGCTAACAGTGGTCTGATAGAATGTGCTTCTCATGGCCATTTACATAAAAATGATTGGGAGGATATATCAACTGGTAGAAAAATATTATTAGAATGGCTTAAACTTAATCCAAATACTAAAATTGGATTTGCCTCTCCAGGGAGTGGGATGTCACCAGATTATATACAGAAAAATATCGATGAACTAAAGAATTTGGGTTTTTGTTATATTCGTACAGGGTTTAATCTTTCTACACATAAGATAATTCGCAATCTTTGTAGAAAGGTTGCAAGAATAACACATATACCATTCTTATTTAGAATAGCATACGTTGATACCGTGCAGCAGGATACAAAAAGTGGCTGCATATATAGCGTTCCAATCTTGGGGGATACATCATTGGAAGAAGTCAAGGCAATTGTCAAATATGCGGAACGAAAAAAATATATTTGTTCTTTAATGTTTCATAGCATTTGCAGCGAAAAACAGAAAGATATAGATAACTGGTGTTATGATATCAGAAAGTTTGAAAAACTAATTTATTGGCTCTGCCAGGAAAGAGCTAATAACAGACTGGATATTATGACTACATATGAGACAATAGATTTATCTTGATGGGAGAAATGTGTATATGTTTGATTATTTGTTTGCCCAAAAAGTTGCAAAACAGGAAATTATATTTTCTGAAGCCGATAAATACATACCTTTAATATGGTCAGAGCATTGTGTAGAATGTTCGGCGCTTCTATGCTATAAAAGCTGTAAGCAGTATGAAGTGAGGAAAGATGGAAATTGTGTTAGAATTAGTGATGTTAGAATATAAATAGTACAAAATAAACATGACCATTTTCGATAAATAGTATATGATAGTCATAGATCAAGGAGGAGAATGGTTATGGCAAAAGGTACAAAATATTCCCAACAGTTTAAAGAGGATGCAGTACAGTATCGCTTGGATCATCCGGAGCTGCCACTTCGCAAAGCTGCGGAGAATCTTGGAGTCAGCGAATCTGCACTGAAAAACTGGATGAAAGCAGCAAAGGAACATAAAGGAGAGGTTCCTACCCGTGGTTCTGGAAATTATGCAAGTGAGGAAGCGAAAGAGATTGCCAGATTGCAGCGTGAATCACGAGATACGCAGGATGCTCTTGAAGTATTAAAAAAAGCAATCGGTATTCTGGGAAACTGACAAAAGCTCTTTACACGGCTACTTCTGAGTACGTGGGAAGGTGATGGATTTCTCCTTCTGTATAAGCGGATTGAAAATGGGAACTTCCGATGGCCTCGTACACAGGAGGAAGCGCTGGAGATCAGCACAGACCAGTATCGAATGTTGATGCAGGGTCTGGAAATCGTTGCCAGACATCCCATAGAAGAAGTTCCTGATCCTGGATTCTCCTTATGATTTGTGCAAAACATAGAAAATAAAATCACTTTCATCCACACCGGGTTACCCAGTGCAATATAAAATTGAAAGTTATTCACATCCTGAAAGTTTTCTGTGAGTTTCTATGATACTCTGGATTCCAAAACTTTTCAGATTGTGGATAACAGTCATAAATATCTGAAATTCTGGCTTTTATCTTCAGGTATTCATGACTGTTATCCACCGTCAAAGTAACGAAGGTAACAGAATGCAAAAATAGCCAAAAACTGTTGATTCTGCTATAATACCACTTAGGAAAGTGAGGTTTGGTTATGGCAGTCAATTATACGGAGGAACAACTAAATAACGTTGATAAGTCGTTTCTTATCCAGCTTCTTTTACAACAGCAGGAACAGTTGAATGCTTTAACAAAGGAGCTTCACGCATCGAATGAAAAAATGCAGCTTCTGATGGAACAGGTGATCCTTGGTAAGCAGAACCGTTTTGGCAGGTCTTCTGAAAAAATGGAAGATACCAGTCAGATCTGTTTTCGAGAAGTAAACGGAACGATTGTCTTTTTCAATGAAGCAGAAGCAGTCTGTGATCTTAATGCGGCAGAGCCTGAGGATCTGGAACTGAAGTCTCCAAAGCAGCCGAAGCGTAAGGGAAAGAAAGAAGCAGATCTTTCCGGGCTTCCGGTCAGACGGATCGACCATTATCTGTCCGCGGAGGAATTGGAAGCGGAATTCGGTGTCAGGGGTTGGAAACAGTTACCGGATGCTATTTCCAGAAAATATCATTTCGTACCTGCGAAGGTAGAAGTAGAAGAACATCACATCGGTGTGTATGCCAGCAAAACAGATGAACACATGGTGAAAGCAGACCATCCAAAGACGTTACTGCATGGGAGTCTGGTATCACCATCTCTGGGTGCTGCGATCATCAATGGAAAATATGTGAACGCAGTTCCTCTCTATCGATTGGAGCAGGAATTCCAGCGTTATGGCCTGCAGATCACAAGGCAGAACATGGCAAACTGGTGCATACGTTTGGCAGAGGAATATCTATCAATCCTTTATGATTATCTTCATAAAGAATTGTATTTCTACCACGTCATCCAGGCAGATGAAACGCCGGTGCTTGTAAACCATGACGGGCGCAAAGCCGGAAGCAAAAGCTGGATGTGGGTATACCGTTCCGGACATTTGTATCAAAAACGGCAGATTGTCCTGTATGAATACCAGCAGACGAGAAATGCATCCCATCCACGGGAATTCCTAAAAGGGTACGACGGCATCTGTGTAACAGACGGTTACCAGGTCTACCATACTTTAGAAAAAGAGTTGGAAGAACTGACCATTGCCGGATGCTGGGTGCACTGTCGCCGCAGATTTGATGAAGCCTTAAAGCTGATTTCGAAATCCTATCAAAAGGAATCCAATGCATTTCTTTTGATGAAACAGATTCAGGCAATCTATCGGGAAGAAGGGAAGCTGAAGGACCTTTCTTCTGATGAACGGCTTAAGCAACGGCAGGCGGTTATCAAACCACTTGTGGATGCGTTTTTTGCGTACCTAAAAACTATAAATGTGTCCAAGAAGGATAAATTTGGTGATGCTGTTGGCTATGCACTGAATCAGGAAAAATATCTCCGGGTATTTCTTACAGATGGAGATGTTCCGATCGATAATAATGCATCCGAAAGGGCAATCCGTGGTTTCTGTATCGGAAAGAAGAACTGGCAGATGATCGATACGATCCATGGAGCCAAATCTTCCGCAATCATTTACAGTATTGTAGAAACTGCAAAAGCCAATAATCTGAAACCTTTTGATTATGTGCAGCATCTCTTGGAAGAGATGCCGAAACACATGGATGACAGGGATTGTTCCTTTTTGGAAAATCTTCTGCCATGGTCAGAAAAACTTCCGGCAGGAATCCGCAAAGCTTAAATATTGGTGGCTGCAAAGCAGCCGCCTAAAAATGTCAAGGTACTCGCTATTTTGCGTTTACGGTTAAACATGATTGAAAGCTTCTTCAGCAAGATGACCAGACAGATGCTTCGAGGAATTCGTGTCAATACCAAACAGGAGTTGGAAGAACGAATTTACAAGTACTTTGACGAAGTGAACCGTGAACCCGTGGTTTATCACTGGAAGTATAAAATGGATGAAATCAGTGAAGAGGAAGCAGTATCAATTTAATATAGCAATTATTTAATATTCGTTATACTAGTTTATCAACTATTTTTTAACTTTATCGACGTATAAAATTAATCTGGTGATATCTTGAGAAATTTGTTATAATCATCTTATAGAATTCCTCTGCAAATGGAGGAATAAAATGGGAAGAACAAAACGATTAAAGGAACTCACGATCAAAGATAATTTTATGTTCGGCGCAGTGATGATGGACGAAGATAATTGCAAAGGTCTTTTAGAAAGAGTGTTGGAGATACCGATCGATCGAGTGGATGTCAGCAAAGAAAAAAGCATAGTGTATCATCCGGAGTATAAAGGTGTCCGCCTGGATGTGTATGCAAAAGATGAGAAGCAGACGCGTTATAACGTGGAAATGCAGGTGGAGAGAAAGCCGGCACTTGGAAAGAGAAGCCGTTATTATCAGAGTCAGATGGACATGGAGATGTTGCTGACCGGAGAAGATTATACGGAACTTCCGAATACCTATGTTATTTTTATCTGTGATTTTGATCCATTTGGAAAAGACAAGTATCGTTATACCTTTCGGACAACGTGTCAGGAATCTGAAAATGTGGATTTGGAAGATGGGCGAACCACTGTGTTTTTAAATACCCGTGGAAAGAACGAAAGTGAGGTTCCGGGAGAATTGGTCACATTTCTGCAGTACATGAAAGAAGACCTTGAGGGAAGCGAAAAGGAGTTTCACGACCCATATGTGGAGCAGTTACAGAAATTTATCCGCAACGTTAAGGGAAGCCGGGAGATGGAGGAACGCTTTATGATTTTTGAAGAGATGCTGAAAGAAGAACGGGCTGCCGGATTTGCAAAAGGGCGTGCTGAAGGAGTTGCAGAGGGGCGTGCTGAAGGAGTTGCAGAGGGGCGAATTTCTGAGAGTAAGGATACGTTACTCTTATTTTTGCAGAATCTTGGAACGGTTCCTAAAGTACTTTCGGATCAAATTGAAGAACAAGGTGATTTGGATGTACTGAAGGAGTGGCTCAGGCTTGCGTTCAAGTCGAAATCCGTGGAAGAGTTTGCAAAGAAGATAAAATAAGAATCTACATCGGAGAATATCCGATCTAATATCATCAGCCGTGGCTGTTCTGGCCGGGGCTGATGGTAAAAAGGAACAAGTCAATGCCGTTTCGGGCAGATATTCAAAGAAGAGCAGAGGAATTCTATATTTTGTAGTTTGATGATTAGCATAAATATATGGTATCTGTTATAATGAGAGTTAGACAGTGTGGAAATACTGAAAGGATGAATTTGAACGTAATATCATAAAAGAGCGAGGAGAGGAACATATGAAAAGTTTATTGATTCTCGGAGCAGGAGGCTTCGGGCAGATGGTGAAGGAAACAGCGATCCAGCTGGGGTATGAGGAGATCGTATTTCTTGACGATGCGGCGTTTGGAAAGGACGTAGTTGGAAAGTGCTGCGATTATATGGCTAAGTATGGAGAATACAAGATGGCAGTGGCGGCATTTGGGAATAATCATACGAGACTATTCTGGACAGACAAATTGCTGGAGGCAGGATATGAAGTGCCATCGATCGTGCATCCGTCTGCAATTGTGAGTCCAAGTGCGGTTTTGGGACCTGGATGTTTTATTATGCAGCGCGCGGTAGTGAATACGCACACCCATGTGGATCGGGCGGCGCTTGTCAACAGCGGAGCAGTTGTGGATCATGATTCGGTGGTATGCGCCGGAGCGCATGTGGGGCTTGGAAGTGTGGTAAAAGCAAACTGTACGATCGAGCAGGAGAAGAAGGTAGAGGCAGGAGAAGTAATCTTCTCTACCAGAAGAAAGATCGAAGGTGTGGACAGCAGAGCGCTTGAGGATGCACTGTATGCATTTGGATTCGGTCCCCAGTGCAGTTATGTAAAACCGTTTGGGGAAGGGCACATCAATGAGACTTACGCAGTATATATGCCGATGGAAGATGGCACAGAGAAGCCATTATACGTACTGCAGAGAATCAATATCAATGTGTTCAAAGAGCCTGGTAAGGTAATGGAGAATATTTTCGGAGTGACAGAGTTTTTACGGGATGTGATCCGTCGGGAAGGCGGAGATCCGGATCGTGAGACACTGGCCTACATCAAGACGAAGAGCGGGGAGACATATTTTGAGGATGATGAAGGTCAGCCATGGCGCTGTGCGAATTTTATCGCCAATTCTGTGTGCTATCAGATGGTGGAGCGTCCGGAGCAGTTTTACCAGTCAGCCAGAAGCTTTGGTCATTTTTTGAAGCAGCTGGGTGAGTATCCGGCAGAGAGTCTTTATGAGACGATCCCGAATTTCCACGACACGGTAAAACGATTTGAAGCGTTTGCACAGGCTGTAGAGCGAGATGTGAAGAACCGCGCCCGTCTGTGCCGTTCGGAGATTGAATTTGCACTGGCGAGAGAAAAAGACTGCGGCGCTCTGATGAGCAGGATGGAAGCAGGTGTTCTTCCGCTGCGTGTGACACACAATGATACAAAACTGAATAATATTTTATTTGACGCAGAGTCCGGAAAAGGATTGTGTATCATTGATCTGGATACGATCATGCCGGGACTGGCAGCCAATGATTTTGGAGATTCGATTCGTTTTGGCGCATCTACGGCGGAAGAAGATGAACGTGATCTGGACAAGGTCCATTTTGATATCAATCTGTATGAGCTGTATGTGAAAGGGTATCTGGAGATGGCAAGAGATGTTCTGACACCGGAGGAGCTGGAGAGTCTTCCGTGGGGTGCAAGATTGATGACATTCGAATGCGGAATCCGGTTCCTGATGGATTTTCTGCAGGGAGATACGTATTTCAAGACGGCATATCCGGAGCACAACCTGGTTCGTGCCCGTACACAGTTCAGACTGGTACAGGAGATGGAAGATCAGTTTGATGAAATGTGTCGGATTGTGAGAGAGTGTTAAAGGGAATCGTCATGATATTCTTTTTTTGAGGCGCGCACGAGTCTGCAGTATAGTATAATTTCAATTGTGATAATAAGAAGTAAGGCAATGCCGCCTATGATAAGTCGTTCCATATAAGACCTTTCTGCGTTGGGATATGGTTATAATATATTCGGAAAGTACGCTTTTATGTATGATAATGGAAAAATTTTCTGGGAATTTGTTTAATAATACGGTTTCAGAATAAAAAAATATATGTTATACTAAAGCGGATTAAGGTCAAAGTATGTGGTTATGGGAGAATAAGTGATGGAAGAACAGATGAGAAATGATGAGATGGAGATCGATCTGATAGAATTATTTCATGTATTATTGAAAAAAGCGTGGGTGATACTTCTGTGTCTGGTCATTGGTGCTGTGGCAGTCGGAGGGTATACGAAGTTGTTTGTCACACCACAGTATCAGGCGACATCTACGATTTATGTTCTTGGTAATTCGGTGAGTATGTCCGGTGTGGATCTGACACTGAGCAAGCAGCTTACTGCGGACTTTTCTGTACTGGCGAAGAGCCGTCCGGTAATGAACAAGATTGAGGAGAAGCTGAAAGCAGATTATAAGTATAAAGATCTGAATTACTCTGTGGAGCAGCTGCAGGGGATGATCATGGTAGAGAATCCGTCCGGAACAAGTTTGATGAGGATGACTGCCACGAATTCAGATGCACAGCTTGCGGCAGATATTGCAAATGCGGCGGCAGATGCTGTTGCAGAGCGTATTTCAGAGGTTATGGTGATTGATAAGCCAAGCAGTGTGGAAGAGGCAGAAAAGCCAAATTATCCAGTCAGTCCGAATGTAAAGAAGAATATGATCATGGGTGGACTGATCGGAGCAGTTCTTGCAGTGGGAGTATTTACACTATTATTCTTACTGGATGATACGATCAAGTCGGAAGAGGACGTCAGAAGATATCTGAAGCTGAATACACTGGCATCAATTCCAAAGGAAAAGAAGAGAAGACGTGCATCATCAGAGGCATAAGAGATAGAACAGGAGAGGCATTGCAGGAGGGTGTTCCGGGGAGAACATACTTGCACTGCTTCTTTTTCCATATATTAAAGAAAGGGCAAAGTCTATGAAAAAATCCAGAAAGATTCTGATTGGTATTTTAATTTGTGTGATTATTGGAAGTGTGTTTTATATCGGATACTATTATGTTACGCAGAATAAAAATGAGAAGGTTTACAAGAAACTTCAGAAAGAGGTTGTGAAACAGGAGAGCAAAGAGGAGGAACCACAGACAGAAGAGTCACATGTGGAGATTCCGATTGATTTTGCACAGCTTCAGGCTCAGAATCCGGATATTTATGCATGGATCCAGATTGACGGGACGAATATCAATTATCCTGTTGCGCAGAGTGCTGCGGACAATGAGTATTATCTGAACCATACGATTGAAGGGCAGGAGGGATATCCGGGGTCTATTTATACAGAGAATTGGAACACGAAGGAATTTACGGATTTTAATACCGTGATCTACGGGCATGACATGAAAGATGGAAGTATGTTTCAAAATCTGCACAACTATGCGGATGCGTCGTATATGCAGCAGCATCCGAATGTGGTGATCTATACACCGGAGAAGAAGTTGACATATCAGATTTTTGCGGCAGTTGTATATGATGACAGACACATTCTTCATAGTTTTGACTATGCGTTTGCAGATCAGAGACAGGCATTTCTGGATTCTATTTACAATTCCAGAAATCTGGGCAATGTCATCCGGGATGATGTTTCTGTGAATACAGACAGCAGAATTCTGACACTTAGTACTTGTATGACGGGACAGGATGACAAACGATTTTTAGTGGAGGCAGTGTTGATCAGTGAAGAAGACTAAAGATAAAGCGAAAATTGTGATCATCATTCTGGCAGTGATCGCTGTTATAGCGGCAGCAGGAGCGGTTTATGCCGGGATGCAGAATAAAAAGGCGGATAAGGAAAAAGAAGAGGTATCAGCAGAACCTGAAAGTATGGACGGTTCTTCTTATATCACATACAACGGGAAAAAGTATAAGTATAATTCAGATCTGCGCACCATGCTGTTTATGGGAGTGGATAAAAATGAAGTAGTGACAGTTAAGGAGAACACCGGGCGGAGTGGCCAGTCTGATTGTCTGATCCTGCTGGTGTTAGATACAGACAAAAAGGCAACTACGCTTTTGGAGATATCAAGGGATTCTATGGCGGATGTGAAGATTTACGGTATTGATGGGGACTATATGGCGACCGAGACGGCTCAGATCGCAACCCAGTATGCGTATGGGGATGGAGAAAAAAGAAGCTGTCAGCTGACCAGGGAGGCAGTATCCAATCTGCTCTATGATATTCCGATTCATGATTATCTGTCGCTGAATATGTCAGGAATTGTTCCGATCGTGGATCAGATCGGCGGAGTAACGATGACTGTTCCGGAAGATTACACAGCGATCGATCCGGCATTTGTCCAGGGAAGTACGATAACACTGAATGGGGAGCTTACAGAGAAATATATTCGAAGCCGTGATACATCTGTTCTTGGAAGTAATGAACAGCGTATGGAGCGGCAGACTCAGTTTGTACAGGCGCTTCTGGAGAAAGTGAAATCTACGGAAGATGGCGGCAACTCCATGCTGCGTCAGTTCTGGCAGGTGGGACAGCCGTATATTACGACAGATTTAAGTCTGGATATGCTGGAAAAGATAGCGTCGTATGATATGAATCCTGAGATTTTAAAAGTTCCGGGGGAGGTTCGGGCAGGAGAAGAACACGATGAATTTTATGTGGACGATGCCAGTCTGCAGGAGATGATCATCAATATTTTTTACAAAGAAGTAGAATCATAGGGGATATGAATGAAAGCGATTTTAGGGAGTGTAGGAAGAGATGTCGCAGATGCGTGTGCTTATATTCCTTATGGGCTGGCAGCTGCAGTAGTGTTTCTGTTTATCATGATCTTGTACGACAGAAAGAAGTATGGCAGAGTTTCTTTTATTATAAGCAGTAGTCTTATGATCATTTATGTGGTCGTAGTCGGACATCTGACATTGTTTTCGAGGGAATCCGGAATTGTAGACAGGGTGGATCTGACTTTTTTCAGTCTTCTGGAGGAATCTTCGGGTTATGCGATTCAGTTGATCGAAAATGTATTATTGTTTTTGCCGGCAGGGATTTTATGTCCCTGGATGTGGAAGCAGATCCGGAACTGGAAGCGCAGCTTCCTGCTTGGATTCGCAGGGAGTCTGCTGATCGAGACGCTGCAGATGCTGACGGGAAGAGGCCTGTTTCAGCTGGATGACCTGATTACAAATGCGGCAGGAATGATGGCAGGATATGGAATATATCAGATTGCAAAGAAATTGTGGAAAAGGGTTTACAAATCCAGATTTCAGTGATATTCTAAAAAAGTATAAAAAGATTCCACAGGACAAGGGGGAAAGCATCATGAGATTGAAAAGATTAGTTAGCGTTGCGGCAGCAGCGGTATTGGCGTTATCATTAAGTTTAACAGCATTTGCAGCACCATCGACAAATATATCAGGAGTTGTTACAGTTGATACAAAAGATAATGGTGTGGATGGAAATGGAAATACGATTACAGCAAGCCTGGCAGAAGTTCCGGCAGAGTATCAGAGTGCAGTAGCAGATGTCAGAAAACCGGAGACACTGAAAGCACTCTTGGGAAGTGCATATACAGATACAATGTCTGTTGTAGATGTAAAAGATGTTACAGTTGCGGACGGAACAGTATTTCCGGTGACGATCAGATTTAACGTACCAGGAGTGACAACGAGTACAAAAGTTGCTGTACTTCACTATGATACAGAGAAAAAAGCATGGGAAGTTGTAGATTCCAAAGCAGGACAGGGAACTATTACAGCAACATTTAATTCTTTATCACCGGTTGCGTTTGTTGTGGATAAGAGTACATCCGCTTCTACAACATCTCCTCAGACAGGAGAACATTCTATGGTTGTATTGTTTGGAGCAGTTGCAGTAGTAGCAGCTTGTGGCGCAGTTGGATTATCCAGAAAGAAAAGAGCGTAGTCACACATAGAAGTTTAATCCTCTTCTGCATAACAGGTCAGAAGAGGATTTCTTTTTTATTATGGAAAATATTGGCATTCAAAAGAAAGGCAGTCAGCGATGCAGGGATTGATCGATATGCATTGTCATATCGTCCCGGGAGTTGATGATGGAGCCCGGGATTTGTATGATGCAGCGAAGATATTACAGTTAGAATATAGAAATCAGGTACAGGCAGTGATCGTTACACCACATTACAGGGCAGGTATGTTTGAGACGCCGCAAAGAGAGATTGAGCGGCAGTTTCAAAGAATTGATGAGATGACCAGAAGATCACGTTCCGGTATGCGGGCATACTTAGGCTGTGAATATTATACGAGTATCCATATGGTGGATGATCTGAAAAAAGGCCTGCGCCCGACGATGATCGGGACAGAGTACGTTCTTGTGGAGTTTTCGGAACGACATAATTATCAGAGTATCCGTAATCAGGTGTATGCGCTGCTGGCTGCCGGATACAGGCCGATCATTGCTCATGCCGAGAGGTATCCATGTCTGACAAAGGTCCCGGCACTGGTTCAGGAACTGGTACAAATGGGAGCGCAGATACAGCTTACGTCAGCGAATGTTTTGGGAAAGAATGGATGGCGGCAGAAACGGTTTTGCCATAAGGTGATAGAGAGAAGACAAGTGCACTATATTGCTTCCGATGCTCACGATCAGGTACACCGGAAGCCGGATCTTCTCCCATGTGCAGAGTATGTGAGTAAGAAGTATGGACAGCAGATGGCGGAACAGATATTTATTAAAAACCCATCCAAGATTATTAAAAAGAGTAAAAAAATGCAAGATAAAAGGAGAAATCAATGAAGCGAGTAACTTTAAAGAAAAGAGAAATGTCGTATGCAATGACAGAAGAATTGAATACACTTCGTACCAATATTCAATTTTCCGGGGTAGATAAAAAAGTGATAGTGATGACAAGCAGTTTCTCCGGAGAAGGAAAGTCTACGATTACTTATCAGCTGGCAAAATCTCTTGCGGAACTTGGGAAACGCGTTCTTTTAATTGATGCGGATATGAGAAAATCAGTGATGGTCAATATGTTGGAAAGCGGTTCTGTAGACAAAGGGCTGTCTCATTATCTGTCAGGACAGTGCAGTCTGTCAGAAGCAGTGTATGCGACAGAGAGTTCCAGACTTCATATTTTATTTGCAGGTCCGGTTCCGCCAAATCCGACAGAATTGTTGTCCGGAGAACTGTTTAAAGATACATTGAACTCTTTTCGTGACATTTATGATTATATTTTTATTGACTGCGCTCCCGTTGGAATGGTTATAGATGCTGCAATTGTGGCAAAATGCTCGGATGCTGCAATTATGATGATTGAATCTGGAGCGGTAAAGAGAAAGCTGGCTCTTGAGGCAAAAGAAAAGCTGGAAACAGCAGGATGCCCGATCCTGGGAGTTGTTCTGAATAAAGTGGAGCGTAAGAGCGGGGGATACTATAGAAAATACTATAAGAAGTATGAGGAAGTTGCGAAAGTATAAGGATAGACAATATCCGACATCTTTCGTACAATATGCCGAAGAAATTTCGTGTTAGCCGAATTTCTTCGGCATTCTGTCGTTTTTCACTTTCTTTTTAAAAGTAGATAAAGTATAATGAAGCTATACGAAAAAACAGCAGCTGTGAGGTGGGATTATGGGAAGACAGAAAACCGTACAAAAGAAATTACAGCCATATGAAATCGGAGAATTAGATCAGTATCTTTTCGGACAGGGCACGCACTATGAGATCTTCCGCAAGATGGGAGCGCACAAGGCCGTGCAGAAGAAGCAGGAAGGTGTCTATTTTGCAGTATGGGCGCCGCATGCAGTGAGAGTGTCCGTTGTAGGCGAGTTTAACGAATGGGATTTTGGGGCGAATGAGATGCATCGTCAGGAGCCGCTTGGAATCTACACTTGTTTTGTGCCGGGAGCGCAGGAAGGGGATCTGTATAAATTCTGTATCGAGACACAGACAGGAGAACGGATTTTTAAGGCGGATCCGTTTGCAAATTATGCGGAGCGGCGTCCGGGTACGGCTTCCCGAGTGACCGATATTTCGAATCTGAAGTGGTCGGACGAGCAGTGGCTGCAGAAGCGGAAAAAGTGGGATCAAAAGGAGAATCCGCTGGCGATCTATGAGGTACATATGGGCTCCTGGATGCGTCATCCGGGCACAGAGGATGAGGGATTTTATACCTATCGTGAATTTGCTCATTCGATTACGGATTATGTGAAGAAGATGGGGTATACCCATGTGGAGCTGATGGGGATTGCGGAGCACCCGTTTGACGGATCCTGGGGGTATCAGGTAACCGGATATTATGCGCCGACTTCCCGTTACGGGACACCGCAGGATTTTGCCTATATGATCAATTATCTGCACAGGAATGGCATCGGTGTGATCCTGGACTGGGTACCTGCGCATTTTCCAAAGGATGCGCATGGGCTGGCGGACTTTGACGGAACGCCGACATTTGAATATGCAGATCCGAGAAAGGGAGAGCATCCGGACTGGGGCACGAAGATTTTTGATTACAGTAAGCCGGAGGTGCAGAATTTCCTGATCGCCAATGCGCTGTTTTGGATCGAGCACTATCATGTGGACGGGCTTCGTGTGGATGCGGTGGCATCGATGTTGTATCTGGATTACGGCAAGCAGGACGGGCAGTGGGTGCCGAACCAGTACGGCGGTAATCAGAATCTGGAAGCGATCGCGTTTTTCAAGCATTTAAACAGTGTGGTTCTGGGAAGAAATCAAGGTGCTATGATGATCGCGGAGGAATCTACCGCATGGCCGAAGGTGACAGGCGCGCCGGAGGAGGATGGTCTTGGATTCAGTCTGAAGTGGAATATGGGCTGGATGCATGATTTTACCGAATATATGAAATTAGATCCGCTGTTCCGGAAAGGGGCGCATTATCAGATGACCTTTTCCATGGAGTATGCGTACAGTGAGAATTATATTCTGGTGCTGTCCCACGATGAGGTGGTGCATCTGAAGTGCTCGATGCTCAATAAGATGCCGGGACTTGGCTTTGACAAGTTTGCAAATCTGAAAGCGGCGTATGCGTTTATGACGGGACATCCGGGCAAAAAGCTGCTGTTTATGGGACAGGAGTTTGCGCAGCTTCGGGAGTGGAGCGAAGAGCGGGAGCTTGACTGGTATCTGCTTGCGGAGGAGCCGCATCAGCAGATCCAGAACTGGTACCGTGATCTGCTTCATCTGTACAGACACAATAAGGCGCTGTATGAACTGGATACGGATCCGGCAGGGTTTGAGTGGATCAACAAGGACGATACCTTCCGCAGTATTTTCAGTTTTGTGAGACATTCCAGAGATAATAAGAAGAATCTGTTGTTTGTCTGCAACTTTACGCCGATGGAACGTCCGGATTACCGGGTGGGCGTACCGCGCAGAAAGCAGCTGAAGCTGGTTCTGGACAGTGACGATCCAAAATACGGCGGAAAGGGTGTGGAACGTCCGAAGGTATATAAGCCGGTGAAGCAGGAATGCGATGGTCAGAAGTATTCGATCGCATATCCGCTGCAGCCATATGGAGTGGCAGTGTTTGAGTTTTGAAAATAGCGTTGAGCACAAAGAGATAAAATACGACAGGAGAGCGAAAAAAGAAGCTCTTCTGTCGTATTTTGTTTGAGGAAGTAAAATAAAATCTTAAAATACGAATTTTATATTAAAAATAAAAAATATTTTTTATGAAATTGAATATAAAAATTGAAACATGGAAAAAATAGTGTTATACTGGCTGTAAAAAGGAGGCGATAAAAATGCTATGTCAGTTTTCGTTTCAGAATTTTAAGTCATATAGAGATGAAACTGTTTTTGATTTGCAGGCAACTGCAATTCCGGAATTCAAAGATAATTTGATTGTGAAAGATAAGTGTAGTGATCTTTTGCCTGTGAGTGTTATTTATGGACCAAATGGCGGCGGAAAGACGAATTTGATCCGAGCGTTATCTTGTCTTATTACAACAGTGGTGAGACCGATTCATGATTTAGGAAGTACTAGAAAGAGGGTCATTATGCAGCAAAAGGTTGTCGCAGAGCCTTTTTTATTTGATAGTGAATCGAAAGATGAGCTTACTGAGTTTGAAATTTTCTTTCGTACAGAAAAATATGAGTACCGTTACTATTTAGCTGTTTTAAAAGATGAAATATCAGCAGAAACATTGGATCGGAAAACAATAGGAGGCAAAAAGCCTGCACATATTTTTTATCGTGACGGCGAAGAGCTTACTTTAGGAACTATTTTAAGTAAAGAGAATGTAAATACCAAAGTGAATGAGAAAATGCCATTTTTATCTTTTTTGGCAATTAATTATAATATACCTGTGATAACAGAGGTTCAAGAGTGGTTTGAGTCATGTATCATTCGTAATTATGCGAACCCTGTTGCAGAATTGCAGATTATGGTATCTGATAATGAACAGACAAAGAATCAGATTATTATGTTGCTGAACGAAATGGGCATTGATGTAGAGGATTATAGATATGATGAAAAGGAAGAGCAGTTATATACTGTACGAACAATTTCGGGCAAGAAATATGAATTGCCGTTTAATCATGAATCTGATGGAACAAGAAAGTTGATTGCAGCGCTTCCGGTTATACTTGTAGCATTACAGGAAGGACGTCTGGTAATTATTGATGAGTTAGATGCAAAGCTGCATCCTAAGCTTTTGCGATACGTAATATCTATGTTTAAGAATAAAAAAATCAATAAATATGGAGCTCAGCTTTTATTTACGTCTCATGATATTGCTACAATGAAAAACACAGTATTCAGAAGAGATGAAATATGGTTTGCAGCTTTGGATGAAAACCATAGCAGCCAAGTTTATTCCTTGTATGAAATTAGACGGGAAGACAATGAAAGAGTGAATAATACAGCTGCATATGATAAGCAGTATTTGGAAGGTAGGTATGGTGCAGATCCTTATTTGCAGAACATGTTGAGTGGGGGTGAGTGGATTTGAGCCTAAAACCTCCGAAAAAAAGTGATTTAGATAAAAAATGGATGAAAAAGAGATTGGATAGAGCTATCAAGATTCAGCCAGAGTATCACCTTATTGTAACAGAAGGAACAGATACAGAACCTGAATATTTTGGTTCAATAAAGGATGTTATAAATAAGAAATATCCAGAGAAGATAAAGTTAGATGTATATGGTGAAGGTGATAATACGATTAGTTTATTTCAGAAAGCGAAAACTCGTGCGGAAGAAAGTTCAAATGTATACAAATATGTTTGGATTGTTTATGATACGGATGATTTTCCAGCAGATCATATAGATTCTGTTTTGCAATCTTGTGATACAGATAGTAATGATGAAACAACGTTTCATGCCGTTTGGTCTAATCAGTGTATAGAATTATGGTTTTTATTACATTTTTCATATATGCAGTCAGATATTCATCGAGAAGAATATTGGCCAAAGCTAACGGAGTGTTTAAAACAAATTGGCGCGGGTGCGTATGAGAAAAATCGTAAAGATATGTATGAAATCTTACATCAGTATATGGAATATGCAATCGGAAATGCAAAAAGATTGAATGCGTCAAATGAGGGAAAATATCCATGGGCAAATCTTACAGGAAATGATCAATACTCCGGGATATTATTATTCGCTGGCATACTGGCTGGCAGCATTTATTGTGACATGCACGAATGAGAAACGGATCCGGGGTGAGGACCAGTTTGTTCCTTCCGTGTATGCTGGTTTCAGTTTCCCTGTTTTTGATTTATATTTACCGGTGCTGTCAGTTTTCACTTGCTGAAGCCGGATATTACTGTGCAAGGGCGTTTATCAGCGGAGAATTTGCTGCATCTTTCGGCTGGCAGATCTATTATTATACGGTGAAAACGTTTCAGGTCAATCATGCAAAAAGGCGGCAAAGAAATGCATATCAATCGTCGGGAGCTGTTTACGGTTTTGCTCATTACAGCAGCAGTATTTGCAGTCAGTAACCTGAGTTATATTGACAAGGACAGTCCGTTCAGCAGTCAGTTTGCAGCAGAAATGTTTATTATCCGGACTCTGGTAGATTTGAGCGGGATGGCGGTTCTCTATGCGTATCATATTCAGGTGCGGGAACTGCAGATGAAATTCGAGGTGGATACACTGCAGAATATTTTGCAGATGCAATATAAGAATTATCAACTTTCTCAGGAGAGTATTGAGATTGTGAATCAGAAGTATCACGATCTGAAGCACCAGATCGCACTTTTAAAATCTGAGGCAGGCAGTCAGAAATCAGTAGAGTATCTGGAGAAGATGGAAAAAGAAATTAAGATTTATGAAGCGCAGAATAAGACTGGTAATAAGGTGCTGGATGCGGTTCTTACCAGTAAAAGTCTGTATTGTCAGAACAATGGAATTGGACTGACATGTGTGGCAGATGGAAGTGTGTTGAATTTTATGGAAGACATGGATATCAGCGCTTTATTTGGCAATATTTTGGATAATGCGATCGAAAGCGTGGAAAAATTGAGGGAGCCGAAAAAAAGGTTGATTCATCTGTCGGTTGCAAAGCAGAAAAATTTTCTCAGAATACGATGTGAGAATTATTGTGAAGAACAGTTAAAGTTTGAAAATGGAATTCCGGTTACAACAAAGAAAGACCGGCGCTTTCATGGGTTTGGTATGAAGAGTATCAAAAGTACAGCAGCAAAATATGGAGGCTCTGTGACAACAGATCTGAAAAAGAACTGGTTTGAACTACGGATCCTGATCCCACTTTCCTGAAAAAATGTTTGCGGAGCAGACAAAACAGAGCTACAATATGAAGTAAACAGGACAGGCATCTGGAAATAGAAAAGATGCCGGACAGGAGAGCATATGAGTATCGAAAAAACAATATTTGGAACAACAAAAGACGGAAGAGAAGTAACTGCCTATACGCTGCGCAACATTCGGGGAATGCGTGTAAAGCTCAGCAGTCTCGGAGCAGCGATCGTATCTGTGGAGATGAAGGATTTTGCGGGAGAGCGAAAAGATATCGTTCTCGGATATGACAAGGTATCGGATTATGAAGAGAATGGAACTTTCTTCGGGGCAGCAGTCGGAAGAGGGGCGAACCGGACAGAAGGCGCAGGATTTGTGCTGGATGGGATAGAGTATCACCTTCCGAAAAATGAGGGAGAGAATAACCTGCACAGTGGACCGGACAGTTATGCGTTCCGCCTCTGGGATTGTGTGAAAGAGGAGGAAGACAGTGTTTCTTTCCACCTGGACAGCCCGGATGGAGACCAGGGATATCCGGGGAACTTCTCGATTACCGTGACCTATACCCTGACAGATCAAAATGAGTTGAAGATCCACTATGAAGGAGAATCTGATCAGACAACGATCGTGAATATGACGAACCACACTTACTTTAACCTGAATGGACATAACTGCGGCAGCGTAAGACGTCACTGGATAAGACTGCAGGCATCTTCGTTTACACCGGTAAAAGAGACCGGTTCGATTCCGACAGGAGAGATTTGGCCGGTGGAAGGTACACCGATGGATTTCACAAAAGGAAAAGTGATCGGAGAAGAGCTGGCATCCGATTATCATCAGATGCGTCTGGTCAAGGGATATGATCACAACTTTGTCATCGATGGATGGGATCAGACACTGCGCAAGATTGCAGAGGTGGAAGGAGAGCAGTCCGGAATTACCATGAAAGTATATACGGATCTTCCGGGTGTGCAGTTCTATACCGGAAACTTCCTGGAGGGAGTCAGAGGAAAACGCAACATGATCTACCACGATAACTCCGGCTTCTGTCTGGAGACACAGTATTATCCGAATGCGGCGAATGAGGAAAGCTTCCCGTCACCGGTACTGAAAAAAGGAGAAAAATACGACACCACGACAATATATCAGTTTGGAGTGAGATAATCACATAAAAGTTCCCGGCAGAAATTTTCTGCATATTTCTCTGGACAGAGAAAAACTTGCAGATTTAATTTTACAACCGAATGGAATTCAGATTATTTTTTGATAAAAGAAAAAATAAGGCAGGATGACAAGGAATAAATCCTTAAGCATCCTGCTTTACTTTATACGGTATCATTCCTCTTGATATATCCCGGATTGTCTACATTTGCAATAATTTCTTTGGCGTGTAAGAGCTTTGCACGCTTGTCTACCACCTGATTTTCCACATGAACGTCTTCTCCTACATAAGCGCCCGGAAGGAGAACGGTATTCCTTACAACAGCACCTTTTTTAATCATGCATCCACGTCCGATCACAGAGTTTTCCACAGTGCCTTCGATCAGGCATCCGTTGGATACGAAAGAGGTTTTTACATTTGCAGTCTCAAAATATTGAGTCGGACAGGAATCTGTCGTTTTTGTATAGATCGGCCAGTTATCATCAAACAGACTGAAGGCGGATTTAAAATCGAGCAGGGAAAGATTCGCTTCGTAATAGCTTTTCAAATCTGTAATGGCGGCAAAGAAGCCACGGTGGGAAACTCCGCGGATATCCAGTTCGCTGCATTCTATATTGATGACTTGGGGCAGTGTGTACATAGAGGACATATCATGCCCTTTTTTGATCAGGTCGATAAACAGTTCTTTTTTCATTACATAAGTATCCATGAAGATATTTCTGTTCTTTGCATTTCCTCTGTTTTTTTCAATCGAGAGAACACCTTTCTGGCGGTTCAGATTCAGAAGGTCACAGTTTAAGAAGTGATCCTTTGCATTGTCAACAGAATGATACAGCAGCGTAATATCCGCTCCGGAGTCGATATGGCTCTGTAACAGTGAATCAAAGTCCATGGAGTATACCATGTAACTCGGGGCAATGATCACGTACGGGCAAGGTGTATTTTCAATACACTCTATGTTTTCTATGTAAGCTGCAATTTCGTTGTCATAAATGCTGTTTTCAATCCCGTTTTCAGAAAAGAGGATTCGAACTTTTCCACGTTTGGAGTTGATATTGTAATGTCTTCCGGTTCCGATATGTTCGGTGAGAGAACGGGGCTTTTGATTAATATACACCTGAATCTGGTCAATGCCGCTGTTGCTCATATTGGAAAGCGGAAAATCGATGACACGGTATCTTCCGAGGAAGGACATGGCACCGATCGGACGGTAAGACTGCAGTCCTTTTACCCAGATGTGGTTTCCGGAAAAGTTGATGATTCCTAATGCCTTGCTCATATTATTCTGCTCCTTTCACACGTTTTGCAACAAGTTCGATATGTTCGCTGTCCGGACTGCCTACTACGGCATTTTTCCCGATCCGCACTCCGTCAGCGACCAGGGTGCGCTGTACGACAGCTCCTGCTTCGACAATCACTCCCGGCATGAGTACACTGTCAATGACTCTGGCGCCGGTATCGATCTTGGCACTGGTAAATAACACGGAGTTTTTGACTTCACCGTCGATCATGCAGCCCTGGGTAATGAAAGAGCGTTTAATATCGGCGTTTGGTCCGATATAATGAGGAGGTGTTGTCGGATCTTCCGTATAGATCTTCCATGCGGGATCGTTGAGATCCAAAGCATTATTTTTGTCCAGAAGATCCATATTTGCTTCCCAGAGAGAGTCGATTGTTCCAACATCTTTCCAGTAGCCCTCAAATTTATAGGCATAAAGATCTTTCCCATCATTTAACAGCGTAGGAATGATATCTTTTCCGAAATCGTGGTTGGAATCCGGATTTTTCATATCTGTCAGCAGCATTTTGCGAAGCAGCTTCCAGTTAAAAATGTAAATCCCCATGGATGCCAGATTACTTTTTGGGTGTTCCGGTTTTTCTTCGAACTCTACGATACGTCCTGTAGAATCGGTATTCATAATCCCGAACCGGCTTGCTTCTTTGATCGGTACTTCGATCACAGCAATCGTGGCATCTGCACCGCAGGTTTTGTGATAATTCAGCATGGCATCATAATTCATCTTATAAATATGATCACCGGACAGGATCAGAATATATTCCGGAGCGTAGGTGTCAATAAAATCGATGTTCTGGGAAATCGCATCTGCAGTCCCCCGATATACATCCAGATTGGAATCTGCTTTCTCACGTGGAGGCAGTACATAGACTCCACTGTCTTTGGCATCCAGTCCCCAGCGTCTGCCTGCCGCAACGTAGCTGTTCAGCAAGATCGATTCATACTGCGTGAGCACACCGACAATATCAATTCCACTGTTGGCGCAGTTGGAGAGTGGAAAATCGATGATACGGTATTTTCCGCCGTATGAAACCGCGGGTTTTGCCACTTTATTTGTCAGGTCATGCAGGCGGGTGCCTCGTCCGCCCGCCAGGATCATTGCTAACATATTATTTTGCTTCATAGTGAATCCTCTCTTTCATAAACTTTTATATATTATACAATTTTTTAGTAGATTTTTCTATGATTATGTGCAAAATGTTGTGTAGATATCTGATTGAGAAAGGGAAGACGTAAAACGAATTGCAAATACCACAAGAATGAAGTATGCTGACAGATAGAATCAACAGAGGAAAATAAAAAACGGAGGTGCACAATGAAATTATTGGAATTTTGGGAGGAAATATCCCTGATGCCGGACGCTGTGCGGCAGCTTGAAAAGCTGGAGATTACAGAAGGGGAATATGAGAAGCTGCGGGAGTTATTTCTCAGAGATGTGAATTTGTTTTATGAAGCAGTGAAAAAAAGAGAAGATTTTCGGCTGGTATTTTTATATTGTTTTTCAAAAATGGCCTGTGAGGTTTATGATCGGTATTGTGAACAGGGGATTTCCAGACGGGTTTACCGGGATACGTTTTATGATCTGACATTGTGGTGTGAAAATTGTTATAAAGCGTATGGAGAATATGGGATTGCGCAGTACGATTGGTTTTGCAGACATCTGGATATGAGTCTGTTTCGGCTTGGGCGTCTGGAATTTGAGAAAATCCCGTCTTTATGGGAGATACAGACAGACGGGATATCGGTTCACAAAGGAGATCCCGTGATCAGCGTGCATATCCCGCAGGGAGAGAAGCTGGAGCTTGATGCCTGTCTGGATTCATTTCGTCAGGCAGAACAATTCTGGAAGGAGAAGCAGGTATATCTTTGTCATTCCTGGCTTTTATATCCGGGGCTCAAAGAAATTATGAAGCCGGGATCTAATATTTTGCAGTTCCAGACATTGTTTCATATTGTTGCGGTTGATTTTGAGGGGAGAGAGGCAGAAGAGAGGATTTTCGGAGAATTGGAGACGGATCCCCGGAACTATGCAGAGGACACCAGTTTGCAGAGAGCAGCCAGAAAATATCTGCTATCCGGGGAGAAGCTTGGGAGCGGACTCGGGGTATGGACAGGCGAGGAAAAAGACGCAAATACAGCAGATCATATTCACACATGGATACAGGAACACACAGAAGAACTGGTTAACACAGCAGATTATATTTTTCGGCATCCGGAACTTTCCAAAGAAGAAGTCGTATCTTCAGCCTGTCTTTCTGACTATCTGGAAGAAAAAGGATTTCGTATCACAAAAGGAATCGCAGGGCTTCAGACCGCATTTGTTGCAGAGTGGGGAACAGGAAAACCGATACTTGGATTTCTGGCAGAGTATGACGCTCTTCCGGGTCTTGGTCAGAAGCCGGTCTGCACGTATCAGCCGCTGAAAACGCCGGGGCACGGATGCGGACACAATCTGCTTGGCACAGCATGCGCGGGGGCTGCCTGTGCATTGAAAGAAGCGATGGAAACATCAGATCTTCCGGGGACCATCCGGGTGTATGGCTGCCCGGCTGAGGAAATTATTCTTGGGAAAATTCAGATGAATCAGGCAGGAGTGTTTGATGACCTGGATGCGGCGATCACCTGGCATCCGTTTGACCGGAATCGGGTCAGTTATGACATCTGGCAGGCGCAGGATATGAAGAATTATAAGTTTTACGGAGTCAAAGCCCATGCCTCCAAACATCCGGAGCTTGGAAGAAGTGCTCTGGATGCCGCAGAACTGATGAATGTGGGAGTCAATTACCTAAGAGAGCATGTGGCAGACGATGTGCGGATTCATTACACGTACACAAATACAGACGGACCGGCCAACATTGTACCGGACTTTGCTTCTACGAATTATTTTATCCGTTCATCCAAACGTTCGCGGACAGAGGACGCATCCAGGCGGGTGGATGACTGTGCAAAAGGAGCGGCTCTTATGACCGGGACGAGAGTGGAGATCGAGCTTGTGACGAGCAATCAGGAGATGAAAGTGAACCGCCCGCTGGCAGAAGTATTTTATCAGGCAATGAAACAGACCAATCTTCCGGAATATACAGAAGAAGAGCTGCGGTTTGCAGAAAGCCTCACAAAAGAAGCGGGACTGGTCAACGATGGAAATTATTTTGGAGGTCTGGAACCGTTGGAAGACCAACCTGTTTTGCTGGCAATCGGAACCGATGTCTCAGAAGTCAGTCATACCGTGCCAACTGTGATGCTCAGTGCGGCGACCATGTGCAAGGGTACACCGCTGCATCACTGGAGTGCAGCCGCACAGTCCGGAATGAGCATTGGGCAGAAGGGAATGCTGTATGTGACAGAATGTATGGCGAAGGGTGCGCTGCGTCTGATCGAAGAGCCGGAGCTTTTAACAGAAGCATGGAGAGTGCATCAGGAATAACAATTTTTCAAAAACTGCATATGGTAATCCGGGAGGTGGTAAGATGTTTTCAGAGATACAGACCATTCCGGATGCCGCTGCAGAGATCAAAGGAAGCTCAGAATTTCCAGAAATCCGGGGAATGGTATATTTTTTCGGAGTTCACAATGGAACGATCGTGGCAGCCGATATCCGCAATCTGCCTGACGGAAATGCATTTCATGGATTTCATATTCATGAGGGAATCTGTCAGGGGACAAAAGCGGAACCATTTGCACAGGCGGACGGACACTACAATCCGACAAATGCCATGCACCCGCAGCATGCGGGAGATATGCCTTCGCTTCTGGCAAATGACGGAAATGCATTTTTGATCTTTTACACAGATCGATTTCATCCCGAGGATGTGATCGGAAGAGCGGTTATCATACACGCACATCCGGATGATATGACAACCCAGCCTTCCGGAAACTCCGGCGCTATGATCGCGTGCGGAGAGATCCGGGAAATGAAGGCAGAATAAGAAAAGTCTAATCTTCCGGGCAGATAGCTTTTTTCAGGAACACATACTCTGTCCCGGAAGATAGAGACTCTTCGAAAGCAAATCCAAGTCCGGTGAACTGTTTCAGATCTTCTGCAGTCTGAATCTGGTGTTCTGCCATCCAGCGGACCATTTCTCCCCGCGCCATTTTCGCGAGCGTGGCTTTCACCTTTACTTTTCCCTGAACGAACTCGCCGAAAACGCAGGTGACGCAGTGTACGTCTTCTGTCAGATAAGGAAGTACTGCTTTGCTGTATTCTGCGGAAGCGAGATTGATGAGCTCTTTCGGAGAGTCTTTCTCAAATTTACAGTACAATGCCTGATATAGCTGATTGTTCCAGAAATGATACAAATCAGTGGCATTCTCAGTTTCCAGTTTGGTCTGCATCTCCAGACGATAGGGAATGACAGCATCTGAAGGGCACAGGACACCATAAAATCCGGAAAGAATGTTCAGATGCCGGTTTACGTAGTCCCACTGTGTATCAGAAAAGATGCCCGGTGCGAGGTATTGGTATTGGATTCCTTCATAGGCGAGAACCGCGGGAGTGACAGCGTCAGCCGGTGTAAATTCGCACAGTCTTTTTGTATTTTGAAGTGCCAGTTTTTCACTGCATTTCCAAAGTTTCCGCAATTCTTCAAATGACATCTGCTTTAGCGTCTGATATAAAAGGTCTGTCTGTTCTGCAAAAACAGGTGTGGTGGCAGTGCCGGGAAATTCTTCGCATATATTCATTTTTTTCGCAGGTGAAATGATGATTTGAATCATAAATGGTGGTTCTCCTTTTCTTGTGTATGTTCTATGACAGCGTTTGTTTCTGCTTTATCCAGTGCTTTTACCAGATGCGCTTCCGGGGTGGAGCAGTTGTTGTATTCTTTCCACAGAGAAAGAAATTCTGACCGTTTTGGCTCGGGGAGAATCTGGAAGATCCATAGAATCTCCTCCTTGTGAAAAGTTCAAAATAAAAGGTTATAATTGATGTAAACAATAATTATCATACGATATTTTCGGATGGAAAGTCTACCATAACAGGCAGAAAAGTGTTATTATCAACAACAAAGTACAACAAGGAGTTTTTAGTATGAAGAAAATAATTTTAGGGTCAGCTTCACCGAGGCGAAAAGAGCTTTTATCACAGATCGGGGTTCCGTTTGAAGTGCGTGTCAGCAATAAGGAAGAAGTGTATACAAATACGGTTCCAAAGGAGATTGTAAAAGAGCTGGCGCTGATGAAAGCGGAAAATGTGGCATCCGAGATCCAGGCAAGGAATGTGATCGTGATCGGTGCGGATACGATCGTTGTGCATGAAGAACAAATTCTGGGAAAACCAAAGGATGAACAGGAGGCCTTTGAGATGATCCGGTCACTGCAGGGAGATACACATCAGGTATATACGGGTGTTGCGGTTCTGGATTTTGATAAAAACGGAGAAAAAACGGTAATCAGCCACGCAGTGGAAACAAAAGTTTCTGTCAATCCGATGAGCACAGAAGAAATCCAGAAATATGTAGAGAGCAAAGAACCTATGGATAAGGCCGGGGCTTACGGAATTCAGGGGAGATTTTCCGCATTCATTGAGAAGATCGAAGGGGACTATTTCAATGTCGTAGGACTTCCTGTTTCTTACGTATATCAGGTGTTAAAAGAACTGGGGGAGGTATAAGATGCGAGGCAGAAAAACAGCGGCAAACTGCGAAAGCTGCATGAATTATGAATATGATGACGATTATGAGTGCTATGTCTGCACGCAGGATCTGGATGAAGATGAGATGGTGAGGTTCGTGCAGGGAGATTTCCGGGAATGCCCATATTATCAGATGGGAGATGAATACCGGGTGGTGAGGAAGCAAATGTGAGAGTAGGGAGAAAGTTTCGTTGAATTCTTTCTGTATTGTAACAGGGGCTGGCTCCACTGCGCAAATCCGATGGAATGTTTCTAATTTGAATGCGCATATCGCCCAGAGGGGCTTCATGCGATCCGAATAAGAAACAAAACCATCTGTATATGCTTGCTTTGCCTAAAATGCCCCTTTATACAACACAGAAAGAATTAACTGGAGCTTTCCACCCGTAAGAGAGTGATGAAGTCGGGATGTGTATTTCCCCGCTGCGCTACAATGATTTGTTTATGAAAGCTACATATATTCACAAACTTCCGCCATTTTCCCGCAGCCATTTCTGTGCTTTTCGGTAATCGGGCAGTACGGATTCTACAATATTATAAAAGGCTTTTGAGTGATTCATTTCCAGACGGTGGGCGAGTTCATGTACAACGATGTAGTCCACGATTTCTTCCGGAGCGAAGATCAGACGCCAGTTATAGTTTAAATTTCCGGCGCTGGAGCAGCTTCCCCAGCGGGTTTTCTGTTCCCGGATGGAGATACGGCCGTAGGTGACGCCCATGATACGGGCATAATATTCTGTCTTGCGTGTAAAAATATCCCGTGCAAGCTGGATGTATCGTTTCCGGTCATTTTCAGAAATCTGAGGTTTTTCAGAAGATTGCTCAAGACGCTGAGATGCCGAGTCCAGATGCTTTAGGATCCAGGCTTGCTTTTCGTAAAGAAATGTATCAATAGTCGGGGCAGGACAGTTTTTGGGTGCCCGGACACGGACCGTCGCCTGTGCAGTAATCTGAATTGCGAGGGATTTTCTGTCACTGTATATGACTTCATAAGGAAAGGGATGCTGCATGAAATTCTCCTTTGTAACAATTATTTTAGTTTCAGTTTAGAGAAAACAAAAAGAAAGTGCAAGATATAATTTATTGCAAAGTCAGGAAAGTAAGCAATGCTAAAGAAAAGGTAAGCAACACTTTTGAAAAGTATTTGCCATTATTCAAGGAAGCAGAGATTACGGAGAAATTTATTGAGAATAGTGGCAGGGTATTTCTGGAAAGTGGAGTAGACAAACCATTTGGACAGGCAAATATTATGGAATGGTTAGGATGTTCAAAATCCAAAGCAACAAATGTTATGAATGCAATGAAGGCACCCCAACAGAACAATCTTGCAATCCCGATGTTATCTTTCTATAATATTCTTAAGTGTAAAGGAAATGGAAGTATCGTTTGAAATGATACAGAAGAGCAGAAAGGGAGCGGGGAATGAAAGAAAAGAAAGAGAAAAAACAAAACGGCTATTTCCGCCATATGGCGGAAGCGATAAAAATGGAACTCAGGGAACATAAAAGCTCATTTATGGTGTATCTTATTTTGCGGATTCTTGTGATTGTGATGCTGGTGCTCCAGGTTTTGAATCAGAATTATGAAAACGTATTTTTATGCATTCTAACACTTTTGCTTCTGATTGTTCCCAGTTTTGTGCAGGTAACGTTTAAAATAGAGCTGCCTACAACGCTGGAGATCATCGTATTGTTTTTTATATTTGCAGCGGAGATATTAGGTGAGATCAATGAATTTTATCTGCTGTTTCCGTTCTGGGATACCGTACTGCATACGCTGAATGGATTTTTAGCGGCAGCAATCGGATTTTCTCTGGTGGATCTGCTGAACCGGAGTGAGCGTACCGTCTTTAATCTGTCACCGGTGTTTACAGCAATCGCAGCATTTTGTTTTTCTATGACAATTGGAGTTGTGTGGGAGTTTTTTGAATTTGGCATGGATCAGATTCTGGGATTTGATATGCAGAAGGATACGGTTCTTTCTGCAATCACATCGGTCATGCTGAATCCGGACGGAAGAAATGTTCCGGTGACGATCGATCAGATCAGGGAAGTGATGATCAATGGACAGCCATTGGGGGTGGGCGGATATCTGGACATCGGACTGATCGATACAATGGAAGACTTGTTTGTGAATTTTATCGGTGCAGCAGTTTTTTCAGTGATTGGATTTTTCTATGTGAGAAGCCGTGGAAAGGGCGTTGCAGGCAGATTTATTCCGAGAAGAAAAAGAGCAGAGAGAGATTTCCTTAAAATTGCAAGGGAACAATCTCTGGAAGAGTCTGAAAATAAGGAGAAAATGCAGTCTCAAAAGAGAGAATAAGGTGGAAATGGGACTTTTTGTACACAGAATTGTGCTTCTATGTGCAGAAAGTCCTCTTTTTTTATGGTTTCAGAGAGTATTTCCACAAACAGAATGACAGGTATTTCACAATATTATGGAAGTTTGATGAAAAAAGTGCAAATGAATTACTGTATATTAGTGAAAAAGGAATGGTATAAAATAAAAATGACGAAAAGTCAGTAAAATAAGGTTGAAATATTCCTAAAAAAAGAAAAAAACGTATTTTAAAACACTGGGAATTTCGACAAAAAAAGAGTACGATCGGAAAAATAAAACTCTAAATTTTTTTTGTTGACAAACCCACTTGCTGGGAGTAGGATTTAGATAACTTTTTAGGCACGCTGTCTGAAAAGGGATTACAGTACGGAGATTTCGAAGCATGAAATTTCCTTTTTTATGCTCGTAAGAGGCCTCCACCTGGAAGAGAAAAGGGAAGACCCCCAAAGGGCAGTAATTAAAAAAAGAGACAGGAAAGGGAGGGAGCGATACGGAAAATTTAGCAACAGAATTGATGGAAGAGCTGAACTGTAAAACAGTATTTGAACTTCCGGTTCTCGGCGGAATTTCGGAGTCCGTGGTTGTTACATGGATCATTATGGCGGTTCTGGTTGGATTATCATTGATTCTGGTGAGAAATCTGAAGGTAGAAAACCCGGGAAAAGTTCAGTTGGCATTGGAAGCTGCAATTGACTGGGCAACGGATTTCTTTGAAGGGATCCTCGGTAAAGGGAACAAAAGATATATACCGTATCTGATCACAGTTCTTCTTTATCTGGCGTGCGCCAACATGATTGGTCTGCTTGGCTTTAAGCCGCCGACAAAAGATCTGAATGTAACAGCAGCACTTGCCGTGATGAGTATGTGCCTGATCGAATATTCAGGAATACATAAAAACGGTATGAAACATTGGGTCAAGCATTTTGCCAAACCGGTGCCGGTGGTTGCACCGATTATGATTCTGGAAATTTTTATCCGCCCATTGTCGCTCTGTATGCGACTGTTTGGTAACATGCTGGCAGGATTTGTGGTAATGGAACTTTTAAAAGCATTTGTTCCGCTGATTATACCACTTCCGATGAATTTCTATTTCGATATTTTTGACGGTCTGATTCAGGCATATGTATTTGTATTTCTGACCGCACTGTTTATGACAGAAGAACAGGAATAGAAACGGAATTTTTGAACAAATAAAAGAATAAAAAGGAGATTAGAATTATGGGAGCACTTATTGCAATTGGAGCAGGAATCGCAGTATTAACAGGTATTGGAGCAGGAGTGGGAATTGGTATCGCAACAGGAAAAGCAGTGGATGCAATCGCAAGACAGCCAGAGGCTGAAAGCAAGATCAGCAAGAACCTGATCCTCGGCTGTGCGCTTGCAGAGGCAACTGCAATTTATGGATTTATCATTGGTATCCTGATCGTATTCTTCTTAAAATAAGCAAATAGAAATTAACAGGAAAGGCGGGTGTGGGAAGTGCTGAGATTTGATATGAACTTTCTATATACCATGATTAACCTGATCGTCCTGGCTTTCTTATTAAAGAAGTTTTTGATCAAGCCTGTGACCGACATTATGGAAAAGCGCCGTCAGCTGATCGAAGACGGATTGAAAAATGCCCAGAATGCACAGGAAGATGCGATGAAGATGAAGGAAGAATATGCGCAGGCACTTGGCGGGGCAAAAGAAGAATCTGTGCGGATCGTAGAGAAAGCACGTAAGGACGCCAAATCAGAGTATGAACGTATTGTAGAGGAGGCGGATGCCAGGGCAGGCAGTATCATCGAGTCTGCCAAGGCGGATATCCGTGTAGAACGAGAGCAGACAATGAGTGCACTCCAGTCTGAAATCGCAGGACTTGCAATGACAGCTGCAGCGAAGATCGTGGCAGAACAGACAGGCAATAATCAGGAAATATATGATAAGTTTCTGGAAGAAGTAGGTGAAGCTCATGAAGACACAGACAACAACTAGTCAGATGTACTGTTCATCTGCAGCAATGCGGTATGCACAGGTGTTGTATGAGCTGAATGTTCCGAAGGAAGCCATACAGAAAGCAAGAGAGATATTTGAGGAGGTACCGCAGCTTCATGATGTGTTTGTGAATCCGACAATTCCGGCACAGAAGAAAGAACGTGTGATCGACAAGGTATTTCCGCAGGAAATGAGAAATTTCCTGAAAGTGGCATGTAAATATGAGAGAATGGATTTGATTCCGGAGATATTTGCTGCATATGACAGATATTGTGACGAGCAGGATCGGATCTTAAGTGCCGTATTGACATGTGTAGAGCTGCCCAGTGACGAGCAGCTCAAAAATATGGAAGCGTTCCTTTGTAAAAAATATGAAGCGAGCAAGGCCAGGATTGAGATTCAGACAGACAGTACGCTGCTTGGCGGATTTGTTCTGCGCACAGGAAGCGATGAATATGACTGGAGTCTGAAAGGACGTCTGGACAGACTAGGACAAAAATTAACCTGGAGGTGAACAAGGTGAGTTCAATCAATTCAGATGAAATTATTTCTATTTTAAAAGAAGAGATAGAAAATTTTGACAGTGTGAGCAAAGACAGCGAAGTGGGAACAGTCGTTGCTGTAGGTGACGGAATTGCGACTATTTATGGGATTGATCACGCAATGTATGGAGAGATTGTTACCTTCGATACGGGTTTGAAAGGAATGGTACAGGATATTCAGAAAAATGAAATCGGAGTCATTCTTTTTGGACGGGACACAGATATCAAAGAAGGAACAAAAGTAACTCGTACAGGAAAAAAGGCCGGTGTACCGGTTGGAAATAAATATGTAGGAAGAGTTGTCAATGCACTGGGGGCTCCGATCGACGGAAAGGGTGAGATCGAAGCAGATGATTACCGCCCGATCGAGCAGGAGGCGCCGGGAATCATTGACAGAAAATCGGTCAGTGTGCCGATGGAGACAGGAATCCTTTCTATTGATGCGATGTTCCCGATCGGACGCGGACAGAGAGAGCTGATCATCGGAGATCGTCAGACAGGAAAGACATCCATTGCCCTGGATACAATCTTGAATCAGAAGGGAAAAGATGTGATCTGTATTTATGTGGCGATTGGACAGAAGGCTTCTACTGTTGCAAAAGTCGTAAATACATTGAAGAACAATGATGCACTGGATTATACGATCGTGGTATCTTCCACAGCAAGTGACTGTGCGCCGCTTCAGTATATTGCGCCGTATGCAGGAACAGCAATGGCAGAGCATTTTATGTATCAGGGAAAAGATGTGCTGATCGTATACGATGATCTGTCCAAACATGCGGTAGCCTACCGTGCACTGTCTCTGCTTCTTGGACGTTCTCCGGGACGTGAGGCATATCCTGGAGACGTATTCTACCTGCATTCCAGATTGTTGGAGCGTTCCAGCCGTTTAAGTGAAGAGCAGGGCGGAGGTTCTATCACAGCACTTCCGATCATCGAGACACAGGCAGGAGATGTATCTGCATACATCCCGACCAACGTAATTTCTATTACAGACGGACAGATCTTCCTGGAAAGTGATCTGTTTGCGGCAGGTATGAGACCGGCCGTAAACGTAGGTCTTTCCGTATCTCGTGTTGGTGGTGCCGCACAGACAAAAGCAATGAAAAAAGCATCCGGAAGTATCCGTATCGATCTGGCACAGTATCGTGAGATGGAAGTGTTCACACAGTTCAGTTCAGATCTGGATGCTGCAACAAAAGAGCAGCTTGAGTACGGAAGCGGTCTGATGGAGCTTTTGAAGCAGCCTCTTTACCATCCGCTCAGTCTGCATGAAAAAGTCATCACATTGTGTGCTGCTACACATAAAGTGATGCTTGGAATAGAAAAAGCAAAAATCAAACAGTTCCAGGCAGACCTGCTTCGTCATTTCGATTCAGATTATCCGGAAATCGGACAGGAAATCGAAGAGAAAAAGGTACTGACAGAAGAACTGATCGAAAAGATCGTGGAGACCGCAAAGGAATTCAAGAAGAGCAGGTGTTAATATGGCAAATATCAGAGAAATACAGAGCCGCATCAACAGCGTAAAAGATACGATGAAGATCACAAATGCGATGTATATGATTTCCTCTTCAAAAATGACGCAGGCCAGAAAAAAACTGGCGGATACAGAGCCGTATTTTTATGGACTTCAGGGTGAGATTTCCCGTATCCTGCGCCATGTGCCAGAGATTCGGCATTCTTATTTTGATGCCCGCCAGGATATCCCGGCAGAGCAGAAAAGGATCGGTTCGATTGTAATTACGGCAGACAAGGGACTTGCCGGAGCTTATAATCATAATATTATCAAGCTGGAAGAAGAGATCCTTGCACAGCCGGGGATTCACAAGCTCTTTGTTGTAGGTGAGCTGGGACGGCATTATTTTGCAAAACATAATGTAGAGATTGACACAAATTTCCAGTATACCGTTCAGAAACCGACGATGCACCGTGCCAGAGATATTGGCTGGTCGGTGATCGATCAGTTTCTGGCAGGGGAGCTGGATGAAGTGTATGTTGTATACACCCGCATGGAGAATTCTGTACAGGCAGATGCGGAAAAATTGAAGCTGCTTCCGCTGGAGACCAAAGACTTTGGAAGTATGAGGATGCCTCTGAATATGTATCGGGAGGCAATTGAACTGTATCCGTCTGCGGACAGTGTAATGGACAGTATTGTTCCGAACTATGTCATTGGTATGGTCTACGGATGTCTGGTAGAGGCATATGCCAGTGAACACAATGCCCGTATGATGGCAATGAAAGCTGCGACAGACAGTGCACAGAGCCTGATCCGGGAATTGTCAATCGTATATAACAGAGCCAGACAGGCTGCAATTACCCAGGAAATTACGGAAGTTTGCAGCGGTGCGAAGGCGCAGAAGCAGAAAAGGAAGTGAGAATAGCATATGAATAAAGGACGAATTGTACAGGTTATGGGACCTGTCGTTGACGTAGTATTTGAAGACGGCAATCTTCCTTATATCAAAGATGCTCTGGAAGTTGAAAACAACGGAAAGAAATGCATCATGGAGGTTGCACAGCACCTTGGAAACAATGAGGTGCGCTGCTTGATGCTTGCTGCCAGTGAAGGACTGCATAAAGATATGGAAGTAACAGCCACCGGAGCAGGAATCAAAGTTCCTGTCGGTGAGAAGACACTGGGCAGACTGTTTAATGTATTAGGTGAAACAATTGATAATGGAGAACAGATCGAGGATGCAGAAAAATGGGTGATCCACAGAGAACCGCCTACATTTGAAGATCAGAGCCCTGTAGTAGAGATCCTGGAGACGGGAATCAAGGTCATCGACCTTCTTGCACCATATGCAAAGGGCGGTAAGATCGGATTGTTCGGTGGTGCAGGAGTCGGTAAGACGGTGCTGATCCAGGAATTGATCCGAAACATTGCGACAGAGCACGGTGGATACTCTATTTTTACCGGAGTCGGAGAGCGTTCCCGTGAGGGAAATGACCTCTGGTCTGAAATGAAAGAGTCCGGTGTTCTGGAGAAGACTGCTTTGGTATTCGGCCAGATGAATGAGCCGCCTGGAGCGCGTATGCGTGTGGCTGAGACTGGTTTGACAATGGCAGAATATTTCCGTGATGAACAGCATCAGAACGTACTTCTTTTCATCGATAATATTTTCCGTTTTACACAGGCCGGATCTGAGGTTTCCGCACTGCTTGGGCGTATGCCGTCTGCAGTAGGATATCAGCCGACACTGGCAACGGAAATGGGTGAATTACAGGAACGTATCGCTTCTACAAAGAACGGATCTGTCACTTCCGTACAGGCAGTTTATGTGCCGGCGGACGATTTGACTGACCCGGCTCCGGCGACAACATTTGCGCATCTGGATGCAACGACCGTGCTTTCCAGAAAGATTGTAGAGCAGGGTATCTATCCGGCGGTAGATCCACTGGAATCCAGCTCCCGTATCCTGGAAGCAGATGTAGTCGGAGAAGAGCATTACGAAGTGGCAAATAAAGTCATCGCAATTCTTCAGAAATACAAAGAACTGCAGGATATTATTGCAATTCTTGGTATGGAAGAGTTGTCAGATGAAGATAAGGCAACTGTTATGCGTGCGAGAAAAATCCAGAGATTTTTGTCTCAGCCATTCTTTGTAGCAGAGACATTTACAGGAATCCCTGGAAAATATGTTCCGTTAAAAGAGACAATCCGTGGATTTAAGATGATCATTGACGGAGAGATGGATGCCTATCCGGAATCTGCATTTTTCAATGTAGGAACGATTGACGATGTCATTGCAAAGGCAAAAGCTGAGGAAGCTGCAGAATAGGAGCGTGGCATATGGATACATTTGGTTTGAAAATCATCGCAAGTGACAGGGTTTTTTACGAAGGACGCTGCAGAAAGCTTGTGATTCCGGCGCCGGATGGAGAAAAAGGAATCCTGCCAAACCATGAAAATATGGTGATCGCAGTGACGATCGGAATGGGACGTATGGAAATCGAGGAAGGAAACTGGATGGAAGTTGCGTTTGGCCGGGGATTTGCAGAGGTAGTCAACAACCGTGTGACACTGTTGGTAGATACCGCGGAGAAACCGGAAGAAATCGACATCCGTCATGCACAGGAGCAGAAAGAGCGTGCAGAAGAGAGAATCCGCCAGAAACAGAGCATTCAGGAGTATTACCATTCCCAGGCATCTCTGGCAAGAGCCATGAACCGATTGAGAGTATCTCAGGGAAAACGCTGGAATTTATAGAGAAAAGAAACAAGGAAGTTTGCGCAAAAGGCACAGCTTCCTTGTTTTTTTATAATATATTTACGGAAATTTCATTGTATCCATACAAAATTTCAAGTATAATAAAATCAATCTTGAAAGGAATCCCTTTCAAATTTCCAATATGGCAGAAGGTGCCATTCAATATAATTCCCAAATCAAAATGTAGAAAAGATGGATAAGAGAATAAAGGGAGTTTGTCTGTATTTGCAATTGTGAAATATCGTATCAAAAGTTATAATAAAGTCAAAATACAGTTACATGCTCATCAAAATATTCTGGATTTCATCAGAACCAAGGAGGAGCATGTATGAAAAAAGAAAAAACAACACAATTTTTAATGAAGCCAAAGGTGGATTTCTGCTTTAAAGAGCTGATGGAAGATGAAGAGGTACGCAACGCATTTTTGGCAGCGGTACTTGGAATCAATGTGGAAGATGTTATTGAGAGCAGGATTTTACCATCTCATCTGCGTCAGAAGGATAAAGATGAGAAGCTGGGGATTCTGGATGTACGGGTTCTGTTGAATAACAGGGAACAGATCGACATCGAAATTCAAGTGACATTCAGTGAATACTGGGCAGAGCGCACCTTGTTCT